>Ga0157371_10001020_pt1 | contig 30696 bp, 28 predicted proteins | sample C45metaG_FD_113462 | JGI IMG/M metagenome (GOLD analysis project Ga0157371, IMG submission 113462) | Corn rhizosphere microbial communities from Kellogg Biological Station, Michigan, USA - C4-5 metaG | ecosystem: Host-associated > Plants > Roots > Rhizosphere > Soil | place: USA: Michigan... | reverse complement strand
TATAATGATCTTGTTACGAATAAAATTCTTATTTCCCACCAGCAAATCAATGAAAACCTCACAGGTTCAGAAGATTACTATACAACTCTTAAACCTATTTTAATTCCATTTATAAGCTATCCCTATGAATGGAGTTTTGGCATGCTTCAGGAAGCTGCATTGTTAACCTTAAAAGCAGCAAAAGAAGCAATGAAATATAACATGATGCTTAAAGATGCTTCAGGTTATAATGTTCAATGGTTTAATGGTAAAATGATCTTTATAGATACTTTATCTTTTGAAAAATGGGATGCTACAAAACCCTGGGTGGCTTACAGGCAATTTTGTGAACACTTTTTAGCTCCGCTGGCGTTAATGCATTATCTCCAAATACCCTTGCAAAACTTGTTATTATCGTATCCTGATGGCATTCCTCTATCACTTGTAAAAAAGTTACTTCCTTTCAGAAGCAGGTTCAATTTAAATACTTACCTCCATTTGCATTTACATGCAGCTTATTCTTTAAAACCATCTACGCAATCTAATAAAACAATTGTTTTTTCTAAAACCAAACAGGAAAATTTACTACAAAGCCTGGAACAATCTATCCAATCTTTTTCGCTAAATGCAATTTCAGGAGTTTGGTCGGGATATTATAACGAAGCAAGGGAAAGAGAAGATTATCTGATAGAAAAGAAAAAGATAATTCAGAGCTGGCTTTCCTCTTTATCTATAAATTCTGCTATTGATATTGGTGCGAACGAAGGAGAGTTTTCATTGCTACTTGCTGGAAATAATATTTCCACAATAAGCGTAGATTTCGATCATTATTCAATTAATCAACTATACAGGAAGATCAAGGAAAGTAATGTTTTAAACTGCACCCCGTTAATTATTGATTTCAGTAATCCTTCTCCAGCTATTGGCCTAAATAACGAGGAACATAGTTCATTTTTAGAAAGAATCAAGGTTGATTTAGTAATGGCTTTGGCTGTGGTTCACCATCTTGCTATAGGAAAAAATATTCCATTTGAAAAAATCGGCAAGATTTTATCAGCTATGGGCAAGTACCTGATTATTGAATTTGTTCCAAAAGAAGATGAAAAAGTTGAGTTGATGCTCAATAGTGGTGCCCGCATTTATCATGAATACAGTGAAGAAAAATTCCTTAGAGCTTTTGGGGAATATTTCTCTATTTTAAAAAAGGAGTATATATCTGATACAAAAAGGACAATATATTTAATGCATAAACATGAATTATAGTCTAAAATCATCTATTAAAAGGGATTATTTATGCAGTTCTTCTAGGCGCTTACAAGTTTCCAGACGAAAAAAAAGAATTCATTCCAAGATTTATTCCAATTTGGTTTAGTGTTACATTTCTTTGATAGACAGACCTGGCATATAACACTTGCAAATTTTGAAATGAAATCTTCAATCCTGTAGAAAATCCATTTAAACCATTTCCTGATAATCCCATATTTAATTCCATTCGGCGCAAATGATTATAGCCAACAATTGCTTCCAGGTTTTTACTTATATAGATATGGCCGGCTATAACGAAATGATTTAAAATATTATTTATGGTAGTGTGATTTTTCAAATTTCCATTTTCATTATTAAATACAGTATCCTTGTAGGTTAAATTAAATTTATTTATGTGATAGGTTGTAAGCGAAATTCCCAATGGTGCATTTTGCAGTCGTTTGGTAATTCCAACTTGGATATCGAATGGCAGATCTTCATTTTCTCCGTCAAAATTTTTAATCTGGAAACCCATATTTTTTGCAAGCAAAGAAGCTGAAAAATTATGAAGAGAGTCTCTATATAACACTCCTACATCGAAAGCAATTCCACTTGCCTTATATTGATTGTATATGGAGTTTATTATTTTAAGGCTTACCCCATAACTCCAATTTTCCAGGTAGGTCCTTGCAGCTTCCAATTGAATTACAAAATCGATAGGGCGAAAATGACCATAAGACATCCCTGAAGCATCTGTTTGAGTAATAGAGCCATAATCTAGAAAATTGATGTGGCCGCCAAAAGTTGTATTTGTTTTGCGGTTATAGTAGGCCCCGGTTGCACTATAAGACTTTATGCCTTTTAAGAAACTACTGAAACTTACTAAGAATTGAGCGTTTACTGCAGAATTTAGTAAAGACGGATTATTTGCTGTAAGACCTACTTCGTTTGTTAAATAAGATGCGTTTATACCTCCAGCACCGGTGAGTAAGGGATCTGGTGACAATTTTAAAAAATTAAAAGCAACCCTCCCCCCAATTGTTTGAGAATTGCATGGCATCCAGAATAAAATAAATATTATTAATCCTATACAGCGCAAAAAGGCATAATTATGATTGAAGTAGCAAATATGATTATTCCTGTAATGCCAGGTCAATTACCTGACTCATTGTCTTAACATAATGAAATTTAACTCCCTTAATGTAATCAGGATTGATTTCTTGAACATCCTTTTCATTTTGAGAACATAAGATAATATCCCTTAAACCTGCTCTTTTAGCAGCCAGAACTTTTTCCTTTATTCCTCCTACTGGCAATACTTGCCCACGTAATGTTATTTCACCTGTCATGCCAAGAAATGGTTTAATTTTTTTCCCTGTAAATGCTGATGTCAAAGCTGTTAACATAGTAACACCTGCACTCGGCCCATCCTTAGGTACTGCTCCTTCAGGAACATGAATATGCACCGTTTTCTTTTCTATCATTGCAGGGTCCACACCAAACTTTCTTGCATTAGCACTCAAATAGGATAATGCAGTAGCTGCACTTTCTTTCATCACATTTCCCAAATTTCCCGTCAATCTTAATTCAGGTTTACCATCACTCAAAGATGCTTCAATAAATAGAATATCTCCACCTACATATGTGTAAGCTAGTCCTACCGCAACTCCAGGGATATTTGCAGATTTATATATCTCATTGTTATACTTTGATCGTCCTAATATCTTTTCAATATCCTCAATAGTAAGGATTGCTTTTACCTTTCCTTTCATGGCTAATTGCCTTGCGAGGTTTCTCATAATGGCTGCTAGCAACCGGTCCAATTCTCTAACTCCACTTTCTCTTGTATAGTCCTGGATAATTTTTTCAAGAACCTTGTCAGATATTTTAAATTTAGTTGATTTCAGTCCATGCGCTTCCTTTTGTTTTGGTATAAGGTGTCTTTTAGCGATTTCAATTTTTTCTTCAACCGCATAACCACTTAATTCAATTATTTCCAAACGGTCACGTAAAGCAGGTTGAATCGTTTGCAAATTATTTGCAGTGGCAATAAATAATACCTTGCTTAAATCATATTCCAACTCTAAATAATTATCATAAAAAGAATGATTTTGTTCAGGATCCAAAACTTCCAACAATGCACTGCTTGGATCGCCTCGAAAATCACTTCCTACTTTATCAATTTCATCAAGTATCATTACAGGATTGGATGATTGAATCTTTCTAATATTTTGAACAATTCTACCAGGCATTGCACCAATGTATGTTTTTCTATGCCCCCGGATTTCGCTTTCATCATGAATTCCCCCGAGGCTTAGTCTTACATATTTTCTACCTATTGCGTTGGCAATGCTTCTTCCAAGAGAAGTCTTTCCAATTCCAGGTGGACCATAGAAACATAAAATGGGGCTTTTCATGTCGCCTTTTAATTTTAATACGGCGAGATATTCCAAAATACGTTCCTTGATTTTCTGCATACCATAGTGGTCATGATCAAGAATTTCTTTTGCCTTATCCAGATCATAAACATCCTGTGTGTAATCCAGCCACGGCAGATCCAGCAACAGATCTAAATGATTATACACTACAGAATAATCGGGCGTACTTGGATGCATTCTTTCAAGTTTCTCAATTCCCTTCCTGAAAGTCTCCTTTGCAGTATCCGGCCATTTTTTCCCCTCTGCCCTCTTTTGTAATTCTTTTATTTCTCTTTCATTCGGATCACCCCCTAACTCCTCTTTTATACTTTTTAATTGTTGCTGTAGAAAATACTCTCTTTGTTGTTTATCAATTTCGGCTCTTGTCTTATTGGTAACCTTGTTTTTTAATTCAGCAAACTGAAGCTCCTTTTGTAAGAATTGCATTAAAAGATCAGCTCTTTCGCGGATATTATTAAGCTCTAATATTTTTTGTTTTTCCCGAATGTCAATTGTTAGATTACTTGAAACAAAGTGAATTAGAAAAGAAGGATTTTCTATATTTTTCAATATTACAGAAGCTTCTGTCGGAATATTTGGAGATAACTGAATTATTTCAGTTGCGAGATCTTTTATGTTTGACACATAGGCTTCAAAGTCGGGATCTTTAGGAGGTTCCTCTTCAAAAATCAAGTTTATGTTTGCCTTGAAGTATGGTTCTTCCATTATAACAGAATCGATAGCAAATCGACTTTTCCCCTGAATGATTATAGTAGTACCCCCATCAGGCATTTTTATTTGCTTAACAATCTTAGCAACCGTACCAACATTCTCAAGATCTTTAGCGGTTGGATCTTCAACACTACTATCTTTTTGAGCTACAACTCCTATTAATTTGTGAGCTTTATAAGCATCAGTAACTGCTTTTATGCTTTTATCCCTTCCAACAGTGATAGGTAAAACAACACCTGGAAATAAAACTGTGTTGCGTAAAGGCAATAAACTCAATTCAGACGGTATATCTATCTTTTCATTTGCTTCCGCATCTGTCTCATTAAGAGGAATAATAGGAATAAAATCCATCTCTTCTTCCGACTTCAAATTAAAATTCACTCGCGATAATTTATTAATTATGAGTATTCCTGTTATCAGGCAAGACTGCAAATTTACATAAGGAATTAATGGCGTTCAAGTATTATACACCTTGATTCTTTCTTTAGGTCATTTCTCTAAAAAAGAAAAATCCCTCTTTTGGAGGGATTTTCAATAATGATTTATACAAGTTATAAAGCTATTCCAAGAGATAGCTGGTATCCCTGGTTATTCCATTTATTTTGATCTCCGACATCGCTAATATTATTCAATCCAACAAAATACCTTCCTGTCAGACGAAGTTTACTAATATTTATCTGAGCACCTCCTGTTAAAGAAAAGTCTCCAGATTTAAATGCTTCCTTGCCGTTTTCCAGTAAGTTTTTGTCCTGTGAGATCAAAATTCCAAACTGTGGACCCGCCTGTAGAGATAAGATATTTCCTAACTTATAATTTAATAAAATGGGAATTGTCAAATAGTTCAGCTTTACATCTTTATAATTACTAAAATTTGTTGCATTTTGATAAACATTTTTAAAGCTGCTGTCAGCACGGGTTTGGTATTGGTTGAATAAGACCTCAGGTTGAATACCTAACCTTCCACCTAAGCCAATCTCAGCAAATCCACCTAAATGATACCCATACCGGAATTCATCTCTAAATGCTTTCCCTTCCACTTTTGTAATGTTTGTTCCACCCTTAATACCAACTGTAAATTGAGCAAAAGCAGCCTGTGCAAATAAGATGCAAGCAGCTAGGACATAAAATTTAGTTTTCATAACAATTGTTTGATAAGATTGTTAGAAGCCAAGATTAATGCCATGTAAAATTTATGAATGTTAAATAAAATCAAACAACTAAAAAATAAAGCCTGTATTTAATAAAAAAGCTGTTCCAAAATTTCCTTCCTTAGCTGGGAAATAATAATCAACCATGAACTGGGGCTGGACAAAAAATTTACCTTTTGAATATTCTGTCTTTATGAAACCTGCTAATGACAATGGTTGAAAATACTGGCTATCGTCGAGGTAGGAATTTTCTGAATTAAATAAAATATTTGCCCCTGTACCCTTTACAATACCATAGGTATCACTACTTTGATTGATACCAAATTTTTGAGTACCACTTATAAAACTTACCTGAGGCGTGAGTCGCATATATTCTTTTTCAGAAAAAACATTTAACCAGTAAAAATCATGTCTAATTGATGCAGTAATAGTCAAATCGTTTATACTTTCTAATGTATTTACCCTGGTATACCCTCTTTTCTTTAACCGGATAGCATTAATTAATTCTTTCCTCTCTGTATAGGCAGATCTGGTGCCCCAACCATAATTAACTGAAATAGTAGGTTTAATGATTAAATCCCGGTATGTAAAATAAGCAAAGGCTCCATTTTGAAGAGGTGACGTGTAAAAGGGAACATTACTTTTTGTAAAAAAACGTGTTAATGAAATTCCGGTTAAAAACTTTCTGTTTTTTAAATAATCATAGGAACCTGTAATAGCAAATTGATAAGGATTTAATTTCTGTCCATCATGTACAACACTGACTGAACCGCCAATGCCTAAACCCGTTTTGGAAAAATAAGATATAGAAGGAGATATTAATACTTTTTTTATTGGCTCAGCCACATAGCTTTCTTTCGTACTAAAATTATAATAACCAGTACTGAAACCAACATTAGCTATTATAAAACTCCTTGGAACAGTTAATGAATCCAGGAAGGAATTTAAATCATTGAACAAAGCATCATAATCTGTAAAAGAAGTATCTATTTCTGCCTGCCTGGATGTTTTTTGACTAAAGCTCAAAATAACCAAACAAAAATTACAAATAAGAAACAGTATAATTTTTTTAGGCATTCAAAAACATTTTGATACTTAACTGATAAAATACAAGCTATAGATATAAGTCTTAAATTGCAAAATCTTTGTTGCGATAAAAATATTCAATATATTGAATCAAGACAATTCAATGAGTGTAATCTCTGGCAAAATACCAACTCTACCAGGATATCCTATAAATCCATAACCTGAATTAACATATAGTTTTTGATTCCCTTCTTCATATAGCCCCATCCATTGTTTATATACATATTGTACAGGACTCCATTTGAATCCTGGAATTTCTATTCCAAATTGCATACCATGTGTGTGTCCAGACAACATTAGATCTATATCACTATAATCGGGCCTAACTTCTGCATCCCAATGGGTTGGATCGTGACTCATTAATATTTTGAAAGGTATATGTTCGGCTCCTTGATAAGCCTTTTTTAGATTACCATACTTTGGAAAGCGTTTTAAAGCACTCCAGTTCTGAATACCTATGAGGGCTATTTTTTCTTCGTTTTTCTCTAACAATACATGTTCATCAAGTAAAAGGGACCACCCCATGGCCTCATGCACTCCCTTTAGTGCATCCAGATTTTTCTGTTTAGCTTCCAAACTGGGCCACTTGTAATAATCCCCATAATCGTGATTTCCAAGAATCGAATAAACACCCATAGGAGCGCTTAATTGATTAAAAACTTTTTGATAAAAATCCATTTCATCTGCTGTATTGTTCACCAGGTCCCCAGTGAATAAAATTATATCTGGTTTAAGAGATTGTACTTCTTTTACACCCTTTTCTACTGCCTTTATATCTGTGAAGCTGCCGCTATGTATATCAGATAATTGAACAATTTTCAATCCCTTAAACGAATCAGGCAAATTAGAAAAAGACAGCTTTATTTTTTTTATTTCATAATTATATTTATTTGAAAAGCCGTATAAAAGTGTTGAAAATAGTGTACCGCCAAATGCCAGGCCTAGCCAACTTAAAAATACTGATCGGGTAATTTTGCCAGAATCCTGAATTTCTTCACCCTCCGTGTTTCTAAATAAAAGTTTGGCTGCCAGCCATTGAGTAGCCCTCTTTATATCATCAACAAGGAAAAAAATGGAGGCAATCAATTTACCAAGAAATATTCCAATAACTATTGAAAATAGAATGCTTCTTGATGCCTTGGGAATATTTTCAAACAAAGGCAATAAAAAAAGAATAAGTAGTGCTATAACAGATACAGTCCAATAAGAAAAAAATATTATTGCTCGTACCCTACTTCCAGAAGAATTAGATACAAGTTTTATAATCTGAAATACATATAAATCAAGTAAAAGCATCAATCCGGCCAATATGATAAAAAAAGGAGAATTTCTCATATCCACATTTATAACATGCAAATAACTAAAGTTTTATAAATCAGATACATTATCTTTCGCACGACTTCTTTTTGGCTACATAACCCTTATTTTTGCTAACTGTGTGATAAAGCGTTCTCATGAAATTGACTTATTATGGCCAATCTTGTTTTGCTGTTGAGGTAGAAGGTAAAAATCTTCTATTCGACCCGTTCATTACTCCAAATGAACTTGCTAAAAACATAAGTTTGGATTCAATCAAAGCAGATTACCTCCTGGTTTCTCATGGACATACGGATCACATAGCTGATGGGGTTTCCCTGGCAAAACAAACCGGAGCAACAGTAATTGGAGCATTCGAAGTTATAAATTGGTTTGCGGGAAAAGGAATAGATAAAGTCCATCCCATGAATATAGGTGGACAATGGCTTTTTGATTTTGGCAAGGTACGCTGTACTAATGCCATACACTCCTCAGCCATGCCAGACGGAAGTTATGGAGGTAACCCAATGGGATTTCTCATCATTACAAATGACAAATCGTTTTATTACAGCGGAGATACTGCATTAACTTTGGACCTACAATTAATTCCACGTTGGGCTAAGCCAGACTTTGCTATTCTCCCATTAGGAGATAATTTCACGATGGGCTATGAAGATGCTATTATTGCAGCGGAAATGATAGGCTGTAAAAATATTGTAGGTGTACATTTTGACACCTTTGGATATATTAAAATTGATCACGAAAAGGTTAAAAATGCTTTTAAAGCTGCAGGCTTGAATTTATTCCTTCCTGCAATTGGTGAAAGTATTGAACTATAAAATAAGTGGGATAAATGGCCAGAATTATAGGAGTTGCCAATCAAAAAGGAGGAGTAGGGAAAACTACTACGGCTATTAATTTAGCTGCCTCTTTAGCTGTTCTTGAATATAAAACATTATTGGTAGATGCTGACCCCCAGGCAAATAGCACAACCGGCGTAGGCTTTGATTTGCAAAATGTAACTCAAAGTCTATATGACTGCATGGTAAATAATGCTGAGGCCAGAGACGTAATTTTAAAAACTGATATTCCGAATCTGGATCTTATCCCTTCTCACATAGACCTGGTAGGTGCTGAAATTGAAATGATCAATTATCCTAACAGGGAAATGGTTTTAAAATTCATGATTGATGAAATTAAAAACAATTATGATTTTATAATTATTGATTGTTCCCCTTCCCTGGGATTAATCACTGTTAATGCTTTAACAGCCGCTGATTCAGTAATTGTACCGGTACAATGTGAATTTTTTGCCCTTGAAGGACTAGGTAAGTTATTAAATACAATAAAAATTGTTCAAAGTCGCTTAAATACTTCTCTCTTAATAGAAGGAATATTAATGACCATGTATGATGGGAGGCTTAGATTATGCAACCAGGTAGTTGCTGAGGTTAGGAGGCATTTTGAAGAGTTGGTATTCAGCACGATTATTCATAGAAATGCCCGTCTCAGTGAAGCTCCAAGTGTCGGAAAACCTGTTATACTTTATGATGCAAACAGTAAAGGATCAATGAATTACCTGAACCTTGCAAAGGAAATCCTTCAAAAAAACAATCTTACCAAAATTCCTCAGGAAGAAAGAACGCTCGAGTTATAATGATTATTAGTTAATTATTATAGTCAATAGTGAACTTAGGGCAAAAGTTTACAGTTTTATCCTATTTGATTATGGTTTCAAAATGATTTGGAAACTGGATAATATCTTTGAATCAATGTCATAAAAATTGAACATTTACCTTTGAATTTTTAAACAAATACATGAGCGCACCAAAACAAAATAAAGATGCTTTAGGAAAAGGGATAAGATCTCTTTTACAAAGTATTGATTCAGATCTCAAAAACACTTCTGGTCAGCTAAAACCTCAGGCCGTAGAAGCAGCCACGGGGATTATGCGCCTTCCCCTGGAAAATATTGAAACAAATCCTAAACAACCCAGAAAGGATTTTGATGAGGTAGCATTGCAGGAATTGGCTCAGTCAATAAGGCTTCATGATATTATTCAACCAGTAACTGTTTCCAAATTACATGGTAATAAATACCGTCTTATCTCTGGGGAAAGAAGACTTAGAGCAGCAAAACTTGCAGGTTTAAAAGATATTCCTGCTTATATACGTCTTGCTAATGACCAGGAATTACTTGAATTAGCACTATTAGAAAATCTTCAAAGAGAAGATTTAAATGCTATGGAAGTAGCTCTTAGTTATAAGAGAATGATGGAAGAATTATCACACACCCAAGAAGAAGTTGCTGAAAGAATGGGAAAAGACAGGAGTACTGTCACTAATTATTTACGTCTTTTAAAGCTTCCTCCTGACATACAGGTTGCTGTTCGCAATGGTGAAATCAGTATGGGGCATGCCCGTGCTTTGATTAATGTTGATACTATAGATAAACAATTATACATTTTTGATGAGATCAAATCAAAAGATTTATCCGTAAGACAAACAGAAAATCTAGTCAGGGCTTTATATAAAGAAAAAGAGGGTAAGAAACCAATAGTTAATTCACTACCAGATGGCTATAAAAAAGTTGAAGATAAACTTGCCTCTCATTTCAGCACACGTGTTAAAATGAAGCATAGTAAAAATGGTAGTGGGCAAATAACTTTTGATTATTACTCATTAGAAGAATTAAACAAGTTATTAGATCAAATGAATGTAAGCATTGATTAACCAAGCCTATAAAGTAAAAACTATCTTTATTGCAATACTTTTATTGCAATGTTTATTTAGCTATGCCCAGGTTGACACAGTAAAGTCTGTTACATTCGATTCAACCAAGCCTCGCATTCTTATTGACTCATTACCTAAACTAGACAGTCCAACTGTTGCAAATAAGCCTACTGTAGATTCAATACTTAAACTTCATTCACCCAAAAAAGCAGCTATTCGTTCAGCTATCATACCTGGGTGGGGGCAATTTTATAATAAGAAATATTGGAAGATTCCTATTGTTTATGCTGCCTTAGGTTTATCGGGTAGCGTTTTTGTTTTTAATTTACAGAATTACAGGGACTTCCGTTTTGCATATAAAGCCATGTATGAAGCTCAGCCAAAAAGTAATGCTGCAGGACAACCAATCCCAGTAGACTCAACGAATTTTTTTAAAATGAGACCCGAATTAGCTCAGTTGTCCCTAAATGCTTTAAGAACTTACCGGGATGAATATAGGAGAAACATTGATTATTCAGCCCTGGTATTTATCCTTTTGTGGGGCTTGAATGTAGTTGATGCAACAGTTGATGCTCATTTAAAAGCATTTGATGTGAGTCCTGACCTCAGTTTTCATATGAAATTTGGGCACAGCCAATTTGCAGGCACCACAGGTTTAAGCTTTGTACTTGCATTTCATTGACAAATCTTTTGTTGATTTAATTATAGAAATAACTTATGAAAATTGCACTGATAGGATATGGCAAAATGGGACAATTGATTGAAAAATTGGCAATGGAAAGAGGGCATGAAATTGTGGCAAAAATCCATATAAACAATACTGAAGAATTTACAAAATCTAACCTGCAAAAAGCCGACGTAGCAATAGAATTTACAGGTCCTGATAGCGCTTTTGAAAATATTAAAAGATGTATTGATTATAACTTACCGGTTGTAAGTGGATCAACGGGGTGGAATGAAAGCATAGAATCTATTAAGGTATATTGTAAAAAAAGAAATGGATCTTTTCTTCATGCCAGCAACTTTAGTATTGGTGTTAATATATTCTTTGAGGTTAACAAGTACCTTGCAAAATTAATGGCTTCACATAATCAAGAATATGATGTTTCGTTAAAGGAGATACATCATACGCAAAAGAAGGATTCACCAAGCGGCACTGCTGTTACTTTAGCTGAACAGGTCCTTGAGATTTTTAAAACAAAGAAAAACTGGGTAAAGGGATATTCAACTCGTCGGGAAGATTTATCAATTATAAGTGAACGAATTGATCCGGCTCCAGGGACGCACCAGGTAAAATATAGCTCGGGAATTGATGATATTGAGATAATTCATACAGCCCATAATAGAGAAGGTTTTGCCTTAGGAGCTATCCAGGCAGCTGAATATATCCATGACAAAAAAGGAATATTTACTATGCAAGATGTTTTGCAAATAAATAAGTACCCCTTTTAAGGTTTTAAATTAGTAAGCATATCAATTGTCATAGCTGAAAGATCAAATTTTGGATTCCATCCCCAATCATTTCTTGCAACATTGTCATTTATACTTCCTGGCCAGCTGTTAGCAATTGTCTGCCTATAATCTGGTTCATAATTTATGGTAAATTCAGGAATATGTTTTTTTATCTCAGCGGCAATATTTTCAGGGGAAAAGCTCATTGCGGAAATATTATAAGAAGTTCTGGTTTGGATTTTTTCGCTAGGAGCTTCCATTAACTCAATCGTGGCTCTTATAGCATCTGGCATATACATCATTGGAAGAAAAGTATCTTTCTCCAGGAAACAATCATAATGTTTATTCTCTATTGCTTCATGAAAGATCTCGATTGCGTAATCTGTGGTCCCTCCTCCAGGAGCTGACTTGTATGATATCAACCCTGGGTACCGAAGGCTCCTGACATCAACACCATATTTATTAAAAAAGTAATTACACCAAAATTCCCCAGCATATTTGGATATGCCATAAACAGTAGTGGGTTCTATGATGGTACGTTGGGGACAGTCATTCTTGGGAGATGTAGGGCCAAATACAGCAATTGAACTTGGCCAGTATACTTTTGATAACTTTTCTTCACGGGCTATATCCAACACATTTAAAAGGCCTTGCATATTCAAATGCCAGGCAAGGTTTGGATTCTTTTCGCCCGTTGCAGAAAGAATAGCTGCGAGTAAATAAATTTGGGTAATACCTTGACGAATTACCTGCACATGAAGCATTTCTTTATTCATTACATCAAGGCTTACATATGGCCCGGTGCCTTGTAACAATTCATTTTGTTCTCTCAAGTCTGAGGCTACTACATTTCCAGCACCATATATTTTCCTTAATGCCAATGTAAGCTCTACCCCTATCTGACCTGATGCACCTATAACAAGTATCTTTTCCTGTTTCATGGCAATTAAAATTGGGAGCAAATATAAGTTAGACAGATGTCATCAATAAACATCCTAATGAGAATCTATGGCTCAAAAGAATTAGCTAACTAACAATAAACTATGGATTATTTTTGCAACCATGGTTAAATTTTTGGCGGACACCTTTTCTTCCCAAGTTTATAACAAGGACGCATTTTTTCTTATTGCAGGCCCCTGTGTTGTTGAAAGTGAAAACCTGGTTTTTGAGGTTGCAGAGAAAGTGGCTGAGATATGCAAAAAGCTTCAAATTCCACTAGTATTTAAGGCATCTTACCGCAAAGCAAATAGAACAAGTTTATCCTCTTTTACAGGTTTAGGTGATGAAGTTGGATTGGATATAATTCGTAAAGCAGGTGCAAAATATAGTTTGCCAACCACTACTGATATTCATACAGAACATGAAGCTGTATTAGCGGCTAAATATGTGGATATACTTCAAATCCCTGCATTTTTGTGCCGTCAGACAGACTTATTAGTTGCTGCAGGAAATACTGGAAAAATCGTAAATGTAAAAAAAGGTCAGTTTGTTAGCGGGGAATCGATGAAATTTGCTGTCGAAAAAATAAAGGCAAGTGGGAACCAACAAATAATGTTAACAGAGCGAGGAACTACTTTTGGTTACCAGGACCTTATTGTTGATTATCGTAATATTCCTATAATGCAACAATTTGATGCTCCGGTAATTATGGATTGTACCCATAGTTTACAACAACCTAACCAGGTTAGTGGCGTAACAGGTGGTAACCCTAAATTAATTGGTACAATTGCGAGTGCTGCTATTGCAGCAGGTGCAGATGGGCTGTTTATTGAAACACATCCTGATCCTTCATGTGCGAAAAGTGATGGGGCAAATATGCTAAGGCTGGATCTTTTAGAGGAATTATTAGTAAAACTGATAAAAATCAGGAAAGCGGTCAAAGAATAAAAATCACAGGTAAAATTCCTTTTTTAGACGTTAAAGTAAGGAAGATACCCTATGCGTTTCAATTGAGAAACTTAAAAAAATGTGTAGCATATACACACTAAATACAAAACCTTATTTTTGAGGTTTATTGAATGAGATTACATATTAATAATCTCAATAGAAATAAGGATAAAGAAAATGGCAAAAAAAGTTAGCCGAATAGGTGTTTTAACCTCAGGCGGTGATTCTCCGGGGATGAATGCAGCCATCAGGGCGGTAGTTCGTACGGGAATCTACAATGGACTGGAAGTATATGGTATCATGAGAGGCTACCAGGGTCTTATAGAAGATGATATCTACAAAATGGAAGGAAGGTCAGTTGCTAATATCATTCAAAGAGGAGGCACCATTCTGAAAACTGCTCGATGCAAAATATTTCACACTGCGGAAGGAAGGAGAAAAGCTTATGAAATTTTGCAACGTAGAGGTATTGATGGATTAGTTATTATAGGAGGAGATGGATCCTTTCGGGGTGCTGTAGAGTTTAGTAAAGAATTCGATATACCATGCATAGGTATTGCAGGTACAATTGATAAGGATATTGCCGGGACAGACTTTACAATTGGTTTCGATACTGCAGTAAATACTGCAGTAGAGGCAATTGATAAAATCAGGGATACTGCAGATGCCCATGACCGCCTGTTTATTATAGAAGTAATGGGTAGAGATGCTGGTTATATTGCCTTACACAGTGGAATTGCCACAGGAGCTGAAAACATACTGATCCCAGAGCAGAAAACTGATATTGAAGATGTCATCGCTTCCCTTCAGGAAAAAGAAAGAAGAAAAAAATTAGTGAACCTTATAGTAGTAGCTGAAGGTGACGAGTTTGGCGGGGCAAATGAAGTTGCGAAAGCAGTTAAAGAAAGGTTACCCCAAACAGAAACAAGGGTTTGTATACTTGGTCATATTCAAAGAGGTGGAGCCCCTACTTGCCTGGACCGGTTGATTGCGAGCAGAATGGGTTATCATGCAGTTGAATCTTTAATTGAAGGTCGACATAATGTATTTGTTGGTATTCAGAACAATAAGATGAACTATGTGCCTTTGGACAAGGTCCACAAAAAAAAGAGCACCATTAGCGATGAATGGATGAAGATTGTTAAGATACTTGCTAGTTGATCTAATTAAGTATATAGTTCTTTTGTTCAAAAAAGTAAAGTATTTGAACCATAATTGATGTAATTCTATTCAATAACAAGTAAACTGCCTGTTTGGGTTAGTAAAATATGAGCAAAAACGTCGACAAGTATTTTCATAAGCAAATGGATAAGACCGCTGGGCTGGAACACTCCTACCATCGGACTAAGATTGTAGCCACTGTTGGACCAGCCTGTGACACCTATGATAAACTCTTAGACCTGGTAAAATGTGGTGTCAATGTATTCCGTTTAAACTTTTCTCATGGTTCACATGAAGATAAAAAACAGATTATTGAATATATAAGGCAGATCAATGATAGAGAGCCTTACAATATTGCAATCCTGGGTGACCTACAAGGACCTAAGTTGCGCGTAGGGGAAATGGAAAATGGTGGTATAGATGTTCAGCCGGGAGATATTCTGACATTCACCAATGAAAAATTGGTAGGTAATAAAGAAAGGATCTATGTTTCCTATCCTAATCTGCATGCTGATGTAAGGGTTGGTAATAAAATATTGATCGATGATGGAAAACTAGAAGTCCAGGTTAAAAAAATTCTAAAGAACAATGATGTCCAGGTTGAAGTAACAATGGGCGGATTACTTTCTTCCAAAAAGGGTGTAAATCTTCCGGATACCAAGATTTCTCTTCCCGCACTTACAGACAAAGACCTGGTAGACCTTGAATTTATCATAGAACAACAATTGGACTGGGTGGCGCTTTCGTTCGTCAGAAGTGTGAGGGACATTACCTTACTTCGTTATAAACTTGATGAAAAGAAAAGCAAAACCAAGATCATTGCAAAAATTGAAAAACCGGAAGCGCTTAATAATTTAAGAGATATAATAGTAGAAAGTGATGCTATTATGATCGCTCGGGGTGATCTAGGGGTAGAATTACCAATTGAACAAATTCCATTAATTCAAAGAAACATCATTAGGAAATCACTCCACAGGGCAAAACCTGTAATTGTAGCTACCCAAATGATGGAAAGCATGATTGACAGAAGCAAACCCAACAGAAGTGAGATAACTGACGTCGCAAATGCAGTTTTGGAAGGCGCAGATGCGGTTATGCTTAGTGGCGAAACTGCCACTGGGCAACATCCTAAATTGGTTGTTGAAACAATGCGCAAGATTATAATGGAAGTTGAAAGAACTGAATATAGGTATAACCTTGAAGAAGTGTTAACTCCTCAACCCCACTCTCCTTCTTTCTTAAGTGATGCTATTTGTTACAATGCGTGCAAACTTTCGCAGGATGTACAGTCAGATGCGCTTATTGGAATGACTCAGAGTGGCTATACTGCTTTTATGCTGAGCAGTTATAGACCTAAAGCACCTTTATTTATATTTACTAAGGAGCGTTCACTTGTTAATCAATTAAGCCTTAGCTGGGGCGTTAGAGCCTTCCATTACGGTGAAGAAGAAAGTCTTGATGACATTATTTTTGATCAAATAGATATTTTAAAAGAAAGAGCGTTTCTGAAAAGCGGTGACATTGTTGTAAATACTGGCAGCACACCTGTTCATTTACATTTACCTACTAATATTGTCAAGATAACTAAGGTTGAATAAAAAAAACTTAACTATAAAAAAAGGCTTTATCAACTTATGATAAAGCCTTTTTTTTATAAATAGAAAGATAATTTACAGTAACTTATCTAGCAGGCCCATACATTTAATTTTCTCCATAAAGGAAAAGGCAAATTATTCTTCCAGCTTTTTTTTAAAAATCATTGGAGATGATGTATTCCTCATTTCATCTATCATTCCTCATACAGCAAATAATTAGAACTGTGGAAATATCGTTACAAATAGTATTTAGATAGTAACAATTAACTTAAATAGTAAGTAGGTATAATATTAGCTCAGGTATTTGAATGAATATAAAATTTCATGGCGCAGCCCGTACTGTGACAGGTTCCTGTCATTTACTAACATTAGATAATGGACTGAATGTTCTGCTCGATTGTGGAATGTTTCAAGGTATGGGTGTAGAAACAGATGATCTGAATGAAAATTTTGGATTTGATCCGTCATCAATTGATTTTTTACTTTTATCGCATGCGCATATTGACCATACTGGTCTTATACCTAAATTGGTAAAAGAAGGATTTAAAGGTAAGATCGTTTGCACTCCTGCGACCAAAGATCTTACCGAAATTCTATTATATGATAGCGCAGAAATTCAAACATATGAGATAGAATACAAAAACAAAAAGAGATCATTAAGGAATTTGCCTCCGTATGAACCTCTTTTTACTTCTGAGCATGTTCAACTTTCTTTAAATCTTTTTGAAACAATAGACTATGATCAATTGACAGAATTAAGTGAAGGTTTGCAATTATTGTTCATTAATACCGGGCATTTAATAGGTAGTGCCGGCATTTATTTAAAAATAACTGAACAGGGTAAAGAAAACACCCTATTTTATTCAGGAGATATAGGAAGATACCGGTCCGTACTGCTAAAACCTCCAGCAGAATTCCCACAAGCTAACCATATAATAATGGAAAGTACATATGGGGATAAGCACCATGATATCAAATTTAATACAATCGAAAAGTTACACAAATGGATAAAAAATATATGTGTTGAAAATGGGGGGCAATTAATAATTCCGGCCTTTAGTGTAGGTAGAACACAGGAAGTGCTGTATGCATTAAACCAATTAAGTCTCGAAAAAAGACTTCCTGAAATTCCGTACTTTGTAGACAGTCCATTAAGCTCTAAAGCAACTGGTGTAATTAAAAAATATACAGATCAATTCAATGATCGTTTGCAACAAGTATTATCCATTGATGATGACCCTTTTGATTTTCCGGGGTTAAAATATATTGACAATGTCGAGGATAGTAAAAGATTAACGGAATCCACTTTGCCATGTGTTATTATATCAGCAAGTGGCACCGCGGATGCAGGTAGAGTACGCCATCATATCAATAGTTGTATTAGTAAAGAAAATTGCGGTGTTTTGCTTGTTGGTTATTGCAGCCCTAATTCTTTAGGAGGACAACTATTAATTGGAACTAAAGAAGTTGAAATATTTAATGACCCCTGTGCTGTTCTTTGTGAGGTAGGGCAGATCAAAGGAATGAGCGCTCATGCAGATACAGACGACCTCCTAAAATTTATCAGTTGTCAGGATCCAGAACAAGTAAAATCTATATACCTGGTTCATGGAGAATACAGTGTACAACAAGCATTTGCTAAACGCTTACAATTAAAGGGCTATAAAAATGTAGAAGTACCCGGTCAACACCAGTCATATATTATAGGATCAAATCTGATAGCTAAAAGGGCCTAAGTCAGAGTTACGCAATCTTCAATGATAATTAATGAATCCGATTACAAAAATTGCTTCATTAAATAATTATTACTATAATTTAATTTCTAAATTCCTGGGATATCATTAAGCCATGCATGCCCCCATCTAAAATGCCTATACCAACGCGGTTATAATTAGGCCGCAGAATGTTTGCCCGATGTCCTGGTGAGTTCATTAAACCCTGATGACAAATAGGAAGTGTTTGTCCCAAAGCTAAGTTTTCCCCTGCAGCCACAAATTGAACATTTGCAGCTTTCATACGATCAAAAGGATCTTTGCCCTCTGGTGTATAATGTGAAAAATATCCTCTTTCAAACATATCCTTTGAATGTTTACGTGCTACAATAGTTAATTCAGGATCAGCCGTTAAAGGTTGCAATCCACGTTTGGTCCTTTCCTCATTTACCATAGCAAGCATTTCTTTTTCAAGATCAGGTCTTTGACGAGCATTAGATACGGTAAAATGTAAATCAACAGTTTCATCGGATTTAGGCTCAACTGTTAAATTGTTTAAGGTTTGCCGGGTAGCATCTTTAAATATAGGAGTTAACTTATTATCCAGCCATTCAACACCTGAGCTCAGCCTACCCGCAAATTCACTATTTTTTGTAAGTGTGCTAAGGTTATTTGAAACTGGTATAGCGAATAAAATGGCCGCCGCTATTGTGCTATATAATAATCCATTAACCAATCCAGGCAATAAGCCCATAGCATGATTAACTTCATGATAATGTGTTTCATTAGATGTAACCTTCAGAAACTGGTTAAAAATAAAAGTCAGAATGATTCGTGCTAGTATTATTGTAATTAAGAACGCCAGCGGTAGTGTCCAAACACCTAAACGCGGAAAACTATCACGGAGGAAGGAACCAAAAAATTTATAACAAAAGAACCCAGCAACCAAACTTCCTATCCATACCAATAGATCAACGACCCCAAGAATAAAGCCTTTTTGCCATCCAGCCCACATTGCAAAAACTACAATTAGCAATAAGGCAGCATCTATCCAATTCATATCTAAGCCTTTCTTATATAAAACTCAAAAAACATGCTACGATAAAAGTATCTTTTTGCCAAATGTGATCCCACTATAATGCACTCACATATCTACGAAAACAAAACAGGCTGCTTAAACTTTTAAGACAGCCTGTTTTACTATTAAAGATGGTCTACTTAAATCTTTTAGTATCAATGGCGCCTTTAAAAGATGTTTGGTCTAATACAATATTGCCTGATTTAACTTCTGGCTGCTCATTGTAGATCAGTCCATGATTTCCGGAACCAGCAGCCTGGCTTCTAAAAGTTCCAGAAGTGATATAGCTTATTGCACTATGCAAACTGCTTTCCTGGATATCTCCCCAGTCTTTATCTAAACCATCTGCAACCTGGCTATTTACCGGAATACCATTAAAATAATTTCCTTCGCCATTTTTATTAGTTGTTCTAAATGAAACTGGGAAAATATACCAGTCACCCACTGGGATAGGAAAGAATCCAACAGGTTTCCCATATGTTTTACTGGGACCTACAAGGAAAACATCCATATATGGCTTTAAGTTATTAATGAGCAATTCACTTGCCGAAGCTGTACTACTGCTTACAATAAAGAACACTCTATTTAGATTTAAATTTCCAAGTTTACTAAACCTATCCTCGCTATTATATTGCGTATACTTATTATTAAATTGTTGCTCCATCATCACCTGCCCATTAGCGGATTGAGGTGCAAGCCAGTCAGCCATTTTTTCCTGAACAGAAACATAACCCCCACCGTTGTAGCGAAGATCAATGATAACATCATTCACATTTGCAGCAGCAAATTTTCCAAATATGCGGGAATACTGATTAAAGATTTCAGTAGTATCGCCCAGAAAAGAATTAAAAGCCAAATACCCAATTTTCTTTGAATTAATTGAATAAACAGTATCAATAATAACTGGCTGATCATTGTAATTGGAAGCGGACAGATCCATAGTAACAGTACTATTATCTGGTTTCAGAAATGTTATTTTAGCATTATTGCTTTGATAAATATTCTGAACAATAAATGTTGCATTTCCTGTAGTAATATTTGTATTTCCGTTGATTGAAGTTATACGCCATCCCCTATGTACTCCCGCTAATCCAGCAGGTGATTGCTTCTCTACAAGCTTTACACGGAGATCCCCTTCTGACATAAAAAATACATTTAACCCAAAATCTCCTGTTGAAACTCCTGAACTAACATTATCCCATTCAGCTTTTTTAACTGCAAAACTCCATTTATCAACTGGTCCGGAAAAGCCTGGTTCGGTACTATATTGGCGTAAGCCAATCATTAGCTTATCCATATCGCTATAACTCCTGGCATTAAAACTGGAAGGAATTTGGTTATACCATAAATAAATATCTTTTGAATACAAAAGAGCAGAATCCTTTAATGCATCTGCTGTTGCAACTGAAGGTGTTGAAGTATTAGTTGGCGTAGGTGGATTTACAGCGCCCGCAGTAACATCTGTTTTTTTGCAAGATGTAAAAAATACTAAACCTACCAATGCTGCTATGAACAGGTAGCTCTTAATAGATTGCATAATATTATTGGATTGTTTTAGAGGTGATGGATAATAACTGCAAACAATGGGCTCAAATTGTAGCTCAATATCTATTTAACAAGTGTTTATAAGGAAAAAATTGTTAATATAATTCATTTAGAAAATGATAGTCTTAGCCCGTAATATAAAATATTGGATATAAAAAAAGCCCTGACTATGTCAGAGCTTAATTTCTCACAAAGGCAAATATATTAGTACCTGCTCTTGTTATAACCGCCACCGCCGTTATAACCGCCGCCACCGCCGTTGTTACCACGAAAACCACCACCGGAACGTGCAGGTTTATCTTCTTTAGGCTTTGCTTCCATTACACGAATGGATCTTCCTTCAACAGTTGCCTGGTCTAATTCGGCAATCGCTTTCTTAGCTGCTTCATCATCTGACATTTCAACAAATCCAAATCCACGGCTCTTGCCAGTAAATTTGTCTGTGATCACCTTAGCAGAAGTAACTTCACCATACTCAGTGAAAAATTCTTTTAAGTCTTCATCCTGCACATTGAAGCTTAAATTGGAAACATAAATGTTCATACTTTCTTTTAATAAATTTTAAATTAAATTGAGACGAGGCAAGAAAGTAAAGGGTCAAACTAACAGCGGAAAAAGTAGCAGATTAATTGTACACTTACCAAATGCGAAGCTCAAATAACGGTGCAAATATAAGAGAATGTGATTAAAATCATTTCCATATGACAAGAATCATTTGTTAAGTTCCCATCAAAAACAATTAGCTAGGCACGCCCCATTTGCTTTAAAAATAAGACGTGGGATATAACTGCATGGCTCATTTTCTTATATTCAGTGTAAGGAACATTAAACTCACTACAAGCCTGTTTAATAATCTTACGAATGGCCGGGTAATGAACATGTGAAATCTTTGGAAAAAGATGATGTTCTATTTGATAATTTAAACCACCTACCAGCCAGCTGATCAATTTGTTCTTAGGTGCGAAATTGGCAGTAGTCTTTAATTGATGAATAGCCCACTCGTCGTCCAGTTTACCGCTTTCATCATGAGGAACAGGAAAATGTGTATGCTCAACGGTATGAGCCAATTGGAATACAATACTTAATATAAAACCAGCTATAACTGAAAAAATTAAAAACCCAATGATTGTTGGAACGAATCCAACAGTATAAAACGGTACCAGAAAGAATAAAAATAGATAGATAGCTTTAAATCCCCAGAAAACTATATGATCCCAAGCAGTCATTTTTTTCAATGGCATACCCCCTATTTTCCTTTTGAAATATTTTTGATAGTCTAAAACAAACACCCAAAGGATATACAACATGGAATATAAAAACCAAAAATAGAAATGCTGATATTTATGCATTTTCAATTTAGGCTGTGTTGAACTCATTCTCATCCATGGCTGGATGTCAATGTCATCATCTACCCCATCAATATTAGTATAAGCATGATGTATTACATTATGCTTTACATTCCACATAAAGGAACTGCCTCCTAAAAGGTTTAATGAAAAAGCGGCAACATTATTTACCCATTTATATTTACTAAAACTACCATGGGCACCATCATGCATTATATTAAATCCAATTCCTGCCACTACAAGCCCTAAAATCACACATTCCAAAATAGCCCATATCGTTGAAGGGGTAAAAAATACCAAGTGAATATAAAGACCTAAAAAAGCAGTAAAAAGAACACCTGCTTTTATAAAGAGTTGTTTATTCCCTGTAACTGATTTTCCAGAAGTTTCAAAGTAGTCGTTGATTCTCTTTTTTAATTCTACGTGAAAAGATTGTTTAACTGAGGGGAATTTGGGAATTGCCATACTAATTTCTAACCAAAACTTTTAAAATACTTATCTGATTGAATGGCAAATTTACAAAATGTAAACGATCACTCAAGTTAAAGTTCCCTACAGTGTTAGTATGGATAACAAATAGATCTGGAATTATATATTTAACAGGCAAAATTTCTCAGTCTTATGAAATTTTTAATGAAATGTTGCACGGGAATTGCTTAAATAGCAGCCAAATAATGCCATGAACTTCAATTTCACCAGGAATATTCATTTCACCAAGCTTATCAAAGCGGCTAATAGATTAAGAGAATTCAATTTCCGGATGCTTCCAGGAACTTCCAACTCATTATTCCATGTTGATGTACCAGATGATAGGGGAAACAGAATAATGTTTAAAATGCAGAAAGCCGATAATCAATGGAAAATTGTAGATGAAGGACTTCCGGTATGGGTATCCGGGAATGAGAACCTTCTCAATGATGCCATTTGTGAAGAAGTTAGCTGAGATCAATCCATTTTAATAAAGCTCAGCCCTCCAGTCCTTTCCATATATATTTCAGAGATTTTATCAAGGCTTGAATCATTTGTTTGAATTCTGAGCTCTTCATAAATGTCTTTTACGGAAACATTTGCTTTTTTCATATTACCCTTATTAAACTCATTGTGGCTATATAATAAATAGCTTTCCCCCTTTACCACTTTTTCAATCCCTGGATTGAATAGTGAAAATTTGGTCATTATTTTATGGATAATAAGGATTATAACAACGGAAATAACTGTAGAAAAGAATGGCGTAGCCCCAACAATACCACGGCTTAATATCGCACCTATTAGAAAGGTAATAATTGTGTCCACTCCATCACCTTTTCCAAATGGTCTCATACCCGAGATCCGAATTAGTATCAAGGCAATCAAAAACATGACTGCAGATCGTTCAGATATTTCTAAAGGGGTAATATTTTCTTTAATACCCCACCATTGATTTAAAAATTCCATTATATCTTTTTTAAGAACTATAATAAAAAAAATGCCATACTTCAAAGTGAGCTTATTTGACTATAATAGCGGCGAGATAAAAAAGCTTAATGAGCAATAATATATTTATAAATGAAAGAGCTTTATGAAAAGACACAGCGTTTACCTTTTGATTCTGTCTTTTCTTTCCCTGGTTGCTGCATACTTTTTATCACAACTTTCTCTGACAGGTAAAGTTGGTATCAATCTTATTTATACACAATACAAGTTTTTAAAACATCCCTATTTAGGATTCCTTGTGATGTTTTCAGTGTTTTTAATCCTTTTCTTAATATTACATTTCTTATATAAAAGATTGAAAAGCAATAATGCTAACAAGATTTCTTTAACCATCCTATTTTTAGGAGTGATAGGTTCCCTCTTTACCTTTTATGACTTTACAAATAACCTTTCCCATAAACTCCTGGGATGGAGATTTCATTTTGGTACATATTTATTCTGGTTGGGTTGGATATCTATTCCCATTTATTACCTTACTTCAAGGGGAAAAAAACAACAATGAGAAAAAGCGCTGGAATCATATTGTTTAGAAAAAAGAAATCTCAAATAGAAGTCTTTTTAGTGCATCCCGGTGGCCCAATATGGAAAAAGAAAGATGCTGGTGCCTGGTCTATTCCAAAAGGCGAATTCTCAGAAGATGAAGAACCGCTCTCAGCAGCTTTAAGGGAATTTAAAGAAGAAACAGGCCATGATCTAAAAGGCATTCCATTTTCATTAAATCCAATAAAACAAAAAGGTGGAAAATGGGTATATGCATGGGGAATAGAGGGAGATATTGATGCAGATGCAATAATTTCCAATAGCTTTAAAATGGAATGGCCTTACAAGTCTGGCAAATGGCAAACTTTTCCAGAAGTAGACAAAGCTGCCTGGTTTGATATACAAGAAGCAAAAATTAAAATTAATCCCGCACAGGCAGTCCTTATAGAAGATCTAATCTCTAAAGTAGAAGTATGAGAAGATCTTGAAACCTACCAATTGGGATCTGTATATCATCTTTTTTCACTCCCCTGACTCTATCTTCGCACCCCATTATGAATTTGGAAGTTTACCACTTGGCTTTGCTTTGTCTTATTGCTTTCTGTGCAGGATTTGTTGATGCAATAGTTGGAGGCGGTGGCTTGATCCAAACGCCAGCTGCTTTGGTTATTCTACCTTCGTTTCCTGTTGCTTCTGTAATAGCTTCCTTAAAGATCCCTTCTTTTAGTGGCACCAGCCTGGCCGTGGTCCAATATCTCAAAAAGGTAAATTTAAATTGGCGGCTGATCACGATTATTTGTACAATAGCTTTTTTTTCATCTTTCGCGGGATCCCAACTCCTTACAATAATAAGCAATCAGTTTATGAAACCGGTTTTACTGGTGGTGTTGGCCCTGGTAGCAATTTATACATTCAGCAAAAAAAATTTTGGTGAGCACCAGGCTAAGGAACATTCAGATAAAAAGGAATTGCTGTACGCAATTTTCATAAGTGTAATCATAGGATTTTATGATGGTTTTATTGGCCCAGGGGCAGGTAGTTTTTTGATTCTGGCTTTTGTCAGCCTGCTAGGTTTTGATTTTCTTCATTCTTCAGCTCATGCCAAATTAGTGAACCTTGCAACGAATCTTGGTTCTATAACATTATTTCTCTTAAAGGGTAAGATCATATGGGCCATTGCAATTCCAATGGCAGTTTGTAATGCAGCAGGAGGCGCAATTGGGGCTAACCTGGCAATAGCAAAAGGCAATCGTTTTATCCGTACTCTTTTCCTTTTCATCGTAATAGCAACCTTACTTCGTTTTATGTACGATATTTTTGTTAAAGCTTAAATAGTATTTCCATTTAAATAATCAAACCTTCATTTTTGTAATTCATTACCATTAAATTGTATGAAAAGCCTTACTTTCTTCCTGACTGCTACATTATCATTATTTATTTTCAGTTGCAGCAACCAATCTAATGTAACAGAAAAAGAGTCTACTGTCGTCAAATCCAAAATAGACAGCAGCAAAGTTTCTGAACCCGCTAAAACCCCTGCTACAGCTGCAGAAATTATGGCAAAAAAAGAGGTTCCGGTTCTTTGTTATCATCATATACGAAATGTAGCTTCTACAAGGGAACTAAAAAATGAGTATGAAGTAAGTGTAACTGAATTTAAGTCCCAATTAAAAGCCCTCGCAGATAGCGGATATAAATCTATTACACCAGATCAGCTTTATAATTACCTGGTATTTGGTGGAAGTTTACCAGAGAAGCCTTTTTTGATCACTTATGATGATACCGATCAGGAGCAGTTTTCAGTTGCTAAACCAGAAATGGACAAATATGGCTTTAAAGGTGTTTATTTTATTATGACCATATCAATAGGAAGACCTAATTACATGACAAAAGAGCAAATCAAACAATTGTCAGATGAAGGTCATGTAATAGCATCTCATACATGGGATCATAGCAGAGTTGACCGGTATACTTATGAACATGCTATAGAAGAAGGTGGAAAGAAAAAAGTAGTAAATGATTGGGATCAGCAATTAGTAAAAACAAAAACAAAGCTGGAAGGAATAATAGGTAAACCAGTTGACTATTTCGCCTATCCTTTTGGTATTTGGAGTAAATCTGGTATCCCTGAAATAGAGAAAAGAGGTTATAAAATGGCTTTCCAGCTTGCCACAAAAAGAGATTCCTTACAACCTTTATATACTGTGCGCCGGGTTATAGTAGCACCCCAATGGTCGGCTGATGGACTTTTAAAAGTTATGAGATCTTCTTTTAAATAAACTGTAGAAATCTGTTCCACTTTTTTGATTCTATAAAAAAGCGGTTTCTGTATACAGGTGAAATTAATAGCTTTTTGCTTTTACTTTCACAGTCAAAAAAAGGCAAATAATTACAACCAACATTTGGAACGGTCTTTGGTTTTATAAACTCAAATCAGAGTTTATGTTTCCAGTGTGGTTTTTTATAGTGCTGATGGCAATAATCTGTTACCTTTTATACGTTACCCGTACTACAGAAGAATCTTTTTTGAACATCAGTAAAAATAATTTTAGAAAGATCCATTTTTGGATGAAAAGTATTTCAGAGAAATAACCTTATACAGATTTTTAAAACATTTAAGAATCTTATAGAAAAAGAAAAGATGTCCATTAGAACATCTTTTCTTTTTCTATATATATAATAAATAAATCTATTTTAATCTGCCCTGCGGCCACTTCCACGTGTTAATGCAACTAATAACAAAATAAACACAGCGGCTCCAACCACCCATACCCATGGTGATGCATACCAGTTACCTCCATCGCCTTTTGTATTAATATCTACATCTACTTTTTTCGTGTCCTGCGCAAAAGATAAAACGCTTAAGAAAGCTGCTACTAAAGAAAAATATACTTTTTTCATGATTAAGGGTTTACCCATTAAATTAAAAAAAGCATGCCAGCCTCTGCCGGAAATGGATTTCTGCCTTGAAATTATTCAAACCAGGCTTAATAATGCCTTTCGCCAAATAGCAAACTGCCTATACGAACCATATTACTGCCTTGTTCAACCGCAATTTTGTAATCACCACTCATCCCCATTGATAAAATTGAAAAAGAAGGAATCAGGAGCCTATACTTTTCATAAAGCAGCTTTAGCTGTTTGAACTCATTTTGTACCTGGTCAAGGTCTTCGGTTAAAGAAGCCATTCCCATCATACCTTTTATATTCAAGTAATTGCACCCAGGAAGATATTGAACAACTTCATCTAATTCTTTCGTATCAAGACCAAATTTTGTTTCTTCCCTGGCAATATGTACTTGTAACAAAACATCGATCTTACGTTGAACCTTTTGCCCCTGCTTTTCTACTTCACGTAAGACCTTTAAACTATCAATACCATGAATTAAGTGAACAAATGGAGCAATATATTTTACTTTATTAGATTGTAAATGACCTATAAAGTGCCAACGGATATCTTTTGGTAATGCAGCCTGTTTTTCCAGTAATTCCTGAACATAGTTTTCACCAAAGTCCCTTTGGCCCAATTCATATAGCTCAAGAATATCTTCCGCCGGCTTTGTTTTAGAAACAGCAATAAGAACTACTCCTTTTAAAGAAAGCTCATTTTGAAGTTCGAAATACTTTTCTTTATCTACACTCATGTTCCTGCATTCTTCCCATTTCATTTCAATATCGACCTGCTGATTACTATCCTCTGCACCTCGCTGGTACCTTCATATATCTGCGTGATTTTGGCATCCCTCATCAAACGTTCTACATGATACTCTTTAACAAAACCATAGCCTCCATGTATTTGAACGGCTTCTACTGTTGTCCACATAGCCGTTTCTGAAGCATAAACCTTAGCCATAGAAGAACTTAGGGTATAATCCTTTTTTTGATCCTTATCAAATGCTGCCTGCATGCATAATAACCTTGCTGCCTCAATCCGGGTTGCCATGTCTGCTAATTTAAAAGCTATAGCCTGGTGATGAGAAATTTCTGTACCAAATGCCTTTCTTTCTTTAGAGTATTTTAGTGAAAGTTCGTAAGCCCCGGAAGCTATGCCTAAAGCCTGTGAAGCGATGCCAATTCTGCCTCCGGCAAGCGTTTTCATGGCAAATTTAAACCCAAATCCATCCTCCCCTATTCGATTTTCTTTTGGCACTTTTACATCATTAAACAAAATGGTATGGGTATCACTTGCACGAATACCTAACTTATTTTCTTTTGCTGCTACCACCACTCCCGGCCAACTTTTCTCAACAATAAATACATTAATTCCTTTTGGTCCTTTTGCTACATCAGTCTGGGCTATTACCAGGTATACTGAGGCTGTACCACCATTAGTTATCCAGTTTTTAGTACCATTTAATACATAATGATCTCCTTTATCTTCAGCGGTGGTTCTTTGAGAGGTTGCATCACTTCCAGCCTCGGGTTCACTAAGCAAAAAAGCACCAATATATAATTCGTCGTTCTTTTTTCCCTGTGCAAGCGGCGTCAGGTATTTTTGCTTTTGCTCCTCTGTGCCATATGCTTCAAGACCATAACATACCAGGCTGTTATTAACACTCATACACACTGATACGCTAGCGTCAATCTTACTGATCTCTTCCATTGCCAGCACATAACTTATAGTATCCAGACCTGCCCCTCCATATTCCTGGCTTACCATCATCCCTAAAAAACCGAGGTCAGCAAGTTTCATGATTTGTTCCCTGGGAAACTGCATTTTTTCATCCCGTTCGATAACCCCTGGCAAACATTCAGTCCTGGCAAAATCCCTGGCAGCCTGTTGAATCATCAAGTGTTCTTCACTTAGCTCAAAATTCATAGCAATCGTTTATTTGTGCGCAAATATAATTGATGGTTTCCTTTATTTTGGGGGCTTGCAGTTATGATATCCCTCATCTATTTCCAGTTCTGTTCTACATAAATAAATCCTTAACATCTTTTTGTCGAAGAAATAGCCTTGTTGGTCGAGGGCGACTATTGTTGAAACCCAGGCCTGTATTATATTTGTTGACCTCGAATCGCGTAAACTTCCTATCAGAATGAAAAAGTATTTTTCTGAAAAAAATGCCCTTACAGTAATGACCAGCTTATTTTGCCTGGTCATGATGATCATTGCTTTAAGCAAACAGTCAATTTGGGAATCTGTTGCCTTCGCATTAGCATTTAGTTTTTCCATCGAAATTCTTTGTCACAGGGTTAAAGAAAATAAGTAACCACTCTTCATAATTACAGAATTAAGGATATCCATCCTTCTTAAATAAAGACATCTTGCATGTTATTTGAATAAGAAAAAGAATGGATCAATCCCTATATGACGTTATTATTATTGGGGCAGGTGCCTCAGGCTTAATAGCAGCCTATGAACTTTCTTTAACAGGCAGAAAAATAGCAGTACTTGAGGCAAGGGACCGTCTTGGTGGTCGTATTCATACCATAGGAAATAAAAAGTTTTCCATTCCACTTGAATCAGGAGCAGAATTTATTCATGGTAATCTTAAACTAACAAAAACCCTTTTAAAGCAGGCCGGAATTTCTTTCTCAGAGGTCAAAGGGGAATTGTGGCAAAAAAAATCCGGTGAGTTGTCACGCCAGGAAGATTTTATTGAAGACTATACTGACCTTGAAAAAAAATTCAAACTACTGAAAGATGATCTTCCTGTTGCAGCCTTCATTGAAAAATACTTAACGGATGATAAATATGAAGAGCTGCGGTTTACCTTAAAAAATTATGTGGAAGGCTATTATGCCGCAGAGCTCTCAAAAGCCAGTACTTATGCATTATACGAAGAATTAAATACTTCTGATGAAGAACAATATAGAATTGATGGAGGTTACAGCCAATTAATGTGCTACCTGGCTCAACAGTCCGAAGAACATGGTTGCATTTTTTACTATTCACATGTAGCAGAACAAATAAACTGGGGTGAAGATAAAACGGAGGTGGTTACCCAATCAGGTACTTTCCATTCTGCCAAAGTGCTTATTACTGTCCCTTTAGGTGTTCTTCAGCAAGATAAAATCAAGTTCAATCCGGGTATTCCTGAAAAAATTAATGCTATTAAGGAATTAGGTTTTGGGCCTGTCATAAAAGTAATTCTGGAATTTAGGGAGGCTTTTTGGAAAAGCAAGGAATACACAAGGAACCAGGATCTTAGCAAGTTGTCATTTTTATTCTCTAGGCAAGAAATACCTACCTGGTGGACAAGCTTTCCTCAGGAATCTACAATTTTAACCGGGTGGATAGCAGGACCACGGGCAGAAGCAATGAAAAATAGTACGAAAGAGGAAATTTTACAGAAATCTTTAATATCTCTCCAATTAATATTTGACC
>Ga0157371_10001018_pt1 | contig 30739 bp, 24 predicted proteins | sample C45metaG_FD_113462 | JGI IMG/M metagenome (GOLD analysis project Ga0157371, IMG submission 113462) | Corn rhizosphere microbial communities from Kellogg Biological Station, Michigan, USA - C4-5 metaG | ecosystem: Host-associated > Plants > Roots > Rhizosphere > Soil | place: USA: Michigan... | reverse complement strand
CAAGGTTCGCCGGCAGATGTCCCTGATGGAAATGAAAAAGAATCATTGGAAAAAATTCTGGAACAGTATAAGCATTTTAATATGGATATGAGTTTCAATAAAAGAGAAAAATTATTGCGCTCGATGGCATGGCAACAATCCATAAAGGCGGGAACTCTTCTGGCTGAACAAGAGATAAAATCATTGATTACAGATCTGTTTAACTGCGCGGTTTTCAATACAACGCCAAACGGAAAACCGGTTTTCCTTGAATTTAAAAAAGACGAATTGGATAAGATGTTTGGAAGATAATTATTTGATCTTTTATGAGAAGAATGATTACTGAGGCAACAAATAATTTTATCCATTTATTCTTGATTTCTATTTTTAATTATACTTTTACCGCGTTCTTAAAAAGTGTTTTTATAAAATTGTTAGAAAATGGTTGATGTTATTCTTGGGCTCCAGTGGGGCGATGAAGGCAAGGGGAAAATCGTAGATTATTTTGCACCTGCTTATGACATGATTGCACGTTTTCAGGGTGGCCCAAATGCAGGACACACTTTGTATGTAGAAGGAAAGAAAATAGTACTTCACCAAATTCCTTCTGGTATTTTCCGCGAAAATAAAATCAATTTAATTGGCAGTGGTGTAGTGCTCGACCCGGTTATTTTGAAACAGGAATGCGAAGCCGTGGCTTCTTTTGGCGTTGATTATAAAAAATGTTTGTATATCAGCGAAAGAACCCATTTGATTCTTCCAAGTCATAGGGCTATAGACAGGGCCAGTGAAGCGGCCAAAGGAAGAGAAAAAATTGGTTCTACTTTAAAAGGAATCAGTCCGGCATACATGGATAAAACCGGAAGAAATGGCTTGCGCGTCGGTGATCTGCTTGTCGGTGATTTCGAAAAGAAATATCAGCAACTTAGAAAAAAACATCAGCAGATCCTTGATAATTTTTCATTTGATGAAAATATTTCCAATGCCGAAAAGGAATTTTTTGAAGCTGTAGAATTTTTAAAAACTTTAAACATTGTCAATGGAGAATATTTTATAAATGCAGCTATCACAAATGGACGTAAAATTCTGGCCGAAGGAGCTCAGGGAAGTATGCTCGATGTAGATTTTGGCACCTTTCCGTATGTGACCTCCTCCAATACAATTACCGCTGGAGTTTGCAGCGGACTCGGAATTTCTCCACAAAAAATAAAAGAAGTTATTGGTATTACAAAAGCATATTGCACGCGGGTTGGCAGCGGGCCTTTTCCTACTGAATTGAATGACGAAATGGGTGAACTGATCAGGAAAAACGGCCATGAGTTTGGCAGTACCACTGGTAGACCACGTAGATGTGGTTGGATTGACCTGGTAGCATTAAATTTTGCGTGTATGATTGATGGAGTTACCCGGTTGGTTATGACCAAAGCGGATGTGCTTGATAATATTGAGGTACTAAAAGTTTGTAATAAATATATAGTGAACGGGAAAGAAACTACCCAGGTTCCCTTTCAAATGGAAGGCAGCCAGGTAAAACCGGTATACAAGGAGTTCGAAGGCTGGAATACCGACATAACCGCAATTAAAAATTTTAAAAACCTTCCACCGCAAATGGATACCTATATTAATTATATAAATTCAAATTTGGGCGTGCCTGTAAAATATATTTCGAATGGGCCGGGAACAGAACAAATCATTGTGGCTTCATAATTGTGCGTAAAAATTTGTAAATATTTTTTTTAAAAAAAGTATCTATTATTTTTGGATAATTAAAAATGAAATTGAAATTTTACAAAAAAATCCTTGGAAAATATGAAAGCAAAATCTGAAAAGGAAAAACAATTTCCACCAAAGAAAACTGCTAACGCAGCTCCAAAAACTTCATCAAAAAAGGATTCAAAAAAATCGGATGATGACGAGGACGATTTTGATGAGGATGAATTGCCTCTGAAGAAAGGCAAAGCGGCTTCAACTAAAAAAAGGAAAGATGATGACGATGAAGAAGACGATGATATAGAGATTGAAGATGATTGGGAAAAAGCGGAAGAAGATGATTTCGATCCGGATTTTGAAGAATTTGACATACCAAAATCGAAGGGTAAAAAAGCCGGGAAAAAAGGGAAGGAAGAGGATGACCTCGAAGTGGATGATGATTTTAAAACACTTGGTTTATTTGATGGCGGCGACGATTTGTTCGATGATGATGACGATTTTTAAAAACTTTTATCGCTGTGAATAGGCTGATTTTTATAAGCAACGAAACATAAGTAGCGATGCTACTTTAGGTTATCTTTTTTTTGAATTGCTGAGCTTCCGACGGTTGTTTGGCAATTTTTATTTTATTGATAACTGAATAATATTAATAAAAATCCATTTATTTTGTTGGTTTACTATTGCGCTTAGGAATTGAATTGAGAAGCTAAATTGTTCTCAGGATCAATGGCACGAAGATTGAGGTGAATCTTTAATCTGAAACCTCCATCTATTGTTATTTTGTTAATGCTTTAAATTATTGTTTACCTTAAAAATTTAAATTACATGAAAAATGTTCTTCAACTGCTAATTGTATGTTTTTTAATTGCAGTGCTTCCCTCTTGCAAAAAAGATCATTCAAACCCGGGAGATGAAAATCCGGCAGCCACCTACGATACTGATGCAAAAGCTTTTTTTACAAGTAGTGGAATTCAAGATACGGTTCAAATGAATGCGGTAAATGATTTTGTTATGGCATTAAAAAAAGATTCACTGTGGAATAAATTTTTAGCAATATATCCAATGGTTGGTACTACAGCAGCCACCACAAAATGGAATTTAAAAGACCCGAGGGATGCCGACGATGCTTACAGGCTCACCTTTTATGGAACCCCGGCTTTTTCAGATTCTGGCATTTTATTCCCCACAACCAATGATTATGCAGATACTCATGTAATTGATACGGCTATGGGTGGCTATAATAATTCCGCTATTTCTTATTATTCGACAACACAAAATGCTGTTTCCGGATACGATATGGGCTGTTCGGATACATTGTATCCCTATAATGAGTTGTCTATTTATTCTAATTCCGCTGATACTACTTACGCAGCTGATAATACCGAATGGTTTGGCTATGGCCCAAATCTTCCTACTCCAAATACTACCGGATTATTCATGCTTTCAGCAACCAATTCCGATGTTGCCCGAATTAGAAACGGCACTGTGGTTGGTTCGTATGGAAAGCCGCCACACGAAAGCTATACGAATGCTTCAATTTGGATTGGCACAACGAGAGGAGCTTCGCGACCAGGAAAAAGACGATGTGCGCTTGCTACAGTTGGGAATGGATTAAGTGATGCTCAGGCAATGGACTTTTATAATATTGTGCAAACCTTTGAAACAAAGCTTGGCAGATAAAGAAAATTAAAAGAGGCGCAAGAATACCACCGCCTCTTTTGTTTACAAAATCCTCATCCTAAGTTCAAATTGGAAGGTGTTTAAACTTTGCCAAATTTAAATTGAAACGGGGTTTTTACTGCCGACTAAAATAAGGGAAGCAAGTAATTAATCAAATTGTCTCCATGTACTGCCTGCTTTTTATCTAACTTGCTGATTGTCACTAATTATTTTATATTCGTAAGAAATTATTTTATTTTTTTTTTAGGAAAATGGCACGAATAGTTTTATATTTTTGCAAACATGGTTAAAAATGCCTCTTCTAAACTTTTGATGTTAATTTTGTTGCTGCTTTGTTCTTCACCTTTACTAAAAGCTCAGGAAATTGATAGTAGCTTTACTTCATCAAAAGACACTGTTTATTTAAAGCCGGAAGACACGATCTTTTTAAAGCCAGTTGATACAGTGCTGCGCATAAAAAATTTTAGTCCATACTTTACGTTACATGTAGATTCCACTTTAGACTATCAGTTTGAGATCAATAAAAACCCGTCAGATTACTATTGGTATTTAAAAAATTCGCCGGTAGGGTTAAAGATCAATAAAGACAATGGCAATTTGCACTTTAAGGCTGAAAAATCGTATTTTCTTTCAGGCAAATTAAAATATGACAATCAATATAAAGTAAAACTTGGTGTTCAAAATCTTAATGATCCCTCTGATAACATGGATACTACATTTTCCATCTTATTTTATAACACGGATATCATTCCTTCCAAAATAAAGCCGACAGTTAGCAACGATCTTACAATGGATGAAGGTGATACGCTAAGTTTTAAATTGCAATGCGAAGACGGTAGTTTTCCTTTGGAATCAATTACTTATTTCTGCAATTATCCTATTCGTTCCACTACTCCAATTACCAAATGTGGCGACCAGTTTAATTGGGTTGCTCCATATGATTTTATCAAAGACGATGAAAATGTGAAACAAAAGTTACTGACGCTAAAATTTGTGGGGATTGATAAATTTTACAATCGCGATACTGCAGTAATAGATGTGAAGATAAATCAAAGCATTAATTACCCACGCAGGCTGATGGAGTATAATAAAATCAGCAATAACATTGAAAAGTATATAATTCAACTCAAAAGTACTTTCAGGGACCTGGATAAAAAAATAAAAAGCACTAAAAATACAAGGACAACGTTTGATCTGACCTCTGCTACGACAGCCTTAGGAGGAACCGTTTTTTCTTCCCTTCAGGATAAAAATCTTCAAACTACCGGCAAGATATTGCCCAGTGTTGGGGTTGCGCTTGTTCCGGTAAAAGAGGCTGTAGCGCCAAATAAAAATGATGAGATGAATTCCGCTTCTTTAGTTAGAAATGATATTAAGAGGCTTCAATATCTGCTCACTGATAACGTATTGATTGGTGATAAAGATCCGGACATCATTAAAAAAACAGCCAAGCTTAAAGATGAACTTCAGCAAGTGCAACTTCAGCTAATTGATGTGCCGTTAGTAGATGATAAAGTTGATTCAAAAGAACTGGATGAATATTTTAATAATCCGAAAGTAAATAAAAAGTACAGGTTGAAATCAAAATAAACCTGGCTGCCATTCAGTTACAATTTTACGTTCAGCAAAAAAATCGGTTGTTTATTTTTAAATTTATTTGAGAAGTTTAATTCTTCCATTATCAAAGTACAAAGCAGTAAACAAATAAATAATTACGATTTTACTTTTAAAGAGCTCAATGTTTAAAATGCCGTAATCCTGTGAGCACCATTACCAGGTTATTTTCCTTGCAATATTGAATGGAATCTTTATCACGAATAGAACCGCCAGGCTGTATAAATGCAGTAATGCCGGCAGTATGAGCGATTTTTACACAATCATCAAATGGGAAAAACGCATCGCTTGCAACAACTGCATTTTGCAAATCAAACTCAAATTGATTGGCCTTTTCAATTGCCTGACGCAATGCATCGACACGCGAAGTTTGGCCAGCGCCTTTACCCAGAAGCTGCTTGTTTTTTACAATTGCAATCGCATTACTTTTTAAATGTTTGCAAACGAGATTGGCGAAAATCAAATCTTCTTTTTCTTTTTCCGAAGCATTTCTTCCGCCAACTTCTTTCCACTCTACAAAATTTCCTTCATCATTTTCCTGTATCAATAATCCGTTCAACAAACTTTTTGTTTGTTGTTTTTCGCTTGGAAATTCTTTTATTTTTAAAATGATCCGATTCTTTTTGATCTGTAAAACCGGAAGTGCATCTTCATGAAAAGCAGGGGCAATCAGCACTTCAAAAAATAAATCCTTTAATGCGTCAGCTGTTTTTTTATCTATCGCTGAATTTGAAATCAATACGCCACCAAAAGCACTTTCCGGATCTCCGGCAAGCGCATCTGCAAAAGCGTCAGCAACATTTTCTCTTTGAGAAATGCCACAAACATTTGTGTGTTTGATAATCGCAAAAGTGACAAGAGAAGAATCACTTTTTGGGAATTCTTTCATCAGTTGCAATGCAGCATCTACATCAACAAGATTGTTATAAGAAAGTTCTTTGCCATGAAGCTGATCAAAAATTTCATGAATATTGCCGATGAAAAATCCGTTCTGATGCGGGTTTTCACCATAACGTAAAGCTTTATTTGCTTTTGAAAATGGATTAATGAAATTTGTATTATTAAAATAATTGGAGATGGCAATATCATAATGAGTGCACACATCAAATGCTTTTCTTGCAAAATCTTTTCTTTCTTCCAGTGAGGTTTCAGCATTCTTTTCAGAAAGAATTTTTTCAAGATTCATATATTCTTTTTTGTCCGCAATCACTACAACATTTTTAAAATTTTTGGCTGCAGCCCGAATCATGGAAGGGCCGCCAATGTCAATTTTTTCGATGATAGCTGCTTCATCATTCGTTGATTTTACCGTTTCCTCAAACGGATATAAATCAACAACAACCAAATCGATTTCGGGAATGCGATATTGTTGCATTTCTTTCAAATCATTTTCAACATCTCTTCTTGCCAAAAAGCCACCAAACACAACAGGATGAAGCGTTTTCACTCTTCCACCAAGAATGGAAGGATAGCCGGTCAGCGATTCCACAGAAATACATTTTCCCCCATTTTCTTCTATAAATTTTTGCGTACCACCGGTACTGTAAATTGTTATATTTTGTTTCGCGAATAAGGGAATAATGGATTGCAGCCCTTCTTTGTTATAAACAGAAATGAGGGCCGATTTGATTTTTTGTTGCATGTTTTTTAAAGAAAATAATCTAGAGATTGATTACAAATGCACCCTGCTCGGAAACAGAATGAAACTGCAAATGTAATTCTTCGCATTCTTTTTTCCATTCCTGAATTTTCGATGCAGAGTTGGAGGCATCAAAAATAAACTTCTTGCAACCAAATACTCTCGTCACATCAGAAAGATTTAATCTTGGATTTTTTGAAAGAATAATATAGTCAACAGTTACTTTTTGAGCTTTTGGAACATAAGCTAATCCTGAATCAATCATCAATATTCTGCAATTATAAAACTGGTAAAAGTTATTTTTAAAAAATAAGTTATTTAATAACGAATCATTCTGATTCGCCATGAAAGAAATTCTTGACGGCTTTAAGTTATAATTTGAAAGCAAATTATTTTCATGCAAAGCAGAATCACCGATAAAGAAATATTTATTCCCATGAATAAAATCAACCGCTTTGTTCATTGGGATATTATAAACAATAATCTTTTTTTGGTACATCAATTTAAACCTGTTATAGCTAACAGTACAGGCAAAAAACAAGCTGCATGCCATCGCAATTTTTAATGCTGTTTTATTCTTTTTAATAAAACTATATAGAAATGAAATGAAAATCAGATATAACAAAATTGTCCCCGTTACAGACAAAGACAGCCCTTTCCATAAAGAAAATGGAATGGAGTTGATAAGAAGAATAAAATGGTTTAGAAGCCTGATTGCAAGGCTGGTTACTTTTCCGAGATACAATGGAATAATCGCAACAGGCGATATTGCAATGATTGCTATGCAACCCCAAAGAATAATGGTGGATAAAGGAATTGCAAGCATATTTGATAATAAAAATAATAACGGGAACTGATGAAAATAATAAATGCAAATTGGCAAAGTCAACAATTGGGCAGCCAGAGAAACTGAAGCCAGTTTCCACACACTGTCTAAAATCTTACTTTTAAAATAAAACCAATTATAAATGTATTTTTGAAAAATCACAATCCCCAGAACAGCCAGATATGACAACTGAAAGCCAACATCCCACAACATGAACGGATCGTAACATAATAAGACAAAGGCTGAGATCGCCAGTGAATTATAAATTGAATTTCTTTTATTGAAAGAGTCGCCAATGGCAATAAAAGTAAACATGACAGCAGACCGCAGTACCGATGCCGGGGCGCCCGTTAATAGAGAAAAAAACCATAGGCAAAAAAGAACAAGAATAAGACTAGTGATCTTTGATTTTTTAATAACCGGAATTCGTGCAAAAATCCACAAAAGAAAGTAGTAAATCAAAGCCAGATGCATACCAGAGATAGCGATTAAATGGACCACTCCAACATTGCTATACGCCTGGACCAAATCTTTATCCAAATCAACTCTATAACCAATCAACAATGCTTTTGCAAGAGCAGATTCATCAGGTCGGGTAATGTTTTTTTCAAGCGTTCGTAAAATATAGTTTCGGGTAGTAAAAATTGCACTCCTGTAAATACTTCCTTCGTTGCCCTTTAAAATTTTCCATTCGTTTTTCCTGAGAAATACCTGTTGAAATATTTGTTGAAAAGCAGCATATTGTGCATAATCAAATGCCGCGGGATTACCGCTATTCTTAATCGAAGCCAGCGGCTTTTCAAAAATTATTCTATCACCATATTTTAATTTTTCGGATGAAGAATCTTTAGCAAAATAAAGAATCATTTTCCCTTTTACATCTCGCCGAACACCTTTATTAATAATTGCCTGAGCAGAAGCGATGGCTTTAAGAGATTTCGCCTTTTCTACCGGGGGCTCTTCAATTATTGCTACAACAACACTACCTGGTTTATTATATTTCCCATACCAGTTTGATTGGTTTCTGACATCTTTTTGCCAGCTGATGAGTGATCCAAAAACAACGAGAAATAATGAAATGGAAACTCCCTGAATGGGTTTAAAGCGAAAGCGAATTGATTCCGGTAAGAATGCAAATCCAACAAAAGACAGCAACAAAATAAGAGCAAAAGAAACGAGGTAGCTGATTTCTATTTTACAATAAAATTGCAAAATAATACCGGATATAACGGCAACAACTAAACGCAGAAAGGGCGCATTTTTCCAAATATAAATATGATTTGATTTTCTCATTTAGCAAAAGTTTTTGGAAAACTAATGGTTGCAGTGGCGCAGTTATTTTGTTTGAAAATTCAAATTATATTTGAAGATACATTTTTAATTAATTACTCTTGTATTGTTTAGATTTGTAGCAGGTATCGAACTACGAACCAAAAAATACCTGCGTTCTGTTTACATGTTTTTTATTTTTTAAAAATAAATCGTAATTTTTGAACCATCCATCCCAAATGCAGTTTGAAAAAGCATATTCTTTTTTGATTGAAAAATTAGAGAAAGAATTGCCCTCCTACCTCCATTATCATAATGCTGCTCATACTAAAGATGTGTTGGCGGCGGCCAATCGTTTGGCGTTGTCCGAAAACGTTTCAGGAAATGATTTAACGATTTTAAAAACAGCGGCTTTATTTCACGACAGCGGCTTTTTAGAAACATACAGCGATCACGAAGAAATTTCGTGCGATATGGCAAAAAAATGGCTGCCACAATTTGGATACAATAAAGAGGAAATTGAAAAAATTTGCGAACTTATTTTGTCTACGAAAATTCCACAAAATCCGAAAAATAAATTAGCCGAAATTATTTGTGATGCGGATTTGTATTATCTCGGAACGGATAAGTATTTCGTAAATGCGGATAAATTATACAAAGAACTGCATGAGGCAGGCTTCATAAAAAACCGTGAAGAATGGCGGGAGGAAGAATTAAAATTTGTTGAATCACATCATTACTTTAGCAGCACAGCCCGAAAAAAGCTGAATGGAAAATTAAATGAAACGTTGTCGAAATTAAAAACGGTACCAACAACACAAAAAAAAACAGGAAAGTTTTTTGAAATTTCAGCCTGGATTGGAGATGCCATGTTCCTTGTAGTAGGCGTAATTCTTGCCGCATTTTCTCTAAAAGGATTTCTCATTCCCAATGGTTTTTTTGATGGTGGTATCACCGGTATTTCTCTTTTGATTCATGAGATTTATCATTTTGATATTTCTTATGTAATCATGCTTGCGAACCTGCCATTTATTATTATTTGCATTTACGCAGTCAATTTTAATTATGCATTAAAAACTTTTGTTTGCATTTTGCTACTTGGATTTTGCTTGTATTATTTTCCACATTACTCCATCACGTCAGACAAATTGTTGGTCTCTATATTCGGGGGCTTTTTCCTGGGAGCCGGTATAGGATTGACTATGAGAGCAGGTTGCGCGATTGATGGAATCGAAATCCTTGCGCTTTATACATGGAAAAAAACCAGCTTTACTATTACCGAAATAATTCTCGCTATTAATATTCTGATTTTTAGTATTGCCGCTTTTCGTTTTGGAATTGAAGTTGCTTTGTATTCTATGCTTACTTATTTTACTGCCACAAAAACCGTTGATTACGTAGTAGAAGGATTGGAAGCTTATGTAGGCGTTACGATCATTTCAGGCTAAAGTGAAATTATCAAAGACCGGCTTGTAAATGAGATGGGACGCGGCATTACGATCTACAAAGGCGAAAGAGGATACCTTCCCGGTAAATTTGATCTGCATGCTGATTGCGATATAATTTTTACTGTTATCACAAGATTGGAAATCAGGAAGCTGAAAAATCTGGTGAGTGAGATTGATCCACGATCATTTGTTTTTGCAAGCACGATTAAAGAAGCTTCTGGTGGAATTATTAAGCGCAGGCATATTCACTAGCCTAATAAAAAACATTATTTTTTATTCGTTTACTATCCGCAACTTTGCATAATTCAACATTATTTTTTTCTCGCCATTATTTTCAAACTTTACTGTCGCAACTGGATTATGAGCTGCTCCTTCCATTTTAATTACTTCGCCAAAGCCAAATTTCTGGTGTTCAATTTTTTGTCCTGTTTGTAAATTGCTGGTATCGCTCGGCGCAAATCCGGGAGAAGGAATATGTTCTTTAATTTTTATAACCGGCGTAGAGACAAGATAGGCCGGCTTCTCAGGCTGCGATTCCCGTTTTTGACTGTAAGAAGGATACTTTGGTTTATCAAAAGCATTCCAATGATTGGTTTGATTATTCCGCATATTCCCGCCGGCAAAAGATTTATCAACATACTCTGATGGTAATTCATTAATGAATCTGCTCGGGTCGTTTTGAGTAAGATTCCCAAAGCGGTACCGGTTATTTGCATAGGTTAACCATAAGCGTTTTTTTGCCCGGGTAATTGCTACATAAAATAATCTTCTTTCTTCTTCCAGTTCTTCGCGTGTATTGATAGCCATTGCATTTGGGAACAATGTTTCTTCTAATCCTGCAATAAACACAACCGGAAATTCCAAACCTTTTGCCGCATGAATGCTCATTAATTTTACAACATCGCTTTCCCCTTTATCATCATCCGCATCTGTCAATAAAGTAATTTGTTGTAAGTAACTTCCTAAACTTTTATCTAACAATTCTCCATCTTCTGTTGGCGTTTCTGTAAATTCTTTTATTGAGTTTAATAACTCCTGAAGGTTTTCATAACGTGCAAGCCCTTCAGTTGTTTTATCATTAAAAAGATCTTTTACAATGCCGGTATTTTTTCCAACAAGGATTGAAAGATCATACGCATTTTTCTTTGGCAGCTCACTTTGAAACATTTTGATCATGATCACAAAATTGTTGATCATTTCAAGCGTTGATGCTTTGTAACCAAACTCAATAGCGCGTTCCAGCACATTCCACATGGAAATGTTATGCTGATTCGCAAACAGAACTGCTTTTTCAATCGATGTTTTCCCGATTCCTCGTGCCGGATAATTTATTATTCTTTTCAGCGCTTCTTCATCGCCCGGATTTAAAATTACGCGGAGGTAACTTAAGAAATCCTTGATTTCTTTTCTTTGATAAAAGCTAATGCCGCCATAAATTCTATAGGCAATATTCATCCGACGCAAACTTTCTTCAAAACTTCTGCTTTGTGCATTCGTGCGATATAAAATTGCAAAATCACTGTTGCGGTAATGATTGCGTAATTTCTGTTCCTGGATGGCATCGGCCACATATTTTCCTTCATCATTGTCAGTCGCGGTACGAACTAGTTTTATTTTTTCACCTTCAATATTACTGGTCCATAATTTTTTTGGAATTTGTCCTTTATTGTTGGCGATAATATGATTAGCAACATGAAGTATATTTTGCGAACTGCGATAATTTTGTTCCAGCATAACCACTTTTACTTCATCATAATCTTTTTGAAACTGTAAAATATTTTCAATGGTAGCTCCGCGAAAACTATAAATACTTTGTGCATCGTCGCCAACAACAGCAACGTTTTCATGCATTGCTCCCAGTAATTTTATGATCTGGTATTGAGAAGTATTCGTATCCTGGTATTCATCAATCATAATGAACTTAAACTTGCGCTGGTACTTGCTCAGGCTTTCAGGATGTGTATTTAGTAGCTGGTAAAATTTTAGCAAAAGATCGTCGAAATCCATTGCTCCATTTTTAAAACAACGGTTGCAATAAGCGGTATAAATCTGGCCAATTAATGGTCGGTTTGCCCGCATATCTTCCTGTTGCAATCCATAATCATTAATATATTCTTCAGGAGTAATGAGACTGTTTTTTGCATTTGAAATCCGGTTATAAACAGTGTTCGCTTTGTAATGTTTATCATCAAGGTTCATTTCTTTCACCACTGTTTTTACTACACTTTTTGCATCGTCAGTATCATAAATAGTGAAGTTTCTTGGATAGCCAAGTTTGTCAGCTTCCGCTCTTAAAATGCGTGCAAAAACCGAATGGAAAGTTCCGATATAAAGATTTCTTGCTTCGTTATTTCCTAAAATATGAGTTACCCTTTCCTTCATTTCTGCCGCGGCCTTATTCGTAAAAGTAAGCGCCAGTATTTGAAAAGCGTCTACTCCGGTAGCCATCAGATGCGCGATTCTTGTAGTTAAAACTTTCGTTTTGCCACTTCCCGCGCCGGCTACAATCATGATCGGACCATCCCGATGAAGTACGGCTTCGCGTTGAGAATCATTCAGTCCCTGTAAATATTCCTGCATATCGCAAATTTACGAAAAGCGGTTCGGCTAAAAAGAGGAATTACAAATAATTATCAACATGTTGAAAAAGTTCCAACAAGTTTTTTGTCTAAAGATTATGAGTAAAAAACACGTGAATAATCGTTTACAATTTTCTTTGATAAAACGCGGGAATTAAAATTCAGAATTCCTGTTTTTTTATTCTTTTACTGTAAATTTTAAATCAGACTTTTTGTTGGATTATTTCTGTAATGCTCAATTTTATATTGAAACATAACTGCCATTTTATTAGCACGCCAAATGGCTTCATTTGCTACTTCACCTGAAAATAATTCGTTTAAAGTTTCAGCAAATAAAGCAAGCCATCTTTCAAAATGAATTTGGTCAATCGGCAACTGTGCATGAGGCGGAAAAGGGCTTCCATAATAGGTATGTTCGCCTAGCAAAACGGTTTGCCAGAAAGTGTACATTTTTGCAAGATGTTCCGGCCAGCGATTCTGAATTCTTTCATTAAAAATTGGTCCGATCAGATTGTCTTCTCTTACTTTATTATAAAAAGTATCTACCAATAATTTGATGTCTTCTAACCTGAGTATATCTTTTTTTTCTTCTGCCAACGTTTAAATAATTTGAAATGCAAAACTATTTATTAAATGAATTAAAATTAATTTTTCTGATCAGGATCATGAATCGGCTGTTGTTTTATTTCGTTTAAAAAATTTTATTTTATTAAATTAATTTTTTAAGCTCTTCTAAAAATAAATTTTCTTTTAGCAAATATTTATATAATACATTTTTCTTTTTAATACTGTTGGCAAACTTTTTGAAAACATTTGCCTTAACAGAAACGTAACTCTTTAAAAACTAAAAACTAAGTAATGAAAAAATTAATGGTGCTGGCATTATCTGCCGGCTTATTCACGACTGCGAAATCACAAAAAGTTTATTTACAGGGCGGCGTAAACCTCGCGAATATTTCTACATCTACTTCCGGAGCCACTCAAAAAAACAATATGCTCACCACTTTTAATGTTGGTATAATGGGGCGATCAAATGTATCAGAGCCAATTGCGCTGGAAGCGGGATTCTTACTGGATGGCAGAGGTTCGAAAGCGGATACTTACACCACTGCTTCAACTGACGATAATTATGTGAAAACAAAATTTAACCCACTTTACCTGGAAATTCCGGTTAATTTAATTGTGCGGTTACCACTCGAAAGCAAATCAAATATTTTTGTAAATGCCGGCCCATATATCGCAATGGGAATTGGAGGAAAATCAAAAGTTGAAACAAAATTTTTGGGCGTTGTTTCCAAGTCTTCAACTGATATAGAATTTAATAATGACAATCCATCTACCAGCCAACAAGAGGATGCAAGTTATGATAAACTTAAAAGATTTGACTATGGAGTGAACCTGGGAGCGGGCTTTGATTTAGGAAAAATATTATTGAAAGCAAATTATGGATTGGGATTGGCAAAAATAAATTCAACTCAAACTGATAATAGTGCCAACGATAAAAATAAATACCGTACCGTTAGCATTTCTGTAGGAATTCCACTTGGTGGAAAATAACTGTGCGAACAAAAAAGGTTGCCAATTTTCGCATTGGCAACTTTTTTGTTACTTTAAATAATAAGATTATTACACGATTTGTTTTGCAACTTTTGCAACTACATCCGGCTTTCCAAGCGTGTAATAATGTAACACCGGCACTCCTTCTTTTTTAAGCTCTTTAGATTGCTGAACCAACCATTCTGTTCCTACAATTTCTACCTCTGAGTCAGTTTTGCATTTTATAATTTCATTACTTAATTCTGTTGGAATATCTACATGAAATGTCCGCGGCAAAACTGTAAGTTGCTTTTTAGAGGTAATTGGTTTTAAACCTGGAATAATGGGCACTTCAATTCCCATGTCCCTACAATTTTTTACAAAATCGAAATATTTTTTATTATCGAAAAACATTTGTGTGGTAATGTAATCGGCGCCCGCGTCTACTTTCATTTTCAAATACCTTAAATCGCTTTGCAGATTAGGAGCTTCAAAGTGTTTTTCAGGATAGCCTGCTACGCCAATACAAAATTTTGTTTTATTTCCATCACGGATGTCGTCTTCCAGATAAATGCCGTTATTTAAATTAACCGCCTGTTTCAAAAGATCAATTGCATAAGCGTGTCCGTTTTTCTCCGGCTCAAAAACAGTTTCATTTTTTGCCGCATCTCCTCGGAGAAGCAATACATTATCAATTCCGAGAAAAGCAAGATCGATCAAAGCGTTTTCTGTTTCCTGCAGGTTAAATCCCCCACAAATTAAATGAGGAACTGCATCTATTTTATAATGATTCATAATTGCGGCGCAAATACCAACTGTACCTGGCCTTTTGCGCACTTCTACCTTATCAAAAGTTCCATCTGCTTTCTTTTTAAAAACCTGTTCACTCCGATGATAAGTAACATTAATAAACGCAGGATTAAATTCCATTAAAGGATCCAAATGATTATAAATAGATTCTATGGTTTTTCCTTTTAATGGCGGAAGAATTTCAAAAGAAATTGCCGTCCCCTTTGATTCCTTGATGTGATCGGTAACTTTCATTTTTTTGTAATAGATGCAAACTTAAGTGGTAAAAAATAAAAAGCAAAGAAAGAGGTTTCGAAATGGCAGCTGTTAATGTTTTATTTGTTCAGGCTTTTTTAATCACTGGAAATTCCAGCGTAAAACAACTGCCCTTTCCGGGAGTGCTTTCTGCTTTTATTTTTCCATGTAGTGCATCCACAACAGATTTTACATAGCTGAGCCCAAGTCCAAATCCTTTAATATTGTGAATATTTCCTGTATGCGCACGATAAAATTTTTCAAAAACCCGGTTCAGCGTTTCTTTGTTCATGCCAATGCCATTGTCTTCAATTTTTACACGCAAATGATTATTAAAATTTGAAGTGCTTAATTTAATTTTCAAACCTTCCCTGGAATATTTTACAGCATTATCCAAAAGGTTATTAATTATATTGGTAAAATGAACATCATCAGCAAGGATCAAGTCATTTGTAGCATTAAAATGAGTTTCGAGAACGCCACTTTTTTCTTTTAGAGGAAGCTTTATATTATTGATTGCTGCATTGATCAATTCATTTGCGTGAAGCGGAACAAGCGACAATTGCACCGATTGTTTGTCCATCAAAGCAGCCTGAAGTATCGTTTCTACCTGCTTATTCATTCTTTTATTTTCCTCTTTAATAATTCCCGAAAAATAATCCATTTTATTTTTATCCTGCACCACCTTATCATTTTTCAATGCGTCTACCGCTAAAGAAATTGTTGCAATCGGCGTTTTAAATTCATGCGTCATATTATTAATAAAGTCCGTTTTTATTTCACTTAACTTCTTCTGATTCAACAACGCCTTTATGGTAATAAAAAATGCGGCGAAAATAACAAAGGTAAAAATGATAGCAGCAATAAGCATCCAGATCATTTGTTTCCACACAACGTGTTTTATGTGAGGAACAACCACTACTAAAAGCTCCTGTGGCCCAACGTTTGCGCCGAAACTTGAACCGGCCGGATCCAATGGGTAAATAACAGAAAGATTATTGGCGGAATCACTGTAGGCGTTGTAAAAATTTTTGGATTGCAGATCGTCTCCGATCATAGAAGTAGTAGTAATGGCGAATTCGAAATCGAGTCCTTTAATATTATTTCGTTCAAATTCTTTATTAATAATGGATCGGATTTCATGCCTGGTAAAATTATGGGCAATGGTGGAAGGAAAAACACTGAGCGGGAATAAAAGATCGCCATTTTTCCGGTTATCAAATGGAGAGATTTTTGCTCTCTCATTTATCAGATCTTTGGCTGCCTGGCTGGTAACCATCGTAATTGTTTCTTCAAACTGAAGTTCTTTGTCCTGAAGCGCTTGTTTGATCCAAACAATCTGAAAAAAAATAATGCCAAGTAAAGAGATAAAAACAAGAACAGTTATTATTGGAAAAATTTTTTTCATTCGGCGCAAATTTAATCTTCATGCAGCTAAAACCGGATAGCAGTGAGTTAACTTTTATTTTTTAACTATCTCTTATCTTTTATTTTGGCAACAAAGAAAGGAGCTTTATTATTTTTTGAGCAAATAAAATTAATTTAGAATTATGATTTCACCAGCAAAAGGAATTTTATTAATTGCCAATCCATTTTTAAAGGATCCTAATTTTAGCCGCACCGTTATTTTCATTTGTGAAAATGTAGCCGAAGGTACTTTCGGTTTTGTGTTAAACAAGCAATTTCCCCAAAATTTAAATCAATTAATTCCCGCTTTGGATATGCCGGACTTACCGGTTTATGTTGGCGGACCGGTGCAGCCCGATTCCTTACATTTTATTCATCAATATCCTGAGTTGATCAGTGGCGGAGAGGAAATTTTTGATGGCGTTTATTGGGGCGGCAACTTTGAAAGCCTTCAAATTCATCTGAAAAATAACGACATCAGCCCTGATAAAATTCGATTTTTTTTGGGTTATAGCGGCTGGACCGAAGGCCAGCTGGGGCAGGAAATGAAAGACGACAGTTGGCTTACTGTAAAGGCAACACGAAAATTAATTTTTGAAACCAGCGCCTCTGAAACGTGGAAGGAATCCCTGAATTATTTGGGGGGAGATTATAAAATGCTGATCAATTATCCAATTGATCCGCAACTAAACTGATAATGGCAAACTTCTTGCTTTCTCTAAAAAAAAATACGATTTATGAAAAGAATATTTGTTTTACTTGCAGTAATAGGTGTCGCCGTTTTCATGATGCTACCAGACCAGGATCAAAAGGAGCTGAAAAATGAAGGAAAGAGAATTAAGAAGAAACTGAAGAAAAGTCATTTCCCAAAAAATGAGCCGGCAACTGCTTAAAATATTATCAGCAATTCATATTTTTACCGGAAAAATTATTGCTTTATAAATTATTATTATTTCCATCGCGGCTTGCTCTTTTCTTTTATTGCCGGAAGATCGTTATCAATAATAAAGCAATGTTTTCTGAAAGTGGCCCACTTTTGATTGCTGCCAATCATCCTAATTCTTTTTTAGATGCAATAATTATCAGTTCTCTTTTTAAAACTCCGGTTTATTCCTTGGCCCGGGGCGATGCTTTTGCCGGAAAATTTTTTACGAATATTCTGCGCTCTTTTAATATGCTTCCGGTTTACAGGGTAAGTGAAGGTGCAGAAAATCTACAAAACAATTATACTACCTTTCGGGCTTGCAAAAAATTATTTGAAGAAAATAAAACGGTATTAATTTTCAGTGAAGGAAGATCGGTTAATGAATGGCGGCTGCGGCCTTTAAAAAAAGGAACGGCTCGCCTTGCTCTCAGCTCCTGGCGAAATAATATTCCTTTAAAAATTCTGCCTCTTGGAATTAATTATAGCTCGTTCAGATTTTTTGGAAAAAATGTGTTCCTGAATTTTGGAAATATTATTTCAAAAAGAGATTTTTCTGAAAATATTTCTGATGGAATATTTATGAAAGAATTTAATCAGAAATTAAATACTGATTTAGAAGAGCTGGTTTTTAAAATCGATAAAAGCGACTCTCAAAAACTGAAAAGTCACTTTTATATAAATCAATCTTTAGCAAAAAAACTTCTTTTATTTATTCCAGCTATCATTGGTTTCATGATAAATGCGCCCTTATATTTTTTGATTCACCTGATTTTAAAAAAACGGGCAAAAGATCACTATGATTCGATAATGACCGCAATATTATTTCTATTTTATCCTCTGTATGTTTTAGCAATTACTCTAATCGTTTTTTTGATAACAAAAAGCTGGTATTCTGCCCTTTTGTTTATTTTAATTCCATTTTCAGCATGGAGTTATTTACAGTTGAAAAAGCAAATCCCTTAATTACCTGGTGGTTCGAAAATTCTCGAAAATTCTGAATAAATGAGTATAAAAATTAATATGAGTAAATGTGCTGTCTGTTTATGGGCAATAATTGTGACAGGAGAAGGATTAAAGTTGCAGGAAATAGAAATCCAAATAATTTGTTAGTTTACTATTAAGCAATAAAATTACCGGAGATGCCTAAGGTTTTCTTTTCAGTTGAAAATGAACGACTTCCAATGAATTTTCGGGTAATTTTTGCGTCTTTATTCCAATTCCAGTTCCTGCTGATTTCTCCTGCTTTTAACTTTTAAGGATAGTAATCTATTAAAAATAAAGTTGAAACGGCAATTGTTCGTATATGTGAAAGAATAGAAAATTTATTCACATCGGCGAAAATTAATTTGTTTATCTGACTGCAATTTGTAATTTAGCAATAGAATTTAATGGGTTAGTAAGTACAAAGAGCTGGTAGCAATACTGGCTCTTTTACTTTTTTGTAAGCAAATTCTTTCTTCATTCAATTGATTTTTTCTTCTTGTAATGATTTTCATTTTTACAATTTTCGTTTTTAGATTGGTTTAAAAAGCCTTTCAGTAAACGAACAAAATTTTGATTTTCCTGTTTCCGATTTTTCACTTTCTTCCTATCACAATTATTCAATATCATACGGATTGTTTAATTTCATCGCTTATAAATAATTTGTAAATGAGCAAAACGAAGACTGCTTTTTTTTGCAACAACTGCGGACAGGAAAGTACAAAGTGGGTTGGCAAATGTCCATCCTGTAATGAGTGGAATACGTTCGTAGAAGAAGTGATCGTAAAAGGAAATGAAAAACCAGGAAATGAATGGAAAGAATTTTCAGGATTAAGCGGAGGCTTAAAAATAATTTCCTTACAAGACGTAACCAGCGGTGAAGAAAAAAGAATTGTTACCGAAGATGCGGAATTAAACCGGGTGCTCGGTGGTGGAATTGTTTTAGGAAGTATTGTATTAATTGCAGGAGAACCGGGGATTGGAAAATCAACTCTTTTTTTGCAGGCAACTTTGCAATTAAAAAACATTGTTACCTTATATATTAGTGGCGAAGAAAGTGAACAGCAAATAAAAATGCGCGCCGACAGGCTCCAGATAAATAATGATAACTTTTTTCTTCTTACAGAAACAAACACGCAAACGATTTTTAAAGAAATAAAAAAACTAAAACCACAATTAGTAATTGTAGATTCTATTCAAACAATTCAAACTCCTTACATTGAATCGGCGCCGGGAAGTGTTTCGCAAATTAGAGAAAGCTCTGCCGAACTTCAGCGGTTTGCTAAAGAAAGTAATACCCCGGTTTTTTTAATCGGCCACATTACCAAAGATGGAAGCATAGCCGGACCAAAAATTCTGGAACACATGGTTGATACGGTTTTGCAATTTGAAGGCGATCGGCATTATGCTTATCGAATTTTACGAACTTTAAAAAACCGTTTTGGTTCTACATCGGAATTGGGAATTTATGAAATGACCGGCGAAGGAATGAAAGAAGTTATCAATCCTTCAGAAATTCTAATCACACAAAAGGAAGAACAATTAAGCGGTGTTGCAATCGCTGCAACAATGGAAGGGATTCGCCCGTTGCTGATTGAAGTGCAGGCATTGGTTACGCAAAGTGTTTATGGAACGCCACAAAGAACCAACACCGGTTTTGATTTAAGAAGACTGCAATTGTTGCTGGCAGTTTTGGAAAAGCGCGGCGGATTTCATTTTGGAGTGAAAGATGTTTTCATAAATATTGCCGGTGGATTAAAAGTAGAAGATCCTTCTATTGATTTGGCGGTTTTGAGCGCGTTGTTGTCTTCTTATGAAGATGTGCCTTTGCCGATGCAGATTTGTTTTTCAGGAGAAGTAGGATTGAGCGGGGAAATAAGAGCAGTGAACCGGATAGAACAAAGAATTGCGGAAGCGGAAAAATTAGGTTTTGAAAAAATAATTGTAAGCAAATACAACACGAAAGGTTTGGGCAAAAATAAATTGGATATTGAAGTAATTCCTTTGGGAAAAGTGGAAGAGTTGTATCGTTATTTGTTTTGAGGACAGATTTTCCTATTCGGCAGGTTTCTTTAGTTTTACTCTTTCCATTGACTGTTTACCAATCATACTAAGATGGCGATTATTCGTTAATATAAAATATACAATTCGTGTCGAGAAAATTTTCAATTACATCATCTCCGCTTTTTCATTTATTTTATCCATACAATTGTATTGGTTGTGGTAGTGATGTAATTGATAAAGAAAATTTTCTTTGTCTGAAATGTCTTGACAGTTTGCCGCGAACCAATTTCGCTATGCATGCAAACAATCCGTTGGAAAAAAAGTTTTGGGGAAGAATAGCGCTCACTTCGGCGATGAGTGAATTTTATTTTTCACAAGAATCTGCGGTTCAAAACATGATTCATGAATTAAAATATCGCGGAAATAAAAAAGCCGGCCATTACTTTGGGAATGTAATGGGAAAAAGTTTACTCAACTCTAACCGCTTTGATATTGATGTCATCATACCCCTTCCTTTGTTTGAAAAAAAAGAAAAGATGCGTGGTTATAATCAATCTGAGATTATTTGTAATGGAATTTCTGAAATTATTAATAAACCAGTCATAAAGAAGAATGTAATCAGAAAAGTATTTACCGATGCTCAAACCAAAAAACACCGTCTTGAAAGATGGAAGAATGTTGAAGGCACTTTTCATGTTACTGATCCAACACCATTGGAAGGCCTGCATATCTTATTAGTCGACGATGTTATTACGACAGGCGCTACAATTGATGCGTGCGGGTCAGAAATTTTAAAAATAAAAAATGTAAAGCTTAGTGTAGCCTCCCTTGCTTTGGCGAACAGTTGAGCTTTTAGAATTACCCAGCAGTGCGATACGTTTAGTAAATAAACAAATAAGCTGAATTTATAACTCAGCTTATTTGTTTATTCTTTTCTCTTTACATAAAAGAATGAGGAAAAATTTATAAATTATTATCTACCTATCCCCATTTTTGCTTCTATAGAAAGTGTAGCGTGTGGTACAGCTCTTAACCTGGCTTTATCGATTAATTTTCCGGTTACCCGGCAGATGCCATAAGTTTTATTTTCAATTCGCATCATCGCTTTTTCCAGGTGATCTATAAATGTTATTTGCCGGCTGGCCATCTGGCTCAATTGTTCTCTTTCCATGCTCAGACTTCCATCTTCCATGGTCATGTAGCGGTTGTCGCTTTCATCACCGCCCATTTGATCCTTGCGTGTAATAAGCCCTTGCAAATAGCCTAATTCTTTTTTTGCAGTTTCCAATTTCCGGGTAATTAATTCCCGGAATTCTAAAAGTTCATTATCGCTATATCTCATAGTAGGGCCATTATTTTCAGCCGGTGATTGGTCAAGAACTGATTTGGTAAATTCCGGCTCGTATTTTCTTGCTTTTTCTGTATTTGTTTTAGGCATTACAAAAACTTTTTGTGGTTTTTTATCTTCTTCTTTCTTCTCTTTTACTTTTGCAACTGCTTTCTTTAATTCCGCTTTATGAGCATTTGCTGCAACGCTTTTTTCTGAAGAATTTTGTTTTATAGGTTTTGCATCATCAGTTTGTTTAACCGATTTTGTCTTTTTTGTATTAATAGCTTCTTTTTTAGCAGCCTTTTTAGCGGGAGCTTCCTGCTTAGTCACTGCATTTTTTTTAGGCGTAGCCAATTTTTTATTTACTGCTTTCTTTACGTCGGTTTTAGCAGCTTTTTTAACCGGACTCTGTTTTTTAATAGTGTTCTGTGATGTTTCTTTTTTACTCAATTTGGATGCCGCTTTTTTTACAGGGGCCGCTTTTTTAGCTTTTGTATTAGAATTGGCATTTTTAGCAGCAGCTTTCTTCACGTTGGTTTTTTTGGAAGAAGTTTCTTTTTTAGAAGGTGCAGCTTTTTTTGCAGATACTACTTTTTTATCTGCTGCTTTTGTTGCTTTAGATTTTTGTGCAACGCTTGTTGCTTTTTTCTTGGTAGCCATACTTAAATACTTTTTTTAGAAACTTTTACTGTAAAAATGTCATTATTCACATCTATTTGAGTCCCATTTGAAACGTTAGCGTGGAATTCTATTATATCTGCCAAAATTTCGGCGCGAATATACTCACTAAATTCAGTAATTATATCTTTAGCAGGCTCTTTTTCTTCTATAATTACCACTATTTTATCAGTTAGTTCAAAGTTCTTTTCTTTCCTTATATTTTGAATACGGTTAATAAATTCCCGCGCAAATCCTTCTTTCTTTAATTCGTCGGAAATTATTAAATCAAGTGCTACCGTTAAATTACCTTTTACCGCTATTTCAAAACCCGGAATTTCATTAGTCGTTATCTCAACATCTTCTGCAGAAATAAAAATAGGCTCTTCATTTCTATTTTCAAAATCAAAGTTTAATAAATAGTTACCAGCTTGTATTTTATTGATTGCTTCATCATCCAACTCCTGAATTTTTGTAGCAGCCCATTTCATTTTTGGACCAAGTTTTTTCCCCAGGGTTTTAAAATTGGCTTTGCCTTTCTTCTTAATAAAATCATTATCGGCCGGTAAAATTTCTACTTCCTTGATGTTGGTTTCCGATTTAATAATATTTTCCACTTCCCTGATTTGCTTTTCAAAATTATTGTTGATTGCGGGAATAATTACTTTTTGAAGCGGCTGCCGCACTTTAATATTTACTTTTTTTCGAAGGGATAAAATTAATGATGAAACATTTTGAGCCAATTTCATCCGATCTTCAAGCTCTGTATTGATCAAACTTTCATCAGCTTTAGGAAAGTCAGTCAAATGAACAGAATCGGTTTTTAGTTTTTCCGTGATGTCATTTAAGTTTTTAAATAACCAATCGGCAAAAAATGGCGCTATTGGCGCTATTAATTCACTGATTGTTACCAGACATTCATACAAAGTCTGGTAAGCGGAGAGCTTATCTTTCTGTGCGGAAGGATTATTCGTATCTACCGGTTTCCAGAACCTGCGACGGGAAAGACGAACATACCAATTACTCAACTCTGAATCTAAAAAATATTCGATTGCTCTTCCAGCCTGCGTTGGTTCATAATCATCAAGGCTTTTCGTTACCTCTTTAACCAATGAATTTAAAGTAGAAATAATCCATTGATCCAGTTCCGGCCTTTCGTTTATTGGAATGGCTTCCTCTTGAAAAATAAAGCCGTCGACGTTCGCATACAGCGCAAAAAACTGGTAAGTATTATATAAAGTGCCAAAAAATTTTCGCTGCACTTCCTTGATTCCTTCAGTATCAAATTTCAGATTATCCCACGGCGACGCATTTGTAACTAAATACCAACGCGTAGCATCAGGACCAAAAACTTCGAGAGTTTCAAAGGGGTCAACAACGTTTCCCAGACGCTTGCTCATTTTATTTCCATTCTTGTCCAGCACCAAACCGTTACTAACAACCGTTTTATATGCAACGCTATCAAAAAGCAAAACTGCTAAAGCGTGTAAAGTATAAAACCAACCGCGCGTTTGATCCACGCCTTCGGCGATAAAATCTGCGGGAAAATTTTTTTCAAACTCTTCTACGTTTTCAAAAGGAAAATGCCATTGGGCATAAGGCATGGCTCCGCTGTCAAACCAAACATCTATCAGATCAGGAACACGTTTCATCGGTTTTCCTTCAGAAGAAACAAGAATAATATTGTCAACAAAAGGTTTGTGAAGATCAGAAACCATTTTATCAATTTGAGTATTTACATCTGTATCTTTTTCAGGAATTGATAATCCTGTTTCAAAAGATTTTTTGATTTCGGTCTTTAATTCGGCAATCGAACCGATACATTTTTCTTCGCTTCCATCCTCAGTACGCCATATTGGCAATGGAGTTCCCCAAAAGCGGCTGCGGCTCAGGTTCCAATCTACCATGTTTTCAAGCCAGTTTCCGAATCTACCGGTTCCTGTTGAAGCAGGTTTCCAGTTGATTGTTTTATTTAATTCTACCATCCGGTCTTTTACCGCAGTAGTTTTTATAAACCAGGCATCAAGGGGATAATAAATAATGGGTTTGTCGGTACGCCAGCAATGCGGATAATTGTGCTGATGTTTTTCTATTCTAAAAGCGCGGTTTTCTTTTTTTAATTTAACTGAAATGTCGACATTCACATCTTCATAATGCGGATCGTCTTTATAATTTTTTACATAACGTCCGCTGAATTCTCCAACACCATTTATAAATTTTCCTTCTTTATCTACGAGGATTAAAATACCCAGATTGTTTTTCTTTCCTACCCGAAAGTCATCTGCACCAAAAGCAGGCGCAGTATGTACAATGCCGGTTCCGTCTTCTGTAGTCACAAAATCTCCTGATACTATTTTAAAAGGTTCTGCGTCTGGCGTTATTTCCCGTATTTTTTCTAAAGAATTTGCTTCAAAAGGCATTAATTGTTCATAAGTTATTCCTTCTAAATCCTTTCCTTTAAAACTTGCAATCTTTTTCCAGGGGATTAATTTATTGCCTTCTTTATATTCATCAAATGAAAGATTTTCTGCTTCTGCTTTAAAATAAGTTGGAATTAAAACTTCGGCAAGAATAACGCGAACTGGTAAATGAGTATAAGGATTAAAAGATTGAACTAAAGAATATTCGATGTTGGGGCCAACCGTTAATCCAAGATTGGACGGTAAAGTCCAAGGTGTGGTTGTCCATGCCAGAAAAAACAGATCTTCAGTAAACGAATCTTTAAATAAGAAATTGCTTTTCTCATTTTTAACCGCTTTAAACATTACTGTCGCACTTGTATCTTTTACGTCTTTATAAGTTCCTGGCTGATTCAGTTCGTGAGAACTTAATCCTGTCCCAGCAGCGGGAGAATAAGGTTGAATACTAACACTTTCGTACAAATATCCTTTTTTGTACAATTCCTTCAAACACCACCAAAGTGTTTCAATATAATTATTTTCAAAAGTAATGTAAGGATGTTTCAGATCAACCCAATAACCCATTTTTTGGGTTACTTCATCCCATTTGTCTTTAAATTTTAAAACTTCCCGGCGGCAGGTTGCATTATATTCTTCTATAGAAATTGATTTTCCGATATCTTCCTTCGTAATTCCCAAAAGTTTTTCAACACCCAATTCTACCGGCAATCCATGTGTGTCCCATCCGCCCTTACGTTTTACCTGAAAACCCTGCATGGTTTTATAGCGACAAACCAAATCTTTTAAAGTCCTGGAAATGACATGATGTATTCCAGGCATTCCGTTGGCACTTGGCGGCCCTTCATAAAAAACAAAAGGCGTTCTGCCGTCGCGGTTTGAAATGCTTTTTTCAAAGGCTCTTTCGCTATTCCACAAAGCAAGGATTTCATCTGCTATTTCTGTGAGATTTAATTGTTTGTATTCGCGATATTTCTGCTTCATTTAATTATAATCCGGTAAAAATAAAAGGATGCAAAGGTAAAGATTTTTTCAGCCGTTTTTGCTTTCCACAATCAAGAACTTTCTAGTCCCGCATCCTCGGATAACTTATAAAAAGACTGGCACAATATTTAGTTTAATAACCTTAAACCACACAGAATATGTTTGAAAAAACATAGGCCGTTGCAAAATATGAAAAACACTGATTTAGTATAAAATAATTGCATCCATTGCAAATTATATTTTTGAAAGAATCAGCGCTTGCAGTGGAAGGTTTTGAAGGCGAAGGTTTTCCTTCGCCTTCTTTATTAAGTACCTACAGATTTCTGCTTATCAACTTGATAAGAAAGGTTGGCAAAGTCCTGAATTTGAATGGCTTACCTTTTGAATAAAAGAACAACTTAATGAAATAATAATTCACAAGGCTTTATTCCGGTATGTTTTTTAAAAGCGGTAGAAAAATGTGAAATAGAAGAATATCCAAGTGAAGCAGAAACTTCAGTTACCGTCAATCCTTTTTCATATAATAAATATTTTGCGTGCTCCATTCGCTGGCTTTGAAAGAAATCAAAGATGGTAGTACCATACATTTCTTTAAATCCTTTTTTCAAATAACATTCATTAATTGCGGCTTTACGGCTCAGTTCCCTAATGGTGAGTGGTTCACCAATATGCTGCAACAATACATCGCGCGCCAAAGATATCTTTTCACGATCGGCTTCATTCATTAAAAATTTGCAGGAAAAAGTTTCTTCATTTTCCCCTCCCATACATTCAATGCTGTACAATAGCAACATTTGTGTTTGTGCATTGATAAAAATATTTTCAAGCGTATCAGTATAAGAATGATTCATTAAGGACTGAAGGACGCTTTTGGTACGGCTGCAAAGAGGAAAAATTTTTGTAAACGAAGTGGTATGATTAAAGTTTAAAATATCCTCAGAGAAAGTGGTAGTTTTTAACCCTTTTACAAATTGGGAAAGATGATCCGTATTAAAACGAAAACAACCAACATCAATCGTGTCGATGAGTTCACCGCAACTGTGTGATTCGGAATGTTTGCAAAAATTGCATTCTGTGTCTTTTTGTTTGCAATACCGGTTTCCTTCCATGCAAAAAACCAATTCGATGTTCCCGGATTTTTTGTCCTCTTCATTATAATTGTAAACCATCATCGCCGTTTCTTCAATAATTACCTTTGATGATTTGCGATAACGGTTGATAATGTATTGAACCGAACCAGGAATTTTCTGGGAGCTATGTTGAACCAACTCCATCTCGTCCTGCATTACCGGGTGGCTGAGTGCAATTGATAAAATATTTTCTGCAGATTCCATCATAAAAATTTGAATGCCGCAAAGGTACAATTTTAAAGGCAATTTCCACCACTTTCCGAGTAGACATCGCCACTTTTTGTTCGTTTACTGGGGAAATTAATTTCCGCTTTTAGCAGCTTTGTTAGTTATTCAAATAACCCTTTATTCAATAACTGCAAAGTCTTTTCTTTATGCTCCTTTGAAATAAGAATAGAAATATTATGCTGGCTTCCACCAAAGCTTACCATCCGGACCGGAATTTCTGTTAAGCTATTAAAAACTTTTGCGAGCAGATTTTCTGTTTTAGAAATATGATAACCAACAATAGAAACGATCGTTTGCTCTCGGTCAATTTCAATATTTCCAAACATTTCCAGCTCTTTAATAATTTGTTTTAAAAAAGTATCATTATCAATAGTAAGAGAAACGGCTACTTCAGAAGTGGTGATCATATCGATGGAAGTTTGATATTTTTCAAACACTTCAAATATCTTTCTTAGAAAGCCATACGCCAATAGCATGCGGCTGCTTTTTATTTTTATGGCAGTGATAGAATCCTTTGCAGCAATAGCTTTCACGCCTTCGGAATCTGAATGGCTTTCTATTAAAGTTCCCGGCGCTTCAGGCTCCATGGTGTTTAATAATTTAACCGGAAAATTAAAAAACTGGGCTGGCCAGATGCTGGCTGGATGCAATATTTTTGCGCCAAAGTAAGCGAGTTCTGCCGCTTCATCGAAAGACAAATGTTTTATTGGCTTTGTGTTTTTTACAATACGCGGATCATTATTATGCATCCCGTTTATATCGGTCCAGATTTCACAAACAGAGGCATCAACGGCCGCAGCAATTAACGACGCACTATAATCACTTCCACCGCGTTTTAAATTGTCAACTTCACCTTTTGAATTTCTGCAAATATATCCCTGGGTAATAAAAAGTGTATCTCCCTGATGGGCTTCTAATAATTTTGCGAGTTTTAATTTTATACTTTCTACCTGTGGTTCACCAAATGCGTCAATGCTCATAAAGTCAAGAGCAGCAAGCCACACGTGAGGAATTTGTTGTTCTTTTAAATAAATACTAAACAGTTTTGTACTTAACAATTCACCCTGGGCAAGAACATCTTTATTCAAGGCTTCGCTAAAAGAAATTTTTAAAATAATATTTAAAAACTCAAAATGTTCTGCAAGAATTTCTTTCGCTTTTTGATAATACTCTTTATTTTTTACCAGGTCAACAATAAATTTTTGGTAATGATTTTCCAGTGCATCAATCCTTTCTTTTGCCGCAGTCCGGTCGCCTTTTGAAAGTGAATCACTTATTTCTGTCAATGCGTTTGTAGTTCCGCTCAAAGCACTCAGAACAATTATTTTCGGTTCATTTTCTTTGGTGATGAGTTTTCTGATTTCCGCCATCCTTTCCGGTTTCCCTACACTCGTGCCACCAAACTTCATTACTTTCATTGCCTTAATTTTTTAAAATTGGTTGCAAAAGTAATTAATCCGATGATTTTTTGTTCAGAAGAAAGGAAAATTCCGCTTTTAAATCGGTTTACTATCTTATAAAAAAGAGACTTGACAAATTAGCATCGCTCGATCCTTGTATTAATTCTGAAATAGCTTCTTAATGTTTCACTTTCATTCCCTTCAATTCTTCTGCCTAATATTTCTTCAATTACTAAGAAAGAAAAACAACTGTGGTCAATTTTTAAATAAGATTATAACAGTATTTTTTTAAACATTTTTCGATTTTACATTTTAGATTTGCGCGAATCGCAATAGCTGATTGCGATAGCTCAAAGCTGAAAAAAAAGAAACTATGGGAAGAATATTTGAAGTAAGAAAATCAACCATGTTTGCGCGCTGGGATAAAATGGCGAAACAATTTACGCGCATCGGAAAAGAAATAGATATTGCTGTAAAACAAGGTGGTCCGGATCCGGATAATAACGCGGCGTTACGTCGTTGCATCATCAATGCAAAAGCGGTAAATATGCCGAAAGACCGCGTGGATGCTGCAATTAAGCGCGCAATGGGAAAAGATAAGACCGATTATCACGAAGAAGTTTACGAAGGATATGCGCCGCATGGAATTGCTTTATTGGTAGAAACGGCAACTGATAATCCCACCAGAACTGTTGCAAATGTGCGCATGCATTTTAATAAAAATAATGGCTCATTGGGTACAAGCGGAAGTGTTTCTTTTATGTTCAATCACATGGGAGAATTTAAAATAAAAAAAGAAAATCTTGATATTGAAGAACTGGAATTTGAACTGATAGATTATGGCCTTGAAGAAATCGGGGAAGACAGTGAGGGCAATATTATCATCCGCACGCCTTTCAATGAGTTTGGAAATATGAGCAAAGCTCTGGAAGAAAAAAAGATCGATGTGATCACTGCTGAACTTACACAAATTCCGACAACAACTGTAGAACTTTCTGAAGAAGATGCAAACGAGGTTTTAAAATTAGTTGACAATCTCGAGCAGGATGATGATGTGCAAAAAGTATATCATAATCTGAAATAAAAATTCTAAATATTTATTTGTTTACTGACCTTAATTTCTCAAAAGGCTTTAAGAAAGTCAGAAGCAGAAAGAATTAATTGTGTTTCTAAAAAGGAAAGAATAGTAATTCGTTCTTCAAGTGAGACATATTTGTCACATTTTTCTCGAAGAAAAACTTCTGTCAGTTCCCTTTTGATTTTATGAGTACAAATAACCAAACCAGTTTTTAGTGCTCTTCTAAAGGCGTTATTATTCGTGAAGCTGCCTATAAATGCACTTTTCAATTCATCAAAGCTTTATGAAATAAATCTTTCTTTGCATCTATTTAATAATAAGTTTTGTTCATACAACTTGACTTCTTAGTTTTCTATCTTTAAAATAAATCAAGGTTCATGCGAATTAAATTTTATTTTCTCTCAGCTATAATTTCTTTGTTTCTTTCATGCTTTTATTTTTCCGATTTACAGGCGCAGCAAAAAAGCAGTGAGTATAATTATCAATGGAAAAAAGTAGAACAACTTCAGAAAAAAGGTCTGGCTAAATCTGCATTAAGCGAAGTCGAAAATATTTATAGCAGTGCAAAAAAAGACAATAACGAAGCACAGATCATCAAAGCATTATTATTCAAAATAAACCTTCAAGAAAACAATGAAGAAGATGCTTCTGTAAAAAATATTGATTCGATTGAAAATGAAATTGCGATTGCAAAAGAACCAGCAAAGTCCATACTGCAAAGTATTGCAGCGCAATTGTATTGGAATTATTTGCAGCAGAACCGTTATAAATTATATCAAAGGACTAACACAACCAAATTTGACAAAAAAGACATTGCCACCTGGACTTCAGATGATTTGAATCAAAAAATCGCTGAATTATATCTTGCTTCTTT
>Ga0157371_10001017_pt1 | contig 30742 bp, 24 predicted proteins | sample C45metaG_FD_113462 | JGI IMG/M metagenome (GOLD analysis project Ga0157371, IMG submission 113462) | Corn rhizosphere microbial communities from Kellogg Biological Station, Michigan, USA - C4-5 metaG | ecosystem: Host-associated > Plants > Roots > Rhizosphere > Soil | place: USA: Michigan... | reverse complement strand
TTTAAAGAAAAACCAGGAAGAGATTTTTATTCCTTTGGATCTGAAATCGAGCCATAGCTGGTATGATTTTACTGTAACCGCAGAAAAACATACAGGCTTTAGTCAACAATTTGCAGGCCATGCAGAGCATTCAAAAGAAAGCTTTACTGATCCACTAATGGGAAATATGGTTTAAAACGATAAGAGAGATCTCATGGTTATGCCAGTTCAAGAGACTTTCTTATCGTTGGGATGACTATGACTTTCAATGCAACTTTTAAACAGTTTTTCGCAACACAGCGCTAAAAACTACTTAAAACATGTAAAAAATCACTTAAAAACTATTTAAAACAGTTGAAAAACAGTTGTGAAAGACCTAAGAAACGCTTGGGTTGGAAGATGGTTGAAAGATGATTGAAAGATCGTTGAAGAATGGTTGAAATATGTTAAGGGATATTTCAACCATATCTTAAGCATTGTTCAAACATCCCTGTAACATCCTTAATTTCAAGTGTTTCTTAGGTCTTTCACAACTGTTTCTCAATGTTTTCCAATTAAAACCTAAAAAAAGAGATGTTCTTGTAGCGTTTCACTTCGCCCCTGCGTAATAGTAAAAGATTAACCACTATTATGACCATCAAACAAATACTACCAATTGCATTAAGCTTATGCTTATTTATGAGTTGCAAAAAGAACAATGAAAAAGTAGTTTTCAATGGAACTTATAAAGGAAAGTTTATTGAAGGACCAACCAATGAGCTTGTTTCGGTTGATGCAGAGATTAAGTTTGATGGAACCGATTATATAGCAACAAATGGTACCGGTATATTTGCAGTTGAAAACTCACAGATTAAGTTTTCTATGGCTTACTTAGCAACAAGGTATTACATTGGCAACAAGGTTTTGAATGGCGATTATAAATTTGTGATTAAAGGTGACAGCTTAATCCTGGACAGGATAACCAGTGAAATTAATTACAAAAATCAATATAGATTAAAGCGAATGAAATAATAAATGTTTATCAAACATAACGCCTCAGATGCTGAGTTAATAAGGGAGTGTAAAAAGGGCAACCTAAAATACCAGGAAATGTTGTATAAGCGATTTTATGCTTATGCAATGGGAATTTGTATGCGCTATCTAATTAATAAAGACGATGCTTTAGTGGTGGTAAATGATGCTTTTATTAAAGTATTTAACGCTCTGCACAATTTTAAAGACGATTTAGAATTTAAGCCCTGGTTTAGAAAAATATTGGTTAATACCGCTCTTGATAGTAAAAGAAAGAACTTGAAATATGTTTATGATAGTGAAATTCCTGAGGTGCATCAGCAAACCATGTATCCTTCTGCTATTGAAAAACTCTCAGCAGCCGATATTTTGAACCTGATGAAACAGCTACCGGAAACACACCATATAGTTTTTAACCTGTATGAAATTGATGGCTATTCGCATAAAGAAATTGGCCAGATGCTAAATATACCTGAAAGTTCGTCGAGGACTTACCTTACCAGGGCAAAACAAGCATTACAAAAATTAATACAAAGCGACCTTATAAAGATATGAACACGTTAGACGATAAATTGAGCAATCATATTAAGGCAGTTTTCGAAGAACTTGATACTGAAGGGGCAGATTATGGCTGGACAGAGCTTAGAAAAAATTTTCCTGTAAAAAGTAATTATAGGCCTTTGTATCTTTGGCTTTCGGGCATTGCAGCTTCCTTATTAGTGGCTGGAATATTCTTATTTAACACCTATAATAATAATGCTTTAAAAAATGTTATCCAACATAACAGTATTACAAAAGCTGCACCTGTTGCTCCTCAAAAAACCGACAGTAATTTAGATAAACCCGTTACTAAAAAAGTGGTCAATTCTTTTGAAAAAAGAACTGTTTCTGTAAAAAACTCTAAGAAAAACGTTCCTTTAAATGTTGTAGAAACAGACATAATGGCTGTTAAAATTACTGATACAGTACCAGTGAATGAACTTACCGAAAATGTTATTTCACCGCTTGCAAATGTAGCTGTTGCTAAAGCCGATACTGTAAAAAACACCAAGCCTACTACCCTTGAATTTTTACAAAAAGAGAATGAAAAGTTAAAAAAGGAAGGCAAGCCTTTACTTGCAACAACTGCAAAAAGTGCTACGGAGAGCAGAAAAAATGCAATGTTTGATGTTTATACTGCTACTTTTTTAAATTATTATGCAGACAATCCGGTAAAAGTAAATGCAGGGGCAGGTTTCAATGCTAATATCAAAATCAATAAGAACATATACCTATCTATGGGTGCAGGCATTAGCGAAACTAAAATAACTTATCAGACTACAAGGCCCTCCTCTTTATCTAGTTATTCAAATTCCGCAGCAGATCTTGCTCTTATGAACGGTTATGTATTGGGAGCCAACAGTATTAAATTAAATGCAAGCTTTCTTAATATAGATATACCTGTGGCTTTTAAGTTTTATCCCGGGAAAAGTGGCAAATACTATTTTTCTACAGGTATAAACTCAAGTACATACCTCAATCAAAAATATTCAAGTTCTATAACAGGTTTTAATCCCTCTTCAAATAGTTATTCTGACTTTAAAGGAAAAACTGAGGAAAGCAATTTTAACGGGTTCGATTTTGCCAACAGTGCTATTTTTGCTATTGGAATTAATCAGCCGATTGGAAAAAGCAGCACCTTAACTTTTGAGCCCTTCTTTAAACCATCTTTAAGAGGCTATGGCGACAAAGATATCAAAATAAACACTGCTGGTTTGAACCTAAAATTAAGTTTGGGTGGCAAGAAATAGTTATTAAATTTGATAATAGATTTACCATCTATTTTAAACTACATCTCTATGAAAAAGACCTCTCCAATCCTGACCTTGCTATTGCTGGTTTGTTGTGTTAATGCCAATGCCCAATTTGGCAAGTTAAAAGATGCGTTAAACAACGCCGCAGGTAACCTACTGAACAGCAAACAATTAAAACTACTTCAAAGTGACCCTATAACAACCAACTTTGACGACTGTAATAAAACAGAAACAATGCCTGTAAACTTTGGCGCCGACTCGGTTAAAAAGAAACTTTGCGATTTAACTTCCAGCTATACATCGGCACAGGGCTTTGCCTTAAAACCGGGCTTTTATACCGGAACTTTTAAAAGCTTTTGCCTAAAGGCAGGAACTCATGGCCCGGGTAATGGTGATGGCTATTTGTATGCCCCCCTTGCCGGCCCAAAAGAAAAAATTGCAAGAACACTTATTGCAAATTGGGAGCAACACCCTGAAATTGAACAAAGCAAGGTACAACTGCTTTTGTGGGCAATAATTGCGAAAACTAATTTTAGTAAACTTTCGGCCGATCTTCAGCTTGCTGCGGCAAAATTGCTTAACAAAAATGATCTTTCGGCTTTAAGCAGCAGCATAATGGATTATTTATCGAGCGAAGCGATGTTAAAAATAACCGCCAACTTGCCTGAACCTGCAAAGACTATTGTAGAAATTGAGAACAAAATGAGAGGGCTGTTATATCAGGCAAATTCATCGTACGATCAGATTGAGCAACTGGCTATGCTTAGCGGCAATGCTGTGCCTGATACTGATTTCCCACGCGGAATATGGGGGCTACACCCCGATGGTTATTATATTAAATACCTGCCACATTCTTATACCAGAACAGAAGTAGTTATTTATGTACCTAAAACTATTGCATCAGTAAACTACCTTCCTGTTGGAACGGTTGCCGTACCTGCAAGCAGAGGCTGCCAGCGCCTTGGTCAATCTAACTTATTAGCCTGCGAGAATTAATATTATACAGAATCGTATATGAATGTTTCTGATATTATTAATTACAGGCTCTTTAACCAACAGATTGCCAGAACAGCATTTAGTACGCCTCAGGAAATTGTAAGGTGGATGGTTGCCATGCAGGCACAGGAATATGCAATGTCGAAATGGGCAATTGGTTTGCGACTAGGCAATGTTACTGATGCTGATGTAGAAAAAGCTTTTAATGATGGCCAGATCCTTCGAACCCATTTGCTGCGCCCTACATGGCATTTTGCTACTCCGGAAGACATTAGGTGGCTGATTGAATTGACCGGCCCCAGAATTCGAAAAGCAATGACTTATTACGAAAGGGAGCTTGAACTTGATGATAAACTTTTTAGAAAGTGTAATGATATAATAGGAAAGGCTTTAACGGGTGGTTACCACCTTACCAGGACTGCATTGAGTGACCTGCTTGTAAATAATGGGATCAGTTTAAATGGCAGGCAAATGGGCCATGTAATGATGAATGCCGAAATGGACTGTTTAGTGTGCAGCGGCAAACGGGAAGGTAAGCAATTTACTTATGCCCTGTTCGACGAAAGGGCACCAACCCGTTTATCAATAGATAAGGATGAGGCCTTGCTGCTATTAGCACAACGATATTTTACAAGCAGAGGCCCTGCAACGCTTAAAGATTTTTCTGTCTGGTCTGGGCTTACCATTACTGATGCAAAAAAAGCCGGTTTAATGCTAGACAATAAGGAATTTACCAAAGAGGCCTTTAATGATATTGAATACATACTTAAAAGAGAAACATTAGAAATGGCATTGGATGCTGCCTTAGCTAAAAAGATTCAAAAGAGTTTTCTGATGCCTGATTATGATGAGTATGGAATGGGGTATATTGATCGCACTGCGATATTTAACCCTATTAAGCTGTCTAGTGAATTTAGAAAGAAAAACCCGGTGTTCGACAGGATGATTATAGTTGATGGCATTATTGAAGGAACCTGGAAAAGAACAGTAAAGGCTAAATCAGTAGTAGTTGAAACTTATCTTTTTAGGGAATTAAGTAAAGTAAAATCGGAAGCTGTAAAAAAAGCTGTTAACAGATTTATTAAGTTTACAGGTAGTAGTGAATAGTTTTAGATAAAAAATATGACTTCGACTGAATTAGAAAAATTACGTTATCCGATTGGGAAGTTTGAGAAACCTGCTCAAATGACGAGGGCATTATTGGATGGTTATATTGCTACTATTGCCTCATTTCCTAAAGCTTTAAGAAAAGAAGTAGCTCACTTAACAGATACACAACTGGATACTGCATACAGACCTGGAGGCTGGACGATACGGCAGGTAGTTCATCATTGTGCAGATAGCCATGTGAATAGTCAGATAAGGCTTAAATGGGCTTTAACTGAAGATAGTCCGGTTATTAAAGCATATTACGAAGAAAGGTGGGCAGAACTTGCAGACAGCAGAACATTGCCGGTTGAACCTAGCCTAAGGATATTGGAAGGGCTTCATGAGCGGTGGGTTTTTCTATTAAATTCGCTTAGCGCAGAGGAACTGGAAAGAGACTTTATACACCCGGAACATGGCAAAAGCGTAAAGATCAATGAAAATACCGGTTTGTACGACTGGCATTGCCGTCATCACCTTGCTCATATTACAGAGCTGAAAAAAAGGCAAGGCTGGCAATAGCTTTATTTAAACCTGATGGCTTTTAACGGGCTTATTCTGCTAACCAATAATGATGGAATTATGAGTACTACAAAGCAGATTACAATTGTACAGATGTTTAGTAGTAACACATCTATAAACTGTACTTCAATTGGCACATACGACAGGTAGTAAGATGCCTGATCTAATTTAAAGATATGCGTATGGGTTTGCAAAAAGGCTAAGCCAAGGCCTAGAATATTGCCCAGTATAACTCCAATTCCTACCAAGTAAAGTGCATTGTAGAGGAATATTTTCATTACACTAAAATCGGTCATCCCGAAGGTTTTGAGCATACCGATCATATTGGTACGTTCCAATATCATAATTAGCAAAGCGGTGATCATATTGATTACCCCCACTACCATCATTAATACAAGGATAATTTTGGTGTTTACATCTAATAGGGATAACCAGGTAAAAATTGCAGGAAAATACTCCTGAACCGACTCTGATTTTAATCTTGTTTCCAGATCGGTATAGATGTTTGTAGAGATGGTTCTAAGTTTAGAAAAATCTTTAACCCTGATCTCTATACCCCCAATTTCGTTAGGTTTCCAATTGTTTAAACGACGGATCAGGTTTAGGTCTCCTAGTACAAAACCTTTGTCGATTTCTTCTACTCCTATATCATAAATTCCTACTATTTTAAACGGTCGCCGGCGGGGAGGGTCCTGCACAAAATGCATAATAAAGTTATCACCGGTTTTTAGTTTTAGCCTGTTTGCGGTAAACTGAGATATCATAATCTGCTTAGTTGCTGCAGCACTATCGGAAAAGTTTATGACTGTTCCGCTTACCAGGTGTTTACGTATATAATCCCAGTTAAAGGTCTTATCTATGCCTTTAAAATTTATACCTTCAACCTCATCATTAGCAGAAATTATAGCTGGTTTTGTTGCGTAGGGTTGGAAATATTCAATTTCGGGATTACTTTTAAGCCTGGTAATGGTTGCAGGTTCAGGCACAAAAGGTGATAGTTCAAATGAATTGTTAAGATCGAACTTAAAGATTCTTACATCTCCTATATAACCTCTTACTTTTTCCTGAATCTCGGTTTTAAAGCCTTTAATAATTGCAACGGAAAGCATCATTACAGCAAGGCTGAGCATTACTCCCGCTATAGCAATACGAACTATTAGTTTTGAGAATGTGCGCTCTGATTTTATGGCAATACGCCCTGCTATGAAATATTCTGTATTCAACCTCTTGCAATAAATTTTAACTTAGTAAAAATGCTTTTCTACCTCCGCACTTTTCGTTGTAAAAATGCAAATATTAAACTAATTATAGCAATAAAGCGCTACAATTCCGTCCGGATAGTGTAGCGCTCAACAAATTTAGGTTCTTTAATTACCGTTACTAAGGTCTAATACAATGGTATTTGCTTTAGGTGATATTCTGAATACGGTTTCTCCACCAGGTTTGGTAAACGTACCCTGTTTAGCGGATATTCCATACTTCATATGCTCAAATTCTGCATCAATACGTTGCGGATTAATTTCCTTGAAAGGCAGTGGGAAATTTCCTGCGGTTGTTAGGTCCAGATACCAGTTAAGCGCATTTTCTCCGCCTATTAACGTGATCTTTGTTTGTTTTTCATTCATATCGATCTGAATGGTGCCTTTTTGGGTTTTCAATGGCCAGGAGATCTTAAGCTGACCTCGCACTTTATTAGAGATCACCGGATCTCCACCTTCAAGCATTTCCTCTTTTCCATTGATCATGGCCTTAAATCTTAATCCTGCCAGGTTATGTGGCTTGCTCCACAGATAGCCATCCACAACAGGAAGTGTGAAAAAAGTACACTCATTAGAAGTAGCTTTCTGTGTGGTGTAAACTGAAGGAAACTTCTCGTCAAACAGGTGGATGTCACGAACCCTAAGGCCGCCATCTTCCCATAAAAAATTAAGTCTGTAATAGCGGCTATTGAACCAAACCGTTTTAAGATCGCTATTGTCCAGGTCTTTATTTACAACAAAAGACGTAGCAGGTGTGGTTTTGTAATTCTTCTTAAACCACAAACCAGACTCTTCCAGAGTTTCTACTTTTATCTTTTTTTCATCCCTTAAGCGTGCAAGCAAGGGCAGTTGTATCTCAAAGCCTTTCTTCATTGCATCCCAGGTAAAGGAATTTTCCTGTCCTGCCTGGGTATAGTTAAATTCCATTGATTCGCCTTCTGTAAATTCTTTTAAAAACCAGTTTACCCAATTGGCATCCCCACCGGCTTCAGGATATACAGGCTCTAGTGTAATTACACCTTGTCGGCTGGAATTGATTCCTGTATCGTATTGACGGATCGGATCGCTACCCAGCATTCTGAAAATAGGGACAGGGATTTGGTTCTTTTCGTTCTGTGCCGGCATATAGGAGTTGATCTTGCTTGAATAATAAGCCTGGTTCCAGTATCCACCCCATAGCGTATATCCATCCGTGCCATATTGGTCCTTACAGTTAGCAGAAGCAACGATCTTGTATTTTTCGTACATATAATTCAAACTATGGGCATCAATGAACCATGACGCAACAGATTTGGGATAGTACCCAAATATATTTTTGAAGTCGGCCATATATACATCAATGATTTTTTCCCTTTCCTGAGGGGTGTAACCCGTTGCAAAACCTACATCTGCATGCCAGTCCCAGGCGTACCTTCCGCGCCATTTCAAACCAGCCTTCTCAATTAATGGCTGTGGAAGTTCCCACCAGGCACCAATTTCGAATGTTTCTGCTGGTAGCTCTTTTAGCAAACGTTGATATCTGATGTCCATCAGTGCATCGTATTGAAGTAAAAAAGTCCCACCGAGATGATACTTTTTCATCATTTCAACCTGCTTCACTACTGTTTCATATAGAACCTGCTGGGTGATTTTAGGATCTCTTGGTTCAAGGAGCCTGATAAAATTGACAATGTTCACAATTTTGGGTTTAGGCTTATCCGCTTCTCTCAATCCCTCCTTCCTGTTGCTGAAAGAAGATAAAAGGATTAAACCAATTCCGCCCAGGATAAATCCTAAAAGATTTTTGTTACAGTTACTTTTCATTTGTGTGTTTATATAAAGATGGATATCGTTTTTTTATGATCAGATTCGACTTTTTCGGCATCTTACCCAGCGGAACTGGCTTATCCTGAGGCCGTGTTTGTTTTTGATTAATATCCCCCATTAAGCTCCACCTTCTGGTCATTCCGGTTGGTTCAGCTGCCTTCAAATCATAACGGGTAAAATCTATAACAAGCTTTGGGGTGTTAAGTTTCCAATCTTTCATTAATGCTAACCTAAAATCCTTATTCATAAACCAGTGAATCTCCAGATTGGCATCAGAACCGCCAATTCCGGATCCCCTCTCCACAAATTGGTAATTAAAATTATTGCTTTTGTAATGTGCTCTCCAAAGCATGCCAAACTCTCCTTGTGTAATCATTTTGGTATCAGGCCAGCGTTTTTTGACATTGCTTAACCAATCCTTCAATCGGGCAGCATCGTAGGGCAGAGATAATTCCCAGCAATTGGTAACCCAGCCAAATCCATTCAAATCAAACCCCTTATCAAAATGAATGGCAGTAGAATGAAGCATTTCCTGCAAACCAATATCGTTTCCGTGTTTTCCCAGTGTTTCAATTGGGCCAACACCCATACGACTGTTAAAACCTTCAGCAAAACCTTGTCGCCTTGCGGCTAAGAAATCAACTGTCCACCCATCGAGGTTAACACAATCAATAAAATCACTTTTATTTTGGGCAGGCTTGCAAAAGTGTTCCTTTGAAGGGTAAAAAGGATAACAAACTGAACCGTCGCCATCCTGATTGTCTATTGCAAACTGGCTCCAAATATTACCCTGACAAACATGGATATTTTCTTTTTCGGCAAGGTATTGCTGATTTTTTGCAGACAGAAAGCCAGCCACTACACTAAGCGGACGATAGCCATTTCCAACCATTTTACTTACCAGGGCCAGACCATCGTGCAGGGCTTTATTTACCTGCTCAACATCGTTATAAGCATTTGCAAAATAAGCTCCCGGAATAAAGGTTATTTCATCCCCATATTTATGGTGATAACCCACCACTAATTTCCGAATTTCTTTATAGTTATCTGTATCATCATTCAGCGCGAGCCAGCTAAATGCCCAGGTCATTCTGGCACCGGGAAAACCCTCTTCAACAGCCTTTCTAAAAGCTATAACTTTTTCAGGTGTATGTAAAGCACGCTCATCTTCACCAACATTCCGATCCCTCGACACTTCGATCTGGTTTACACGGATGATTGTATTAAAGGTTAGAAACCGATGGCCCATTAGTGCCTCAGGAGCCGGCTTGTTTGTTTGCCCAAATGCAAAGGACATAAAACATACCAATACAAAGTTTAATAAAGTTGCTTTTTTTAACATATAATTCATTTTACTAGTATAAAAAGCCAGCCAACTTCCGTTGGCCGGCTCGAGCGTATATTATTCTACCACCCGGGATTTTGTTCTAATTTGTGACCGTTAGCCTGATAGAAGGCGACCTCTTTAGTTGGAAGCGGCTGAAGGTAATCCTTATTTGGATCGAACTTTCTGCTTTTTTCAGCAATCAGAAAGCCATTTGCATCTACCTTGGTCAGGTAACTTGGGTCGCTATAAGGTGTTTTGGAAGCCCATTCAGAACCTGTGATCTTAATTCCCTTAACATCCTGCGGCAATTCCGTTTCGGCAGTTTTCCATCTCCTCAAATCGTCATAACGGAATCCTTCCAAAGTAAGCTCAACGGTTCTCTCTCTCCTGATCTCGTTTCTCATGTCAAGGTTGTGGGCAGCTACAAAAGTGTTGGTCAGATGCGGCATACCCGCACGATCCCTGAGTTTATTAATAGAAAGATCAAGGTCGCCGTCACTTATAGCGCCTGCCTTTTCAAAAACTGCTTCTGCATAGATGAGCAATACTTCGGCATAACGAATAAGGTGTCGGTCAAAGTCAAATATACTGGCATCTCCGTTCTGTCCGGAGTTATTGGCAAGTGGATCTTCCGACATATATTTATACAATATATACCCGGTATTAAAGTTACGCTGTGGCTTATCGGGCCAGTTGGCGATCTTAGTTACCGGAAAGAAAACCCTGTTGGTTAATGTTCCGGGAATGATCATAGTCATTGTCATCCGGGGATCCCTGTCCTGAAATTCAGATACAAATGTACCATATCCCTTAAAAACCGTTCCGGGAGAGGTAATTGGCAAGCCATTCTTATCCAAATAAAGATCCACCATCTTTCTGGTCGGGTTATATCCATTTCCATCATACTGATAGGGAATGTCATGACCCAGGATATTCCGAGCGTATCTCCGATCTAGTATTGATTCACGAGAATCATCGCCATTTTCTAAAAACAAATAACGATAACTTTGCTCCCCTTTATCCGTATAGAGACCATAGGTACCACTATTAATGAGGTCTCGGGAAGCGGTAATGGCAGCATCGAGATATTTTGTGGCATTGCCATTGGCCCTGAATTTCTCCCACGTTCCTTCAAATAATGCCACACGGGCGGTTAAAGCAAGCGCAGCACCCTGAGTAATCCGACCGACATCTGCAGAAGCTAACGCCGACTGTAAAGGCAGGTCAGCTTTGGCTTCCTCCAAATCTTTCAGTATAAAATCAACGGTTTCCGTTCTGCTTGATCTTGGGGCAAACAAAGCCGGATCATTGGTGGCTAAGACTTTTGTAATTAATGGCACCCCGCCATATAGCCTAAGTAATTTCCAGTAATACCATGCCCTGAAGAATTTAGCTTCTGCCACATACCTTTTTATATCCTGGTCGGCATTGGCCGATCCTTTTTCAATAATGTTGTTGGATGAGCGGATATAGCCATAGCTATCAGTCCAGAGATTTACTGTTTCGGCAGGTTGCAGGTTCCCGTTACTTACAGAATTTGGGAAGTTAAATGCGATATCTGATTCGGTATCTTCAAAACCAAAGCGATCAAGCCCGTTATACAGATTATTTGCTGCCAGTTTAAAATCTGCACCTGTTTTCCAGAACGTAGCATCGGTAATACTATCTTCTGAAACCAGATTGAGGTCTTTTTTACATCCATTTAAAAACGCGGCAAGTATAAACACGCCAGCGATTAATAATTTTCTATGATTTATATATTTAAGTTTCATAAAGCTTGCGTTTAAAATTTAACAGTAAGACCCAGAGAATACACCTTGTTGAAAGGATATGTGCCCTCATTTCTGAATCCATCCTCCGGATCAAAGTTTCCACCGAATGTTCCTTTGGAAATGGTAAAGAGATCTTGACCACTGAAAAATATTCTGGCAGTTTTCATCTTTAAACTATTGGCAATACTTGCTGGCAGGTTATACCCAAGGGTAATTACCTTAAACCTTAAATAAGCAACATTTTGCATGGTTAATGATGAAGCCCGATAATTATAGCTCCTGATGTCATCATAACCTACACCACCCGGAAGATAGCGCGGGAACTTGGCATCGGTTCGTTCTGGCGTCCAGGTTTTTCCGTTGTAATAAGATAACGAAGGCCAGTAAAATGTATTTGGGGTAGCAATGTTACCCTCGTACCTTACGTCTCTCTTTCCTACTCCCTGTAAAAATACCTGAAGGTCTAACTGTTTAAATCCTACACTAATGTTTGAAGAAAAAGTATATCTGGGAATCAGGTTACCGAGATAAACCATATCACCGTTAAGTCCTTTTGATTTGTCGCCAAAAGCAGTTAATTTTCCATCCCCGTCAACATCACGGTACATAACATCGCCAATTGCAACCCGGGCAGGAACGCCGGTAAGTTTTTTATAGTTATCAAGCTGTGCCTGATTCTGGATGATACCATCGTATACGTAACCGAAATAAGACCAGATACCATACCCTTGTCTGAATTTGTTAAGGCCTTCCTGGTAATTGTCCAGATTTTTCAGTTCCACCAGCTTGTTCCGGCTGTCGCTAAGCTGTAGTGCCACGCTATAGCGAAAATCGCCTATCTTGTCTTTCCAGGTCACTGATGTTTCAAAACCCTTGGTTACCAGCTTGCCCTGATTTGAGGAAGGAGCATTACCTCCATAGGTTGCAGGTACGGCGATGTCAACCAGCATGTCGTTATTGGTTTTGTTATAGTAATCAAAAGAAAAATTAAGTCTGGAGTTAAGAAGCCCAACATCCACACCGATATTTTTGTTTTCAATCGTTTCCCATGTTCTGTCGCTGGATGCCGGATTGGCGTTGGCCCCTGTTAGCCCGGAATTTGGACTTCCTATCGGATAATTTCCTCCAATGGAGATTAAAGGAATATAATCATATAAGCCAAGTTCTCCGATTTCCTGGTTACCCATTTTACCCCAGGATGCACGTAGTTTTAACAGGTCAAAGGTATTAAGGGATTTAATAAAACTTTCTTCAGATAAATTATAGGCCAATGCTGCTGATGGGAATACTGCACTCCACCGCTTATCTGGAGAAAATTTGGAACTGCCGTCTGCACGTGCGGTAAGGTCTAGGACTAGTTTCTCTTTGAAAGAGTAACTGAACCTGCCGAAATAAGATCCCAATGCCTGATTGCTTAGTCTACCCGTAAAATTGGCATACGCAGCCTTGGTTCTGTCAGCCAGATTTAAAGTAAAGATGTCATTGCCGATAAAATTATAACCATAGGTTGTTTGGCCTTCGATTTTGGTTTTTTCAATCGATCCTCCCCCAGTAAAGTTTATTCTATGATCAGCACCCAGCTGCTTGTTATAATCAAGATATACCTGATACAGTTGGTTTAATGTTTTCAGGTTAAGGTAAGAGGCGGAATTCGGTGTATTCCGGATGTCCTGAACTCCACCAACATAATTATAGCGCGTAAAGGTCCTGCTGGTCCCATTATCATTAAGATAATCCAGTCTGATAGCTGCCTGTCCGGTTAATTTTAGTCCTTCCAGAATGGTGTAATCAGCCTTAAAATTGGTAGCGAATCTGGACGAGCTTCCACGCTGGGTACCAGCTTCTTCTAAAGACTGAGCAGGGTTTTCGTAACCCTGATAACCGTAGAATTGTCCATTTGGATTATACACGGGCTGATATGGGAACTGACGCGTAACATTTGTTAATGCATTTCCAAGCATACTTGGTGTAATGGTTGATTTATTCTCAAAACTGGTTCTTGTTTCAAAGTTGAACTTAGGTGTCAGTCGAAAATCGTAGTTCAAACGTAGGTTATACCTTTCAGAGTTGTTTTCCCCAAATCGGAGTGATCCTTCATCTCTATTGTAGCCCATAGACACCAGATAGTTATTGTTTTCACCGCCACCGGATATGGAAAGATTGTGCAATTGCTGGGTAGAGTTTTTATAAATCTCTTTATTCCAATCGGTGTAACCATAAAAACCAGGATAGCTGGTAATTCCGTAATTCCAGCCTCCATCCAGTTCCGGTGCTGCGTTTGCTTTGATTTTATCAAACACTTCCTTAGGAAATCCGTTGATACCAGCATTGCGAAGACCCTCATCCATAAATTCAGCAAATTCTAAAGTGTTCTGAATTTTCCTTAGGTAAGTTGGTGTTTTCAAACCAACAGTACCGCTATAAGTAATTTCCGGTTTTCCACTTTTTCCTTTTTTTGTGGTCACAATAATCACCCCATCGGCCGCGCGAGCTCCATATATGGCTGCAGAGGCATCTTTTAACACGGAGATTTCGGCGATATCGTTTGGGTTGATGTTGTTAATATCACCGGGGATGCCGTCAATAAGCGTCAGAGGATTACTTTCATTTACAGAAGAGTAACCACGGATTTTTATGCCGTAGCTTTGATTTCCCGGCTGCCCGCTCCCCTTGGTAATCGTTAATCCGGGAACTGTACCCTGCAATGCATCAAGGCTATTATTAAGCGGACGGTTCTCAAACACATCAGACTTGACCGTTGAAATGGCACCTGTAATGGCACCTTTAACCCTAGTACCATAACCTACTACCACAACCTCATTAAGGCTGGTGTTCATCTTGCTCATTTTAATCTCGATGGATTGCTGCCCATTGATCGGGATTTTTTCGGTACGGTAGCCCAAATAGGAAACTATCAGAACAAAATTTGGCTCGGAATGGTTTATCGTAAAATTACCATCCTTATCTGTTACCGCCCCGGTTCTGGTTCCTTCAACCATTACCGAAACTCCTATCAGGGTTTCATTTGTAGCAGAATCCCTGACAACTCCCTTAAGCACCTGCCATTTTTCGGTAGCTTGCCAAAGGTTGTTATCCCAGCGCCTTTTTGCTGTTATCAGTACTGTTTTATTCCGGATTTTGTAGTCAAAAGGCTGCCTTTCAAAACAGAGCTCAAGTACCTTTTTCAGATCTAGGTTCCTGATATCCAAAGTAACCGGTTTTGCATTTTTTAGAGTTGCGTTGTTGTAAAGGAAATCGAAATCCGTTTGCTTCTTAAGCTCGGAAATGACATCCGTTATCTGTGCATTCTGGACAGATATACTGATTTTCTGCGCAAAGCTTTCTGCCCTGAGCTGAAAAACAGTAAAAAACAATAACATATAGGTTAGTCTCATCTTTAGGGATATTAGTCGAAACATACAGGAATCCCTCCTGAAAACTATTTCAGTATTTTTTTTATACATTTGGTCGGTTGGTTTTTTAAATTATTCGTTTAGTTTGATCAGACCTCCAGCTCCAGTTCAATCTGGCATGCCAAGGACGGCTCAAACGTCCTTGGTTTTTGGTGTCCTAATTTTTCGTTAGTGATTACACATCTTACTCCTTTCTTTTATTTATTGGTTACTACCTATACCGGAAACAATAATATTACGGTTAGAAATCTGAAAACGAACGCCACCCAGTTCCTCTAAATTTGCCAAAAGCTCTGATAGGCTTGCATTTCTGGAGAATGTACCTCCAAAGCGGTCATTTCCTAAACTATTGCTATACGTAACATCCACATTATACCATCGGCTTATAGTTTTCATTACACTTTTAATATCCTGATTATCAAACAAGAAATATCCATTCTTCCAGGCAATTGCCTGATCTGTTTTGACATAACTGATCTCAATATCCTTTATGGTTTCATTAAGATTAGATTGCTGACCGGGCACCAGCATTTTTGCCTGACCTGTAGACAGCTTACTAATTCGGACACTACCCTGCAGCAGGGTTGTTGCAATAGCCGAGTCGTCTGGATATCCTTTTATGTTAAAATGGGTACCCAACACACTTACCATCTGATCCCCTGTCTGCACCTTAAACGGTAGCTGTTTGTTATGAGCTACTTCAAAATAGGCCTCTCCTGTTAAACGTACCTGACGATCTTTTCCATTAGAGGTTACCGGAAAATAGAGAGTAGATTCAGAATTCATCCACACTTTGGTGCCGTCCTGAAGTGTGACCTGATATTGCCCCCCTCGTGGAACATACAATGTGTTATAAGCCATTTTATCAGGTGTAACTGTTTGACTTTTTTCGCTATGGTAGGCCAAACTACCGGTATCCGTTTTGGTGATAAAAACTCCATTATTTCTCGAAATTTCTCCGTTTTTACTGTCATCGAGAACAATTTTTGTCCCATCAGCCAGCGTAAGTACCGCTTTATTTTTTCCTGGTAGTATTGGAACCTGCACCAGTTCTGCGGGAACCTCGGAGTGATCTGGGAACAGCTTGTAAAACAACAATCCGATACCGATCAAAATCAAAATTGAGGCGGCAGATATTTTCCATGACCAACTAAACAGCTGGTGCTTCTTCTGCAGATTTTTTCTTTTATTAAAATTACGATACAACTTCTCTGACAGCTCTTCCTCGCCACCCGCCTGATTGATCCAATGATCAATCTGGTTGCTGCCGGCACCCAACTCTTCATACCAGTTATTAAGTTCTTCCAGTTCCTGCTCAGTGCAACTGGAAGTCTGAAACCGTTCGAATAAATATTGCAACCTTTCGCTATCCATAAATGATCTATCAGTGGCTTGTTTATAATAGTTAGACGTATAGAAATTGTTGAACCGTTAGTCGATTTGTTTTTTTTTATAAAAAAAATCCCAAACTGATGACAAACCCAGAGGCAGGATAGTAAAGGACAGTTATCACAATAACATTATTTATTTTCGTATCAATGGATAGAGGCATCTTTTGCCTGCGCTGATAATTAATTTTTGAGGATTTTCGTTAGCCAAATATAGAATTATGCCTGTAGAGCTTAGTGATGCAGAATTGATATTGCTATGGCAGAATGGAGAGGATCATGCTTTTGAAGTACTATACAAAAGACATGCTGTTCGTTTGCTGGCGACCGCATTGAACAAAACCCAGAGTAGGGAAATATCTGAAGAAATTATACAGGAGACCTTTCTGACATTATTTACCAGGAAAAAAACGGCGAATCAGATTGCTAATTTATCTGCATTTCTGTATACAACGGTTAAGCATAAGATCATAGATCATTACAGACGGGAGAAACTATTAAAAAAGTATGAAGAACATAGTTTCTATGTGTTCAATGAAACAGATAACTCTACTTTGCAAGCCATTGAAACCAGGGAGCTGGAACAGCAGCTGGCTTTTCAGGTAGAAAAACTTCCTTTTAAATGCAGAAATGTTTTTACCCTAAGCCGTAGCCGGCATCTGTCTAATAAGGAAATTGCGGCTGAACTGGCTATTTCCGAAAACACAGTTGAACAGCATATGAGAAAAGCATTGAGATTACTTCGTAATTATTTTTTTGATGGCAAACGAGGGTTAATCATTTTATGCACATTTGCAATGTGGCTTCTTTAGCTTTACAGATCTGGGCAATACCATCTCTGTCAAAGCTTGATCTGGTACGCTATTTTTTATTATCTTTATTTTTATGACATCATCTATTATGCATATTTTAAGTACTGCGTTACTTACCCTTTCTCTGCAAGCCTGCGGATCATCGACGAAAGTAGCATTTAACCCTGCGGTACCGAACCCATATAAAGTAAAAGCCGAAAACTTTGACAAACCTAAAACAGAAGAACTTAGGACTGGTGCCGAACAGACCGAATTGTATGTACCCTATTTGAAAGGGAAGCGTGTGGGCATGGTAGTAAACCCAACCTCTATTATTGGAAAGGAAACTACAGTAGATAGCTTGCTTAGCCTCGGGATAAAAGTGGTTAAGATATTTGGGCCTGAACATGGTTTCCGGGGAAACGCAAGTGCGGGTATACATGTTGATGATGATATTGATAAAAAAACAGGGATTAAAGCTGTTTCCTTATATGGCAGCCATTCAACACCAACAAAAGAAGATTTGGCGGATATTGACATAATGATATTCGACATTCAGGATGTTGGTGTTCGCTTTTATACCTACATAAATACTCTGCAGCATGTAATGGAGGCTTGTGCAGCCAATAAAAAAGAGGTTCTAATTCTGGACAGACCAAATCCTAATGGTTTTTATATTGATGGACCTATATTAGACCCTCAGTTTAAATCTGGTATCGGTTTAAAGCCTATTCCAGCTGTGCATGGGCTAACTGTAGGCGAGTATGCCCAAATGCTAAATGGTGAAGGCTGGCTGGATAATAAGCTTAAATGCAAGATCAAAATAATTAAGGTAGCTAATTATACTCATGACACACCTTATGAGCTACCGGTTAAGCCATCGCCGAACCTGAATACTGCCCAGTCTATTTTATTATACCCTACCACCTGTTTATTTGAAGGCACCTATTTAAATCATGGACGCGGTACTCTGTTCCCATTTACCATAATAGGTTCTCCCTCTTTAAAGGGCAAGTATAGTTTTTCTTTTACGCCAAAAAGTATTAAAGGAATGTCTGAAACTCCGATTTTTATGAACCAGGTATGTTATGGCCTGGATCTTAGAGACTACGACACTAATATTTTCAGAAAAACTAAACAGATTAATCTTGAATGGATCATCGCACTTTATAAGGCCTCACCAAACAAAGCAGATTTTTTCAATTCGAAACTAAGTAATCAAATGTTACCTATTGAAAGACTGATTGGGGTGGCTGATTTCAGGCAACAAATCATAGCCGGTAAATCTGAAGCTGAAATAAGGGCCAGCTGGGAACCGGGATTAAGCAAATACAAAACAATGCGAGAAAAATACTTGTTATATCCATAAGTAGCCACTAATGGCTCTCATTAAAGATTTTGGATATGAATAGCGAGCCTAAAAAGAAAAATGAAAAGCCAAGTAGTAATTTCAGAGAAGAAGTTGCTAAAGTTCCGGCAGGAAATAAGGCGGTAAAAAAGCCTGAAGATAAAGACTATAACAAAGAAGAGGCAAACTTTAGAAACCCAACTAAGAAAAGGGAAGAAAGTGAGCAACCCGTACATTCAATAAAGAAAGCCCCTAAAGAATAGCAGAGCTAGCAATATATGCGCTAATTTTTTAGTTATTTTGCCATCTAAAATACGGATTGATGAAAATAGTTTTTATGGGTACGCCCGATTTTGCAGTTGCTTCTTTAAATGCCTTAGTTGAAGCCGGATTTGATATAGTTGGTGTGGTTACAGCATCAGACAAACCTGCTGGTCGTGGGCAAAAGCTTAATGAAAGCGCTGTTAAGCAATATGCGGTATCGAAAGGCATAAAAGTATTACAACCCCTAAAACTAAAAGATCCATTATTTATTGAGGAATTAAAAGCCTTAAATGCCGATTTACAGGTTGTAGTTGCATTTAGAATGCTACCCGAAATGGTATGGGATATGCCAGCAAAGGGAACCATTAATCTGCACGCTTCTTTACTGCCTCAATACCGGGGCGCGGCTCCAATAAATCATGCCATAATTAACGGAGAAAAAGAAAGTGGTGTTACCACGTTCTTTTTAAAGCATGAAATTGATACGGGTGATGTTATATTCTCAGAAAGTGTATCAATTGCGGATGATGAAACTGCCGGAGATTTACATGACAAACTAATGAATGTTGGTGCTGGTTTACTGGTTAAGACGGTTAAGGCAATAGAAGCTGATAGTTATACAGAGCAACCGCAACCCCAAAGTACGGAGCTAAAACATGCACCAAAAATATTTAAAGAGCATTGTTTAATTGATTGGAACCAGCCTGTTCATAAAATATACAATCAGATTCGTGGCTTAAGCCCTTACCCTACTGCTTTTACAAAGCTAAATGATAAAACATTAAAAGTGTTTAAAGCTACATTTGAAGAAAAAGAACCAGGCATTTCACCTGGAAGCTTTTTATCGGACGGTAAAACTTATTTAAAGTTTGCCACCAAAGATGGCTTTATCAAACTAACTGATCTGCAGTACGAAGGCAAAAAACGCATGCAGGTTGATGAATTTTTAAGAGGTATGCGCTTGTAAAATCTTTATTTTACCCGATTTACCAATTCTTTTCCGGTCAAAAATGCATCTACATTCTTAAATGTAACTTGAGCTATCTCTTCCATTGCTTCTTTAGTAAAAAAGCCCTGATGAGAAGTAATCAATACATTAGGGAAAGAGATTAAACGGGTAATAAGATCATCTTTTATTACATTTTCTGAGTGATCCTGAAAAAACAGGGTGCTTTCCTGTTCATAAACATCGAGCCCCAAATATCCAAGTTGTCCGGTTTTTAAAGCTTCAATAACTGCTTTTGTATCAACCAGACCTCCACGGCTTGTATTGATTAACATTGCACCTTCTTTAAAAAGTTTAAGTGTTTCTTTGTTGATTAAGTGCTTGGTAGTTTCGGTAAGGGGGCAATGAAGTGCCACAATATCTGCATCATTTAAAGTTTCCTCCAAGGTACCATACTTTACCCCAAGTTCCTGAAGCTCTTTTGATGGATATGGATCGTATGCACTTATTAAACAACCAAAGCCTTTTAAGATTTTACAAAATGCTTTACCAATATTACCTGTACCTATTACTGCTACTTTGTGTTTGTGCAGGTTAAAGCCCATAAGTTTTTCTAAAGAAAAGTTACCTTCACGAACACGATTATAGGCTTTATGTGTTTTACGATTGAGGGTCAGAATTAAGGCAATTGCATGCTCGGCCACCGCCTCAGGGGAATAGGCCGGTACTCTTAACACGGGAATATCCAACTCACTTGCAGTTTCAATTGCAACGTTATTGAAGCCTGCGCAACGTAAAACAATCAGCTTTATCCCACCCTTATACAGGGTTTTTACAATATCGGAGCCTACACGATCATTTACAAAAATACATATTGCATCAAAACCTTCCGCAAGTTTAACAGTTTCCTTAGTTAAGGCTACAGTAAAAAAGGATAGATCATGGCCAGTATTAAAACGGCTTAAAAATTCTTCATCGTATCGGTAAGTACTAAATACAGCTATCTTCATGTGTTTTTATGCGTTTAATGAAACGTAGAGTTCGCTTTGTGTAAGCCATTTTCCCCTTACCTTACGCCACATCGCGGCATAGTTACCGTGGTACTTTGCATTTTTATAATCCCACTTGCCATTTTCCCATGCCAAATCACCTCCTTTACTTACAACAATTGTTTCGGGAATGCGCTCAAAAAGTGGACTGCTTTTGGAAAACATATATTTCCAGTCGGCCATGATTTCGGCTTTGCCGACAGTATGACTGCCATCACCTGCAATCTGTACAAAATCGTCAAGCCAGTACTTAGAAACGCCATCTACATCCTTTTTTGCAATGCAGCTATTCGAATCTAATCTTGCCTGTTTTATTAGTAATGCTTCTGATGAATTCATAATGGTAAAACTACAATTCTAAGTTGTAATTTTACCATTATTACTTAATGTATCTATTTGGCCTGAGAAACGATTACCCATTTATTAAGGGTATTATCCTTAGCCTGAAGAACAACTTTATAAAACTCAGATGGATAAGCCTTAACATCAGCAAAAAAATGCTGCTGACTAAGATCAACTTCTCCTAAAAGATGATAAGCATCTTTTCCTCCCGTTTTAAAATTATTTGTAGTGGTTAACCAGACTTTAACCTTTCCGGTTTTCTGCAAAGCTTTCCAGCTAATGTCAATATGGTTTTGAGTGTATATAGTTTTGAGCGATGCTACAGATACCGGACCAATAAAGGAAGTTCCATCTATTTCCTGCGCTACACTATCAGGCAGTTTTACATTTAAATAACTGGCTATTGAAGGCATTATATCAACCACACCAAGATCAAAATACTGACCATAGGTATTAAGGCTTTTATAATTGCTTACCATCCAGGTTGATCTTTGTCTGTCTGACTGCCCCCCGTGTCCACGGCCACTTTTTTCATCACGACCATGATCTGTTGTGATGATAATTAACCAGTCTTCCTTAAAGCTTTTCTGACGGTAACTTATTGCCTCCCAAACCCTGCCTACCTGTTTATCTAACATAGCCACAGCATTATAAAATTCAGGGCTATCGCCATGAGCATGCCCCATATCATCAGTATATTCCAGATAGATCCAGGAAAGATCAGGTGCTTTATCATGAATCGTGGTAGCGGCATCAGTTATTACCTGCTCATCAATACGATGCATATAATCGGCCTTTTTATCGTGTTTAAAGCGAACAGTATCGAGCTCATAGCCATCAAAAAAGTAATCGACCTTTAAATTCCCGGCTTCTGGCAGATTATGGCCCAATAGTTTAGTGCGATTATCTGTCCAGCTAGAGAAAATAGCAGTTTTCTTATTGGGATATTGGGCTTTAAACAACCTGAATATATTCTGGTAATTATAGTTTGGCGCCTTAATATCATTGTCGGGAACGTTATGTTTATTTACCCATGTACCGGTTAATAAACTGTTATAACCAACTGCTGATATGGTAGGCGTTTCGCTGTAAGTACCTTTTCCGCCACCTACATACATTCGGGAATATGATCCCTCTTGTATTATCTTCTTAAAATTAGGAAGATTTTGGTTTTCAATAACATCAGCAGGGATACCATCAGCTATAATGTAAACAACCTTTTGTTGTTTTTGCTGAGCATATGTTGCTGCTGATAAGAACAGGCTTATTGCAAAAATAAATGAGATTCTCATGATGTTAGTAAGTGTGTGGGAAATATTCATTTTCAACTGTACCATCTTCATATAAATTAAGCATAGCATAACCCGGAGGCGTTTCCAGGTAATAACCTGGACCTGCCGATTCGGCATCGCCTTTACCCCACCAGAAACCACTCATTGCACCATTACAGCAGTACAAAACATCATTATAACGGGTATTATCTGACAAGTGATTATGCCCGCTTAAGCAAACCTTAACCTTGTCGCGATGCTTGTAGAAAAGATCTTTTAGCTTTTTACAATCGGAATGCCCGCCACCTACAAGAACCTGTGTAGTACCCAAAATTGGATAATGCGACATTAGTAGTGTTGGCGTTGATGCAGGTAGTTTCTCCAGCTCCTTCTCTAGCCATTCATATTGTTCCTGATCTAATGAGATGTTACTATTATTGCCATCAAGCACAATAAAATGCCAGTTCTTTTTAGAAAAGCTATAATACCTGTTAGGAATTTTTAACCGCTTAACCACATAGTTTTTCCCATACATTTCATGCTCCTTTGAAGGAGCTTTCCACCATGGGTCGTGATTACCAATACAACTATGAACTTCGTATTTAGAAAGTGATTTCATGCAGTCATCCCAAATACTCCATTGCTGAATTACCTGATCGTATTTTACATTATCATATGATGCATCATTAATTGAATCTCCCCCGTTTAAGAAGAAATCAGGTTTGTGCTTGCTAATGATTTGTTTTAAACAACTTTTAAACCTTTCAGGTGCATTATCCCCTTCTCTGATATGCACATCAGTTATATGTGCAACTGAAAGGGCCAGTTTTTTAGTTTTCTTATCCTGGTTTTCAGGATTAGAAGCAAAGGCAGACAGGCCGCTGGTTGCTACGGCGCCAACAGCTAGTCCTGCTGCCTTTAATAAAGATCTTCTTTTTAGTTTCGTCATCTCGTTTTTATAGCCAAATAAACTATTGGTTATTACCAGCCGAATATCTGTTTCAGGTTCGGATTTAATACAACTTGTTGCTGAGGAATAGGGCGATAGTAATACTTAGGTTCTTCAAATTTACGGGTAACATTTTCAGTTACAATAACTCCACCATTTGCTCCATTTTTTAGGAATACAGTAGCATCAGATCCTATTTCACCTGTACGGTAATAGATAAGTGTTACCCCTAATGAGTTCTTTTCTTTACTAGCTTCGGCAGGGATAGTAACAGACTTGTCTATTAAAATAATATCCTCAACCCCATCGCCGGTCATATCATATTTGCCTAAACCCGGGAAATACATTCCTTCAGGGCTTTTGGTAAGTAGTTTTCCAGCTTTCCATCTCATTAAATCATCGAACCTGCTATTTTCAAAAGCAAATTCAACCCTGCGTTCTCTTCTGATTTCCAGAATTACACCCTGGTTAGATTCAACATTATTAAACTGTTGCAATAATAATGGATCAGGAGAAGCATTTGCATCTGCCAGGATAAGATTAGGCATACCTGCTCTTTTTCTAATCAGGTTAACAGACTCATCTAACTGTGACTGGCTAAGTGTCCCTAATTCAGCAAGTGCCTCAGCATAGCTTAGCAACACTTCTGCATAGCGATAAACAGGAAAATCAACACTGTTTAAAGTTACATTATCGGTACTGTTTACATACCCCTTTAACTGATGATAGCCTGTAAAATTTTTATTTAGCCTTTGTAGGTATGGCTGCGCATCAGGAACTCTAACCCATCCCGGATAAGCCATTGTTTGAGCCAAACGAGGATCACGGTTCTCGAATTCCTTTACAAAACCAAGTTTATCGTAGTTAGGCATTGCAGTGAAACGAGTTCCATCTTTCATTAAATAAGCCTGGATAAGGTCTTTTGCAGGTGCTTGTTCATAATCGCCAAATACCACACCGTTTACATTTTGGCTTACATTCTTTGTCTGATCAAAGATATTAGCCAATATAACTTCCGGGTTACTGGTTAAATCCTGACTTGCAAACAAGGTTGCATAATCTTGAAGTGGTTTTCCGGTATTGAAAATTGAGAACTTTTTAGATGCCATTATCTCGCCACTAACCCTTGCTGCAGTTTCTAAAAAAGTATTTGCCGAGGCTTTTAAATTAAGCTCATTATGGTATTTACGGTAAGTTCCCTCATAGAGCGCTGCTCTTACATAAAAGACAGCTGCTGCCCATTTACCTGGTGTGCCGGCAGTTACACTTTCTCTTACATTTTTATATGCAAAATCCAGATCGGCCATTACACTATCCATTACCAAAGTGCGAGGATCACTGGCTTTAAACAACTCTTTATCCTGAGGGTTTAAGGTGCCTGAATACCATGGCACATCTGAAAAGCGTTTTACTTTATCAAGATAAAACTGTGCACGATAGTATCTGGCAAGACCAACATAATGCTTTTTAACTTCTGCACTGATCTTTGCTTTATTATAGTTCTCCAGAAAGTAATTGATATTGCGGAGCCTGCCCCAGCTCCATCCACTATTAATATTTTGGGCATTTGTATTACCCGCCATCACATTTTTTACCTCTACAGCAGCAGTTGTTGCTACGTTATCGCTGCTTTGGTCGTTCAAATAGCTATTCCGATCTGGCATAGATAACAATCCATTTACATACAAAGCAAGATCTTCCTCTGTGTTAAAGAAAAGGTTAGGTGAGATAGAATCCTGAGGGAAACGATCGAGATTACCCTTTTTACAAGCCCCCAGTACAATTGCAAGAACTGTAACCAGGATATATATATTTTTTTTCATGACTAATTTTTAATGATTATTAAGTTCCGATTATTAAAAGTCCAGGTTTAAACCAACCGCATATTTTCTTTGAAACGGATATGCCCAGGCACTTGAACCTTGATTTACAGCCTCAGGATCAATAAATTTCTTAATCGAAGAGAACTCATAAATATTTTCTCCAGATACAAATATCCTTAAGCGGTTAACTTTGAAACGCTTGGTTAAGCTTGCTGGTAGCGTATAACCCAACGTTACGTTCTTAATCCTTAAATAAGCACCGTTTAACAGGTATTTTGTTTGAGGGATATCCAAACCACTACCGTAATTGGCATCGGCTAACCACGACTGCAATACAGGATACTCAGAATCGGTATTCGCATCGGCAAGACCTGCTGCGATGTATGAGGCAGAATGTTTAGCTCTTTGCTCAGGCGAATCGGATGTTCCTCTGTAATAATTCAAGTTCCATGGGTAAACGTTGGCATAAGGTTGCTGGTAAGGACCCCAGAACAAATAATGATGAGGATAAAAATCTCTTTTCAATACACCCTGAAGGAATACTGAAAGATCAAAACCATTCCAATCCATATTCAGGTTTGTTCCAATACTATATCTATCTCTGCTATTTCCAATTACCTTAAGATCTTTTGGATCATTACTGCTTAATCCCCTTTCTATTTTATTATCTCCATTTAAGTCTTTATACTTTGGCCATCCAGGAAGAATTTCTAATGCTCCCCATGGGATAAGGCTTGTTTCATCCAGAGCAGCTATTTCTTCTTTGTTTTTAAAGAAACCATCGTTTTCAAGTCCCCAGATCTCACCAATTTCCTGCCCTACACGGAAAGAGGAGAATAAATTCTGATCATTTCTGAATTTGGTAACCTTCGAACGGGAATCTGAAAGGAATATTTTTGTCTGAAAATTAAATGGCTTGTCACCGATGTCGAATCTATCTCTATAGGTTACAGACAGCTCCCAGCCTTTGGTTCTAAGATCTGCTGCATTTTGGGCTGGGACAGTGGCTCCAAGCACTCCTGGCAACTCCTGTCCTCCAGTTAACATTCCTTTTGTATCACGAATAAAGTAATCAAATCCAATAAGAAACTTATCATTAAGTAATCCAACATCAGCACCTACGTTAGATGTTGAAACCCTTTCCCATGTATAAGTTTCCGGATCTATAAATAATCTTGGAGCGCCTGTAATTATCAGAGGTCTCTTTCCACCTATCAAATAAGGAGATAGATCTGTACCTAAAGTTTGGATATATGCAAAATCACCCACATTCTGGTTACCTAGATCTCCGTAAGTTGCTCTTAGCTTAAGAGTTGACAATACTGGAGCCAATGGTTTAATAAAATCTTCAGAGCTTGCAATCCATGCAAATGAAGCCGACGGGAAAAAACCCCAGCGTCTTTCTGTTGGGAAACGTGATGAACCATCATAACGTCCGGTACCTTCCAGGATATAGCGATCTTTGAAAGTATAATTTAACCTACCAAAAACACTATTTGTTGCATAAGCACTATAGCCTGCAGACATTCTGGCATCACCTGTAGTTAAACTAAGAAATGGAAGAGATGATGAGATCAAAACATCGCGCTGAGCATTTACAGATGAGTAGCGGTAGTTTTCGCTATTAAAACCAACCATCGCACTGAAATAATGATCGCCGATAGTCTTCTTATAAGTAGTATACAAGTTAAATACATTACTGTATAAATAGCCATTAGTTTCACTTACATATCCATTACCACCTTCTTCCCTGATGTCATCTGGACCGTAACCAATTTTGTATTTCTTAGAATCATTATGGTATTTCCACAATTCTCTTTTAAATGAAGCATCACCATTTACCATTAAATCGCCATTAAGTAAAGTAGCAGTGGCACTGGTAATGTTATTAAAGCCAAACATATTCTGAAGGTTACCACCTCCATCAACAAGCCTGGCTGCTAGTCTACCTGCAGAAGTATTTGACCAGGTACCATCCGGATTTTTGGCAACATCTGTTGGTTGCAGATAATAAAGATCCCTGATATCGCTATTAGGCAAAGCACGCTTTGTTTCATAGACGTTAAGATTATTGTCTAATTTAAGCCAGTTTAACGGCGTAAATCCTAATCTCGAGCGCAAGCCGTATCTATCCCAGAAATCGGCAGTAAGTTTGTTCAGTCCGTTATCTTTAGCATAATCGGCTGATAAATAATAGGTAAGTGGTTTATCATTTAACTTGGCTCCGCCAGATAATGATATTGTATGATTTTGCGACACACTTGCATCATTAAAAAAGTAGCCATACCAGTCGTTACTACCCATGTAGGCCCATCTTTTAGGATCGGCAGGATCCAGACGAGTATCAGGAAGAGAAGGATTCTCTGATCTTTCTTTTGCCCACTTATAATATTCATCTGAGAAATTTACATAATCCCAGGGAGTATTATCTGTAGCAGTTTCCAAAACCCTCGAGAATATATAAGGATCTGTAACTGGCTTAGGTAATACCGTAGGCTTACCCCATGAACTAAAAGCATTATAACTAATTGTTTGTTTACCCGCTTCTCCTTGCTTGGTGGTAACTAAGATTACACCAAAAGCAGCCCTGGCGCCATAAATTGCCGAGGATGCCGCATCGCGTAACACAACAAATGATGATATATCTGCAGGTGTTAACCTTAACATATCATCATTTGTTGAAGGGATTCCATCAATAACAATTAAAGGCGATCCTCCGTTAATTGAAGTATACCCCCTGATATTTATGGATGGGACAGTACCAGGAGAACCGCCCCCATAAGTAATATTTAATCCCGGACTAAGACCTTGCAAAGCCTGCATTGCATTGGTAACAGGCCTCGACTCAAGTTCCTTTCCTGAGATCTGATCTATCGCTCCGGCAATGTTAATTTTTTTCTTTGTTCCAAATCCAACTACTACCACCTCTTGAAGGTCGCTCAAATCTGGAGTTAGTGTTACATTTAATTGTGTTCTTCCATTCAGGTTAATTTCCTGCGGTTTGTAACCGATATAGGAAAATATCAGAATAGCTTTAGGGTTTACATTAGTTAGGGTGTAAATACCATTTGAATTTGTTGCAGTACCCAGCTTTGTCCCCTTTATACTGATGTTAACTGCCGGAATAGGCCCTTTGGTTTCGCCATCCACAACCTCACCCTTTACGGTGACATTCTGGGCAAAACTCTTTGCTGCAAAAAACATGAAGCAAATTAGTAGTAGCTTTTTTTTCATAATTGCACTAAGATTAAGTTTGTTTGGTTTGTTATTGTATTTACTGTCTGAGCGTCGCAAATATCCCTTTGCAATGTTAACAGTAGGTTAGGACTAAATTAATAAATTAATTGAACATACATTCAATCTATAAAAATAAATTTGTGAAATAAGATTACTTTTGATTAGTTTGGAAGAATAAATTTTATCATGGGAAGAAAGAGTCTTAAAGAGACAAGACAACTAGAAATTATTAAGATATTTTATAAGGTTGCTAAAAAGGAAGGTTATGAAAATACCTCAATAGCAAAAATTGCCAAAGTAATGGATATCAATCCGAGCCTTATTATCCATTACTTCGAGACAAAGGAAGACCTTACCTATGCGCTTATTGATTATATACTTGAAAGGTATCTGTTAATCTATACCATTAAAAATAAGGATGCAGTTACGCTTTCGGATCTGCAGAAAACGGTTGAAATGCTTTTTTCTAAAAAATGGAATTTGCTTTTTGATGATGGATTGTTTTATACTTTTTATGCTCTTGCGTTCAGAGAAAAAAAGATTAAAGAAAAATATAAGACTATACTAGATTCTCTTCGGCTTGCCTTGGCTTCAATGATAGAACGGTGCAATGAGAAGCACCTGATAAGAGTAGAAGATGCCAAAACGGCTGCCGATCTTATTTTTGTATTGGTTGATGGCGCCTATTTTTATCTCTCTTTAGAAAATGATAAAAAGGCATATGCAGAAAGACTGGATTATTATAAAAGCAAAGCATATCAGATTTTAGGAATAGAGAAGTTAATCCTTTCTGACAGCACTCTGAGTTCTTAACTGTCGGCCAAAAGCATAAACGCCAATGAATACCCAAAGTAAATTGGCCATAACATTAGGCCAATCGCTGTTTTCGAATGCTATTGTTACTAAACAAGATCCACCCACAATATTGAGTAACTGGAAAATCCGCGAGTCGGATGTTATAACTTTTGTGCTTAATAATAAGTAACCTAGTGTACATAAAACTACACCAAACCAGCCAATACCTGATATTATAATCTGAAACATGCTTATAGCTTATTTAAAGAGTTAAAAGTAAAATTGCAATTTTAATATTATACTGAGGAAATTTTATCGGATAATAGTTATACTTCCTTTTAATAATCCACATCCCTTTTTTAAATCAATTATGTAATAGTAAGTACCAACTGGCAAATCTTTTCCATTTAGTCGGCCGTCAAACGGCTGCCTATACCCTGTAGACGCAAATACCTTCTGTCCATAACGGTTAAAGATTAAAACTGTTCCTTCGGGATAATTTATCATATCAGGTATTAACCAAAGGTCATTGTGTCCATCATTATTAGGAGAAATAGCATTTGATAATTTAGACAGACCTTCATTTTCTATCGTAACTCTTATTTTTGTAGCTGGACTTTCACATAATCCTACAATTTGCTTGACAAAATAGTTTTGGCTATTTATAACATTAACCTTAAAAATCCCAGAGGTATTTTGATCTAAGCGACTTCCATTATCATTGTACAAAATATAAGTACCTGTTCCGGGCTGCGTGACTTGAATAAAAGCATCGCCTGGTGCACAGATCTTTAAATCACTTAATATTGGAGGTAATAAAACCTTATCTTCATTTAAAACAGTATACAGAATAGCTTGTTTCGAACATACAAGGGCATCAGTAATCATAAGTGAATAATTACCAGCAGGGATATTTTCAAGCATAGGCCCGGAACCGATTAGCTTACCATTACTATCTGACCAAGAATAATAATATGGGGGTATCCCGGAAATACCCGGAGCTTTGATACTTCCTTTGCCTAAATTGCATTGATCGTTTGTAACTTTTTCCTCATCTCGATTTATAACCGCAGCAGCAATATTTAGTATTGAAAATTCTCTATAGAAAGATTCGCAGTTATTATTATCAGTAAGATAAAGTTTATAACTTCCTGCTGACGCGGTCAAAGTCATTGAATTACCAACTGTTATGCCTGAGGCATTAACCCATCTAACTCCAGAAGGCTGTAAGCCATTAATTTTAATTGTGAGTGTTCCATCTGGTTGATTACAGTAAGAACTGTTTCCACCAACAGCTTGAACATCAAATCTTGTGGCGGGTAATTCTTTAACTTCATAAATCTGACTTTGTTTAGTACACCCAGTGACATTGCTTGCCAGCAAATAATACTTCCCAACACCAATTCCCGTCAGATTCAAGGAGTGTCCGACTTCCTGATTAGCTTGATTCATCCATTTATATGTAGTGGCTCCAGTAACTATCAAACCGGTTATGCCACCAGATGTTGAATTACA
>Ga0157371_10001016_pt1 | contig 30774 bp, 14 predicted proteins | sample C45metaG_FD_113462 | JGI IMG/M metagenome (GOLD analysis project Ga0157371, IMG submission 113462) | Corn rhizosphere microbial communities from Kellogg Biological Station, Michigan, USA - C4-5 metaG | ecosystem: Host-associated > Plants > Roots > Rhizosphere > Soil | place: USA: Michigan... | reverse complement strand
TTTCATAATCAAGAAATCGAATCGTTGATGATTTTCTAATCTGTCAACCTTTTGATTTTTTCTCTCTGAATAAATTTGAAATGGACATCACCTGATTTCCCGTCATAGCTGTGGTAACCGGTCGAAGTCCCCATGCAATTGTTGTTCCATAAGTGGCCAGGTCACAGTCAGACGGGGTTTAACCGGAAAGGGCACAAAAAATTGAACAGAAAGAATTAGGACCAGTACTAATGCGGTTTTTATTACACTCCGGAGGGGTAGCGGTTAATTGACGTAAGGGTTTATTAAAATGTTGGAGACTGATTTTTTATTCCAACCCTCAATTCACTTAATGCTGCCTTGATTAATAAAATTTGATGGACTAATTCCAAATTGTTTTTGAAAGTCCCTGGAAAAATTAGTTGGCAGTGAATACCCGATCATGTATGCCACTTCATTGATCTTATATTTTCCATTGGATAAGAGTTCAGCACCTTTCTTCAATCGTGAAAGGTTAATGAGTTCATTAGGACTAAGATCTGATAAGCCTTTTATTTTTCGGTATAAAGTTGGCTTGCTCATGTTCATAATTGATGAGAGGCGATCTACATCCAGCTCAGAATCGGTAATATGTTCATAGATAACCTCATTGAGATTTTCTAAAAACTCTTTATCTGCTTTTGAACAGGCGATACCCTTAAGATGGGTGAGAGGTGAGCGTGCAAAATATTCTTTAATAATGTTTCTGTTGGACAGCAGGTTGGTAATTTGTGCCTGGAGATGATCCAGGGAAAATGGTTTTTCAATGTAGGCATCGGCGCCTACTTCCAAGCCTTCAATTTTTGATTGCAAAGAATTTTTTGCGGTAATTAAAATGATCGGAACATGGCTGTGTTGGAAATCGCTTTTAATCTTTTTACACAGATCAATTCCATCCATAATTGGCATCATGATATCACTTACCACGATATTTATATTTTCATTTTCAAGAATGCCAATTGCCTCCTGCCCGTTCAATGCGGAAAGAACATTATATTTCTGTTTTAACTCCTGGCCTATATAATTTAAGATCTCCTTGTTATCTTCTACCAGTAAAAGATTTGGCTTTGATAAATCTATTTCTGTTGAAAAAGTTTTTGCAGGAAAATTTTCCTCATGATCCTCTTTGCTTTTATTTAAATTTATTTCTGTTTCCTGATGAATAGGCAAGGAAAGTAAGAAGATGTTTTCATGCCGGTCAGATGTTTTTAGCAGAATATTTCCATTATGCAGTTGAGCCAAAGATCTGGCTAAGGGAAGCCCAATACCTGTTCCTGCTTCTTTCTCAGTTTCTTTTATTCTGAAAAACGGTTCAAATATTTTCTCTTTGTGCTGTTCGCAAATAGTGTGGCCATCATTTCTTACTTCTATATTAAACATCGTATCCTCACTGCTAAAGGGCAACAATTTTATCAGTACAAATCCATCAGCATATTTAATGGCGTTATTAAATAAATTGCTCAGGATTTTTTTTACTGCCTCACTATCAATAAACGCATGAAGGGTTATTCGCGGAAGCATTAATTTATAAGAAAGATCTTTTTGATCAGCGGCTGGTTTAAACGTAGTAAATACTTCGCTTACCAGTTCATTTATATCTGTTTCAGAAAATGTCAGGCTAAATTTATTTGCCTCAGCTTTTCTAAAGTCAAGCAACTGATTGGTAAGATCGATTAGTCTTGTTGTATTCTTTTTCATCATTTTAAGACTTTCATTCACATTGTTATCGGTGATATTACTGTTCAATAATTTATCCAGTGGCATTTTTATCAGGGTTAGCGGGGTCCGAATCTCATGAGCAAGATTGGTAAAAAAATTGATTTTTGCATTATAGATTTCCCTTTCCGTTTTGATCTTGATTGATTCTATCCTTCGTTTATTTTTCTCTGTTACTGCCAAATGGTAATACCTGATAATGGTGATAATTATACCTGATAGTATTAAAAAATAAAGCAGGTATGCCCATTTAGTAGCCCATAAAGGCGAAAGGATTTCTAAATTTAAGGAAGTTTCTTTATTATTCCATACTCCTTCACTGTTGGATCCTTTCACCCTGAAAGTATATTTTCCCGGAGGCAATTTGGTATAAAAAATTCTTCGGTTCTTTTTTAATATTATCCAGTCTTTGTCTATCCCTTCCATTTTATAGGCATATTCATTCATTTCGGGAATGATATAGCTTAGAGCGGCAACATCAATACTAATATTAGACCTGTCATAAGGCAGTATGATATTCCTGGTGTAGGTAATTGATTTATGTAATCCGTTCTTTTCATTTCCTATTGGAGCTTCCTCGTTATTGATTTGTAATCCTGTAATATAGACCGGTGGAACAAAAGTATTTTTAATGAAATCTTTCGGATTAAAACTAATCATTCCTTTTACTGTGCCAAAAAAGAGCGTGCCATCATCATTTTTAAAAGAAGAATTATAATTAAACTGTTCCGTTGGGAGTCCGTTTGCTGAATGATAATTGGTAAATTCATTTTTAGCCATATCAAACCTGCTCAATCCCCTGGCAGTCGATATCCAGTAGAAGCCTGAATTATCTTCCATAATTCTGAATATCTGGTTGTCCGGTAAGCCATCCTCTATGGTATAGTTTTTTATTATTCCCGTTTTTCTATCATAATGTGACAGGCCGCGTTCTGTACAAAACCAAAAGTTTTTTTGCTGATCTTCAAAGAGGCTGTTTACATAATTATTGATAAGACTGTTTGCTTTTCCAGGTTTGTAGTTCATCTGTCCTTTTATATCTTTTTCCTTGTTCAGGAAATAAACACCATTACCATAGGTACCTACCCAGAGGGTTCCGTTTTCATCTTCATGAATACATTGAATATGGCTGTTAAAGAAAGGCATTGCAGTAAAATTGTTTTCCTTTCTGTTGTATTTAAAAAGGCCATACCATGTTCCTGCCAATAGATCACCCTGCTTTGTTTTGTAAAGACTAATAATAAAGTTACTTGCGAGAGAATTGGGTTTATTGGATGCGTCATAGTGCCTTATCACTTTGGAGGTTTTTAAATCCATTACATCAAGCCCATGCTCATAAGTGCCGATCCAAAGTTCATTTCCATCTGCTACTATTCCATGAATATTTTGATAGGATATGCTTCCGGGTTTATTGTCTGCTTTAAATTTGGTGATTTCACCTGATTTAAGATTGATGCGGTTGAGTCCTGCATCTTCTGTTCCTACCCAAAGGTTGCCATATTCGTCCTTACATATTTCATGAACGATATTACCGCTTAAGCTTTCTTTGCCAGGTTCGGGAAAATACTTTTTAAATGCATTGTATTGCTCTGAATAATAATTTACTCCGCCGAAAAATGTGCCTATCCAGGTGCCTCCTTCTTTATCCTTGCAAATGGTTGAAATAACATTGTCTGAAATGGAATAGGGATTGCTGTAGTCCTTGGAAATAATTTTTGTTTCAAAGGTTTTAATATTGAAGATATAGATTCCATTTTCAGTTCCCAGCCAGTATTCATCTGCTGATTGCCTGAAAATTTTATGTACATGGACATCATTGCTTACCCGGTTATTTTTAAATAGATTTTTAATCGTTGAATTTTTATAATCAAATAATAATACCTTGTTCATACAGCCAATTAATATTGATGAATCACCGACAGGGTAGAGATCTTCAATCGGAGGCAGACTGGTCTCCTTTAAAATTTCCTGGATATTATAGTTGGAAAAGTTATTTGTCTTTGGATTATAATGTTTTACAAGGCCACCTGCTGTTGCAGTCCAAAGCTCTCCTTTGTCGGAAACATGAAGGGCAATAGTCTGATCATTTTTTAGTTTGAATGAAACTAATTTTGAATTGTGTTGATTGTATCTGTAAAGAGTGAGGTTTGAAATGATCCAGATATTGTTTGCATTGTCAGCGGCAATATAGCGGACTTCTCCGGGAGGTATTAAATTGAAAGCTGAAAATCTCTCCTGTTGTGGATTATAGAGATAAATACCACTGGAAGTGCCCACCCATAACCGTTCTTTTTCATCCTCAAACAGACTAAAGATGGAGTTGCTTCCCAGACTTTGTGCGTCTGAGAGTACATTATGAAATATTTTAAAAGTATTTCCATCAAAACGATTTAGACCATTTCTGGTTCCAATCCATATAAAGCCTTTCTTATCTTGTAATAGAGTAGTGATCGTATTGCTGGAAAGCCCGTTTTGAACCTGGTAATTTTTAAAATAATAGGAATCGTTCTGGGCAAAGGAAGTCAGTGCAATGATGGAAAAGCCTATTAAAATAGAAATTTTTTTCAAAATACAGGTATTAAATAACAGCGGGAGGCAAATAAAAGTAACAATTTACTAAAGTTATTTGACCGGATTTTTTTTACCAAATAAATTGAAAAGATTGATACAATTTGATTCTTAATTAATAATTACTGATTAGCAGGTGTCTTTTAAGCGGAGTAAATTTGAGTCGTTAAAGTTTCATGCAACTTTTACAAACCGCGGACGCCATTGAGGCCATGGTTTTATAGAATCCTCATTACAATTTCATTTATTAAACAAGACTAAATGAGCTATTTTTTTTACACAAAACAACGGGAACTTCTTAAAGTCAGAATAGTTGCTGCAATTATTATGTCAGTAGCTGTCTTACCCCTTGGCAGTTTTGCTTCCGGATCTGTTCCTGAGAACATTAAAAATTTCAAAGAGTATTTTAATAATGATCGGGTGTTGATCAGGGGGCAGGTTACCGATCAAGGTGGCCAGCCTTTATCCGGTGTAAGCATTAATGAAAAAGGGACCGGCAACGGTACTGTTACTGATTCACACGGAAACTTTGAATTAAATGTGCAATCTTCACAATCAATCTTAGTCATTAGTTTCGTGGGGTACAACATCCGGGAAGTGAAAGCAGGGGAAGGGCTGCTGCATATTGTTTTGCAGAAAAATGTCAGTTCATTGGATAGTGTGGTGGTTATAGGTTACGGTACACAAAAAAGAAGTGATCTTACCGGCTCTGTTTCTTCAGTTACCAGTGATGATATAGCCTCTTTACCGGTTCCGGATGTAGGGCAGGCTCTTGAAGGTAAGGCGGCTGGTGTACAGATAGTTTCTCCCGGTGCACCAGGCAGCAACGTTACTATAAGAGTGCGGGGGGTTGGAACAGTTAACAACAGTGATCCTCTTTTGGTAATTGATGGGGTGCCTACCGATGTTCCACTAAATACGATTAACCCGGATGATATTGCTGCCCTTGATATTTTAAAAGATGCTTCTGCTTCTGCTATTTATGGCTCAAGGGGAGCAAATGGAGTGGTTATCATTACAACAAAAAGGGGAAAAGGCAATGGGCAAAATCATCTTTCTTTCAACGCTTTCACAGGAATTCAGAAAGCAACCAGTGTGGTAAAGATGCTTGACGCCTCCCAGTTTGCCGTGTTAAATAATGAGATGCTGAAAAATAATAACCAGCCGGCTTATCCCGGGTATGCTAATCCCGATACGCTGGGTAAGGGAACTGACTGGCTGGACCAGCTATTCAGGGTTTCCCGGATTCAAAATTATTCACTTTCCTATTCCGGAGGTTCTGAAAAATACAACTATTATGTTTCTGCCGGTTATTTAAACCAGCAAGGCATTGTCATTAATACAGGTTATAGAAGATATTCGCTGCAATTCAATAGCAATGCAAAAGTATTTAAATGGCTGAAGTTTGGCAATACCCTTACTTTAAGTCATGATGAAAAACCAAGTGGGTCTTACGATATTCGTAATACCATGGCGGCTAACCCTACGCTCGCTGTGTTTAATCCGGACGGGACCTATGCAGGACCGGTAGGGCAGCCGCAATGGGTAGGGGATGTGACCAATCCGATTGCCAGGGCAAAACTTGTTGACAATAATACCAATGGCTATAATATACTCGGTTCTCTTTTTGGGGAAGTGACTATTGCCAAAGGCCTTACTTTTAAAACGAGCGGCGGTTTACAGGCTCAATTCTGGGACAACAGAACATGGTCACCTAAATACGATTATGAACCTATTCCTCAACCCAGTTCTTATCTGTCACAACAGTTTAATAAAAGCATCACTCTGAATTGGGACAATTATTTTACGTATGACACTTACTTCGGTCAATTGCACCATCTGACTGCCATGGTTGGTACCAATGCTCAGAATAATCAAACCAATTGGATTAGTGGAAATATTCAGGGATTTGCCAGTGATGTTACCCAGCAGTTGAATAATGGTACTACTAATCCAAATGTAAATGGCACCGGTTATGATTGGGCACTGGCATCTTATTTTGGAAGAGTAAATTACGATTTTGATAATAAATATTTATTCACAGGAACCATAAGAAGGGACGGCTCCTCAAGATTTGGAGAAAACAACAAATGGGGAACCTTTCCTTCCGTTGCTGTAGCCTGGAGGGTATCGCAGGAAAAGTTTTTACAAAATGTCAAATTCCTTGATGATCTGAAAATAAGAGCCGGTTACGGGGTTACAGGAAATCAGAACATTGGCAATTATTCTTTTGCCTCTTCACTTACATCGGCTGTTTACGTTTTCAATGGCAATGTTGTTCCTGCAGAAATCGCAATGGTAATGTCTAATCCTAATGTTCAGTGGGAATCTGTGGAGCAGTCAAATATTGGTGTTGATGCTACTTTGTTCAATCGCCGGTTAACCCTAACGGTGGATGCTTATTTGAAAAATACTTCCAATATGCTGGTACCTATGCCGGTGCCAATTTCTACAGGGTATTCTGATATTATTGTGCCTTATATCAATACCGGAAAAGTTCAGAATAAAGGGATTGAAGTTAGTATTTCATCTAAAAATCTCACAGGAATCTTTAAATGGAATACCAATCTGAATATATCGTTTAATAAAAACAAAGTGGTATCACTTTACCAGGATGCTCCCATGTATATTGGCAGCGGTATTGGTTTGAATGGCACTTTAGCCACTAATACTGTAGGATATCCTGTTAACTCATTTTATGGTTATGTTATGAATGGAATTTTTCAAACCCAGAAAGAGGTAGATGCTGCTTCCGTGCAGGTTCCGGGGGCGGATGCATTTAACCGCACCTCACCCGGAGATGTTCGCTTCAGGGACCTGAATAATGATGGTGTCATCAATGATGGCGATCGTACCATTCTTGGTAATCCTAATCCACAATTTATTTATGCAATGTCAAATGATTTTAGTTATAAAGGATTTGATCTGAATATCTTTTTGCAGGGAGTACAGGGCAATGATATTTTCAATGCCAATAATGTATTTCAGGAAAGCATGGCCGTCGCCCAAAACCAGACAACAAAGGTATTAGGCAGATGGGAGGGAGCGGGAACCAGTAACGATATGCCACGGGCTATTTTTAATGATCCGAACAATAATTCCAGGATTTCATCCCGGTTTTTAGAAGACGGTTCCTACCTGAGGATAAAAAATGTTACGCTTGGATATACCCTTCCACATTCGTTGCTGAACCATACTTTTCAGAAGGCCAGGGTCTATCTCTCTGCCCAAAACTTATTGACCTTTACGAGGTATTCCGGCTTTGATCCGGAGGTTCCGGCTAGTGGTGTAGATTTTAATGTTTACCCGGTAACCCGTATTGTAAGTGTTGGAATAAATATTACTTTATAAAAAAACTAACAAGATATGAAAGCAAGTAAATTAATTATTAGTTTTTTAGTCGCAGCCATGATCACTGGGGGTTGTTCAAAATCCTTCCTGGAGAAGGGGCCTCCTGATTCTGTGAATACCTCCAACTTTTATAAAACCGCAGATGATGCGGTTGCAGCTATTAATGCAGCCTATCAGCCTTTGCAGCGTCCCAAGCTATACAATCTCAGAATGTGGACTACGGATATTATGGCGGGAAACAGTGAAGTAGGAGCAGGTGGTGGAACTGATGGAATAGAAACGAAAGATGAAGCGAATTTTGTAACCACAACTGATAATGCAGGAGTACTTGATCTGTATAGAGGACCTGCACCTGGTATTCTGGCATGTAATATTGTTTTGGATAAAGTTCCCGCAATTGAGATGGATGGTAACATGAAGAAGCGAATACTTGGAGAAGCTCATTTCCTGCGCGGGCTATATTATTTTATCCTGGTCCGCTTTTTTGGGGATGTTCCGTTAATAACCAGGCAGCAGAATGTGGGTGATGATTTAAATCCTGCAAGAACACCTAAAGCGGATGTCTACAAACAAATCATCAGTGACCTTTCTGATGCAATGGATATGTTGCCGCCCCGTGAAAGTTATTCAGGTGCTGATGTAGGCCGTGCATCAAAAGGCGCAGCAACAGGACTTTTGGCAAAGGTCTACCTTACCTTGGGCCAATATCAAAAGACAGTTGATCTGTGCAAGCAGGTAACTGCCTTAGGTTATAAATTGAATCCAAGTTATGCCGACAATTTTTCTGCTACCAATAAAAATACGGTTGAATCACTTTTTGAGGTGCAGTATAGCGGGGCGACTACTTACGGGTTCTTTGATGATTTCAACCAGGCATCATGGGTAAGCACATTTACAGGGCCAAGGAATTCTGATTTTGTTGGTGGTGCTTATGGATGGAATCAGCCCACACAGGAATTTGTTGACTCATATGAGAGCGGAGATAAGAGAAAAGATGTAACCATTTTGTATGAAGGGGGACCAGCTTTTGACGGGAAAGATTATAAAGCTTCTTATTCAGGAACCGGTTATAATCTCAGGAAGTTTTTAGTACCCAAATCAATCTCACCTGATTACAACACAAACCCTGCTGATTTTATTGTTTTACGGTATGCTGATATTTTATTGATGGAAGCCGAGGCATTAAATGAACTAGGTCAGATGGATGCTGCCATTGTTCCACTGAATCAGGTTCGTGAAAGAGCAGGCTTGAATGATAAAGAGGCGAATATTTCAAAAGATGCGATGCGGGTTGTTATTCTTCATGAAAGACGTATGGAGCTTGCTTTTGAAGGTCAAAGATGGTTTGATCTTATCAGGGTACAAAATGGACAATATGGATTAGATTTTTTGCATTCAATCGGCAAGGTAAATGCAACACAAAAATTCCTGTTACTTCCTATTCCACAAGTTGAAAGGGATGCCAATCCAAATCTCACACAAAATCCTGGATATTAATTATTGAAAACCGGTAAACGAACTTTTATGCAAATCAATTATCTTTCTCTGCCTGAAAAAACAAAGATTCTTCCTTTTACAATTCTCATCTTTGTTCTTTCAGGACTTTTGTTTTGGTCATGTAAAAAAACGGGTATTGTTATTCCTGCAGGAGTGAATGCACCTTTGGCGATCAGTGCTTCCGATTCATCTCTTGTCTTAAACCAGGTAAATCAAAATGCACCTGCTATAACATTTAACTGGACCACCGGAACCAATAACGGAACTAATTCAGCTATTGATTATACTTTTCAATTGGATAAGAAAGGAAATAATTTTGCCAATCCTGTTACTATGCAAATGGGCAGGCAGGCGTATACGGTAAGTTATACTACAGGGCAGTTGAATGACAGTGTCCTCAATCATTGGAAAATCGCTCCCGGTACAGCGGTTGATTTCGAAGCAAGAATTATAGCTAATGTTGCCGGATCTTCATTACCACCACAAATTTCAAATGTAAAGGGACTGACTGTTACGCCCTATGAGCCGGTATCTTCGACACTTTATATTATTGGGGGCGCTACTTCTACCGGATGGGATAATTCCAAATCGGAAGCTTTAACCACTGATCCAAAAACGCCGGGAGGTTTTATTTTCCAGGGAACGCTTTTACCAGGTACTTTTAAGTTTATTACCACTCTTGGAAGTTTTTTGCCTTCTTATAATATGGGGGCAGACAGCAGTAAAATAGTATTTAGAACATTAGATTCTCAGCCTGATGATCAGTTTACCATCACTGAGGCAAGTGTATACAAAGTATCCGTAAATCTGATTGATCTGACCATTAAAATAGAAAAGCTTGCATCCTCTCCTTATTCAAAGTTGTGGATCATTGGAGATGCAGTTCCCAAAGGCTGGAATATCAGCACGCCGGATTCCATGGTCAGCAATCCAAACAATGGGTTTCTCTTTAAGTATAATGAGGTGCTGAAAGCCGGAGAATTTAAAATTCCGACGGCAGCTACCGGCGATTTTGGTGTTCCGTTCTATATGCCATTGAGCAATCATCCCGATCTGGCTGAAACCGGTGTTCAATTAGTTCAAAGCGGAGGTGTCGATTACAAATGGAATATTACCCATCCTGGTCCATATAAAATCACTTTGAATCTTTTGGATATGTCTATTCACATTGTACCGTTTCAACCTTATACTAAATTGTGGATCGTTGGAGATGCAACACCAAATGGTTGGAATATAGATAACCCGTCTGTGATGACTGCAACCAGTGATCCGAATGTATTTACCTATACGGGTCACTTAAATGCAGGAGAATTCAAAATTCCGGTAGCAACAGGGGATTGGGGAACTGATTTTTTCCGTCCCTATAAAAATCATCCGGACATTTCTGAAACGGGTGCACAATTTGTAAAACATGGAACTGCGCCGGATGACACAGACGATTATAAATGGTTAATTACGACAGCCGGAAATTATCAGATCACTTTGAATCAATTGTATGAAACAATTTCAATTGTGAAGCAATGATGATGGTTTAAAGTTCCCGTAAAATAAAAGATAAGAGTAGTCTAAAAGAATTCCCTGGTATCATTGCTAAAAGAATGAAAAGAATGAAAAATACGGTAATTGTTTGTTTGCTATCCCTTAATATGGTTCCCGGATATAGTTGCAGGAAAAATAGTGTCAAAGACAATACAGGCTTAATTAACTGGAACGATTCAGCCATAGTAAATATCAGAACCGATAAAGCAGCTTACTTACCGGCAAACCAGGTTGTTTTTACAATTGATAAAGATTTACCTGCAGGTACCACTATTAGCTATAAATATCTGAATAAGGAAATTGATCGTCAAACACTCACTGGTAACACATGGAAATGGACTGCACCCATGCAGGATTTTACAGGGTATATGGTAGAATTATCAGGCAATGAAAAAGGTAAGGAAAAAATATATGGCTGTATAGCGGTGGATGTTTCTTCAGACCCGGCACGGTTTCCGCGTAATGGATTTTTATCTGAATACGGACAGATGACTTCTGGTGAAATCAATAATGTAATGAGTTATTTAAACCGGCTGCATATGAACTGGATCCAGTTCCAGGATTGGGAATTTAAGCACCACATGCCTTTAGCGGGTACTCCGGCAGATCCGGCCGGTTGGTGGAAAGATATTGCCAATCGTACCAATTATAAATCAACCGTGCAGGGATACATTCAATCCGCAAAATCTTTCAATATGAAAACCCTGTCTTACAATCTGTGCTATGGCGCATTGAATGATGCAGCAGCCGACGGAGTTTCTGAAGAGTGGTATTTATTTTCTGATAATAATCATACCAGCAAAGATGTTTTTAAATTGCCTTCTCCACCTTTTAAAAGTTGGATTTATTTTGTCAATCCTGCTGATAAAGGTTGGCAAAATTATCTGATAGCACGGAATGATGACATGTACAAAGTATATGATTTTGATGGTTACCAGATAGATCAGGTAGGAAACCGTGATAAAACATTATATGATTATAATGGAAATGCAGTGGATCTGCCTGCAACCTTTAACCCCTTCATCAATGCTATGAAGACAGGTGATCCGGCAAAGAGCCTGGTAATGAATGCCGTGAACCAATACGGACAGGAAGGCATCGCCAGCGCACCTGTTGATTTTTTATATTCGGAAGTATGGGCACCAAACGAAGGGTATAGTGACCTGGCGAGAATCATTCAGGATAATAACAGGTTTTCAAACGGTACAAAACAAACGGTATTAACCGCATATATGGATTATAATCTTGCAGAAAATCCAGGTTATTTTAATACCCCGGGAGTGCTCCTTACTGATGCGGTAATCTTTTCTTTTGGCGGCGCCCACCTCGAGATGGGAGAGCACATGCTTGGCAAAGAATATTTTCCAAATAGTAATTTGCTGATGAGGGATGAATTAAAAACTGCCATGGTGCATTATTATGACTTCCTTACCGCCTATCAAAATCTTTTGCGCGACGGGGGTGCTTTTAATACCCCTGCTGTTACATCCGGTGATCAAAAAATAAAATTGAATAACTGGCCACCTGCAATGGGAGAGGTTTCTGTTGTTGGAAAAGAGATGGCCAACAAACAGATAATTCACTTTATTAATTTCGCAAACGCTTCTTCTTTACAATGGCGCGATGCAGATGGTAAACAACCTTTGCCGGCGACATTTACGGATTGCCGGCTTAATTTTAAAACAGCTAAAAAGATCAGGAATATCTGGTTTGCTTCGCCTGATACAGATGGCGGGGCTTCGCAAAATATTTCCTTTACTCAAACTACCGGTGTCACTACTTTTACCTTACCTTCCCTTCAATATTGGGATATGGTTGTGATTGAGTATGAATAAAAAGTTCATTTTATAATTTTCTCTAATGAAAAAAAAGTTTTCAATTTTCATCACTATTGGTATAATTCTTACTGGTTGCAATACGATGAACAGTGTATCCGGTAACCATACGGTCATTTATCAATCAAAAGAATTTTCAGTTTACAGGGATAGTGTCGTGCAGGATTCTTTTGTGGCAAAAGCGATTTCCAGAGAGGAGATTGTTTCTGATTATGTAAGCCCGGCCGAACAATTTAAAAGTCCAAAAGTGACATTTAAATTCAGTATCAATGGCGCTGATAATGCTGCTCCTCCCGGAAAGGATAATGTAATTATCTGTGCAGGCGGGAATGGAAATTATCAAACTCCGGTAATAAAATTCGGAGGCCAGTTTGTTGATTCAACAAAAATATTGCCGGGGCAATCTTTACAAAAAGACGTAAAGCTTACGATCAGGGCCGATATGAGAGAGGTATTGAAGTCCTTTAACGAGAAGGGTTTTTATACAGCTTTTGACGGCAAGAAAATTTATAAAAATGATTTCAAAGGAGTTTTTGTTGCAGGAAATATTGCGCCCCTTACATGGGATTTCAACAATTTGTATGCCCATAAAGATTTGGAATTAAAGGACAACAACAAGGATGGCATTTACGAGATTACTTTAACGCTCAATCAAAATCCCGGCGAAAATAAAACGGCCAATTCATGGAAACTTTCCAAAGATATCAGCGCCTTTCCTCAATATCATTCGCCGGATGTTTTGGCGGACGCCTTGTACAATCTAGCTTTGGAAGAAATGCAAAACGCCATTGAGCCCGACAGTACTTTTCGCACCGGAAAAGAGTGGGCCGGTGTTTGGACACGCGACATCAGTTACAGCATTATTTTATCGATGGGAATTTTGCAACCGAAGGTAGCGATGATCAGTTTGAAAAAGAAAGTGAAGAATGGAAAAATAATCCAGGACACAGGAACCGGTGGCGCCTACCCGGTTTCTACCGACAGGGAAATCTGGGCAGTTGCTGCCTGGGAAGTGTATAAAGTTACCGGCGATAAAGATTGGCTGAGATATGCTTACGAAGTAATCAGCAATTCAATCAATGATGATCTTCACAATATTCATGACGATGTAACAGGAATGGTAAAAGGAGAATCTTCCTTTTTAGACTGGCGTGAAGAGACTTATCCAACATGGATGCAGCCAGCAGATATTTATGAATCAGAATGCCTGGGAACGAATGCAGTTCATTTTGAAGCAAATACCGTTTTAGCTCAGATGTCGGCTATACTTGGATTTAAAGAGGATGAAAAAAAATACGATGCGGTTGCGGCTAAGATAAAAAAGGGGGTGAATGAATATTTATGGCAGGAGGATAAAGGATATTTCGGACAATATTTGTATGGAAGGAATTTTAAAATTCTTTCGCCCAAATCAGAAGCTCTGGGAGAAGCGCTGTCTGTTTTATTTGATGTGGCAGATACGGATCGTCAACAAACAATTATTTCAAATACTCCTGTTACCCCATTTGGAATATCCTGCATTTATCCCCAAATTCCTGCGATTCCCCCTTATCATAACGATGCTGTTTGGCCATTCGTGGAATCTTACTGGGCGCTGGCTTCAGCGAAAGCCGGCAATGAAGAATCGGTTGTAAGAGCGATCAGTTCTGTGTATCGTCCTGCGGCATTGTTTTTAACCAACAAGGAAAATTTTGTTGCCTCCAGTGGTGATTATGCGGGAACACAAATTAATTCAAGTAACATGCTTTGGAGTTTGTCCGGCAGTATCAGTTTAGTTTATAAAGTTTTGTTTGGGATAAAATTCGCTGCTGATCATATCTCTTTTCATCCTTTTGTTCCAAAAGTATTTAATGGAACGAGAACACTGAACAATTTCAAATACAGGAATTGTGTGTTGAATATCGATATGTATGGCTATGGTAATACCGTAAAATCTTTTTCTATTGATGGAAAAAAATCGGCTGAATACCGGGTGCCATCAACGTTACAGGGAACGCACCAGGTAAAAATTGTTTTGGCAAATAATGACCTGCCGTCGAAAATAAATGCGGTTGAAAATAAGTTCAGTCCACAAATGTCAGTTGCCGGCCAGGATGATGTATTGCTTCAATGGAAAGATACCAGTAAAAATATTTCAAGCTATAAAGTATTTCAAAATGGAAAACTGTTTAAGAATGTTTCTGATACTTCTATTTTAATTGACACTGCAAAATATGGCGATTATCAAATAATCGCTGTTGCCAATGATCAAAGAGAATCCTTTGCCAGTGAACCCTTGCAGATTTATCCAAAAGAGAATGAACGGATCATTCAATTGGAAGATTTTGTTACTGAATCAAACAAAAATTACCAGGGATTTATGGGAAATGGTTTTGTAGAGATCAGCAAAACCCTCAACCGGAAAATTGATTTTACGATCAATGTAAATGAAGACGGAAATTTTATTCTGGATATCAGGTATGCCAATGGCAACGGCCCGGTCAATACAGAAAATAAATGCGCTTTCAGAACAATTTCTGTTGACAATAAAACTTCAGGCACTTTGGTATTTCCACAAAGAGGAAAAGAAGAATGGAGCAACTGGGGCTGGAGCAATTCTCTGAAACTTTCACTCACAAAGGGTTTGCATCATGTTACGATCAGTTTTGAGAACTGGAATGAAAATATGAATGGTGATATCAACCAGGCAATGCTTGATTGTGTGAGATTGATAAGGTATTAGTGAAGTTCAGGTATTGATGTCATAATAATTAAGGAGATTTTAATTCTGCCGTTAATTCTTCGGGTGAGCCTTTGTTGCTGTCAATTGCAGGTTGCCATGTTTTGCTGCCAGGTGTTTTTTTTTCTATACTGATCGCGCCAATAATCATTGTGGTATCTTTTGTAGTGATCCTGCAAACGCTTCTTCAAAAACATTCCGGTTGATTCGGTTTGTAAAATTGTGCCGGCCCCCCGGGGGCTGATATTTCACCGGCCATGCAGACAGCAAGCCCGAACATATAGACTTTAGAGGAATGAAGAATCACTTCCGCAGCTTTTTATAAGAATGACTATTCTGAGAACAAATTTTCGATTTTCCGGGATTTGAAAGCCCTTTGCTTTGCGAAAAATAGGGCAAGTTCTCCTGCCTGGAAAAAAAATTTTGTCGGTAATCAAAAACACACTATGTTTGAACATACATACATGGAAATGAATCTGGAAATTGATCACGAAAGTAAAATACCACTTCACCTTCAGGTAGAAGAACTGATTAGAAAAATGGTTACGTCGCCTGAGTTTAATAATGGGTCATTGCTTCCAAAAGAAGTTGAATTGGCAAATAGATTGGGTGTGTCAAGAAATACAATCCGCCAGGCCACTAACCGGCTTGAACATGAGGGATTGCTGGTCAGAAAAAAGGGAGTAGGTACAAAAGCCGCACGAAAGAAATCACTTACCACCGGACTGGATCACTGGTATAGTTTTACTCAGGAAATGCGTGACAGAGGGATCAGCGTTATTAATATAGAATTGAAGATTGAATGGGTGCCCGCCAATACGAATATCAGTACTTTCTTCAATATTGATAAAGGTAGGAAGGTCCTGAAACTTTCAAAATTAAAAGGCACTGCCGGTGAACCCATTGTATATTTTGAAAGCTATTTTCATCCCCGGATAGGACTTGATAATAAAGATGACTTTCAAATGCCGTTATATACCATGCTGGAAAACAAGTTTGGAATTATTGTAAAAAGATCTTCAGAAAATATTAAAGCGATGCTGGCAGGTAAAATGGCCAAAAAATTGAAAATTTCAGAGTCAGATCCGATTCTTTTTCGTGAAAGATTTGTGTATGATGCCGGGGATCGTCCTACTGAATACAATGTAGGTTATTACAGATCTGACAAGTTTACTTATTCAATAGACATTAAAAAGACGTAATTTTTTTTCTTATTTTAAAATATGTTCAAACATACTGACAAAGTGATACTTGGAGTCGATATTGGAGGCTCTCATATTTCATCGGCGCTGGTAAAGGCAGGTGATGCGGCTTCAATATTGGATAATTCTTTTAACAGGAAGAAAGTTCACTCATCAGGAAGTGCCGAAATGATTTTAAGTGAATGGGCTGATGCCATTGCTACTTCCTTGCAGAATTTAAACGGACATGCTTTAGAAGGGATCGGAATTGCAATGCCCGGTCCTTTTGATTACGCGCAGGGAATTTCACGAATGAAGGAAGTAAATAAATATAATGCGCTCTACGGATTGAATATTAAAGAGGCTTTAAAAAGCCAGCTCAATATCGAATATGACCTGCCGGTTATTTTTGAAAATGATGCTTCCTGTTTTGGCTTGGGTGAATGCATTTGCGGGGAAGCAAAAGGTTTTAAAAGAGTAATCGCCATAACGTTGGGGACGGGCCTCGGTGCCTGTTTTATAAAAGAAAACCAGCTAATGCTTGGCGGGGAAGGTGTACCGGAAGGAGGCTATCTCTACAACTGTCCGTTTAAAAGTGGAATTGCTGAAGATTACATCTCTTCACGCTGGATAATGGAAAGATTTGAAAATATTACCGGTGAAAGTTTAACCGTTAAAGAAATTTCAGCCAGGGCCGAAAGAAATAATCACAGGGAAGCAGGAAATGTATTTTTAAAATTAGCTGAAAATATAGCTGAATTACTGACGCCATGGATTCAATCCTTTCAGGCAGATTGCCTGGTAATTGGCGGCAGTATTGCCCGATCTTCAAACCTGTTTTTACCCGCATTAAATAAAGCGTTGGGAGATAAACTGAATATCCCAATTTCAATAAAAATTTCAGATAAGATGGAATTATCGGCTATTGCAGGGGCTGCCGGATTATTCCAGAATGTTAACCCGGAAAAGATGAACAACACAGTAGCTAAAGTCTCCTGGCGTAAATCAACGCAGGAATTATTACCAATAAATGTTAAAGAAATTGAACAAAAAGAAAGTGAGTATAACTTATATCCGTTTTGTAGCCTGGGCCATGGAAAAATATTTACGGGCTATGAATTGCTTTCCAGATGGATGGCCAACCATAAGACGCTGAGGATTGATGGCTTTAACGGAAACGACTGGACGGTGATCAGAGAAAATCTGGCAAGATGTTTTAAGAAAATGTACAGGAAGGTTTTATGGTATGAAACCTCTGCTTTCCTTAAAGATGAAGATGAAATAGAAAAATTGGTAACCCCTTACCTGGGAGAACCGGATTCAGTATGGGGTACTAAAACTCAACTGAGCTTGGAGGACTTTTACCATATAGAAGACTTGAAAAATTTAGACAGTAAAGTTAGTGGTTATGATTTGATAATAGTAATCGGAACCGGCGCCGGGCTTTGTGATTGGCACTCGCCTATACTATATGTTGATCTTCCGAAAAATGAAATACAGTACCGTTTAAGAGCGGGTTCCGGGAATAATATTGGAACATCCAAAAAGGCAGATTGGGCTTCGGTGTACAAGCGTCTTTATTTTGTAGACTGGGTAGTATTAAAGGAACATCGCAAAGAAATAAAAAAGAAAATTTCAGTAGTTGCTGATGCACAATGGAAAGACAAAATAAGCTGGGCTTTCAAATCATCTGTAGAGGAAGGACTTGATTTGTTAAGCCACGGCATCATACGGGTCCGGCCCTGGTTTGAAGCCGGTGCATGGGGCGGGCAATGGCTGAAAGAGCACTTTCCTGCATTAAATAAGAACGAAATAAATTATGCGTGGTCGTTTGAGTTGATTACACCAGAGAACGGGCTGGTGTTTGAAAGTGATGGGAATTTATTGGAAATTTCTTTCGACTGGTTAATGGAAAATAATTCCGGGGAAGTTTTAGGTAAAGATTCCGAACGATTTCAGGATGAATTCCCCATCCGGTTTGATTTCCTGGATACATTTGAGGGGGGGAATCTATCTATTCAATGCCACCCGTCGTTATCCTATATTCAAGAGTATTTTGGTGAAAGAATCACGCAGGATGAAACCTACTACATCCTGGATTGTAAAAAAGGTGGCGGGGTGTACCTGGGTTTCAGGGAAGACATTAATCCATCTGAATTTCGTAACGCCCTTGAAGAAAGCGCAGAAAAGAACGAGCCAATAGAGATTGAACAATATGTGCAATGGCACCCTTGTCACAAACATGATTTCTTCTTAATTCCTAATCAAACCATTCATAGTGCCGGAGTTAATAACCTGGTGCTGGAAATTAGCGCAACTCCCTACATTTTTACTTTCAAAATGTATGATTGGGTGCGCCCCGATTTACAAGGAAACCCGCGTCCAATCAACATCGAACATGCTTTCAATAATCTTGATTTTAAACGGAAAGGAAGCAGGGTGAAGGAAGAACTGGTATCATCTCCGGTTGTTATTGAAGAAAAAGAGGATTACCGGCTTATTCATCTGCCTACACACAAAGAGCATTTTTATGATGTTCACCGGATAGAATTTATTCATGAAGTAACGGTAAAAACTAACAATTCCTGTCATGTATTGATGCTCGTAGAGGGTGAATCTATAATCGTGAGAACAATTGATGGAACGGAAAACCGGTTCAATTATGCAGAGACTTTTATTATCCCGGCCGCTGCCCAATCTTATCAATTGATCAATGAGAGCGGTAAAATGGTAAAAGTGATAAAGGCTTTTATTAAGTGACTAAAAGGAATTTAAGGGCACAGAAAAGTGAATCAACAGTAAAACGATCAATAAGCAGGATTTCTATTTTCAGAAAACGGCTATAAGTATAGGAATTAAAACAAAAGTTTGGTTTGAGATCTTAACTAAAAAGTATTGTATTCAATCACTTAACAATCACCATGATGAATCAAAAACAAACGATCCTGAACAAAAAATATTTTTTCCTTGTTTGCTTTATTGCGGCTTTAGGAGGATTTCTGTTTGGATTTGATACTGCAGTTATTTCAGGAGTTCTGCAATTTGTTTCAAAGGATTTTCATTTTAGTTTATTGATGGAGGGATGGTTTGTCAGTTCAGCTTTGTTAGGTTGTATCCTTGGCGTGGCTGCTGCCGGAAAGCTGAGTGACAGATATGGCAGGAAAAGGATTATGATCTTATCGGCCTCTTTATTCTTTATTTCAGCAACTGGATGCATGCTGGCGGCAAGTGCTTCTCTTTTAATTTCGTTTCGCCTTATTGGCGGTTTAGGAATAGGGGTGGCATCAATGGTTTGTCCGCTTTATATCGCAGAGTTTTCGCCTTCAAGTTTCAGGGGAAGGATGGTTACTTTATATCAGCTTGCAATAACCCTCGGAATAGTTGCCGCTTATTTTACAAATGCCTATTTGGTAAGGATTTCTGCTTCTGAATCTTTTGTTGGTTGGTTCAATTATATCATTACCCGGGATGTGTGGCGCTCAATGATAGGTATTGGTTTAATCCCTGCTTTTATTTTCCTGATTGCTTTGTTCCTGGTACCTGAATCTCCCCGGTGGTTATTAGTCAATGGCAGGGAGAATGAAGCCTTAAAATATCTGCAGAAAATAAATACAGTTGAATCGGCACAGCAGGAAGCAAAGGAAATCCTCGAAAGTACCGGGGGAGATGCCGGGAGTATCAAAGAACTTTTTTCACCCGTTTATAGAGTAGCATTAATAATCGGGCTGGCACTTCCGTTTCTTTCACAGGTGTCAGGGATCAACGCGATTATTTATTTCGGACCGTCTATCCTTGATAAAGCAGGTTTTGGACTTGGAGCAGCATTAGGCGGACAGGTAACTATCGGTATCATCAATGTATTATTCACCTTTGTAGCCATTTTCACAGTGGATAAGTGGGGCAGGAAACCGCTGTTGATTTTAGGCATATCGGGAGCGGTTTTTTCTCTTATAGTAATCGGCTTTTTATTTCGGCTAAATATCATTGAAGGGCCATGGATATTGACTTTCATCTTATTATTTATTGCTTGTTTTGCTTTTTCCTTCGGTCCGGTAAGCTGGATAATCATCAGTGAAATATTTCCGAATGCAGTGAGGGGCCGTGCTATGTCTTTGGCCACTTTATCCCTATGGGTCGCTAATTTTTTTGTTGGTCAGTTAACTCCCTTAATGCTAAAAAGTGAAAGCTGGGGACCTGCTGCCACCTTCTGGACATTTGCAGTATTATGTGCCCCTGCATTATGGCTCACCATAAAGCTAATCCCTGAAACGAAAGGGAAATCTCTTGAAGATATTGAAAGGTATTGGAAAAGAAAGAGCGAAAAAAAGTTATATGCGCTGAAAGGTTCATTCCCCTGACAAATCAAATAAAATTTACAGGCTAATCACATTAATCAATTTTTAACTATTAAATATTACCAAATGAATTTCTTAAAACCAATGCTGAGGTATTTTATTTACGCCAAAAAGTCGCTGCTCTTTCTGATGCTAACGATTTTTTTAACCGCGGTGTACAATTCAGCCGATGCACAAAATCCGAATGTTATCAGGGGTAAGGTACAAGACAATACGGGAGCACCAATTTCAGGAGTTAGTGTTATCCTTGAGGGCTCTAAAACCGGGGTAACTACCGATGATAACGGAGACTATTCCCTTCCTCTTCAGAATGGCCGCAGGAACGAAACTATAGTCTTTTCTTATGTGGGCTTTATTACACAAAGCTTACCTGTTCCTGTTTCCGGAGTCTTAAATGTAACATTAACTGCTAAAACCAGTCAGTTAAGTGATGTGGTAGTGGTGGGTTACGGAACCCAGAAGAAAATAGATCTGACAGGAGCTGTCAATCAGATATCATCAAAAGATATTGAAAACAAGCCGGTTTTAAATACCTTACAGGCGCTGCAGGGAGAGTCGCCCAATTTAATCATTCAGCAAAGTCAACTTGACCCGGGAAGTAATGTTACGATTAATATTAGGGGTGTTGGTACCCTGGGTAACAATGATCCGCTGATAGTAATAGATGGCATCATTGGTGGTGATCTTAACACAATTAATCCCAATGATATAGCAAGTGTTTCAGTTTTGAAAGATGCAGGTTCGGCAGCCATATATGGTTCGCGGGCAGCAAACGGGGTGATACTGGTAACAACAAAAAGCGGAAGGCTTAATCAGAAACCAACCATAAGTTACGATGGTAATTACGGAACCCAGGTACCAAAGGTTTTGGTGCATAAAGTAAGTGCTTCCGATAACGCTTACTATAAAAATCTGTCGCTGATCAATTCGGGCTTGCCACCTGTATATACCCCTGAGCAAATCCAACAATTAAAGGACCAGGGAAATGGAACATGGGATGTTGAACATCTTTTACATGATGCCGTTTTACAGTCTCACAATTTAAGTATCAGTGGTGGTGGCCCTACCAATTCTTATTTTATCTCAGGAGGATACCAGGATCAAAAAAGTAATCTTATAGGCAATGGCGGCTCTGGTAGCCCTTTCGGTTATACCAAATATAATCTGCGGTTGAATGAAACGTCTGTTATTGGCAGATTAAAAGCCAACATTATTCTTAATTATACAAAGACCCGCAATAAAACGAACTCCGTTGGAGACAATAATATTTTTGCTGATGCCAACCGTGTTCCCTTAAATTTTAACTGGAAAGACTCAGCCGGTAATTATCTCACTAACTCGGTTGCCTCACAATATAACGAGTATGGCGTGCTGGAAAAGGGAGGTTATAACCAGGCTGATAACGATGAAATTTTTGGAAATGTAAATGGCGAATTGACGATTGCAAAAGGTTTGAAGCTGACCGGTATTTTTGGAGGGACACTCATGAATAACGGAAACTTTTTTAAAAGGACACAAGTTAATTATCAGCCTTCCGGTGTATATGGTGATGACAGAACAGTTTTTGATAACAATTATAAATCACTTTTGCTAAATACCCAGCTTTATGCAGATTATACCAAAGATATTAAGGATCATTCTTTCAAAGTATTGGTTGGGGCATCAAATGAAAACTTCAGCGGAAGCGGTTTTCAACTACAAAAAACTTTAACAGACCCGTATTTGGGAACACCCACCACAGGCACTTTGGTTGACCCGGTTAATTCGTACAATAGTCTGGGAGTGGATCAGTCCAGCATTAATTCTTTATTCGGAAGGCTCAACTATTCCTTTAAAAACAGGTATCTTTTCGAAGGAACCTTTCGCGAAGATGCTTCTTCAAAGTTTGCCAAAGGTAAAAGGGCAGGTTTCTTCCCTTCTGCAAATTTAGGGTGGATTGTGTCGGATGAATCGTTTATGAATCATATCAGGCAGGTTGTCAACAGCCTTAAATTGAGAGCAACTTATGGCGTTTTGGGAAATCAGAATGTAGGTTCCTATCAGTATCAAACTACGTATTTTAATTATCCAAGCGCTTATGGTTTCAATAATGTGTCTGTAGGTGGCGCAGGTTTTCTGTTAAGTAATGAAGATTTAACGTGGGAAAAAGCAGCGACTTTGAATTTAGGAACTGATGTAGGTTTTTTTAATAATAGCCTTAATATATCCTTTGATTATTTCAATAAAATTACCAGCAATATCCTACAACCAAGATATGATGTCCCACAAATTTTTGGTGCGGCGCTTCCTGATTATAATGTTGCAAAAGTGAAGAACCAGGGCTGGGAGGCTACAGTAGATTATAAGCTGAGAGGGCGCGTGGTTACGCAAACCTTCAGCCTGAATATAGCGGATAGCAAAAATAAATTATTAGCATTAACCGGCGGCACAACACAGCAGATTGTAAACCAGGATGTATTTCAATTGATAAGAAAAGTGGGTCAGCCTGTCACCCAGTATTATGGTTATGAAACGAATGGTTTTTTCCAGAATCAAGCCGATATTGACAAATCCCCAAAAATTCCCGGGGCAGTGGTTGGTCCGGGTGATTTGAAATTTAAGGATTTGAATGCCGATGGAATTATTGATGATAAGGACAAAAGAGTTTTGGGAAATCCTTTTCCGCGATACACATTTGGTTTTAACTATACGATCGAGGTTAAAGGTTTCGATTTGCAATTATTTATACAGGGTGTAGCAAAAAGAGATCAGTTTCTGCGGGGTGAGCTTGTGGAGCCGTTCCATTATAACTATGGGGCAACCTTATATGATCATCAAACAGATTTTTGGACTCCTGAAAATCCGGACGCGCGGTTCCCAAGGCTTGCCGCAATAGGTTCTTCATCGAATACGTATAACTGGAGAACAGGTTCTGATCTGTATAAATTTAATGCTGCCTATGCAAGGTTGAAAAATATAAATATAGGTTATACATTTTCCGGAAAGGTAACCAGGAAAACAGGGATACAAAAAATAAGAGTGTCATTGATTGGCCAAAATCTGATCACTATCTCTAAGTTGAAATTTATCGATCCTGAAACAACGGAATTTGGTAATAACTTAAGTCTCGGTTCTTATTCGAACAGTGCACGAAGTTACCCTTTACCCGTATTTTACGGGGCCGGACTAAACTTAACTTTCTAATAATTTTTAAAATAAATAAGATGAAATTTTTAAAAAATTTATTAATCATAATCCTGGCGCTTACTGTATCGGCAGGATGTAAAAAACTTGACCTGGCTCCAACTGACCGTTTCTCCGATCTTACTTTTTGGACGACAGATGCCAATGTTTACAGTGCGTTGTATAATAACTATAGCCTGATGTATAACAGCTCGTTATTTTTTTACAATGAATCGCTGTCCGACAATGCTTTTTCATCAACCGGAGATTATAATCTGATAGCAAGTGGCAATGCAACAGCAGGTACGGCTAAATTCCAAAATGACTGGGCTTATTATTATAGTACAATAAAATCCTGTAATCTTTTCCTGGCAAATATTGATAAGAATACCACACTTTCAGCAGATGTAAAATCCAGGCTGAAAGCCGAAACACGTTTCATCCGGGCATTTGAACAATTTAATTTAACTAAATGGTATGGCGATGTCCCACTGGTTGATCACGATCTTACCCCCGATGAAGCCAAGCAGATTGAACGTTCTCCGAAGCAAACAGTCGTACAATTTGTTATCAGTGAATTAGATTCCATTTCTGCTATTTTGCCTTCTCAGGATGATCTGCCTGCAGCTGAAAATGGAAGAATAACTAAAGGTGCTGCTTTGGCATTGGAAGCCAGAGTGCTGTTATACCAGGGAGATAAGATGGCCGATGTGGTTACTGTTTGCGAAAAATTAATGAACAATCAGTCGGCCTATGGACATTATTCACTCGCTCCGGACTATAGCGACCTTTTTAGCAATCCTTCCGTCAATAAGACCAATTCTGAAGCGATGCTTTCGCTTCAATATGTTCCAACGATACGCACCTGGAGTGAACTGTGGGATTTTGTTCCGAGGTCTGTAGGTGGACGTGTAAGCAGTATGGCCCCCACACAGGAACTGGTGGACAGTTACATTATGCTTAATGGAAAAGGGATCAATGATCCGGGATCAGGTTATGATGAAAGCGACCCTTATGCTAATCGTGACCCAAGGCTTAGTGCCACAGTGGTTTATAACGGGTATAAATGGGTCAAACCAGATGGCAGTGTAAAGATTATTTATATCAAGCCGGGATCGGATCCTGACCGATCAGCTCCTGATGAATACAATCCTGCCTCTCAAAGCTCGTCGCCTACCGGATATTATTGGAGAAAATATTTCGACCCGACAGCCCTGGCCAATTTTGTTTCAGGAAACAACATTCTTTTAATCCGGTATGCGGAAATTCTCTTGGATTATGCAGAAGCAAAGAATGCCCTGGGCCAGATGGATGAAACCGTGTGGAATAATACGATCAGGTTATTAAGGCAAAGAGCAGGATTCACAGATCCGGGAGCCTTAAATTATCCCGGCAACACTGACATGACCAATATAATCCGGACGGAACGCAGGGCCGAATTTGCTATGGAAAGTTTAAGGACTGATGATATCAGAAGGTGGAAAATTGCAGAGAATGTAATGAATGGATATGCACATGGAGCCAGGTTTGGTGATCCGTCTGTGGATAATGGTTATATAAGAGTGCAACAGCGGAAGTTTAATCCTGAAAGAGATTATCTGTGGCCTGTTCCGTCGTCAGAGATCAGCCTTAATAACAATCTTACCCAAAACCCCGGATACAATTAATTTTAAAATCATCAAAAAAGATAATTATGAAAAATATAAGTTTGAGCCTGCTTGCCTCGCTTGCCTTACTTTTAATTAGTTCTTGTAAAAAAGATATTAAAAGTCTGGATTTGACTATAACGCCCGTCAGCAGTCTTGCAGCGCCGGCTGATAATTCTCTTATCCGTTTACAGCCTGCCACCGGTGGCAGTATTGTGTTTCAATGGAACGCTGCACAAACTCCCGATAGTGGTTTAATTCTTTATGAAGTGGCTTTCGATAAGATTGACGGCGATTTCAGTAATCCTGTTTATAAAATTCTTGCAGATGGCTCCGGAGTGCAAACTCAGGCAAGCGTTTCTCAAAAAGATTTAAATAAAATTGCAGCACTGGCCGGTATCCAGGCCTCAGCATCCGGCAAAATAAAATGGGCGGTCCTTGCCTCAAAAGCCAGCAATGCAGAAATAAGCACTGAAACAAAGACGCTTCAAATTGAACGCCCGGCCGGCTTTGCAACAGTTCCTGATTCATTATTCATTTTTGGAACTGCCACTGAAGCAGGTAATGATCCTGCCAATGCAATTGCGTTAAATAAAACCGCCGATGGTGTATTTGAACTCTACACATCATTAGCAGCAGGCAACTATTTACTTACGGATCAGCGAAATGGCAATGGAAATCAATATTATATTGATATAAACAACAATAATATTATTAAGTCCGGGAATACACCTACAGAAGTTACCGGCACTAAACAAGCATATCGTTTAAGATATGATTTTAATGTTGCTACCTCAGAGGCAACGATCATTCAATCAATTGGCCTGTATCAGTCAGCAAATAATGCAGAGATAGGCCAATTAACTTATGCCGGAAACGGAACATGGCGGATTGATACCCTGCCGGTTGTATTTGTACAGTTTTCCTGGGGTAGGGATGATCGTTATAAATTTGTTATGCATACTTCTTCGGGTTTGGAATATTTTGGCAGCACGAATGCCGATAACGTTCCGCCTGCAGGTCAGCCAAAATCTTATTTTTATTTAATTCCGGTAACCAATGACCAATGGAGCAATACTTATAAGTTTGACCCTGCTGCCGATAATCATACTGTAAAAGTGGAAGTATATTTTAAAGCAGGTGAGCCTTATACGCACAAGGTCACCGTACTTTAACAGTAACGATATATGGGATCAAAAGTTTAAAAATGAAATCATGAAGAAGTACAGCCTCGTGTTACTGCCTTTAATAATTATGGTATTATCGTCCTGCAGTAAGGGAAAGAATCCGCCAGTTGTCATTCAGCCCACGCCTGATAGCACACCGGTTCATCCCGTTTCAGTGTATTTAACACAGGCAAAGGAAACAAATAACTTTATTACTACGCACCTGCTGACTTCTTACAACGGTTACAGGGTAAATACTTCGACAAATACAAACAGTGCTTTCGAATGGTATAATGTGAGCCAGATCTATGCGGACGCAGCGATGATTGAGATTGGCGATTCTTCTTATTTGAGGCCTATGAATGCTACTTTTAAATGGATGGAGAATATGTGGGACAAAACAGATCCGCATGGTGGTTACTTTGCATTTTCCAATTTGGATGGTAGCGGTGCATCCGGTACAAAGTATGTGGATGATAATGCGCTGACGGGGATGGTGTATCTGCAGGCGTATGATGTTACGGGTGGCGCAGACAGGGATGCTTATCTTAATAAAGCGGAAGCATGTGCTGATTGGATCATAAACAGTGGCCTTTGGGATCCTTCATTTGGAGGCGGATTTTGGTGGAATACAGAAAAGGTCTATAAGCCGACCCAGACAAATGGCCTTGCCCTGCAATTATTTCTTCGTCTTTATGGAATTACGGGAAAACCGGTTTACCACGATTGGGCATTATCAGTCAGCAACTGGTTAACTGCTCAAATGTATGACAGTAAAACCGGACTTTTTATTTGGCAATATGATAATTCAGGTAAAAAATACAGCCAGATATTTACTTATGATAATGCAATTATGCTGGAAGCATTTTTATGGTACAGTAAGGTAATGAATGACCCCGGCTATGTTAGCAAAGCTGAAGCGCTCGCCAAGGCGATGAATACGACCCTATGGGATGGCGCGCACAATGTTTATATTTTTAATACAAGTGATATCCGTATCAATCCGGCCTGGTGTGCATGGGCTTCCCAGGCGATGATCAGATTATACGAGGCAGATAAGAACACGTCCTGGTTAAATTATGCCAAGGGCAATATTGATGCTATCAATGTTGTTTTAAGGGATCAGAGCACAAAAGGGTATTACCAATTTGCCGCCCTCGATGGTGCAGGGCGTTATACCAATATGGAAGGCGTGGATCAGGCCTGGATGCAAAGAGTACAGGCGTTGCTTTCAAAGTATCGCTAATGGACTAAAGGATTCAGCCGGACAGGTAAATTAAAGTTATGCGGGGCAAATGATATCCATCCGGATATCATCCGGCAGTTATTGTAAAAATAAAAAGTATAATTATCATGAGATCTGTTTATAAAAAGCTTGGGTTGGCATGCATTTTTCCCTGCTTCATAATGATTGCTGCTGCTCAAAACCCAAAACCGGATAATGGCTACACGAAGAGGGCAAAGTACATGTTTCAAAAAGTCTGGAGCCTATACCGGGTGAAACAATATGGATTGTTCTCCGAATATTACCCGCAGCAACATACTGATACCTTAACATATATGCAGGATTCGGGGGTCTCCTCAAAAAAGGTAAGCTTCCTTTGGCCGTTTAGCGGGATATTTTCTGCTACCAATATGATGATGAGACTTCCCGGAGGTAAAAAGCAATATGCCGTATTCCTGGATTCAGTGATCAATGGAATGGAGAAGTACCGGGATACTTCCAGAATACCTGTCGGTTACCAGGCTTATCCTCCTGAGTTTGAGAAATCAGACCGGTATTATGATGACAACGGATTAGTTGGGATTGATTATCTGGAAGCTTACAAAAATACCGGAAATAAGCTGTATTTGCACCGGGCCAAAGAGGTTTTTGCATTTATTTTAAGCGGATGGTCTTCCACGCTGGGAGGTGGAGTAACCTGGCTTGAGGGGCATATTGACCAGAAACCAGCGTGTAGTAACGGGATGGCAACCCTTGTGGCCTTAAAACTTTATGAAACAACCAAAGATCCGCAATATCTTAACTGGGGCCTGAAATTTTATAATTGGATGTATGATAACCTTCGTGATTCTGCTGGTCTCTACTGGAATGATAAAAAGACCGCAGACAGCAGTATTAATAAAACTTACTGGACCTATAATTCCGGCTCGATGCTCGAGGCATCTGTTTTATTATACAGTTTTACGGGAAATAAAAAATATATCCGCGAAGCACAGACAACAGCAGAGGCGAGCTACCACTATTTTGGGAAACCAACCAAAGATCATCACATGGTGATTTTGGATATGCCCTGGTTTGTAGTAGTTTTATTCAGAGGATATGAAGCCTTATACCTGCAGGACCATAATGCTAAATATATTAATGCGATAATTGAAAATGTGGATCATGCATGGTACCGGAAAGACCTTCATGGACTGATTGACAGGAATTGGTATGGGAGTACCGCTGAATTGTCCAAACCAAAATGGCTCTTGGACGAGGCATGCATGATAGAGTTTTATGCACGTATAGCCATTTTAAAGAACGTAATGGCAGCCGGGAGAAACACTGCCAAAAAATAAACTACTGAATATCTGACCTCAAAAATACTTCCATGAAAAAAAGCTGTTTTGTTTTAAACTTCACGATCCTTTTATTTGCCTTCAGCACCGGCAAAGCTCAAAATGTTTTAAAATATGTTGATCCAAATATAGGCACTGCCCATAGCCGGTGGTTCTTTTATACCCCGGCGGCACTACCACATGGTATGGCCAAACTGGCGCCGTCTACTAACGGGCATTATGGCAATCCGTCCGGGTGGGAAGCGATTGGATATGATGCCAGGGATCACTCTATTGAAGGGTTTGTCAATTTTCACGAATGGCAGGTGGGCGGTGTTTCAGTTATGCCTGTCACCGGTAAATTAAAAGTAACACCCGGTGATACCAGTATACCCGGAAGCGGATACCGCTCGGCATTTAGCAGGAAGACGGAAGTAGCACAGCCGGGTTATTACAAGGTGTTGCTTGATGATTATCATATTAAGGCCGAACTTACCGCTACAACTCATGTCGGTTTTGATAAATTTACTTTTCCCAAAAACGACGAGTCAAGGGTGATCCTCGATATTGGAAATGTGCAGGGTGAAAGTGGTGAAGTAAGAGATGCCTCCGTCAGGATGATTGACAATTCCCATTTTGAAGGTTTTGTTGTTACCTATCCCAAATATGTTAAGAAATATGATTCATCCGGATTGGTTGCCATGTACTTTTGGGGCGAAGTAAATAAAAAACCCAAAAGTGTGGGTTCTTTCAGTGCGGCGGGTATTGATGAAACATCGACTTCTGCACGGGGCAGGGGAGCAGGTCTTTTTTTGAATTATAAAACTACAGAAAAGGAGGTGATTGAATTGAAAATAGGGCTTTCTTATACCTCCATAAAAAATGCGAAAGAGAACCTGATGGCAGAAGCGGCACACCTGACCTTTGATATGGCCAAAAAACAGGCGCAGCAAATCTGGCAACATGAACTCAGTAAAATTTACGTTGAGGGAACTAATGAAAAGGATAAAGTGAAATTTTACACCGGTCTGTTTCATGCTTTGCTTGGCAGAGGGATCGCCAATGATGTGAACGGGGATTTTCCTGCAGCCGGCGGTAAGACCGGTCATTTGGAAACGGATAAAACCGGCAGGGCCAGATATAATTTCTTTAATACAGATGCGATCTGGGGCGCTTACTGGAATCTTACCCAATTGTGGGCACTGGCATATCCCCAACATTATAATGATTTTGTTCATACCCAGCTGGAAATGTATAAACAGCGGGGTTGGTTTGGAGATGGAATAGCCAACAGCCAGTATGTTTCAGGTGTCGGAACCAATTTCGTTGGGCTGGTTATTGCAGCTGCCTATAATTGCGGTATTCGCGATTTCGATGTCAATTTAGCCTATAAGGCCATTAGGAAGAATGAATTAGGATGGAAAGATAGAAAACCAGGGGCGGGTAAAATGGATCTTAAATCATTTATAGATTATGG
>Ga0157371_10001015_pt1 | contig 30796 bp, 28 predicted proteins | sample C45metaG_FD_113462 | JGI IMG/M metagenome (GOLD analysis project Ga0157371, IMG submission 113462) | Corn rhizosphere microbial communities from Kellogg Biological Station, Michigan, USA - C4-5 metaG | ecosystem: Host-associated > Plants > Roots > Rhizosphere > Soil | place: USA: Michigan... | reverse complement strand
GATGCCGCGTCTGGATGGCTATCAGACCTGCGCTTTAATCAAGAACAACAGTGCGTTCAAGTCCACGCCAGTGATTATGCTGTCGTCCAAGGACGGGCTGTTCGACAAGGCCAAGGGGCGCATTGTCGGCTCCGACCAGTTTTTGACCAAGCCTTTCAGCAAGGAAGAACTGCTGAACGCGATCCAGGCCCATGTTCCGGGCTTTGCCGCCGTTTTGCCGCAGTAGGACACTCACAGTGACGTTCGGCCAGCGGGCTCGGCGTCGACAAGAATGGGGAAGACCATGGCACGTATTCTGATCGTCGATGACTCGCCGACCGAAATGTACAAACTGACCGGCATGCTGGAAAAGCACGGTCATGAAGTGTTGAAAGCCGAAAACGGTGCCGACGGCGTAGCCCTGGCTCGTCAGGAAAAACCGGACGCGGTCCTGATGGACATCGTCATGCCCGGCCTCAATGGCTTCCAGGCGACCCGTCAGCTGACCAAAGACCCGGAAACCGGGCACATTCCGGTGATCATCATCACCACCAAGGATCAGGAAACCGACAAGGTCTGGGGCACGCGCCAGGGCGCCAAGGACTACCTGACCAAACCGGTCGACGAAGACACCCTGATCAAAACCCTGAACAACGTGTTACCCGATTGATCGCCCCGTCATGACCGAGTCGCTGACGGCGTTCGAACGGCTGCTGCAGATTGATCAGCGTTGTCGCCTGCTGGCGGCGGATTTGCCGTCGCAGCCGACCCGACAGGACCGCTGGAGTGGTATCGGGTTTCGCCTGGGCGAGGCCTGGTACGTGGCGCCGATGGGCGAAGTCAGCGAGGTCCTGCATGAACCGCGCTTCACTCAGCTTCCAGGGGTGAAACCCTGGGTCAGGGGCGTGGCCAACTTGCGCGGGCGATTGCTGCCGATCATGGACTTGTGTGGTTTCTTTGCGGGTAATGAAACCAGCCATGAACTGTCCGCGGTGCGCAAACAACGTCGCGTGTTGGTGGTAGAACATAACGAGGTGTTTGCCGGGTTGCTGGTCGATGAAGTCTTCGGCTTGCAGCACTTTGACCAGGACAGCCTGGCGCCGGCAGCGACCTTGAGCGGCCCGATAGCACCGTTCATCAAAGGCCGGTTTCAGCGTGAACAGGATTGGCAGGTGTTCAGCCCGTTTGCGTTGGCGCAATCGCAGAGCTTCATGCATGTGGCGGTGTAACTGGCTCGACACCAACCCAATGTGGGAGCGAGCAAGCCCGCTCCCACAGGGGATCTTTGGTGGGGTCTAAACGTTGGTTAACAGGCGAGGACCGATGATTAAAACAACAACAGGCAAGCCGGAAGCATCGCGCAGCCGCTCGCAGATCATCGTGCTGTTTATCGCGCTGATCATCTTCATCATGCTGCTGTTCGCCAACTTCGCTTACCTCAATACGCAAGCCTCGTACGACAAACAGTACATCGGCCACGCCGGCGAGCTGCGCGTGCTGTCTCAGCGCATTGCCAAGAACGCCACCGAAGCCGCCGCCGGCAAGGCCGCGGCGTTCAAGTTGCTGAGCGATGCGCGCAACGATTTTGCCCAGCGCTGGGGTTACCTGAAGAAGGGCGACCCCGCCACCGGCCTGCCGCCAGCACCGTCCACCGTGCGCCCGGAAATGCGCGCCGTGCAGCAGGACTGGGAGCGCCTGCTGAAAAACACCGATGCGATTCTTTCCAGTGAGCAGACCGTGCTGTCGCTGCATCAGGTCGCCGCGACGCTGGCCGAAACCGTGCCGCAGTTGCAGGTCGAGTACGAAAAAGTCGTCGAAATCCTTCTGCAACGGGGCGCGCCGGCGGCTCAGGTGGCCATGGCCCAGCGTCAGTCGTTGCTCGCCGAACGTATTCTGGGCGCGGTCAACACCGTGTTGTCCGGCGATGAAAACTCGCAGCAAGCCGCTGACGCGTTCGGTCGTGACGCCGCGCGATTCGGTCAAGTGCTCAACGGCATGCTCCAGGGCAATGCGGCATTGCGGGTCAGCCAGGTCGAAGACCGCGATGCGCGCGCTCGCTTGACCGAGATTTCCGAGCTGTTCGAGTTTGTCTCCGGCTCGGTGGATGAAATCCTCGAAACCTCGCCGGAGCTGTTCAAGGTTCGTGAGTCGGCGACCAATATCTTCACCCTGTCGCAAACCCTGCTCGACGAAGCCTCGCACCTGGCCACCGGGTTCGAGAACCTGGCCGGCGGGCGTGATACAGACACCCTCGGCGGCTACGTGCTGGGTCTACTGGCGCTGATGTCGATCATCCTCATCGGCCTGGTGATGGTGCGCGAAACCAATCGCCAGCTGCGTGAAACCGCCGAAAAGAACGAGCGCAACCAGACCGCAATCATGCGCCTGCTCGACGAGATCGAGGATCTGGCCGATGGCGACTTGACCGTGACCGCCTCGGTGACCGAAGACTTCACCGGAACCATCGCCGACTCGATCAACTATTCCGTCGATCAACTGCGAGATCTGGTCGCGACCATCAACCTCACCGCCGGCCAGGTGGCCGCTGCCGTGCAGGAAACCCAGGCCACCGCCATGCACCTGGCCCAGGCCTCGGAGCATCAGGCGCAACAGATCAGCGAAGCGTCCACCGCGATCAACGACATGGCCCAGTCCATCGACCAGGTGTCGGCCAACGCCGCCGAATCCTCGGCGGTGGCCGAGCGGTCGGTGGAAATCGCCAACAAAGGCAACGAGGTGGTGCACAACACCATCCACGGCATGGACAACATTCGCGAGCAGATCCAGGACACCGCCAAACGTATCAAGCGTCTTGGCGAGTCTTCTCAGGAAATTGGCGATATTGTCAGCTTGATTGACGACATTGCCGACCAGACCAATATCCTCGCGCTCAACGCGGCCATTCAGGCTTCCATGGCCGGTGACGCCGGGCGCGGCTTTGCAGTGGTGGCCGACGAAGTGCAGCGCCTGGCCGAGCGCTCGTCCGCCGCGACCCGGCAGATCGAAACCCTGGTGCGGGCGATTCAGGCTGACACCAACGAAGCGGTCATTTCGATGGAGCAAACCACCACCGAAGTGGTGCGTGGCGCGCGTCTGGCGCACGATGCCGGAGTGGCCCTGGAAGAAATCGAAGGCGTGTCCAAGACCCTGGCGGCGCTGATCCAGAGTATTTCCAACGCCGCGCAGCAGCAGACGTCTTCGGCGGGGCAGATTTCCCTGACGATGAACGTGATACAGCAGATCACCACGCAGACCTCGTCGGGTTCTACCGCCACCGCCGAAAGCATCGGTAATCTGGCGAAAATGGCCAGCCAGCTGCGGCGTTCGGTGTCCGGTTTCACCTTGCCGGCCGCCAAGGTGCAGGCTGCGGATAAAGTGTGAAGCGCCGCTGGGCGAATGCTTTTTCTTGAGTAGAGCAGTGATTTGGAGTGGTTATGGGTGATCGGCACGACTATGTGGCCCTTGAATGGGTCAAAGGCGAGATTGCCGAAACGCTGAAAGTGGCTCATCAGGCTATCGAAAACCTGCTGGATGACCCTCAGGCGACGCACATGCTGAGCGATTGCCTGGCGTGCATCCACCAGGTTCACGGCAGTTTGCAGATGGTCGAGTTCTACGGCGCGGCCTTGCTCGCCGAAGAGATGGAGCAACTGACGAGCGCCTTGCTGAACAACCGCGTCAGCCATCGCGACGAGGCGATCCATCTGTTGATGCAAGCACTCGGACAACTGCCGATCTACCTCGACCGGATACAAGGCGCGCGCCGCGATTTGCCCTTGGTCGTGCTGCCGTTGATCAACGACCTGCGCAGCGCCCGGGGCGAAAGCCTGTTATCGGAAACCAGTCTGTTCAGCCCGCAGTTGCCGGATCTGCCGCCGCTGGACGAAGAGTCGCTGGCACTGCTGGAACCGGCGGATTTGCCGAATGTGCTGCGCAAGTTGCGCCAGATGTTGCAGATGGCCCTGGTTGGATTGCTGCGTGAGCAGGATGGCGAGACAAACCTCGATTACCTGGCCAAGGTTTTTTCACGCCTGGAAGGGCTGTGTGCCGATGCGCCGCTGAGCCCGTTATGGCACGTTGCCTCGGCGCTGGTCGAAGGCATGCGCGCCGGCGCGATTGCCAACAGTCCGGCCTTGCGTAGCCTGTTCAAGGACGCCGACAAAGAACTCAAGCGCCTGCTTGAACAAGGCATGAGCGCAATCAATCAGCCGGCACCGCCGGAGCTGCTTAAAAGTTTGCTGTTCTACATTGCCAAAGCCGAACACCCCACCGGGCAGATGCTGACCATGAAAGATCGCTACGGACTGGACGACGCGCTGCCTGACAGTGCAATGGTCGACGAAGAACGCGCACGCCTGGCCGGCCCCGACCGCGATGCCATGCGCTCGGTCCTGGCCGCGCTCTGTGAAGAGTTGGTGCGGGTCAAGGAGCGCCTGGATCTGTTCGTGCGCAGCGACCGCCAGCACACCTCGGACCTTGGCAACCTGCTGGCGCCGCTGCGGCAAATCGCCGACACCCTGGCCGTGCTGGGTTTCGGCCAGCCGCGCAAAGTGATTATCGATCAACTGGCGGTGGTGCTGAGCCTCGCTCAGGGCCAACGCGAACCCAACGACGCGATCCTCATGGACGTTGCCGGCGCCTTGCTCTACGTCGAAGCAACGCTGGCCGGCATGGTCGGCACCGTCGAGCCGGAGAGTCAGGAAGACAGTCACCTGCCGACCATCGACCTGACGCAGATCCATCAGATCGTGATCAAGGAAGCGCGCATCTGCCTGCAACAGGCCAAGGACATGATCGTCGACTACATCGACGCCGACTGGGACCGCCAGCAGTTGCAGGCATTGCCGGCGTTGCTGACCCAAGTGCGCGGCGCGCTGTCGATGATTCCGCTGAGCCGCGCGGCGAGCCTGATCGAAACCTGCAATCACTTCATCCGCGAGCATCTGTTGCTGGAACCGGGCCAGCCCGGTTGGCAGGAACTGGACAGCCTCGCTGACGTCATCACCAGCATCGAGTATTACCTTGAGCGTCTGAGTGACGACCCCGAAGCACCGGACGAACAACTGCTCGACGTGGCGGAAAAAAGCCTGGCCTCGCTCGGGTTTTTCCCCAGCGAACAGCACGTGCCGATGCTCGAAGACGTGCTCAGCCCGACTGAAGCCCAAGTCATGCAGGACCTGCAGGTGCTGGATGATCCCGACACCGTCAAGTCGCTCGCCGATGTCCTGGCCAGCCCGGTGTCGTCGGTCAATCCGCCCGCCCTGAACATTCCTGGCAGCCTGTTGCCGCCGCCCGCCGGTGAAGAACCGGTGGACGATGAGCTGCGGGAAGTGTTCCTCGAAGAAACCGATGAAGTGCTGGAAGTCCTCCGGGATTACCTGCCGCGCTGGCTGGCCAATCCTGACGATCAGGCCGCCTTGAGTGAATTGCGCCGCGCGTTCCACACCTTGAAAGGCAGTGGCCGGATGGTGCGTGCGCTGGTGCTCGGCGAGCTGGCCTGGGCGATGGAAAACCTGCTCAACCGCGTGCTGGAGCACAGCGTTGCGCCTGGTCCTGGTGTCCAGCAACTGCTCGGCGATGCATTGAAACTGCTGCCGCAACTGGTGGCCGAATACGCCGCCAACGCCCAGCGCCAATGCAACGAAGTCGACCATCTGGCTGCTCGCGCCCACGCCCTCGCCAAGGGCGAGGCGCCTGCCAGCGATGAAGATACCCAGGACGTTGCAGCCCTCGATCCGCTGTTGCTGGAGATCTTTCGCAAGGAAGCCGAAACCCATCTCGCCAGCCTCAACCGCTTCCTCGATCAGGCCGCCGAGCATGTGCCGCTGCAGGCCAGCGACGAGTTGCAGCGGGCGTTGCACACCTTGAAGGGCAGCGCCTCGATGGCCGGTGTATTGCCGATCGCCGAACTGGCAACCCCGTTGGATCAACTGGCCCGCGAATACAAAGCCCACCTGATCGCCCTCGATCTGGATGAAGTCGAGTTGCTGTTGGAAGCCGAAGGGTTGTTCCGCCTCGGGCTGCGGCAACTCAAGGCTGATCCGCTGGCCGAGATTGCGGGTGCTCCTTCGTTGATCGAACGCACAAAGTCGCTGCTCGCCGAGCGCCTGGACGCGCTACAGAAGGCGCCGAGCACGGCACAACGCACCAAGCGTGATCCGCAGTTGATCAATAACTTCCTGGCCCAGGGCATGGACATCCTGCTGGACGCCGAGAGCCTGTTGCAACGCTGGCAACAGCACCCCGGCGAGCGTCAGGAACTCAGCGCGTTGCTCGACGAATTGACCACCCTGGGCGAAGGCGCGCACCTGGCCGATCTGCATCCGGTGGATGAACTCTGCGAAGCCTTGCTCGACCTGTACGGCGCGGTGGAAGAGAGCAGCCTGGCGGTCAGTGAACGGTTTTTCCACGAGGCACAAAGTGCCCATGAAGCGCTGATCAACATGCTCGACGAACTGGCCGCTGGCCAGGAAGTCAGTCCGCAACCGGAACGCATCCGGGCCTTGCGCGGCTTGCTCGATGAAAGCCTTGATCCTTCGTCCATGGGCCTGATCCGCAGTGATGGCAGCCGCACCCTGAGTATTCGCGAACTCGGCAGCGCCACCGCCGAACTGCAACAGACGGCGACTCAGGTCGAGCTTGACGATGAGATCGTTTCGATCTTCCTCGAGGAAGCGGTGGATATCCTCGAGAGCTCCGGCCAGGCCTTGCAGCGCTGGCTGAGTGATCCTGATAACGCCGCGCCGTTGTCATCCTTGCAGCGTGATTTGCACACCCTCAAGGGCGGCGCGCGGATGGCCGAGGTCGAGCCAGTCGGCGATCTGGCCCATGAACTGGAAAGCCTCTACGAGGGCCTGGTGGACCGCCGTTACAGCTACAGCGAAACCCTTGCGCAGCTGCTGCAACAGAGCCATGACCGGCTCGCAGTGCAGCTTGATCAGCTGCAGAACCAACACACGCTGGATGCCCCGGACGATCTGATTGAGGCGATTCGCAAGTTCCGACAAGGCAACGTCATCGGCGCCGATGCGGCGCATCCCGCGCCCGCCAACGACTCGCCTGGCCATGACCCCGAGCTGCTGGAGATCTTCCTCGAGGAGGGTTTCGACATCATTGAAAACTCCGGCGCGGCACTCGTGCGCTGGCAAGCCGAACCGAGCAACCGTCAGGAAGTGGAAACCCTGCTGCGCGACCTGCACACGCTCAAGGGCGGCGCGCGGATGGTGGAAATTGCCCCTATCGGCGACTTGGCCCATGAGCTCGAGTTTCTTTACGAAGGCCTGTCTGCCGGCGTGCTACAACCGACCCCGGCGCTGTTTTCCCTCCTGCAAAGCAGTCACGACCGACTGGCACAAATGCTCGATGCCACGCGCGCCGGACAACCTCTGCCACCGGCCGATCAGTTGATCGATGCGATCAAGAACTTCAGTCATCCCGCTGTTCTCGATACGCCAGTGGTGACGCCCGCCGTCATGCCCAAGACCGAGACCGCCTCGCCACTGAGCGAGGCGGGCGCGGACATGGTCAAGGTCTCGGCAGAACTGCTCGACGACCTGGTTAACCTGGCGGGTGAAACATCGATCTTCCGTGGCCGTATCGAACAGCAGGTCAACGATGCGCGGGTGGCCCTGAACGAGATGGAAACCACCATCGAGCGCATGCGCGATCAACTGCGCCGGCTCGATACCGAAACCCAGGGACGGATTCTCAGCCGTCAGCAAGTCGATGCCGAACGCCTGGGCTACGAAGAATTCGACCCGCTGGAAATGGACCGTCACTCGCAGTTGCAGCAACTGTCGAGGGCGTTGTTCGAGTCCGCTTCCGACCTGCTCGACCTCAAGGAAACCCTCGACCGACGCAATCAGGACGCGGAAAACTTGCTGCAACAGCAGGGCCGCATCAACACCGAATTGCAGGAAGGCCTGATGCGCACGCGCATGGTGCCGTTCGAACGCATGCTGCCGCGCCTGAAACGCATCGTGCGCCAGGTCTCCAGTGAACTGGGCAAAGACGTCGAGTTTGTGGTCGGCAACGCCGAAGGCGAGATGGACCGCAACGTGCTTGAACGCATGGCGGCGCCGCTGGAACACATGCTGCGTAACGCCGTGGACCACGGCCTGGAATCGACCGAGGCGCGGATTGCGGCCGGCAAACCGGCTCAAGGCCGCATCACCCTCGACCTGTCCCGAGAAGGCGGCGACATCATTTTCGACATCCGCGACAACGGCGCCGGTGTGCCGCTGGAAGCCGTGCGGCGCAAGGCGATCAAACGCGGGTTGCTGGCGCCGGACGCCGATCTCAGCGACCACGACGTGCTGCAATTCATCCTGCAACCGGGGTTCTCCACCGCCGAGAAAATCACCCAGATCTCCGGGCGTGGCGTGGGCATGGACGTGGTCCACGAAGAAGTCCGGCAGCTCGGCGGCACCATGAGCATCGATTCGGTGCCTGGCCAAGGCGTGCACTTTCGCATCCGTCTGCCGTTCACCGTCTCGGTCAACCGGGCCCTGATGGTGCAGTGCCTGGATGACCTGTACGCGATTCCACTCAACACCATCGACGGCATTGTTCGCGTACTGCCCAACGAACTCGAAGGCCATTACCGGCTCGATCCGCCGACCTACCAATACGCCGGGCAAACGTATGAGCTGTGCTACCTGGGTGAATTGCTGAAAACCAGTACGCGTCCGAAGTTGCTGGGCCAGAGCCTGCCGCTGCCGGTATTGCTGGTGCAATGCAACGAACGGCACATCGCCGTGCATGTCGACGCGATGGCTGGAACCCGCGAGATCGTGGTGAAAAGTCTCGGTCCGCAGTTTGCCGCGGTGCAGGGTTTGTCCGGGGCGACGATTCTGGGGGACGGGCGGGTGGTGCTGATTCTCGACTTGCTGGCGCCGATCCGCGCCATGCAGGCGCGCGCGCCACAACGGCCGATGTCGGAAGATGTCGAGGTCGAACCGCATAAACCGCTGCTGGTGCTGGTGGTCGACGATTCGGTCACGGTGCGCAAGGTCACCAGCCGTCTGCTCGAACGTCACGGCATGAACGTGCTGACGGCCAAGGACGGCGTCGACGCCATGCTGCTTCTCCAGGAACACATGCCCGACGTGATGCTGCTGGACATCGAAATGCCACGCATGGACGGCTTCGAAGTGGCGACTCAGGTGCGCGCTGATGAACGATTGCAACACCTGCCGATCATCATGATCACCTCGCGCACCGGGCAGAAACACCGCGATCGCGCCATGGCCATCGGCGTCAACGACTACCTCGGCAAGCCGTACCAGGAATCGGTGCTGCTCGAAAGCATTGCCCTATGGAGCAAAACCCATGCATGAACAACGCACCAGCAACCTCACCGGTCTGCTGTTGCCACTGGCCGACCGCAACCTGATCCTGCCCAACGTCGCGGTGGCGGAGTTGATCGACTATCAGCCGGGGGCGTTCGATCTGGATACACCGCCGTGGTACCTGGGGCTGGTGCAGTGGCGAGATCGGCAGATTCCGCTGCTCAGTTTCGAGTCGGCGTGCGGGCAGAAAATCGTCATCGGCGAACGGGCGCGGATCGTCATTCTCAATGCCCTCGGCGGTCGACCAGAGCTGAAATTCATCGCGCTGCTGGTGCAGGGGATTCCGCGCTCCTACAAGCTCGACAGCCAATTGAGCTATGTGGACGTGCCGTTGTGTCCACTGGAACAGGCGGCGGTGCAGGTGGGGGAGCAAGTGGCCAAGGTGCCGGATTTGCTGGCGTTGGAGGAATTGCTCGTTAAAGCGGGGTTAGCCCACTGATCGTTCCCACGCTCTGCGTGGGAATGCCTCAACGGACGCTCTGCGTTCGGCTCTGGATGGGACGCAGAGCGTCCCGGGCTGCATTCCCACGCAGAGCGTGGGAACGATCATGAAACACCCCCAGCTGACCGGCGAAAGTTGAAGAGTCCCAAAAAGGGACCGATCGGTCCTTTTTTGGGACTGATCGATCATTGCACTCTCTCACTGAACACTGCGGCGATTGTTAGGGCCTCATCGCGAGCAGGCTCGCTCCCACAGGGGTTTGTGGGCGCCGCAGATCCAATGTGGGAGCGAGCCTGCTCGCGATGACGTCAGCCCAGTCAACCATTACTCCAAGCGTAACGATCCGTCTCTGTGCTTGATTGATGCCGTCCACTCAACGCTCCTAAGGTGACACCCACGACAGCGAACCCGTGGAGTGGTCATGACATCAACAATATCCCCCGACTCGCGATGGACGCGGCGGCGCAGCGAAAAGCAGCGGCGTCTGGCGCTTGTGCGAGATCTGGCCGACGGTGTGGTGTTGCCCACCGACAAAATAGTCGCCGCGCTTGAGGCGTTGATCCTGCCCGGCGACCGTGTGGTGCTGGAGGGCAATAACCAGAAGCAGGCGGATTTCCTCTCTCGCTCCCTGGTCAAGGCCGATCCGGCCAAGCTGCATGACCTGCACATGATCATGCCCAGCGTCGGTCGCTCCGAGCACCTGGACCTGTTCGAACGCGGCATTGCCCGCAAGCTCGACTTCTCCTTCGCCGGCACCCAGAGCCTGCGCATCAGCCAGTTGTTGGAAGATGGCCTGCTGGAAATCGGCGCGATCCACACGTACATCGAACTCTATGCGCGGCTGGTGGTGGACCTGATCCCCAACGTCGTGCTCTCGGCCGGTTTCATGGCCGACCGCGCCGGCAACATCTACACCGGCCCCAGCACCGAAGACACCCCGGCATTGATTGAACCGGCGGCGTTCAGCGACGGCATTGTCATCGTTCAGGTCAACCAATTGGTGGACGATGTCAGCGACCTGCCTCGTGTCGACATTCCCGCGTCCTGGGTCGATTTCGTGGTGGTGGCCGACAAGCCGTTCTACATCGAGCCGCTGTTCACCCGCGACCCACGCCACATCAAGCCTGTGCACGTGCTGATGGCGATGATGGCGATCCGTGGGATCTACGAAAAACACAACGTCCAGTCGCTGAACCATGGCATCGGCTTCAACACCGCCGCCATCGAATTGATCCTGCCGACCTACGGCGAATCCCTGGGCCTCAAGGGCAAGATCTGCCGCAACTGGACCCTCAATCCCCACCCGACGCTGATCCCGGCCATCGAAAGCGGCTGGGTCGAAAGTGTGCATTGCTTCGGCACCGAACTGGGGATGGAAAACTACATCGCGGCGCGGCCGGATGTGTTCTTCACCGGGCGCGATGGCTCGCTGCGCTCCAACCGGATGTTCAGTCAGCTCGCTGGGCAATACGCGGTGGACCTGTTCATCGGTGCGACCCTGCAAGTCGATGGCGATGGCCATTCTTCCACCGTGACACGCGGGCGCCTGGCCGGTTTCGGCGGGGCGCCGAACATGGGCCACGACCCACGCGGTCGCCGTCACGGCACGCCGGCCTGGCTCGACATGCGCCACACCGACGTGGCCGAACCGATGCTCGAACGCGGTAAGAAACTCGTGGTGCAAATGGTCGAGACCTTCCAGGAGGGCGGCAAACCGACCTTCGTCGAAACCCTCGATGCCATCGACGTGGCGAAAAAAAGCGGCATGCCGCTGGCGCCGATCATGGTCTACGGCGACGACGTCACTCACCTGCTGACCGAAGAAGGCATCGCCTACCTGTACAAGGCGCGCTCGCTGGAAGAGCGCCAAGCGATGATCGCTGCGGTCGCCGGTGTGACGGTAATCGGCCTGCGCCATAACCCCAAAGACACCGCGCGCATGCGCCGCGAAGGCCTGATCGCCTTGCCCGAAGACCTCGGTATCCGCCGCACCGATGCCACCCGCGAACTGCTCGCCGCCAAGAGCGTGGCCGATCTGGTCGAGTGGTCCGGCGGTCTCTACAACCCGCCCGCCAAGTTCAGGAGCTGGTAATGCACGCATTCAACCTGCAACCCAAAACCCTCACCCTGGCTGAACGGCTGGCGGACATGGCCGTGGACGCGCTGATCGACGAAGCAGACTTGTCGCCGAAACCTGCGCTGGTCGACCGTCGCGGCAATGGCGCGCACACCGATTTGCACCTGGGCCTGATGCACGCCTCGGCGCTGTCCTTGTGGCCGGCGTTCAAGGAAATGGCCGAAGCGGCCATCGAATTTGGCGAAGTCGGTCTGCCACTGCGCGAAGCCATTGGGCAGATCGGTCGTGACGGGGAGCAAGAGATGCTCGCCGCCACCCACGACGTGAACACCCATCGCGGAGCAATCTGGGCGTTAGGTCTTTTGGTCACTGGCGCCGCGCTGGAACCTCAATCCAGTGGCGCGAGCGCGGTCGCTTTGCGCGCCGCCCGCCTGGCCTTGCTCGACGACCGTTACGCGCCACGTCCTTTGAGCCACGGCGCCCAGGTCGCCCAACGTTACGGTGCACGCGGTGCCCGTGAAGAAGCACAGCTGGGTTTCCCGGCGGTGATTCAACGCGCGCTGCCACAACTCAAACGCAGCCGCGCCGCCGGCCACGGTGAACAGAATGCCCGGCTCGATGCCTTGCTGGCGATCATGACCCAGTTGGCCGACACCTGCGTGCTCTACCGCGCGGGCGAGCAAGGCCTGCACACCATGCAACTCGGTGCTCAAGCCGTGCTCGACGCAGGCGGCAGTGCCAGCCTCGCCGGTCGCCGCCGTCTGCATGAGCTGGACCAACAATTAATTGCATTGAATGCCTCGCCCGGCGGCGCTGCCGACTTGCTCGCAGCCTGCCTGTTCATCGACCGTATCGAGTCCTGCGACGGCATTATCCAGGGAGCTTTTTGATGGAAACCTTATCCTTTGAATTTCCTGCCGGTCAGCCATCACGGGGCCGCACGCTGGTGGGCTGTGTCGGCTCGGGCGATCTGGAAGTGATGATCGAACCGGGTCAGGCCGGCACATTGACGATCAAGGTGCAGACCTCGGTCAATGGCGCCGAACAACGCTGGCAGCAGCTGTTTGCGCGGATGTTCGACGGCCAGACGCCGCCGGCGATGGCCATCGATATCCACGATTTCGGCGCGACGCCAGGCGTGGTGCGTTTGCGTCTGGAACAAGGCTTCGAGGAGATCAGCCATGACTGACACTGCAGAACTCCTCCACAAACACAGTTTCGTCGAACTCGGTGCCCGACAACGGGCCAGAGCCTTGCTCGACGCCGGCACCTACCGCGAGTTGCTCGACCCGTTTCAGCGGGTCATGTCGCCGTGGCTGTCGCGTCAGGGTGTGGTGCCGCAGGCCGATGACGGCGTGGTAATCGCCAAGGGCAGCATCGATGGTTTGCCGGTGGTCATCGCCGCCATTGAAGGCGCGTTCCAGGGCGGAAGCCTTGGCGAAGTCGGCGGGGCGAAGATGGCCGGTGCCTTGGAACTGGCCGCCGAAGACAACCGCAACGGCATCCCGACCCGCGCCGTGTTGCTGCTGGAAACCGGGGGTGTGCGCTTGCAGGAAGCCAATCTCGGGCTGGCGGCGATTGCCGATATTCATGCGGCGATTGTCGATCTGCGCCAGTACCAACCCGTGGTTGGCGTGGTCGCTGGCAGCGTCGGCTGCTTTGGCGGGATGTCGATTGCTGCCGGGCTGTGCAGCTATTTGCTGGTGACCCAGGAAGCGCGCCTGGGCCTGAACGGTCCGCAAGTGATCGAACAGGAAGCCGGGCTTGAGGAATACGACTCCCGGGATCGTCCTTTCATCTGGAGCCTGACCGGTGGCGAGCAGCGTTTCGCCAGCGGTTTGGTGGATAGTTTTGTTGCCGACGATGTGGCGCAGGTGCAACAACAGGTCAGCCAATTGCTCAAGCGAGGTTTGCCAGCGCAGCAGCGCAGTCGTCAGGCCGAGTTGTACCTGCAACGGCTGGCCCGTCTGGACGCCGCACCGCAAATCGAGCCGTCAGTGGTTCGCGATCTGTATCAAGGAGAGCGCTCATGAGCACGTATTCCCTCAGAGGCCTGAACTGGTTCAACGCCTTGAGTGCAGGCGCAAAACCGGTGGAGGGTTTGCCGGCTTCATTGAAAGTGGCTGACGGCGTTTTGGGTGACCGGCCCGTTCGCTTCATCGCTGTGGTGGCTGATCCTGACAACCGGTTCGTCCGTGCGCGCAATGGCGAGGTCGGGCTGCTGGAAGGCTGGGGGTTGGCCAAGGCGGTGGATGACGTCATCACCGCTGATGCTGACAAAGCGCACAAGCGCGCCTTGATCGCCATCGTCGATGTGCCGAGTCAGGCTTACGGTCGGCGCGAAGAAGCACTCGGCATTCATCAGGCATTGGCCGGTGCGGCGGACAGTTATGCCCGCGCCCGACTGGCCGGCCATGCGGTGATCGGTTTGCTGGTGGGCAAGGCGATGTCCGGCGCATTTCTGGCGCACGGGTATCAGGCCAATCGGCTGATCGCGCTGCGTGATCCGGGCGTGATGGTGCATGCCATGGGCAAGGCGTCGGCGGCGCGGGTGACGTTGCGCAGCGTCGAGGAGCTTGAAGTGTTGGCCGCCAGCGTGCCGCCGATGGCCTATGACATCGACAGCTACGCCAGCCTTGGGCTGCTGTGGGAGACCTTGTCGGTGGAGCAGATCGAACAACCGACATCGGCAGATCTGGCGCGGGTTTCTGAATGCCTGAGCCTGGCGATTGACGATGTCGCCGCCAACGGTCGCGACTTGAGCAGCCGCTTGGGTGCCACCAATCGCGCGGCGTCGAGCACGGTTCGCCAATTGCTGAGAGCGCAGTGGTGAACACGCTTCTGGCCCACGACCTGCTCTGGGGCATGACCCCGGAGCAGCTGCCTGCGCACGCGCCTTCATGGGTGATCGAATCGCTCGGTGCGGGTCAGCCGGTGGTGGTTCGGCGTGCGTTGAGCGCGCAGGGGCAAGTGGCGGTCGGGGTACGTGGGCGGTTGCGTGAGCAGCGCCATGCAACGGTGATGTCGGTCGATATGATTTCCCGCTGCGTGAAACCGGAAGCGCTTTGCCATGTCTCGATTGATCGGGATTTGCCGGCCGTACACGCCCTCCATCAACTGCGGCCACTGCTTGATGATTGTGGTTGGGTGTGGGGTGTCAGCGGCAGTGCTGGTTTTGAGTTGGCCAGCGGTGTTCAGGCCTTGCACGAGGGCAGTGATCTGGACTTGATTTTGCGCACGCCGCAACCGCTGGCGCGTTCTGAGGCGCAGGAATTGCTGAAGCTGCTTGAGGCGGCTGTGTGCCCGGTGGACATGCAGTTGCAGACGCCTTTCGGCGCCGTTGCGCTGCGTGAATGGGCCGGTTCTGCGCAGCGTGTATTGCTGAAACAGGCCGGCGAAGCCTGTCTGGTGATCGATCCGTGGAACCCGCAGGAGCAAGCAGCGTGAGCAGTTTGCTGGTGTTCCCCGGCCAAGGTGCGCAGCAACCGGGCATGCTCCACGGGTTGCCTCGTGAGACGTTGATCGAGGCGAGCGAGGTGCTGGGCGAGGATGCGTTGCTGCTGGATTCTGCCGAAGCGTTGAAGTCGACACGGGCGGTTCAACTCTGCCTGTTGATTGCCGGTGTCGCGGCTTCACGGCAGTTATCGATGGCGCCGGATTACGTCGCGGGATTGTCCATCGGCGCTTATCCGGCAGCGGTGGTGGCGGGGGCCTTGAGCTTCAGCGATGCGTTGCGGCTGGTGCGCCTGCGCGGCGAGTTGATGCAGCAAGCTTATCCACAGGGCTACGGCATGACCGCGATCATCGGCCTGGATCTGGCGACCGTGGAAGGTTTACTGGCGCAGGTTCACCGCGTTGATAAGCCGGTGTACCTGGCCAATATTAACGCCGATAACCAAGTGGTCATTGCCGGCAGCGATGGTGCAATGGCAGCCGTCGCGCAGTTGGCGAAAAGTCATGGTGCTGGCCTGGCCAAGCGTTTGGCGGTCAGTGTGCCGTCGCACTGCCCTTTGTTGGATGCCACGGCCAAAACCCTGGCCGAAGCCTTCGCCAATGTGCAGTTGAAAACACCGACATTGGGTTACCTGAGCGGCAGTCGCGCCCGGCCCGTCATCAACATTGACGCCTTGCGCGACGACCTGGCGTTCAACATGTGCCGCGTGGTGGATTGGCGCGGCACGGTACAAAGCGCCTACGAGCACGGCGTACGTCTACAGATCGAACTGCCGCCCGGTGCGGTGTTGACCGGGCTGGCGCGCCGGGTGTTCGAGCAGGGCACCGTGATTGCCTTCGACGGTGCGCGCCTCGATACCTTGCAAGCGCTGTTGCGTGAGGAGGGAAGCCGCCAACTTTAAACACCGACTCAGGCCTTCGAACAACAAAAACAACATTCGACGATGCACTTTGAGGACTACAACAATGATTATTTACGGTGTGGCGCTGTTGGCGATCTGTACGCTGGCAGGGGTGATATTGGGTGACCTGCTCGGTGTGTTGCTGGGCGTCAAATCAAACGTCGGTGGCGTCGGGATCGCGATGATCCTGCTGATCTGCGCGCGGTTGTGGATGCAAAAACGCGGCGGCATGACCAAGGATTGCGAGATGGGCGTCGGTTTCTGGGGCGCGATGTACATTCCGGTGGTGGTCGCGATGGCTGCGCAACAGAACGTCGTCGCGGCCCTTCACGGTGGCCCGGTGGCGGTGCTGGCGGCGATCGGCTCGGTCGTGATTTGCGGTTGCACCATTGCCTTGATCAGCCGGACTCACAAAGGTGAACCTTTGCCCGATGAACCGGTGGACATCACACCGGTCGGCACCCCTGTAGGAGGCCGCTGATATGTGGGAGCTCATTCAGAAGGGCCTGGTCAATAACAGTCTGATCACTGCGTTTGCCTTTATCGGCGTGATCATGTGGGTGTCGGTGGTGTTGTCCAAGCGCCTGACGTTCGGACGGATTCACGGTTCGGCGATTGCCATTGTGATTGGCCTTGTATTGGCCTGGGTCGGCGGCACCATGACCGGTGGGCAAAAAGGCCTGGCGGACCTGTCGCTGTTTTCCGGCATCGGCCTGATGGGCGGCGCCATGCTGCGAGACTTTGCCATCGTTGCGACGGCGTTCGAAGTGCAGGCCACCGAAGCGAAAAAGGCCGGTTTGATCGGCGCGATTGCGCTGTTGCTGGGCACGATCCTGCCGTTCATTGTCGGGGCGAGCATTGCCTGGGCCTTCGGTTACCGCGATGCGATCAGCATGACCACCATCGGCGCGGGCGCGGTGACTTACATCGTCGGGCCAGTGACCGGGCGGCGATTGGCGCCAGTTCGGATGTGGTGGCGTTGTCGATTGCCACCGGGCTGATCAAGGCGATTTTCGTGATGGTCGGCACGCCGATGGCGGCGAAATGGATGGGCCTGGATAACCCGCGCTCGGCGATGGTATTTGGCGGTCTGGCCGGGACGGTGAGTGGCGTGACAGCCGGGTTGGCGGCAACGGATCGGCGGCTGGTGCCTTATGGCGCGTTGACGGCGACCTTCCACACCGGGCTTGGGTGCCTGCTGGGGCCATCGTTGTTGTACTTCATTGTTCGTGGGATTGTCGGCTGACTGATCGTTCCCACGCTCTGCGTGGGAATGCCTCTATGGACGCTCTGCGTCCGCTTTGGGACGCAGAGCGTCCCGGGCTGCATTCCCACGCAGAGCGTGGGAACGATCAACTCGGTCTTAAGCATGCCGATTGGCATACATCCGACACTCCGCCAGCAGCGCCAGCAAGTTCGGATCGCGCTCCTTGGCCTTCAAGAACACCACGCCGATGTGTTGCTGCAATCGATACTTTTCCTGCAACGGAATCAGCTTCACCCGATTCTCATACACCGCCGCAATCCTCCCCGGCAGCAACGCATAACCGACCCCGGAGCTGACCATGCTCAGCAGGGTGAAGATGTCGTTGACCTGCATCGCCACCTTCGGCTCGAACCCCGCCTGCTTGAACACCCGATTGCCGTCCTGATGCGTGGCAAACCCCTGGGTCAGGGTAATGAACGTCTCGTCGCGGACCTCGGCCAGGTCGACTTCCGTGCGTTGGGCGAATTTCGAATCCGCCGGCGTGGCGAGGAAAATGTCATCGGAAAACAGCTGAATCTGCTCGCAGTCGGGGTCGTTGACGCTGTCGTCCAGGGACACCAGAATCGCATCGACTTCCATGTTCTTGAGCTTGTACAACAGGTCGAAATTCGAGCCGAGGATCAGGTCGATGTTGAGCTCGCTGCGACGGATCTTCAGGCCCATGATCAGCTGCGGCACGGTTTTCACGGTCAGCGAATACAGCGAGCCAAGCTTGAAGCGTTCAGCGGAGAACCCGGCGGCTTCGCGGGTCAGGCGCACGGTTTCGACCACGTCTTGAATCAGCTTTTGCGCCCGTTCTTCCAGGACATAAGCGCTTTCCAATGGTGTGAGGTTGCGCCCTTCGTGTTTGAACAGCGGGCAGCGCAGGGCGCTTTCTAGGGAATGGATGGCTCGGTGCACGCTGACGTTGCTGGTCTGCAACTCGGCGGCCGCCCGGGCCAGGTTGCCGGTGCGCATGAAGGCCAGGAACACCTCGAGTTTTTTCAGGGTCAACTCTTCGTCAATCAGCATGGCGCGGACTCTTTTTGGAATGACCTGATTGTGCCCAATTGAGCCGCTGTTGGCTCAGGGGATTGGCGGCGCGACAATCGGAAACATTGCGCTTTTAATCTTCAGGCCTGAGCCTTGCGCAATGTTGTAGCGAATTCAGAGGTGAGCAATACATGTATCACGGGGAAAGATTGAATGCCTGGACGCATCTGGTCGGCGCGGTGGCGGCGACGGTCGGGGTGGTGTGGATGCTGGTGATCGCCAGCATGGACGGCAGCCCATGGAAGATCGTCAGCGTGGCGATTTACGGGTTTACCTTGATGGTGCTCTACAGCGCGTCGACCGTGTATCACAGCGTGCGCGGACGCAAGAAAGCGATCATGCAGAAGGTCGATCACTTCTCGATCTACCTGCTGATTGCCGGCAGTTACACACCCTTCTGCCTGGTTACCCTGCGCGGGCCGTGGGGCTGGACGTTGTTTGGGATTGTCTGGGGCCTGGCGTTGATAGGCATCCTGCAAGAGATCAAACCGCGCTCGGAAGCGCGGATTCTGTCGATCGTGATTTACGCAGTGATGGGCTGGATCGTCCTGGTGGCGGTCAAGCCGCTCATGGCCGCGCTGGGCACTGCGGGGTTCGCCTGGCTGGCGTCGGGCGGCATCTTGTACACCGTGGGGATTATCTTTTTTGCCCTGGACCATCGCCTGCGGCATGCGCACGGGATCTGGCATTTGTTCGTGATTGCCGGGAGCTTGCTGCACTTTGTGGCGATTCTGTTTTATGTCTTGTAGACCGTAGGGTTTGAAAGCCTGGGGGCGCGAGCCTGCTTCCTCAGGGACACAGGCGATCCAGTTGTGCCTGCGCCCGTCGGCTGAACACCTTCAACAGGTCGCTCAGGGTGTGGGGCGGCGGTTCGTCGGCGCGAGTCACCGCGTACAGGGTGATCGGTAGGGCGGGCGCCAGAGGTCGAATCTCCGTGGCGGCGGGGGACGCGCCCAGCGCGGTAAACGGATCGATCACCGCCAGCCCGGCACCGGATTCCACCATCGCTCGGGCCAGCGAATAAGTCTGCACGGCAATGCGCACACGTGGCGGCGGATCGACCGCCTCAAGGTAGCTGTCGAGTCTGGCCGCCAGCGGATCGGCGCTGGACAACCCGATCAGGGGCGCCCCGGCCAGTTCGCTCAACGGCAACGGTTGGCCCAAGGCCTCGTCGGCCCAATAGCCCATCGGCGCCAACGCCACCAGCACTCCAGCGGCTAGAGGCTGCGCCTTCAAGCCCGGATGATCCGGCGGCTGCAAGGTCAGCGCCACATCCACTTCACGCATCAACACGTTCTGCATCAGTTCACGGCTGTGGGCGCTGGACAGTTCGCAGACGATGTCCGGGTAGCGTTGCGTCCACTCGTTGATGGCGGGCGGCAGCAGCGAAAGGGCCAGCGCCGGGATCGCACCGATCCGTACGCTGTGGCCCGGCTCGCGACGCAGGCTCTGGGCCAGGCGTCGCACGCCTTGAAGACTTTCGGTGACCTTGTCGACCTCACGCTCAAGCTCCAGCGCTTCGGGCGTAGCCTGCAATTTACCGCGCACCCGCAGGAATAACGGAAAGCCCAGTTGCTGTTCGGCGTGTTGCAGCACTTTACTCACCGCCGGCTGCGACACATGCAGCAACTGGGCGGCGCCACTGACCGAACCGGTCTGGCGAATAGCCTGGAAAATCTCGATGTGTCGCAGTCGCATGGCAAGTTCATAACCTTTGTTTATGGGTCAGGCATCTTTATGCATTGTTCAAGATCTGTCACCTGGTCCTAATCTGAGGCCTGTTTCAATAACGCTTAAGGACAGACATGGCTCAGCGGGTTTGTATCATCGGTGGCGGCGTCATTGGACTCACGACGGCATACGCCCTGGTTCGCGATGGCATCGACGTGACGCTGATCGAGGCTCGGGATTCGCTGGGCAGCGAGACCAGTTTCGCCAACGGCGGCCAGTTGTCCTACCGTTACGTCGCGCCACTGGCCGATGCCGGTGTGCCGTTGCAGGCACTGGGCTGGATGCTGCGTGGTGACTCGCCGCTGAAGCTGCGCCCGCGCCTGGACCCGGCGCAATGGCGCTGGATGGCGTCCTTCCTGGCGGCCTGCCGTCGCTCGGTTAATCAGCGCAACAGCGCGCACCTGCTGCGTCTGGCGCTGCTGAGTCAGTCGACGCTGCAAGGCTGGCGCAACGAAGACGGCATTGACGGTTTCCACTGGCGGCGTAACGGCAAACTGGTCACGTTTCGTGAAGCCGACAGTTTCGAACATGCTCGCCATGGCCTCGCCGATCCACGACAGCAGCACGTGTTGTCGCAGGCCGAGTGCGCGCAGTTGGAGCCCGCACTCGCCGAGGCGCCATTTGTGGGCGCGATATATACCCCCGACGAAGAAGTCGCCGATTGCCATGCTTTTTGCCAGCAACTGTTGGCTCGGTTACAGGCGTCGGGGCGTTGTGAGTTTTTGCTGGGGCGCAAGGTGACCGGCATTCACCACACGAACGGCGCGGTACACGCCATAGAAATGGATTCGCAGGTGCTGCCGGTCGAGCAATTGGTGATTGCCGCCGGTCATCGCAGTCCGGCGCTGGCTTTACCGGGCATGAACTTGCCGCTGTATCCGCTCAAGGGTTACAGCCTGACCTTGCCGATCCGCGCCGATCATTGCGCGCCGGACCTGAGCATCACCGATTACAACCGCAAGATCGTTTACGCCCGGATCGGTGACCAACTGCGTATAGCGGCGATGGTCGACATTGTCGGTTTCGACCCGGCGCTTGACCCCAAACGCCTGGCGTTGATCAAGCGCCAGGCACAGGAAACGTTGCCCCATGCAGGTGATTACGACAGCGCCATCGAATGGGCCGGCATGCGCCCGGCCACCCCCAGTGGCGTGCCGTTGATCGGGGCCACGGCGTACCGAAACCTGTGGCTCAACCTTGGTCATGGCGCCCTGGGTTTTACCCTGGCCTGCGGCAGCGCCCGGTTACTCAGCGAGTTGATCGCCCGGCGCACACCTTCAATCGAAATGCAGGGCCTCGCCCCCCGCGTCGCCTGACTTGAAAAGGAAAAACCGATGAGCATCAACCGTATCAACAGCAACAGCCGCCTTTCCGGTGCGGTGACCTATGGCGATCTGGTGTTTCTCTCGGGGCAGGTTCCGGGTGGCAGCGCCGACGTTACCGGTCAAACCGGCGAAGTGCTGGCGAAAATCGATGCGTTGTTGGCCGAAGCGGGCAGCGACAAGGATCATCTGCTCAACGCGACCATTTACCTGAGCGACATTGGCCGCGATTTAGCTGCCATGAACGAGGTCTGGTCGCAGTGGTTGTCGCCTGGCCAGGCGCCGACCCGCACCACCTTGCAGGCGCAGCTGGCCCGCCCAGAGATTTTGGTGGAAATCACCGTGATAGCCGCCCGCTGCTAATCGACTGACCCACAACGGAGAATAACAATGCAAAAAATCACGTTGATCGGCTGCACTATCGGCCTGCTGCTCGCCAGTCAGGTCCAGGCCAATGAAGCGCCGCTGACCGGCACGCTGAGCAAGGTTGCCAATGCCAAGAGCATCACACTGGGTTATCGCGATGCGTCGGTGCCGTTCTCCTATGTGGGTGATCATACGGGGCAGCCGATGGGCTATTCGGTGGACCTGGCGAGCAAGATTGTCGAGCGCATCAAGCTAAAACTCGAGCTGCCGGATTTGCAGGTGAAGTACAACCTGGTGACGTCGCAAACACGCATACCGCTGGTGCAGAACGGCACGGTCGACCTTGAGTGCGGCTCCACCGGCGTGACCGCCGAGCGCATGCAGCAAGTGGCATTTTCCTACGGATTTATCTATGTGAAGGGTCAACTGCTCACAGCGAAGGACAGCGGCATCAAAAGCTTCGCCGACCTGCGCGGCAAGAACGTCGTGACCACCGCCGGCACCACCAACGAGCGGTTTTTGAAGAGTTACAACATCGATCATAAAGTCGATATGTTTGTGATCAGCGCCAAGGACCACGGCGAAGCGTTTCAGATGTTGCAGTCAGGCAGGGCGGCGGCGTTCTATATGGACGATGCGTTGCTCTACGGTGAGCGCGCCAAGGCCCGCGATCCGCATAACTGGGTTGTGGTGGGTGAGGAGCAATCGCGGGAAATCTACAGCTGCATGGTGCGCAAGGGCGACCCGCAGTTTCTCGAGTTGGTGAACTCGACCCTCGCCGACCTCTACAGTTCGGGTGAGATCAACGGCATCTATCAGCGCTGGTTCGAGCAACCGATCCCACCTAAAGGCCTGAACCTGGAGTTCCCGATGACCAGCGAGCTGAAGGCAATCATCGCCAAACCGGTGAGTGATCCGGTGCAATAGTTTCCGCGCCCTGTACTGATCGTTCCCACGCGTAGCGTGGGAACGATCATCATAGGGTCAGAAGTCGCCCCAAAGTTGTTGCGCCACTGCCAATGCCACGACCGGTGCGGTTTCGGTGCGCAACACCCGAGGACCAAGCCGGGCGGCGTGAAAACCGCCAGCCTTGGCCTGATCCACTTCAGCATCCGACAACCCACCCTCGGGGCCAATCAGGAACGCCAAGGTCGCGGGCTTGGCATGGCTCACCAGCGGCTCAGCCACTGGATGCAGCACCAACTTCAGTTCAGCCTCGGTCTGCTTCAACCAGTCCGCCAGCAGCAGCGGTGGGTGAATGACCGGCACCCGCGAGCGCCCGCATTGTTCACATGCGCTGATTGCCACCTGGCGCCAATGCATCAGGCGTTTGTCGGCGCGTTCGTCCTTGAGCCGGACTTCGCAACGGTCGCTGAAGATCGGGGTGATTTCAGTGACGCCCAGTTCGGTCGCCTTCTGAATCGCCCAGTCCATGCGCTCGCCACGGGACAGACCCTGGCCAAGATGAATGTGCAAGGGCGACTCGACCTGACCGGCGAAGCTTTCATCGATTTGCACCACGACGCGCTTCTTGCCGACCTCCACCAGTGTGGCGCGAAACTCAAGGCCCGAGCCATCGAACAGCTGCAACGCATCACCCTCGGCCATGCGCAGCACGCGACTGATGTAATGGGCCTGGGCCTCGGGCAATTCGTGTTCGCCAGTACTCAAGGGGGCGTCGATAAAAAAGCGGGACAGTCTCATGCGGGTTCTCTTTGAATTGATCGTTCCCACGCTCTGCGTGGGAATGCCTCACCGGACGCTCTGCGTCCGCTTCTGGGACGCAGAGCGTCCCCAGCTGCATTCCCACGCAGAGCGTGGGAACGAGCGTTGCTCAACTAGCCCGGATCGCGGAAGCCGGGGTGAAAGTCCTTCGGCACCGAAACGCTGACGCTGTTGCGGGTGGCGATGTCGATGCCTTCACTGGCCACTTCGGCCAGAAAGTCGATCTGCTCAGGCGTAATCACGTACGGCGGCAGGAAATACACCACGCTGCCCAATGGACGAAGTAAAGCACCGCGCTCCAATGCATGCTGGAACACCTTCAAGCCGCGACGTTCCTGCCACGGATAAGCTTCTTTCGTTGCTTTGTCCTTGACCATCTCGATGGCCAGCACCATGCCGGTCTGGCGCACTTCCGACACGTTCGGGTGATCGACCAGATGCGCGGTGGAGGAGGCCATGCGCTGCGCCAGGGCTTTGTTGTTTTCGATGACGTTGTCTTCTTCGAAGATATCCAGCGTCGCCAGGGCTGCCGCGCACGCCAGCGGATTGCCGGTGTAGCTGTGCGAATGCAGGAAGGCGCGCAGGGTCGGGTAGTCGTCGTAGAAAGCGCTGTAGACATCCTCGGTCGTCACGCACGCCGCGAGCGGCAGATAACCGCCGGTCAGGGCTTTGGACAGGCAGAGAAAATCTGGACGGATGCCTGCCTGCTCACAGGCGAACATCGTCCCGGTGCGGCCGAAGCCGACGGCGATTTCGTCGTGGATCAGGTGCACGCCGTAGCGGTCACAGGCTTCGCGCAGCAGTTTGAGGTACACCGGGTGATACATGCGCATGCCGCCGGCGCCCTGGATCAGCGGCTCGACGATCACCGCGGCGACGGTGTCGTGATGCTCGGCCAGGGTCTGTTCCATGGCGGCGAACATGTTGCGCGAATGTTCTTCCCAGCTCATGCCTTCGGGGCGCAGGTAGCAATCGGGGCTCGGTACCTTAATGGTATCGAGCAGCAACGCCTTGTAGGTCTCGGTGAACAGCGGCACGTCGCCCACCGACATCGCCGCCATGGTTTCGCCGTGATAACTGTTGGTCAGGGTGACGAAGCGCTTCTTGTTCGGCTGGCCGCGGTTGAGCCAGTAGTGAAAGCTCATCTTCAGCGCGACTTCGATGCAGGACGAACCGTTATCGGCGTAGAAGCATCGGGTCAGGCCTTCCGGGGTCATCTTCACCAGGCGCTCGGACAGCTCGATCACTGGCTGATGGCTGAAACCGGCCAGAATCACGTGCTCCAGCTGATCGACCTGATCCTTGATGCGCTGGTTGATGCGCGGGTTGGCGTGGCCAAACACGTTGACCCACCAGGAGCTGACGGCGTCGAGGTAGCGTTTGCCTTCGAAGTCTTCCAGCCAAACGCCTTCACCGCGCTTGATCGGGATCAGCGGCAGCTGTTCGTGGTCTTTCATCTGGGTGCAGGGATGCCACAACACGGCGAGATCGCGTTGCATCCACTGATTATTCAGGCCCATGTTCAGTCTCCTCGAGGCGGCTCGCGACATGCGCGGGCAAACAATCGCGCAAGCCTATGCAATGCGTCGCCTGGGGACAACCTATTGTGTGGTTTGAACTACTTTGTATAGGGAGTAAAGACGTCGCTGGCGGCCTTTTGATGGCTGACGTATTCTTCGCGGTTCTTTGAGTCGTCTGGCTCCTAAAACCGCTATTTCCTCGTGTATTTCCGGAGTTCGCTGAATGTCTGCTGGTTGGCTGCGCGCCTGTGCGCTGGTGATGTTGGGGCTGTTCAGCGTGTCTGCGCTGGCCAAGGATAAAACGGCGATCGTGATCGGCGGCGGGCTGTCTGGCCTGACTGCGGCTTACGAACTGCAGAACAAAGGCTGGCAGGTGACCCTGCTGGAAGCCAAGCCGAGCCTGGGTGGTCGCTCCGGCATGGCCACCAGTGAATGGATCGGCAACGACAAGACCCAGCCGGTCCTGAACAAATACGTATCGACCTTCAAGCTGAGCACCACGCCAGCCCCTGAATTCGTGCGGACGCCGGGCTACCTGATCGACGGCGTGTATTACACCGCTGCCGACCTGGCGACCAAGGAACCGGCCACCAGCGATGCGCTCAAGCGCTACGAAAAAACCCTGGATGACCTGGCGCGCTCGATTGAAGATCCACAGAATCCGGCTGCCAACAGCACCTTGTTCGCGCTGGACCAGATCAACGTGTCCAACTGGCTCGATCGTCTGAACCTGCCCGCCACTGCACGTCAGCTGGTAAATCAGCAGATCCGCACCCGTTATGACGAGCCTTCGCGCCTCTCGCTGCTTTACTTCGCACAGCAAAACCGTGTCTACCTTGGCGTCTCCGACCGTGACCTGCGCGCTTCGCGCCTGCTCGGTGGTAGCCCGGTGTTGGCCCAGGCCCTCGTCAAACAGCTGAAAACCATCAAGACCAGCTCCCCGGTGTCGAGCATCACGCAGGACAAGGACGGCGTGACCGTCAAAGTCGGCAGTGTTGGCTACCAGGCGGATTACGTCGTGGTTGCAGTGCCATTGCGTGCCCTGGGCAAGATCCAGATGACCCCGTCCCTGGATGCTCAACACATGGGCGCCATCAACGGCACCAACTACGGCTGGCGCGACCAGATCATGCTGAAGTTCAAGACGCCAGTGTGGGAAAGCAAGGCGCGCATGTCCGGCGAGATCTACAGCAACACCGGCCTGGGGATGTTGTGGGTTGAGCCGGCCCTGAAGGGCGGCGCCAACGTGGTGATCAACATTTCCGGTGACAACGCGCGGGTGATGCAAGCCTTCGGTGACAAGCAGATGGCCGATCAGGTGCTGATTCGTCTGCACGCGTTTTATCCACAGGCACGCGGTTCGTTCACCGGTTATGAAATCCGCCGCTACAGCACCGACCCGTCGATGGGCGGCGCTTACCTGGCCTTCGGTCCGGGCCAGATCAGCAAATACTGGCGCTTGTGGGAGCGTCCGCTGCAACGCGTAGCATTCGCCGGTGAGCACACCGACACCTTGTACCCAGGCACTCTGGAAGGCGCATTGCGCACCGGTCAGCGTGCAGCCAGTCAGGTTGAAGACCTGGCCGCCGGCAAGTCGTTTGAGCCAGCGAAGGTAGTTCCGGCAGCGACGGCTGTAGCCGCCGGCGCGGTGGCGGCGAAGAAAGGCAACTTCTTCACCAACCTGTTCAGTGGTTCGTCGAGTGATGACAAGAAACCGGAACCGGTCAAGGCGCCAGAGCCTGTAACTCCGCCAGCACCAACGCCTGCTCCAGTGCCAACACCGGCCCCTGCGCCCGTGGAAGCACCGAAGCCTGTGGAGCCGACCAAAGCCGAGCCCGCTAAAAAAGCCGCAACCAAACATGGTGCGAAGAAACCTGCGGCCAAAACCGAGACTAAAAAGGCAGCGGCCAAACCAGCGGCCAAGAAACCCGTAGCTAAACCTGCTGCGACTGCCCCGGCAGCGACTGAAACCAAAGCGCAGTAAGGCTTTGGGGTGAAGAAAAGCGCGGCACAGATGCCGCGCTTTTTTTATGTCCAAAGAAAACCAGGTGCTAGGAATCGAATAAACCGAGTGGCGCAGGTGTTCATTAGGTGGACTTCAATTTTTTCCACACATTGGGTCTTTAATCTTTCCTTAACGGATGCCTCACAGACTCTTGATCGTATTTCTCGATATTTCAAAGCGAAATTTTCCGCTTTAATTCGATAAGTAAATCGATAGTCTTGGGCCAGCACTTACAGGGACTCGGCAATGCAACTACGAAACTCTACTTCTCGCTACGGCTGGGTCAGCATCTTCATGCACTGGGGCGTAGCGCTGGCAGTCTTCGGTTTGTTCGGCCTGGGTTTGTGGATGGTCGGTCTCGGCTACTACGATCCATGGCGCAAGGCAGGACCGGACCTGCACAAGAGCATCGGTTTGATCCTGCTGGGGGTGATGGTATTGCGCGTGTTGTGGCGTTTCATCAGCCCACCGCCGCCTACGCTGAGCAGTTACAGCCGCATGACGCGCCTTGGCGCCAAGTTCGGGCATGCCTTTCTGTATCTCTGTTTGTTCGCTGTGATGATTGCCGGTTACCTGATTTCCACCGCCGAAGGTGTCGGGATTCCGGTGTTTGACTGGTTTGAAGTGCCTGCACTGGTTTCCGGGCTACCGGACCAGGCAGATAACGCAGGTGCGATTCATCTCTACCTGGCCTGGTTGCTGGTTATTTTTTCCGGTCTCCATGCGTTGGCAGCTTTGAAGCACCACTTTATCGATCGTGATGTGACCCTGAAACGAATGCTGGGTCGCAAAGCCTGACGTTTAACTTAGCCCTCAAGGAATACAAGACATGTTGAAAAAGACTTTCGCCGCTCTGGCAATCGGTTCTGCACTGTTGTCCGCCAACGTGATGGCGGCTGACTATGTTGTCGACAAAACCGGGCAACACGCCTTCGTCGACTTCAAGATCAGCCACCTGGGCTACAGCTACATCACCGGTACCTTCAAGGACATCGACGGCAAGTTCAGCTTCGACGCAGCCAAGCCTGAAGACAGCAAGATCGAGTTCAACGTGAACACCGCCAGCGTGTTTACCAACAACGCTGAACGCGACAAGCACATCTCCAGCAAAGACTTCCTGAAAGTGGCTGATTTCCCTAAAGCCACGTTCGTGTCCACCAGCGTTAAAACCACCGGCAAAAACGCCGACGGTAAAGTCACTGCCGACGTGGCCGGCGACCTGACCATTGCGGGTGTCACCAAGCCAGTCGTGGTCAAGGCCACTTTCCTGGGTGAAGGCAAGGATCCATGGGGCGGCTACCGTGCCGGTTTTGAAGGCACTACCAGCATCAAGCGTTCTGATTTCGGCAAGATGATGGACCTGGGTCCACAGTCCGACGCGGTTGATCTGTACGTTACCTTTGAAGGTGTCAAAGCGAAGTAACTCTCGCCTGACACAAAAACGCCCCCGGCCTCACGGTCAGGGGCGTTTTTTATTGCCGAACATAAATCCCTTGTAGGAGTGAGCCTGCTCGCGATGGCGGCGGCTCATTCAATACTAATGTCGACTGACCTGACGCCATCGCGAGCAGGCTCACTCCTACAGGGGTTATTTGTCAGGCTAAAAAAATGCCCCGGATCTTGCGATCAGGGGCATTTTTCATTGCGGCGATAACTCAGCGATTGCGGGTCAGCAAGGCTGGTTTTTCACCGCGAGGACGGCCTGGCAGTTGATCAAGTTGCTCAGGAGTCGGGAAACGATCGGTTTTCGACTCCTTGTGAATGATCTTCGGTGCCGGGCCGCGCGGGTTCTGCACGGCCGGTTCCGAACGCGGCTGATCGTCACGAGCCGGACGACGGTTGCGGGACTCTTCGCGACGGGCCTGACCGTCACGTGGAGCGCCGTTGCGTGGGCCGCTGCGCTTGGCTGGCGGTGTGCCAGTGGTCGCGCCGTCGCTGCTGCGTGGACCGCTTTGGCGACCTTGAGGCTTGCCGCCCGTGCGCGGAGCACCTGCGCCAGCTGCCGCGCCTTGTGCCGGAGCACCCGGACGGCGGCCACGGCCCTGGGCCGGTTTGGCCTGAGGCACGTAATCGACGCGGTTACCGAAGTTGTCCACGTCGTCGTCCAGGAACTCGTCCGGGGCACGATCAGCGGCAGCGCGTGGCGCCGGACGCTGTTGCTCGCGAGCCGGTGTGCCTTCGCGCGGCTTGTGTTCACGGGCCGGGCGATCGCCGCGACCGGTGGCCGCCGGTTTTTCCTTGCCGCCCTTGTCCTTGCCCTTGTCTTTACGACCGCCGCCACCGCCAGTGCCGGTCGGACCGTCGCCGCGCGGGCCACGTGGGTTGCGCGGGTTACGCACATCCGGACGCTCGCGGACTTCAGGTTTCTCGGCTTCTACAGCGCTGGAGTCAAAGCCCATCAGATTGCCGTCGGCAATCTTCTGCTTGGTCATGCGCTCGATGCTTTTGAGCAGCTTTTCTTCGTCGGGAGCGACCAGCGAGATCGCCTCGCCCGAACGACCGGCACGGCCAGTACGGCCGATACGGTGGACGTAATCTTCATCGACGTTCGGCAGTTCGAAGTTGACCACGTGCGGCAACTGATCGATGTCCAGACCGCGAGCGGCGATGTCGGTGGCGACCAGGATGCGCACTTCTCCGGCCTTGAAGTCGGCCAGGGCTTTGGTGCGCGCGTTCTGGCTCTTGTTACCGTGGATCGCGACGGCGGAGAGGCCGTGCTTGTCCAGGTACTCGGCCAGGCGGTTGGCGCCGTGCTTGGTGCGTGTGAACACCAGCACCTGTTCCCAGGCGCCTGCGGTGATCAGATGCGCCAGCAGCGAACGCTTGTGGTTGGCCGGCAGACGGAATACGCGCTGTTCGATGCGCTCGACCGTGGTGTTCGGCGGCGTAACTTCGATGCGTTCCGGGTTGTGCAGCAGCTTGCCGGCAAGGTCGGTGATGTCTTTGGAGAACGTCGCCGAGAACAGCAGGTTCTGACGTTTGCTTGGCAAGCGGGCCAGGACCTTCTTCACGTCATGGACAAAGCCCATGTCGAGCATGCGGTCGGCTTCGTCCAGCACGAGAATTTCCACGTGGGACAAATCGACGCTGCCTTGGCCGGCGAGGTCGAGCAGGCGGCCAGGGCAGGCCACCAGCACGTCGACACCGCGGGACATGGCCTGAACCTGTGGGTTCATGCCGACGCCGCCGAAGATGCAGGCGCTGACGAACTTCAGGTCACGGGCATAGACCTTGAAGCTCTCGTGCACTTGAGCCGCGAGTTCGCGGGTAGGGGTCAGGACCAGTACGCGTGGTTGGCGCGGGCCGTGACGCTGGGATTTGTCCGGGTGACCATTGGGGAACAACCGCTCCAGAATCGGAAGGGCGAAGCCGCCGGTTTTACCAGTACCTGTCTGTGCCGCGACCATCAGGTCGCGACCTTGCAACACGGCGGGAATGGCCCGCTGTTGCACCGGAGTAGGCTCGGTATAGCCCGCATCTTCGATGGCACGGACTAAAGCCTCGGAGAGACCGAGGGAAGCAAAGGACATGAGTAATCCTGTTTTAGTTAGGGCTTGGCCCAATGGGAGTCTTGCCTGGCGCGAATCGCGTTTAAGAGGACGCGATCCCGTCCGGTCCTGCTGCG
>Ga0157371_10001014_pt1 | contig 30952 bp, 27 predicted proteins | sample C45metaG_FD_113462 | JGI IMG/M metagenome (GOLD analysis project Ga0157371, IMG submission 113462) | Corn rhizosphere microbial communities from Kellogg Biological Station, Michigan, USA - C4-5 metaG | ecosystem: Host-associated > Plants > Roots > Rhizosphere > Soil | place: USA: Michigan... | reverse complement strand
TTGTAGCTGTCCACATCGAGATGGCTGGGCGCGACCTCGCCGCGGAGGAAGCTGCGCATGCCTTCCGCAAGCGATTCGTCATCCTGCTCGACCACGCGGATGCCGTCCCCGGGGAGTGCGTCGTGCACGGAGTCGAAGTCGACGGACACGATCGGCAGCCCGATGATCGCCGCCTCCAGGAGTACCATCGGCTGGCCCTCGTAGTTGCTGGACAGCACGAAGCAGTCGGCCGCCGCGACGATGGGAAACGGATTCGAATAGGGGCCGACGACGAACGCCGCGCCCTCGAGGCCCAGACCGGCTATCTCCCGTTCCAATGCGGACCGGAGAGGTCCGTAGCCCACGAGCAGCAGCCGCGTGTCCGGCCGCTCACGATGCACGAGCGCGAAGGAACGCAGCAGCCTGGCCTGGTTTTTCTCCGGGGAGAACCTGCCGACGGTGACGAACCAGACCAGACGGTCGTCGCGGAGCATGGCATCCGCCCACTCCGGCACCTCGGGAGCACCCGTCTTGCCATCCTCGGGATGCTCCGCCAGTTCCCGCAGGCCCTGGCGCATCCCGAGGCGCACCCGCCCGTCGTCCACGAGGTTGTGGGCGAACACGAACTGCTCGTCGCGAAGTCCGTGCGGACCCTGAAGCGTCCGGCGGTTCAGCTCGTTCAGGCTCCGCGACACCGAGACCAAGGAATCGAATTCCGGGTACAGGGCGAAGACGGCGGGAAGGCTGTGCCGCATCCGCTTCTTGCCGCGGACCACCCGTTGCGTCTCCGCCACCATGTCGTTGTGCAGCCAGATCGAGCGCACCGCGTCGGGCGCGTGGAGCAGCAGGATCGCCCAGAAGGTGCTGTAGCCGCTGAAGTCCGCCACGAGGTCGAATCGACTCTGCCCGAAGCATCTGCTCCACTCGTCGTCCCAGAACCGCCGCTGTGCAGGGGAGCGGCGGTGCAGCGACGGCTCTCCGCGCCAGTCGGCGAGCTTGCGCCGCAGGTGCGAGAACCGGCTGCCGTTCATACCGCCGAAGCGGTGGAACTGCCGAACGTGCGGGTCGATGCGGGCCTGGTTCTCCCGCTGCTGGCTTCCTCGTGGCCGCGCGATGATCACCGAGACGTCGAACCGATCGTGATCCATGGCACCGAGCAGGTTCAGGGCGGCCGAGGTGATCCCGTTGGATCGCATTCCGCCGAGGTGAAGGAGCACCGAGGTGCGCGGGTCACCGGCGATCGACAGCACGCGATGACCCTGCTCGCAGCCGCGGAAGACCACGTCGATCACGCTCCTGGCGGCCTGGCCGTCGTCGTCGGCGACGAACCGCTCCTTCCAATCGGCATACTTCGGGTTGTGGGCGGATGCGGGTTCCCCGGCGGCCCCCGCGGCCGCGACCGCCGCGTGCAGTTCGCCGAGCGTGGAGCACACCGGCCCCGGCAGCGTGTCGGGGGAGAGGTAGAGCCCCCTCGAGCCGGAGTACTCGTCGCTGTCCGGCGTGAAGAACACGATGGGCCGATCGGTGGCGAGGTAGTCGAAGAAGATGGACGAATAGTCGGTGATCAGGATGCTGCTGAGCGCGAGCGTCGTGTTGGTCGGAACGTCGTTGGAGACGAGCAGCCTCGAGAACTGCGGGTCGGCGGCGGCGAAGCGGTGCACCACCTGGTGGGTTTTGAGGAGGACCACGTACTCGTCCTCGCCGAGGAGCGCCTGCAGCCCGCGAACGGTCTCGAACAGCTTGCGCGCGTCATCGTCCGGCTCGGAGAATGAGTCCCCTTTCCAGGTGGGCGCGTACAGCACGATCTTCCGGTCGCCCAAGCGGATGCCGGACTCCTCGAACCCGGCGCGTGCGGCGCGGATCTGCCCCTCGTCGATGAACTGGCGATCCACCCGCGGGTAGCCCGCCTCGATGACCTTGCCGGTGAAGATGCCGCGCAGTTTGTACGCCTTCTCATACATCTGCTCGGTCATGAAGCGGTTCTGCGAGAGCAGGAAGTCGGCGGCGACGAAGTTGCGGAGGGTGTTGGCGGAGTCCATGGCCCCGTCGGGCATGTCGTACCCCATCCGCTTGAGCGGGGTGCCGTGCCAGGTGTTGAGGTAGACCTGCCCGGGACGCTTGCCGAATTCCGTGGGGAAGGTCGCGTTGTTGACCAGGTACTGGCTGGTGGCGAGGGCGCGGAAGTACGCGAGGGACTTGTGGCGGACGAACCGTACCCGCGGATCGCCGGCGAACTCGCCCTGGATCTCGCGGTGGGCGCTCAATCGATCGAGAACCCAAATGTGCCGCAGTCCTGCGAACTCGGGGCTGCGGAGAAGCTCCCGGAAGATCGCCTCGGGGTTGCAGAGTGCGCCGTTGCCCGCGAAGGATTCGTACAGGACGGTTCCCGGACGCACCGGACCGTGCCGGGCGATGGCCTGCAGTTCGGCTTTGACGGCACGCCTGAGCTGGCGAAGCCTATGGCGTGCGCGACGAACGGCTCTTCGCACGATGTGGTGTTCCTCCCGGCAGGACAGTGGATCTTGCCCTGCCGAGCATCGTCGGGACGTCCTAAGGAATCTCTAAGAGAGGGCTACCGGCGCCTTGCCCCGCGCCAAAACTCTTCCGTTTCGCGCTCCAGCCGGCGTAGGAGCGAGCGGATGACGCGGTCCCGTTTCGCGCCCATCCGGTTGCGGTCGAACACGGTCGCCGCCCATGTGATGCGCCGCCGAAGACGTCTACACTGTGAAAATGTCTGCAGGACACGAGGAATACCGCGAGCCCCTCGAGCGGGCGCACGCCCACGCAGCCGGCTGGCTCGAGTCGATCCCCGCACGGGCTGTCGGCCCGCGACAGAGCGCCGATGAGCTGCTCGCACAGTTCGCGCTGCCATTGCAGGAACAACCGATCGACGCATCCGCCGTCGTCGATGAACTCGCGCGGCTCGCAGAGCCCGGCCTGATGGCGATGCCGTCCGGCCGTTTCTTCGGCTGGGTCGTCGGAGGCACGCTCCCTGCCGCGATGGCCGCGGACTGGCTGGTCAGCGCGTGGGATCAGAACGCGGCGATGCGCTACGCATCCCCGGCGGCGGCGGCCGTGGAAGAGGCCGCCGGTGGCTGGCTGCTCGACCTGCTGGGGCTTCCGGCCGGGTCGGACGTCGGTTTCACCACGGGCGCGACCGGATCGAATTTCGTCGGGCTTGCCGCCGCGAGGCACCACGTTCTCGACCAGGTGGGCTGGGATCTCGCGACGGAGGGACTCACCGGCGCCCCTCGCGTGCACGTGTTCGTCGGCAAAGACCGCCACGCATCCGTCGACCTCGCGCTCAAATATCTTGGGCTGGGCAGGCCGATCGAGGTCGAGGCGGACGCGCAGGGCCGGATCATCGCCCCCGCGCTGGCCGAAGCGATGGATGCCGTGAGCGGTCCCTCAATCGTGTGCCTGCAGGCGGGCAACCTGCACTCCGGCGCTTCGGATCCGATGGCGGAGGCTGCGGCGATCGCGCACGCACACGACGCGTGGGTGCACGTGGACGGCGCATTCGGTCTGTGGGCGGCTGCGAGCCCGACCCATCGCCACCAGCTTGCGGGCCTGGAGAGTTGCGACTCCTGGGCGACGGATGCGCACAAGACCCTCAATGTTCCCTACGACTGCGGCGTGGCGATCGTCTCTCGCCCGGATGTCGTCCGTTCGGTGTTCGGTGTGCGCGCAAGCTACCTGATCAGCGATGACCGCGGGCCGGGCGATCCGTTCGAGAAGGTTCCCGAGTTCTCCCGTCGCGCCCGCGGCGTCCCGGTCTGGGCGGCGTTGCGTTCGCTCGGCCGATCCGGTGTCGCGGCTCTCGTCGACCGGTTGGCCGCCCACGCGCAGACCTTCGCGCAAGCCCTGTCGCGCATGCCCGGTGTGGAAGTGCTCAACGAGGTCGTCTTCACCCAGGTGAGTGTGAGCTTCGGATCCGACGAGAGGACCCGCAGCATCACCGCGCGGCTCATCGCCGACGGCGCGACCTGGATGTCTGGTTCGCACTGGGCCGGTAAAGACATCCTGCGCATCTCGGTGAGCAATTGGTCCACGGATGACGAGGATGTCGCGGCGGCCCTCAGCGCCGTCGAGCGGGCGATCGCCCTCGAGGACGCGGGTTGACACCGTCGGCCCCGGGGGCGAACCGCACCGGCGTCACGCCGCGATGCTGCTGAGTGCCGCCTCGACGGAGCGCCGTCCGGCCTCGTCGAGGCCCACGACGGGCCGGGGAAGGCTCGGAGAACTGACCAGGCCGAGGTGTTCGGCAATCGCGGATGCGACCCGGTAGCTGCCGTACCGCCGCAGGAGCGCCCAGAGGGGCTGCATTCGGGCGGAGAGCGCGTGCGCCAGTTCCGCATCGCCGGCAGTCGCGGCCCGGGTGATCGCGAGGCAGGGCTCCGGGAGGATGCCGGCGATGGCGCTGTACCAGGCATCGCATCCGGCCAGCAGCCCGGTCGCGCCCGCTTCATCGCCGCTGATCCCGATGCCGACGGCTCCGGGGATGACGGAGCGGAGCCGCTCGACGCGGGCCCGTGCCGTTGCCGCGTCGAGCGGGACGGGCGGAATCTTGATCGAGGCGATGCCGTCGAGCCCTGCGATCCGGCCGTGCAGTTCGTCGGAGAAGTCGATGTGGGTGGTGCCCGGGTTGTCGTAGACGACGATCGGCACGGAGGCGACCGCCGCGACATCCGCATAGAGGCCGTAGACCTCGTCGTCGCCGAGGTGCTGGTAGGTCACGGGAGGCAGGAGGACGCCTGCCGCGCCGGCGTTCTGCGCATCGTCCACGTGGGCCAGGACATCCCGGGTGCGCACCGCGCCGACCCCGACGATCACGGGAACCGCGCTGGCGTTCTCTACCGCGATCGCCGCGGCGCGGGCGCGTTCCGCACGGTCGAGGTAGGCATAGCTGCCGGTCGAGCCGAGTGCTCCGATCGAGTCGACCCCGGCATCGGCGAGGCGGCGGATCAGGCGCGCGAAGGCGTCCTCATCGATCCCGTCGCCGGCCATGGGGGTCAAAGGAAATGCGCTCAAGCCAGTGAACATGCCGGTTCTCCTCGTCATCTCTGTTCCTCCGATGCTCTTCCCGGCCGCGTTTCCACGGCGATCTTCAAAGTAGGGGAGACTGGACCCATGGAATCAGTGATCATCATCAGTATGCTTGCCACCGGCGTGATCGTCATCGTTCTCGCCATCATGGCCTTCGCCGCCATGGTCCGCGCTCACTAGACGACAGTCACCCCAACGATTCCACGATCGAGCTCTCGCCCGGGAGATCGACTTCTCTCGCCAAGGGATGTCTCACACCGCGAGGCCATTCGCGGAAGTTCCGGAATGCCATCGGCACACCCTGGGCAACGGACAGGTTCCGGCTGTCCATGACCTGGATGTGAAGGTGCGGCTGGGTCGAATTGCCGGAGTTGCCGCATTCGGCGATCGGCTGCCCCGTGGTCACCCGATCACCGGCGGCGACCCGAAGAGAGCCGGCCCGCAGATGCACGAGCGCGACGAACGCGCCGCTGCCGTCAAGAGCGACGATCAGATAGTTGCCGGCGATGGCGCCCACTCCTTGCCGGAGCCGTGCGGCCTGGCCCAGTGCGTACGGCACTAGGGAAAGCTGCGATCGACGCCCGACATGATCGCTCTCCCCATCGTGGACCTCGACGACGACGCCGTCGGCCGGCGCCAGGATCGGCCGGCCGTAGGCGAAAAACCGTTCCTTCGGCTCGGTGGCCAGGAAGCTCCGCCAGTCGCGACGGTTGGCTGTCCGGCGCCGATCGTCCACGCCGATGAAGTCGATGGCATACCGCTCACCCCACAGATCGGTCCCGTGGCTCGGAACCCGTCGCGCCGGGCTGTTCCTGACCAGCCATCTGCCCTCGAACGGCAGTGAGAGCACGATCTCTCCGGTCGTCGGATTGCCCAGCGGCGGCCTGTCGGTCATCGACACAGCGTATCCGCGAAGTCCCAGACCGCCGAGTCGCCAGAAACCGCGGACGCCAGAAACCGCAGTCGCCGGAAGCCGCAGTCGCTAGAAGCCGAAGTCGCTCAGGCCGGGATGATCGAGCGGACGCGGGGCACTGCGATCCCAGAAGAACTTGCGATCGGATTCCCGAATCGGAACATCGTTGATGCTCGCATGCCGCCAGCGCATGAGTCCGTGCTCGTCGAACTGCCAGTTCTCGTTGCCGAAGGCACGAAACCACGCGCCGTCCGGGTCATGGTATTCGTAGGCGAAGCGCACGGCGATCCGATCGTCGTCGAACGCCCACATTTCCTTGATGAGCCGATACTCCAGCTCTTTCGCCCACTTGCGGTTGAGGAAGGCGATGATCGCCTCGCGTCCTTCGACGAACTCGGACCGGTTGCGCCACCAGCTGTCGACCGTGTACGCGGATGCCACCTTGACGGCGTCGCGGCCGTTCCAGCCATCCTCACCGGCTCGCACTTTCTGGATCGCCGTCTCACGGGTGAACGGTGGGAACGGGGGCTTATCACTCTCAGACATGACTCTGACTTCCTTTTCGACTGACATTCGCAGCCTCTACCTTTTCCGGTGGAATCTCAAGGCAGCGGTCCGCGGGTCGGCCGCACGACTTAGCGGTCTCGGACCATGATTCCCGCGAACACCGCATGCAGTAGGGGGAGCACGGAGACTGCCATGAGCACTCCGCCGGGGATGGGATCGCTCGGCTTCAGGAAGATCCCTCCCAGGAGGAGGCCGGCGAAGATGATTGCGGATACCGCCCTCTGGGCGAGCTGTTCGAGTGCTCGCAGGCGGCGATCGACTCCCGGAGTCTCTATGGAGAGCTGCCCTCGTTGCATCAGCATGCTGAGGCTGTCCAGTTGCTGAGGCAGCCGTGCGATGACTCCCACCGTATCGACGGCCTGCCGAATCGCCGCACGCGCCGCGCCTCCGCTTTCCTCACGCGTGAGCCGTTTGGCGTACGGCTCGATCGCGGTCCAGACGTTGAATCCCGGGTTGAGTGCGGTGCACACGCCAGAGGTCACCGACACGGCCCGGATGATCAGCAGGAAGTTCTCGGGCAGTTGAAACGGCATGGTGCGCATGACGTGCCCGAACTTGTCTGCGAAGTCCGTGAACTCCGTGGGGTCGACTTTCTGCAGTTCGGCGAAGCCCATCCCTCCGAACCGGTCGAACAGTTCGCCCATCGCGTGCTCGAGCGGGGCGCCTTCCGCCGACGGGAGCAACACCCCCATCTCGCGGACGCTGGCAACCAGCGCTTTCGCGTCGCGCGATGCGACCGCGACGATGAGTCGCTGCAAACCGCTCCGCAGCGAGTCGGGAACCTCGCCCATCATCCCGAAGTCGACGAAGGTGAGCACCCAATCCGGTGCAGCTATGCCCGACTCGTCGGGCCTGGCGGGTGTGACAAAGATGTTGCCGGGGTGCGGATCCGCGTGGAAGAAGCCGTGGGTGAAAAGTTGGTCGAACATCGCACTGGACAAGTGCTCGGCCACTGCCGCCGGATCGATTCCCGCGGCCTCGAGCCCGCCGCGGTCGTTGATCTTGATCGCGGTGACGTCAGAGAGCGTCAGGACCTTCCGCGTGGTGCGCTCCCACACCACCACCGGAGTCCGCACCCGCGGATTGTCGGCGAAGTTCTCGGCGAAACGCTCGGCGTTGGCGCCCTCCCGCAGATAGTCGATCTCCTGCATGCTGGTCACGGCGAACTCCTCGAGGAGTCCGGGCAGATCCACCCGGCGTGAAATGAACTTCACCCGGTCGAGCCATCCGGCGATCCTGCGCAGGGCGGCGAGGTCCACCCGCACGATCGCGTCGATCCCGGGCCGCTGAACCTTGACGACGACATCCTCGAATCCGGTCTCCGAAGCGTCGGGGGCGGACAGTCGCGCCCGATGCACCTGCCCCAGGGATGCCGCTGCGAGCGGGATCGGGTCGACGAACGCGTACGCGCGCTCGAGCGGCACTCCCAGTTCTGTTTCGGCGAGCTCACGGATCTGCGCGAACTCCACCGCAGGCACCTCATCCTGGAGCCCTTCGAGTTCGCTCGTGATCTCGGGTGGCAACACGTCGAGCCTCGACGACATGAACTGGCCGACCTTGATCATGAGGCCGCCGAGCTCGATGGCCACGGCATGAAAGTGCCGGGCAATGCCGCGTATCCGCGCGGTGCGTCCTCGCCGCGTGATCTGTGCCAGCCCGAAGCGGGGCAGCACCAATTCGAACCACCACTCCTGCACGATGTAGCGGGCTGCGAATCGCAGAATCCGCCGGTAGCGGGCGCGCGGATAGCGGGCTGTGGTCATCGAGTCTCCCGGATGCCGACGTTGCGACGGCATCCGATCACTCCTCGGCGAGGATCGCGTAGAGCTTGCGACGGGCATCGTCGATGACGGCGATGGCCTCGTGCACCTGCTCGGGGGTGCCTCCGCGGGCCACCTGAACGGCGGCCTGCGCCAGCTTGGCGCCCGCCTTCGGCAGGAGCTTCGAGCGCGCCGCGTCCCGAACCGACGGCGTCTTCCACGGGGCAGGGCCGTCGTTCTCGGCTTCGAGCTTCCCGCTGTCTGTGAGCGAATAGCTCTTCTTGCCGTCTGTCTCCTGCGCACGAAGGAGTCCTTCGTCGACGAGCAGCTGAAGGGTGGGGTACACCGAACCCGATGTCGGCTTCCACGCGCCATCGCTGCGCGCGTCGATCTCCCGAATGATCTGATAGCCGTGCATCGGCTCTTCGACGAGGAGCCGGAGGATCGCGGCCCGAATATCTCTGTGCTCCGGCCGTGGCTCGGTCCGCTGATCGAACGCCGAGCGCAGGTGCTCGGCCACCTCTCTCAGCACATTCCCCAGCTCACCCGGGATATATCCATGATGCTGGCCCTCGGAATCGGTGCGTCCGCCGCTGAATTTGCCGCTCATGCTGGTTCCTCGCTTTCGGAATGGGCCTCCAAGAGCCTCGATTCCACACGCTACATCGTCCGGATGAGCCCGGCATCTGCCCCGGAGAAGTGCTCAAGGCGGATTCCCCGGCAGCGCGACCAACCGGCAGCGGCCCCAGCATGCAGTCGAGCCGGATCGAGCACGGGTTCGATCGAGCGGGACCTTCGGCCCTGGGAGCACGCTCTGTACCCAGGTTGACTGAGGAAGGGAAACACGATGTGTGTCCGATAGCTCAGGTCAGAAAGGGCAGGTCATGAAAGCGCTCGTCTACAAAGGTCCGGGACAGAAGAGCTGGGAAGAGGTTCCCAACCCCGTCATCCAGCAGTCCACCGACGTCATCGTGAAGATGGCAGCGACGACCATCTGCGGCACCGATCTGCACATCCTCAAGGGCGACGTACCGGAGGTACAGGTCGGTCGCATCCTCGGCCACGAGGGAATCGGAATCATCACGGAGGTGGGCTCTGGAGTCACGCAGCTCCACGTCGGCGATCGCGTCATCCTGGCCTGCGTGAGCTCGTGCGGGCGCTGCGCCAATTGTCGCAAGGGCCTGTACAGCCACTGCCTGGACCCGGAGGGGATCGCGGGCATTGGCTGGATCTTCGGCTACATGATCGACGGAACGCAGGCCGAGTACGTTCGTGTGCCGTTCGCGGAGAACTCGGTCTACGCGGTTCCGGAGGGCGTCACCGATTCCGAGGGCATCCTGCTGTCCGACATCCTGCCCACGGGATTCGAAATCGGCGTCCAATACGGCCATGTCGCACCGGGGGATGTCGTCGCCGTCATCGGATCGGGCCCCGTCGGACTTTCCGCCGTCATGACAGCCGGGCTCTACGGTCCGTCCAAGGTCATCGCGATCGACCTCGATGACGCCCGCTTGACACGTGCGCAAGATTTCGGCGCGACCGACACCGTCAACTCCGCCGCCCCGGACTGGAAAGAGCAGGTCCTGGCCCTGACCGATGGCCTCGGTGTCGATGTGGCCATCGAGGCCGTGGGAATCCCTCGGACATTCACGATGGCCACCCAGATCGTCCGTCCTGGCGGGCACGTCGCGAACATCGGAGTGCACGGCAAACCTGTCGAGCTGGCGCTGAACGAACTCTGGATCAAGAACATCGACATCGCCATGGGCCTGGTCAACACGAACACGCTCGGGATGCTGCTGAAACTGGTCGCCCAGCACAAGCTTCCGGCAGAGAAGTTCGTCACGCATGAGTTCTCGTTCGAGCAGATCCTTGAGGCGTACGACGTCTTCGGCAACGCGGCGGAACACAACGCGCTCAAGGTTCTCATCCACTAGGACGCCGACCTGGCTGACGGGATGCCGCGCCACGCGCAGAGAGGACCATCATGGCAACACGACCACAACAACCCGACGTGCAACGAATCGCCGACGTGCGTGCACTCTGGTGCGTCACCATCTACGGAGACGTCGACGCCTGGCTGCGCGGCAATCATGCGAGCGAGGTGGCGCAGGAGCAAGTCCGATCGGCAATGGATGGGCTGCGCATCGGCGGCGCCCCCTCCGAAGTCATCGATAAGGTCCGGGATCACCTCAGTCGCGTGTCCACTCCACCGGCGGGCCAGCCGGGCCGGGTCGATCGGCGTACCCGGTCGGTCGGGATCTTCGCGACCGAGAACGGGGCCGAGGTGTTCACGCTCACCAACTCGCCAGCGCCGTGGGTCGGAGTCGCCGATCGGTTCCTGATCGGACCGCTGCTCGAAGGCGCACTCGCACTCACCCCACCCGTCTTCACGCTCGCGATCTCCGAGAACGAGGTCCGCCTCGTCGACGTGACTGCTCATCCCGTCGAGGTGGTCGAGGTGCCCGGCCTCCCTCGCGACCTTGAGAGCACGATCGCCCTGGATGTCACGGGCGACCGGGACAGCTATGCCCATCTGCGCACATCGGAAGACCCCAAGGGCCGTCTGCGCGAGTACGCGCGAGCCGTGGACCGTGCGATCGAACCGGTGCTTCGAGAAGTCGGTGCCGTGCTCGTGATCGCCGCGGCGGAACCGATCGCGAGCATCTACCGCTCGATGACCTCTCACGACCCGGTCGCATCGTCCACGATTTCCGGTAATCACGACGGAGACTCGATCAACGAACTCGCGGACCTCGCCGCGCCGATCATCGCTCGCCACCGGCGCGAGGTATTGGAGGAACACTTGGCGCGCTTCTCCGAGATGCCCGCTCGAGGGCTCGTGTCGGTCGACCTCGACGAGGTCGCCGATGCCGCACGTGAGGGTGCGATCGACACTCTCTTCGTCGACCTGGGTCGTCGCATCCCGGTGCCCGCGGAGGCGTTCGAAGGCCGGACCACCCTCGACCGGGTGGATGAGATCGTCCGTCACGCCCTCTCCAGCGACGCGACGATCGTGCCGGTCCTGGCTGACGACCTGCCCACGCCCGATCCGGTGGCCGCCGTTCTCCGCTACGCGCGCACCGACCGGTCGACCGTGCGCACCGGCTGAGCGGGAGCGTCATGCGATGGTGGACATGAGCGACATCCGCGGCCTCGCGCGATCGCTGCGCACGGCCGAGGATCTCGACCCGATTGTCGCCAGGGCACAGGGTCGCAGGTTCGTGGCGATCGGCGAGGCTTCGCACGGCACCCACGAATACTACGACTGGCGCGCTCGCTTGAGCCGTCGGCTCATCGAGGAACACCGATTCACCTGGATCGGGGTGGAGGGCGACTGGCCGGATTGCTGGCGCATCAACCGCTGGGTTCGTGGAACTGCCGATCAACACCTCGATGCCCGCGGACTACTTGCGGGGTTCGACCGCTGGCCGACCTGGATGTGGGCGAACGAGGAGGTCGCGGGATTCCTCGAATGGCTGCATGGCTGGAACATGGGCCGATCGGCGAAAGACCGGGTCGGGTTCTACGGCCTCGACGTGTACTCGCTGTGGGACTCGCTGGATCGCGTCATCGCCTGGCTTGCCGAACACGCGCCGGACGCCGTCCCGGCCGCCATGCGCGCCTGGCAGTGTTTTGAGCCCTATCACGAAGACCCGCACCGTTACGCGTGGAGCACCCGCATGGTGCCGCAGAGCTGCGAAACGGATGTCGTCAACCTGCTCGTCGAGGTTCGCCGCCGGGCCATAGCCGGCAGCGATGACGCTTTCGATGCGGAACAGAATGCGGCGATCGCAGTGGGGGCCGAGCGCTACTATCGTGCCATGACCCGTACCGACCGCGGGTCGTGGAACATCCGGGACATCCACATGACGGACACCATCGATCGGCTGGCGCGGCACCTCGGCCCGGAATCAAAGGGCCTGATCTGGGAGCACAACACCCACATCGGCGATGCCCGGGGTACCACGATGGCCGAGGAGGGCCTCGTGAACGTGGGGCAGCTTCTGCGTGAACGCCATCGCGAGGCCGATGTGCTCCTCGTGGGCATGGCCGGGTATCGGGGGCAGGTGATGGCCGGCACCCACTGGGGCGCGAAAGAGGAGCGGATGCCGTTGCCGCCGGCCCGCCCGGGAAGCCACGAGGCCTTCCTGCACGAGGCATTGGCGGCCCCGGCCGTACTCGACTTCGGTGCGAGCGGGGCACACCCATGGCTCGCGACACGAATCGGTCATCGTGCAATCGGCGTCGTCTACGATCCGGAGCAGGAGGCGGGAAACTACGTTCCGACAGTGATGGGGCGACGCTACGACGCGTTCATCTGGTTGGAGGACACCTCGGCACTTCGCCCCCTTCACCACGAGGGGGTCCCGGAGGAAGCCGAGTACGAGACAGAACCTACGGGGTTCTGACTCACGGCCGTGCCACACACTCCAGCCGCGACCGACCGGATTGTTCGCAGACATGACGCCGTGAGTCGGCAAGGTGAGTCGGCAAGTAGGGCTTTCGGCACTAGGCGCGGCACGCTGTCAGAGCGACACTGCCTGAAATGACTGATTCACAGCCCCGAGCCAAACCGCCGAAGACGCCGTCACGGTGGGGAGGGTGGATCTGGACGTCGGCCCTTCTTCTCGGCTTGCTCGCGATGGTCGGCCTCCCGTATCTGCAATCGGCGAACGTCCAGGCCATCACGTATTCGACCTTCGTCAGCGACGTGGAAGCCCACAAGATCTCGACGGTCACGATCTCATCGGACGGCACGGTGGCCGGGACCCTGAAATCGGGCGGTGACTTCACGACGGCGATTCCCATCGCTTTGAACGATCAGACGCTCCTGTCCAAGCTGGAAAGTGCGCGAGTGACGGTCACCGCCGTTGTGGCCGGCCAGGGATCCTTCTGGTCCATCGTGGTGAACTGGCTGTTCATCCTGGTGCCCGTGCTCCTGATCTGGTGGATCTGGCGGAGGGCGTCGCGACAGTCCGGTCAGGCGACGGGAATCTTCGGGATGGGTCGATCGCGCGCCAAGGTTTTCACCCCTTCCGACGCGAAGACGACGTTCGCGGACGTCGCGGGCTACGAGGGAGTCAAGGCGGAGGTCTCCGAGATCATCGACTTCTTGCGCAATCCGGATCGCTACGCGAAGCTCGGAGCGGCCGCACCCCGCGGCGAGCTGCTGATCGGTCCGCCCGGGACAGGCAAGACGCTCCTCGCCCGCGCGGTCGCGGGCGAGGCGAACGTCTCGTTCTTCTTCGTGGACGGTTCGAGCTTCGTGGAGATGTTCGTCGGCGTCGGGGCCTCTCGCGTGAGGGACCTCTTCACGACGGTGAAGAGGAGCGCGCCGGCCATCCTCTTCATCGACGAGATCGACGCGATCGGCCAGCGGCGGTCGGGAGTGCGGGAATTCGCCTCCAACGACGAGCGAGAGCAGACGCTCAACCAGTTGCTTGCCGAGATGGACGGCTTTTCCGGATCAACCGGAATCATCGTCCTCGCGGCGACCAACCGTCCCGAGGTTCTCGACCATGCACTGCTTCGTCCAGGGCGTTTCGATCGGCGCATTGTGGTGCCTCTTCCCAATGTCTCGGACCGCACCGCGATCCTCGCCGTCCACTGTTCGAACAAGCCTCTCGACCCCGGGCTCGATCTCGATGCCATCGCTCGGAAGACGCCGGGCTTCTCTGGCGCGGACCTCGCAAACCTCAGCAACGAGGCGGCGATCGAAGCCGTTCGCGCCGGGCGCACCGTGATCACGGCGGAGGATTTCGACGCGGCGCGGGATCGCATCATCCTCGGACGGCGGGAAGGTTCGAACGTGCTGCTGCCGGAGGAGAAGCAGCGCGTGGCAGTCCACGAATCGGGCCACGCCCTGGTCGCCGCGCTCTCCGAACATGCCGACCCGGTCGAACGCATCACCATCCTTCCCGCCGGCGAGACCCTGGGCGCCACCGAGCAGCTTCCGCTTGTCGAGCGACGCCTTCAGAACGAGAGTGCGCTTCACGATGTGCTGGCCACTCAACTGGGCGGCCGGGCGGCCGAGCTCGCGGTCTACGGTGAGGGATCCACCGGAGCGAGCAACGACCTCGCGGCGGCTACGACGCTGGCGACACGAATGGTGCGCGAATTCGGCTTCTCAACGAAACTCGGGCCCGTGGGCTATCCCGCCGGAGAGGACGTGTCGATGAGCGGCTCGACATTCAACAGACCGTACGCCGAAGCCACTCAGCGCATCGTCGACTCCGAAGTCGCTCGCCTGCTGCGCGAGGGGGAAAGACGCGCACTCGATCTCATCACGGCACATCGCCGCGTGCTCGACGCGCTCTGCTCCCGCCTGATCGAGACGGAGGCCCTCGATGGCAGGGTCGTGTACGAGCTGCTGGGCGCGCCGGTGCCATCCCGCGAACCCCCACAGGAGGCTGCGACGATCAAGGCGAGCGGCGAGCCAGACAGCTGACTCATGGCGCACGGCGCCGTGCTGCACGGGACCTAAGCCCCTATGAGGGTCGCGAGGGCTGCGATAGCCTAGCCCCGGAATGGTCGGAGAGAAGGTCTGGAATGCAGTCAGTGGATAGCCCGGTCGAGTACCTCACCGAGGAAGAGTGCTGGCAATTGCTGCGCGGACAAACACTCGGACGGATCGCCACGAGCGCGGGCGGAGTGGTCGACATCTTCCCGATCAACTACTACGCCGACGGATCGAGCATCCTGTTCCGCACGGCCCCCGGCGACAAACTCGCGGAATTGACGATCAACGAGAAGGTCGTATTCGAGGTGGACGGGTACACGGACACGGTCGCCTGGAGCGTCATCGCAAAGGGAACCGCGCAGGCACTCGATCGGCAACCCGAAATCGACGAGGCGGAGGCGCTTCCGTTGAGACCCTGGATCCCGACGATGAAGAGCGAATACGTTCGCATCACACCGCACACTCTTTCCGGACGACGGTTCGAGCGCGGGCCGGAACCGCAGTGGTTCTGAGTGAGGACGATGGGATCCCTGGGCGCGTGGCCGCACGTCGAGAGGAGCGAGATCTCTTCTCCGGCGCTGGAACAGCTGAACACCTGGTGGCGGGCCGCGAACTACCTTTCCGTCGGCCAGATCTATTTGCTCGATAACCCTCTTCTTCGCGAGCCGCTCACCCGGGACCACATCAAGCCGCGCCTGCTCGGGCATTGGGGCACGACGCCGGGCCTCAACCTCATCTATGCGCACCTGAACCGCGTCATCCGGGAACGCTCGCTCAACACCATCTACGTGGCGGGTCCCGGCCACGGCGGCCCGGGCATGGTGGCAAACGCGTATCTCGACGGCACATACAGCGAGGTCTACAACACCATCGACCACACCACGGACGGCCTGCGGAACCTGTTCCGCCAGTTCTCCTTTCCCGGCGGCATCCCCAGCCACGTGGCGCCGGAGACACCGGGATCGATTCACGAAGGCGGCGAACTCGGCTATTCGCTGTCGCACGCCTACGGCGCGGCGTTCGACAATCCGGGCCTGCTCGTCGCGGCGGTCGTCGGCGACGGAGAGGCCGAAACCGGGCCTTTGGCGACGAGTTGGCATTCGAACAAGTTCCTCGATCCGCTGCACGACGGGGTGGTTCTGCCGATCCTGCACCTGAACGGGTACAAGATCGCCAACCCGACCGTGCTCGCCCGCATCCCCGAGAGCGAACTGCTCGAACTCATGCGGGGCTACGGCCACACGCCGTACCTGGTCTCCGGCGGGTTCGACGGCGAGGACCCGATCGAGGTACACAAGCGTTTCGCGGCGACGCTTGACGACGTCCTCAACCACATCGCACGGATCAAGGCGGATGCCGCGGCCGACGCCCTGAAGGCCCGCCCGGCCTGGCCAATGATCATCCTCCGCACCCCGAAGGGGTGGACCTGCCCCGCGGAGATCGACGGTCATCCGGCCGAGGACAATTGGCGCTCCCACCAGGTCCCACTGCCCGATGCCCGGGACACGGAGGCACACACGCGGCTGCTCGAGACGTGGATGCGTTCGTACGGACCCGAGGAGCTCTTCGACGACGATGGCGCCGTCGTTCCGCTCGCGACCGCCCTCGCGCCGGAGGGCGAGCTGCGGATGAGCGCGAACCCCGTGGCCAACGGCGGCCTGCTGCGCCAGGAGCTGAAGCTGCCCGACTTCCGCGACTACGCGGTGGACGTCCCCACTCCAGGCGGTTCCGTCAGCGAGGCCACGCGCGTTCTCGGCGGCTGGCTGCGGGACGTGATCAGGGCCAATCCCGACAACTTCCGGATCTTCGGGCCGGACGAGACGGCATCCAACCGGCTCGATGCGGTCTTCGAGGCGACGGACAAGCAGTGGAACGCCGAGCTGTGGCCGATCGACCGGGACAATCACCTGGCGCGGGCGGGCCGGGTCATGGAAATGTTGAGCGAACACCAGTGCCAGGGCTGGCTCGAGGGGTACCTGCTGACCGGGCGGCACGGAGTGATCAACTCCTACGAGGCGTTCATCCACATCGTGGATTCCATGTTCAACCAGCACGCCAAGTGGTTGAAGACGACGCTGGACATCCCGTGGCGTCGGCCGATTTCGTCGCTGAACTACCTGCTCAGCTCGCACGTCTGGCGCCAGGATCACAACGGTCTCTCGCACCAGGACCCCGGTTTCATCGACCACGTGGTGAACAAGAAGGCAGACGTGGTCCGCGTCTACCTGCCGTTCGACGCCAACACGCTGTTGTCGACGTACGACCACTGCCTCCGCTCCGTCGACTACGTGAACGTCGTCGTCGCCGGCAAGCAGCCGACCGCGAACTGGCTGACGATGAAGCAGGCGATCGCCCATTGCACGAGGGGGCTCGGCCTGTTGGAGTGGGCGGGCACGGAACAGGCCGGAGACGAGCCGGATGTCGTCCTCGCCGCGGCTGGCGATGTTCCGACGCTCGAGATGCTCGCCGCCGCCTCGATCCTGCGCGAGCGGATTCCATCCCTGAAGATCCGGGTCGTCAACGTTGTGGACCTGATGCGCCTGCAAAGCGAGGGGGAGCATCCGCACGGTCTCAGCGACCGCGAATACGACGCCATCTTCACCACGGACAAGCCGGTGGTGTTCGCATACCACGGCTATCCGTGGCTCATCCACCGCCTGACCTACCGACGTCACGGCCACGGCAACCTCCATGTGCGCGGCTACATCGAGGAGGGCACGACCACGACACCCTTCGACATGGTCATGATGAACAACCTCGACCGCTACCACCTGGTGATGGATGTCATCGACCGCGTCCCCGGTCTGGGTGCGAACGAGGCAATCCTGCGGCAAGACATGCAGGATTCGCGGTTGCGTGCTCGGGACTACACGCGAGCACACGGCGAAGACATCCCGGAAGTCGCGGCTTGGACGTGGCCCGGCGGGGCCCACGGCTCCTTCCGCAACGACGACACCGGCAGCGACAACGTCTGACCGCAGGACTTTCGGCACTGGCCGGGGGACGGATAAGGGAGAAGACTGCGGTCATGGATGCTTCGCCACACGACAAACGACACGAGCCGGACGGCGGACCCGCGACACGTCATCCGAATCAGGATGCCCGAACCCGCGAACTGAGCGATGACGAGTGTTGGGCGATTCTTGACGACTCGGGAATCGGCCATCTTGCCCTCCGGGCTCACCCCGTCGGCGTCGATATCATGCCGATCAACTATCTGATCGCGGATCGCCAACTCTTCTTCAGGAGCGCTCCCGGCACCAAGCTGAAGAATCTCGTGCGGCATCCGTATGTCGCCGTCCAGGTCGAACGGCTTCAAGACGGCAGCTGGTTCAGCGTCGTCCTCAAAGGCGAAGCAGCGCGACTGGCATCCGATGAGGACATCGAACGTTCCGGGGTGCTTGAGCTCGCTCCGGCGCAGCCCGGGGAGAAGTTCAACTACGTTCGAATCGTCCCCGTCGCGATCACCGGACGCGCGTTCCCCGCGAACTAGGCGCGCCCGCAGCGCCTATGAAGAAATTCCTCCGGGTGATCCTCCCGTATCGACTCGTCGCACTGACGTTGCTCGTCGGCATCATCGGAGGGGTGTTGTGGATCTTCTCGCAGAATCTCGCGATTCAGATCCTGTTCAGCACCTTTGCGCTGGCCGTCGGCGCAATTCTGGCCTGGCGCATGTTGAACGAGTTGAGGCACGGCCGTTTCGGGGTCGACATCCTCGCTGTCATCGCCATCGTCGCCACCGTGCTGGTCGGAGAGTACGTCGCGAGCATCGTCATCGTGTTGATGGTGTCCGGCGGAAGGGCGCTCGAAGACTTCGCCGAATCGCGGGCGCAGAGAGAGCTGAGCGCCCTGCTGGCCCGTGAGCCGCAACTTGCCCACAGAATAGACGCGGCGACGCAGACGGTCTCGGACATCGGCACGAGCGATGTGCTGCCCGGTGACACGATTGTGGTGAAGGCGGGGGAGGTCGTGCCCGTCGACGGCAGGGTCCTCTCCGCGAGCGGGAGTTTCGACGAGTCCTCTCTCACGGGGGAAAGCATGCCGGTGCGAAAGCTCGAGGGAGATGACGTCCTCAGCGGTTCCATCAACGGGCTGAACGCGACGACCATCGTCGCCACCGCCACCGCGGTCGACAGCCAGTTCCAGGGAATCATCGCACTGGTCCGGCAGGCTCAAGAAAATCGTGCACCGGTGGTTCGGCTTGCCGACAGATATGCCGTCCCATTCACCGTGGTTTCGCTGGCACTGGCCACGGGAGCCTGGATCGCCGCCGGCGATCCTCTCCGATTCGCCGAGGTGCTTGTGCTGGCCACTCCGTGCCCGCTGCTCTTGGCAGCGCCCATTGCGTTCATGGGGGGAATGAGCCGTGCCGCCCGAAACGGCGTGATCGTGAAAGGCGGGAGCGTCCTCGAATCACTCTCCCGCATCCGAACGGCGGTCTTCGACAAGACAGGAACGCTGACACACGGCATCCCTGCCGTCACGCGCATAAACCCCCGCGCGCCATTCGATGAGGAGTCCTTGCTCACTCTTGTCGCTTCGGCCGAGCAGTTCTCTTCGCACGTCCTCGCGACATCGATCGTGGCCGAAGCGCAAAGTCGGGGGCTGGCCCTCCTCGATGTCGAAGGCTCATCGGAAGACGCCGCTCAGGGCATCACCGCCAACGTGGACGGCAGACGGGTCAGCCTGGGCACACTGGCCTTCGCCAGGCAGCACGCTTCCGACATCCCACGCACGATGACGGTCGGCGGAGAACTCGCGATCTATGTGGCCGTCGATGGTCGCTATGCGGGCAGCATCATCGCATCCGATCCGGTCCGAGAAAACGCCAGCGAGACGATCACCGCACTCCGAGGCCGCGGAGTTCGCGATGTGCTCATGCTCACCGGCGATGCGCATACCACCGCGGAACACGTCGCGCACGCCGTGGGGATCACCTCCATCCGCTCGGATTGCCTTCCCGTCGACAAGGTCCATACGGTGCAGCAGATAGTCGGGCGTCCCGTCCTCATGGTGGGGGACGGGGTGAACGATGCCCCCGTATTGGCGGCCGCGGAAGTGGGAATCGCGATGGGGGCGAAGGGTGCTACCGCCGCGAGCGAATCGGCCGCCGCCGTCATCCTGGTCGATGACCTATCCCGTACCATCCGCGCTGTGGATATCGGCAGGGACACCACCCGCATCGCCCTTCAGAGCATTTGGCTGGGAATCGCGCTCAGCCTCGTGCTGATGGTCATCGCCGCTTTCGGGGTCATCCCCGCCACACTCGGAGCCGCCCTCCAAGAGGTCGTCGACCTTGCGACGATAGCGAATGCGCTCCGCGCGACCGGTGGCAAGGAACTCCGCAAGGCGTAAGCCGGAGCCGCCGTCGAGCGGAGCGGCATCATCGTCAAAACCTCCTGAGTGGAGGCAATTCCACTGCTCCAGAAGGGCGCCGTGCGCTACTCCATGGGCAAGGCCGAAATTATCTCACTCCCGCACTCCCCGGCAAGCAACGTTCAGGGTGCCGCGGTCCCGGTGGCCGGTGGCTTCCCTGACCCGGAGATCGCCTTGGAGGCCGATGAGATCGTCGCGGCAGACAGATTTGAGCTGCCGAATCGGGCTCCCGTTCGGGAATATGTGTATGTGCGCATCACACCCACCACCGTGATGGGCCGATCCTTCGAACGTCGTGTTCGGCCGCAGGCGTGACCGTCTGCCTTCGCCCAGGACTGACCTGCCCTCAGGCATCCTCGATCTGGCTGACAGTGATCACGAGAGAACCTGACGCGACTCCGGCACGCAGATCATTGACTGCGTCAGCCGCTAGCGTGAACGGATAGCGGGTGATCGTCGGTGCGAGGCGGAGGGTGTGGGCAAGGCGGAGGAACGCGGCCCCGTCCGCGCGGGTGTTCGCGGTCACCGTCCGCAAGTCGCGCTCGTTGAAAAGGTTGTACTCGTAAGCCATGGCGGGGATGTCGGACATGTGTATGCCCGCGAGCACGACCGTGCCGCCGCGCGTGGTGGCCTGGAGTGCGAGCGGGACAATCTCCCCGGCCGGCGCGAACACGATCACGGAGTCCAGGGGGAGAGGCGGTGTTGCGGTGGCGTCGCCGACGAACACAGCACCGAGGCGACGGGCTAGGTCACGGTTGGCCTCTCCGCGGGTCATCACGTAGACCTCGGCGCCGGCAGCCATCGCCAGTTGCGCGGTAATGTGAGCGCTGGATCCGAAACCATACAATCCCAGCCGTCCGCCCGGCCGGAGCTTCGCACGGGCGAGAGCCCGATAGCCGATGATGCCGGCGCACAACAGCGGAGCGACCTTGACGGGGTCGGCATCAGCGGGAACGGGGTATGCGAAAGCCTCGGGAACCGTTGCGAACTCGGCATAACCGCCGTCCTCATTCCAGCCGGTATAGCGAGAATCGGGGCAGAGATTTTCACTGCCGTCCCTGCACCATCGGCAGACACCACAAGTGCTCCGCAGCCACGCGACGCCGATCCGGTCACCGGGACGGAGGTGCTGGACCGCGTCCCCTGCGCGACTGACGATCCCGACAACTTGATGGCCCGGAATCACGCCCGGTCGATGCACAGGCAATTCCTGATCGATGATGTGCAGGTCGGTCCGACACACCCCACACGCCTCGACCCTGATCAAGACTTCGCCCGGGGCGGGTTGCGGCAGCGGCCGCTCGGTGAGGGTGAGCACCCCGGCAATATCGGTCGTTGTCCACGCTTCCATCGTCTCCATCAGAATCCCGCCTTCCGTGCCCCAGCACACACATTTGCGAAGGATCGCAAGGGCACACGCGGCAGCACCCTGTGCTCGTTCGTTGCCGCAACCCCAGTCAACAGTTGTCGGGCTTGCAATGGCAGGGACGAAAGTCCCCGCCTACACCGAATCTTGGAATATCGACGTTCCAGGAGTCAGCCAGCCCCGTCGCCGGAGGCGAATCGGAAGAACAGGGCGCGACCGGATGACTCGGTCACGAGGATCATCGTCAGACGTTCATGCCGTCAGGACAAGTGACGAACGTCCTGTTCATGGAGAAGCCCCCTGGGACCAAAGACTCTAATGGCCGACACCGAAGTGAACGATCGTGGATGGATGCGCAGTGTGCGCGGAAAGTGAAAGGACAAGAACATGAGCACCACAACCCCGGTACGCAACGATCAGGACATCCAAATCGCCGTGCAAGAAGAACTCGAATGGACGCCCGATGTCGATGCCGCTGGAATCGGCGTGGCCGTCGAAGCCGGCACCGTCTCACTTTCCGGTGAAGTCGACAGCCATGCAGAACTCGTGGCGGCCAAACGCGCCGCGCTGCGGGTCCGCGGAGTGAACACGGTCGTCAACGACCTGATCGTGCACCCGAAGTCCAGCCGGTCTATTACGGAGACAGACATCGCCAAGGAGGTCGAGCGTGCACTGACGTGGTCCAGCAACGTCCCCGATACCGTCAAGGCCGAGATCAAGGGTCACGCCGTCATCCTCACCGGCGAAGTGAACTGGGACTTCCAACGTCAAGCCGCCAAGCGTGCCGTTCAGTATCTGCGAGGCGTCTACACCGTGGAAAGCCGGATCACCCTTGCCGCTCGACCATCCTCGGCCGACGCTGAAGAGCGCATCAAGAATGCTCTGATTCGCAACGCCCAGATCGACGCGAACACCATCGACGCCAGAGTATCCGGCAACAAAGTGACACTGACCGGAACGGTGCGGTCATGGGCGGAGAAGCAACAAGCCGGCCAGGCTGCTTGGGCGTCGCCGCATGTGACAGAGGTCGAAAACCACATCATCGTGCGGTACTGAATCAAGCGGTTTCACCGCGACGGCGGTTGCCACTCATTCACCGGGGCGAACTGCGTCGGCTGGATCTACCGGTCCCTGGTCTAAACGGAACGGTGGGTATTCGTCGCGCATGAGTGCGGCGTAAGCGACGACGCGGAAGGCCCAACGGTTGATCCCCATGATCAAGTCGAAGAGCGTCCGATGGTATCGGCCGGTGAATAACAGCATGAAACCGACAATAAGCACTAAGACGCCGAGAAGGGACAAGCCGACGCCACGCCCATCGTCCGCGGCCCCATAGTCGGGGCGTCCCCACCACGACCATGCAGTGCTGGTGAACGCGGCAACGATCAGGAGATGGGGGATGGCCAGTAGCCACGACTTGACCCAGATCAGACCGCGTGAGAGCCGCTCCGGATAGTCGACCTCGAAGTCGGCCGGATAGTCCGTCGACGCAAGGGTGAATGGCGGGTACTTATCGGTTGCCAGAGCTGAGTACGCATAGAAGGCGACCCGCCAATTCCAGCGCAGCACACCGACGTTGAAGTCGAAGAGCGCGCGTGGGTATCGGCCGGTGAAGAGGATGGCGAACCAGACGATGATCGTGGTGACAGCGAACGCGATCCCCAGGAAGAACAACACGATGAAATGGGGGATGGCCAGGAGCCATTTGACCAACCACAACCCGCGGGATAGTTGCGGGTCCAATCGTCCATAGAGCCGAGCAGGATAAGGGCGCGTCGTCTTCTCGTCCGCCTTGTCCGCCATCGGTGTGCTGTTCACGATATTGCCTTTCTTCTCATCCATGTCACGCTATCGCGTGCCACGGTTTCGCACCCGGCGATCGGCGGGTAGAGGCAAAGGTCCCGACGAGTTCAGCGGGCATGGACGACTACGACCGGACAGGGAGCATTGATGACGACGGAACGGCTCACCGACCCGAGAAGAAATCTTCTCAGTCCTCGGAGGCTGTGGTTCCCGACCACGACCAATGCAGCCTCCTCGGCAGCCTCGAGCAGGGCCGCCTGGGCGGAACCGCGCACGAGACTCCGCTGGAGCTGCAGTCCCGGGTGGCGGGCGGTGAATGCCGTCAGAGAACCATCAAGAGTTTGGGCGTACATCTTCTCGAGGAATTCAAGGTACTTGGCATCCGGCATCTGCGCATCCATCCACACCGGCGGCTCCTGCCAGGCGTGGATCACGCGAATCGGCTGCCCCGTGCGATCCGCCTCCGCAGCGGCAAAGTCCAGGGCGGCATCCGATGCGGCGGAACCATCGACCCCGACCACGATGCCATGACGCTCTCCGCCCCGGACCATGGGAACGATCGCGACCGCGCCGCGGGCGGTCGCAGCAAGTCTTGCCCCCACCGACCAGTAGTATCTGATCCCGCCGGCCTGCTGCCGGTCCGTGCCGACGATGACGAGTGTCGTCTCATTCGAGAACCGGGCGAGTTCCTCGACCGGATCGCCCGACACGAGCTCCGAGCTGACAGTTGTTTGCGGATGAGCCTTCCGCACTTGCTCCATCGTATTCACCAGAGCCGCTCGGGCAGCGGCAGCCGGCGAGTCGGATCCCAATGCCTCCACGACGGAAACCGTGGTGTCGACAACCCGCACGAGTGTGATCTTTATCCCGGTTCCGAATGCCCAATCGAGGGCCGCCTGGGCTGCCTCCGTGCCATCCCAACCGACTATTGCCGCTGTCACCACGGTCTTGCCTCCGTTCTTCTGCACCGATCGAACCAGAGCTGACACCACCCGGCCCGGCGGTCATCGCCCGATCACTGCCCAAGCCAAGCCTCGGCGAGAAGTGATGCACAGTGCCGAAGGTCCCTAATGCTGTCGGGACTTTTGACTCTATGCCGCTGATCTGAAACCCGGTTGAATTGCTGCCGTCGCGCACGTACCGACTGCACGCTTCACCCGGGCAACAGGAGAGATGATGGCCGATTCGTTCGTTCCCAACCGTTTCGCAGGCAAGACCGCGATCGTCACCGGGGCCGGTTCCGGCATCGGGAGAGCAACCGCTGTCCGGCTGATCGACGAGGGCAGCCGGGTGATCGCGACAGATGTTGTGGCATCCAGACTCCAGGAGCTCCAGGCAGAACTTCAGACCCATCGGCTCGTGACCATCGCCGGCGACATCAGTTCGGGGGACACCATCCACATGGTCCTCGATGCGGCGGCGGGTCGCATAGACGCCCTCGCCAACGTCGCGGGAATCATGGATGGCTTCCTGCCACCCGCCGAGATCGATGACGAGGTCTGGGACCGTGTCATGAGCGTGAACGTCACCGCGGTCATGCGGCTGACACGGGCAGTCCTTCCGGTGGTGTTGAAAGCCGGCGTCGGGTCCATCGTCAATGTCAGCTCGGAGGCGGGGCTTCGCGGCTCAGCAGCGGGAACCGCATATACGACGTCGAAGCACGCCGTGAACGGGTTCACGAAGAGCACGGCGTTCTTCTACACGCCGAGCGGAATACGCTGCAACGCCGTCGCACCAGGCGGTGTCGCAACCAACATCGAAGCGACGTTCACGTCGAAGTTCGCGGGCGAGCGGCTGGGGCCGTTCATGCAAGTCAACGTTCCGGCGGTCGCCACACCGGCGCAGCTTGCTGCCGCGATCACCTGGCTGCTCAGCGATGACTCCCTCAATGTCTCCGGCACCGTCTTGGCGAGCGATGGGGGCTGGGCTGCCATCTGACAGGTGACGGCAGAGGTTCACAAGTGCAAGCCACGACGGATGAAAGGAAGCCGCAAGATGATGTGGGGATATGGATTCAACACGGGATGGATGTCGTTGTTGTGGGCTCTGGCCGTAATAGCCCTTGGGTTGGTCGCGTTCCTGGTCATATGGGCTGCAACCGCCGGTGTCCGACGCGACGGGTCGCGTGGTCGTGCCGGGGAGCCCTCGGAATATCCGGTTCGGAGCACCCCTCGGCAGATACTGGACGAGCGGTACGCAAAAGGAGAACTGACAACGGAGGAATATCGCGAGCGGCTCGCTGTACTCGGCGAGGGGCAATGAGTTGACGAGCAGGAACCGATGCGGGGCCGCCGCCGTTCATGGCGACGGCCCCGCACTCACCGATCGCTACTTGGCGTCCGCCGTGATGGCAATCTTCTTCGGAGTAGGGAGCTCCTTGAACGGAACGGTCACCTTGAGCACCCCTTTTGCGAAGTGCGCGTCGATCTTTCCTTCATCCGCCTGCTCGGGGAGGGCGATCCGCCGGTAATAGCTGCTGCTGCTCTCGCGGACCACATACTTCTTCTTGCTGTCTTCGGACTTCTCGTGTCGTTCCGCTTGAATGACGAGTGCGCCCTGATCGATGTCGACCGTGATGTCCTTCTCATCGAATTGCGGCAGATGGGCCTCGACGGTCAGCTTGCTGTCGTCTTCGGTGTAGACGTCGGTCGTGGGGCGCCGGATTCCCTGCAACGGGGCGAACATCCCGTCCTCGAAAAATCGCTTCTGGATGGCGTTCAACTCGGCAAACGGGTCGAAGCGCACAAGGTTACGTGCCATTTTCTTCCAACTCCTCTTTCGTCGCATTAAGCCTGTGGATAGCGGGCCATGTCTGCGACGCTACGGATCGGATGTCGACCTCGACAGGGGCTTTGGTCCTGCTTGCGACTCCGGGGAGCCTGGTTTCTCGTGGGACCTTTGACTCTAGGAGTGCGCCCCTCAGCCGGACAACATGGTGCAAACCATGCATCACCTGAGGAGTGAGAAAAATGACCGCTAAGACCCTCTTGGTCGGAACCGACGGCACCGAATCAAGTCGCGCCGCATTGCGGTGGGCCGTGAAGCGTGCCGCTGCGATTGGAGCCGAGGTGAGTCTCGCCCATGTCGTCGACGATGAGTGGTCGACCATCGGCGCCCGCATGCTCGAAGAGCTCGATGACGACGCGCGACGCCTGCTGGAAAGAGAAGCCGAATATGCAGGCTCCATCGCAACCGAAGTCGTCATCCACACCGAATTGCTTCACGGAAGCGTGATGCAGGAGTTGATCGCCGCGTCGGAAAAGGCAGCGATGATCGTCGTCGGGACGCACAAGACCGGGTTCATCAACGGCAAGGTGTTCGGCTCCCGCAGTCTGTCGCTGGCCGCCGCAGCGCATACACCGGTAGCCATCATCCCTCAAGGCTCACCGCGCGATGGGCGAGGAGTCGTCGTGGGAGTGGATGACTCCGCAGCCGGTCGGCTGGCGATCCGATTCGCCGCCCGAGAGGCCGAGCGCACCCAGGAACTACTCACCCTGATCAGGGCTTTCACGGTTCTAGAGCTTCCGACTGCACATGACGAGGTGCAACGGGAGTTGATCCAACACGGCGAAGCACGCACGTCCGCGGCATTATCTGACGCGGCCGCGCTTGCGGGCCTGGCGGCACCGACGGTCAAGGTGAAGACCCGCAGCGTCCGGCGTGCGGCCGCCGAGGCACTGGTCGATGCCGCGGGCGCGGCCGCCCTCCTTGTCATCGGCAGCTCCCGCGGAGAGGACCCCGACAAGACCATGGTCGGTTCGGTCAGTCATGATGTCCTGATCAACCTGACAAGCCCGACAATCATCGTGCATGCCGGTGATCCCCAATGAAGGCGGTCGTGATCGTCGAGTCGATGTTCGGCAATACCCTCGCCATCGCTGAGGCGATTCGATCGGGGATGCAGGCACACTGCTCGGTATCGGTGATCAGCGTAACCAGGGTCGAATCGACCGATCTCCTGGGCACCGACGTCGTCGTCGTCGGCGGGCCGACGCATATTCACGGGATGAGCACAGAAGCATCGAGGCAGAACGCAGCCATTCTGGCACTCGACTCGTCCTCCGAGCTGAAGCTCGACAGCGATGCTGCCGGCAACGGCATACGCGAATGGCTCCAACTCGTGCACAAGGAGGAGTTGCCGAACCTGTATGCGGCTTTCGACACGCGCGTACGAGGCCTTCAGATCATCACGGGAGCAGCGTCACGGCGGATCGATGCGCAACTCCGCAGGCTGGAAAAGGAGCAGGTTCTTCCCCCCATGAGCTTCCTCGTCGGACCGGATCACAAGTTGATCGCGGGGGAGCGGGAGCGAGCGAAGGAGTGGGGAAACCAGCTTGCACAGTCGGCTCTAGCACGGCTTCACAGCGCCGCGCAGGACATGCCCTGAATTGCTGACACTGCTCTCCGGGACCAGCCGACACCGCCGCCCCGGAAGGCCCGCTGCCCGCCTCCCATGATCAGCGCGGGTTGTTGAGATCGATCGATTCAAGGTGATCGGGCACTCGTGCATTTCGACCGAGCTCATGCTTGACCCGAAGCCGCAACGCGTCGGCAGAATCCGCTTCTCCATGCGTAATGTAGGTCATCTTCGGCGCTCGAGGAGTGTTTCGCATCCACTGCAGTACTTCCCGTGAGTCTGCATGCGCAGAGAGGCTCTCGAGCTGGACGACTTCGGCAGTGATGGGAATATCGCGCCCGTATATGCGCAGGTGATTTTCTCCCTGTGCAAGTGCAGCACCCCGAGTGCCGCCAGCCTGATACCCGGTGAGGATGATTGCATTCTTCGGGTCCGATCCGTACGCGGCGACATGATGAAGCACTCGGCCGCCGGTGAGCATCCCGCTGGCCGAGATGATGATCATCGGACCACCCCGTAAATTGAGGAGCTTCGACTCGTCCACGGTGTGCACCAGTTTGGCCAGGCGGTACATGCTCGCGAACTCCTCTTCGCTCACGCGATGCTCGTCGCGATGACGTCGGTACATTTCCGACACGTTGACTGCCATCGGACTGTTGAGGAAGACGGGGATGTCGGGGATCTCCCCTCGGGTACGCAGTCGCGAGAGGTGGAGCAGCAGAGACTCCGACCGGCCGACGGCGAAAGCAGGAATAATGACGACGCCGCCTCGCTTCGCCACCCGACGGATCACCGGCCCCAGCTCACTGCCGGGATCGAGATCCGGATGTGTCCTGTTTCCATAGGTGGATTCCGAGATGAGAATGTCTACGGCCTCAAGGGAGCGCGGAGGTTGCATCAGCGGGTCATTTGCCCGACCAAGATCGCCGGTGAAGTGCATCGAGACCTCGCCGACCTCAGCATGGACCTGCGCCGCGCCGAGGATGTGGCCCGCTGGAACCAGAGTGACCTGTATGCCAGAGCCGAGGTCGATTCTCTCGTCGAACTCATGGGTGCGAAAAGAATCCAGGGACCGCACGGCTTCCGCAGCCGTGTAGATCGGTCGGGGGTCTCGATGTCTGGATGAGCCTCGCTTCTTCACGAAGCTGGCTTCTTCTTCGAGCAGGTGGCCGCTATCGGGCAGCAGCACTGAACACAGTTCGGCGGTCCCCGAGGTGGCGTGAATGGGTCCCGTGAACCCATCGCGCACCAATGCCGGAATGTACCCGCTGTGATCGAGATGCGCGTGAGTCAGGACGATTGCGTCGATCGAGTCCGGCGCAACCGGGAAGGCACGCCGATTTCGTTCCCGCAGTACCTTGTAGCCCTGAAACAAGCCGCAATCCACCAGTACTCTGCGCCCACCGGATTCAATCAGGTAGCGCGATCCGGTGACTGTCTGGGCAGCCCCGAAAAAGCTGAGAGTGGATGACGGGGCACTCCCCATCATCGTCACGATGCCGTTCCTCGCGCGTGAAAGCACTTGTTTCGATTGGATTTCATGGACCTAACCTCCCAATCGAAGGGAGTGCCAGATAGAGCCTTAGGTCCTTTATTGCTGCCACCCGAGTGTGACTTTCGGCCCTACCGGAGTCGCAACACGACCGGCGATCCTATTCCCATGACCGATACAAGCAACTCTGCCGCTTTATCCTCCTCGGAGACAGCCCGCCCAGAAGATGGCGCGCTTCACGGACGCATCGTGGTGGGGATCGATGGTTCCAAATCCTCGATCGAAGCGTTTCGCTTCGCCATCCGCGCCGCACAGGCATTCAAAGCCTCATTGGAGGCCATCACTGTCTGGACTTATCCCGCGGGAGCCGAAGTGGCCCTGCTCATGAATTGGTCGCCCGAAGAGGACGCGCACGAAATACTCGATTCCGCGGTGGAGACGGTGTTCGGCAAGGACCTCCCTCCCTGGTTCAGCAGCGCTACGAAACCCGGTTCGACCGCGCGCGCCCTCATCGAAGAAAGCGCCGGGGCCGAGATGTTGGTTCTAGGTTCGCGCGGCCACGGTGGATTCGTCGGTCTGCTCCTCGGCTCCGTGAGCGCGGCCTGCGCCGAGCATGCTCGCTGTCCTGTATTGATCGTCCATCCGTCTGCGTGAGCATCGAGGCCGGGAGGGAGGCAATGGCCGAGGGGCGCAACGGCAACCCCCTCGAATCGTCCTCGATGTGATTGCTTGGCTCACACAATGGCCGGGGCTATACTCGCGCTAGGCGGGACTATATTTCGCTTATCTCGCCATCCCGCAGCGAGCAGTGGAGCGCGCGTGGCCGAGGATGATGTGCTGGTGTTTCCCGATGCACCGCGCGGTGACCTGGACCAGGCGCTGGGGACGCTAGTCGATCTCGCCAACCACGTCACGGCGACGCAGGGTCGTCTGCGTGCGCTGCTCAGGGCGAACCAGGCCGTCGTAGAACATCTCGACCTGTCTACCGTGTTGCACAAGATCGTCGAAACGGCGGTCGAGCTCGTCGACGCGCAGTACGGGGCGTTGGGCGTTCTCGCGCCCGATGGAAGCCTCGAGCAACTCATCCAGGTAGGCATGTCGGCGAGCGAGGTGGAGGCGATAGGGCACTTGCCGAAAGGGCTCGGTCTGGTCGGCGCGCTGACCGACGAACAGCGCCCGATCCGCCTTCGCCACCTCGCCGAAGACCCGCGTTCACTGGGATTTCCCGCCGGGCATCCGCCGATGGACAGTTTCCTGGGCATTCCGGTGCGTGTGCGCGATGAGATCTACGGGAACCTGTATCTGACGAATCAGTCGTCTGGCGAATTCAGCGCAGAGGACGAGCAACTCGTCATTGCCCTGGCCGGCACGGCGGGATTCGCCATCGACAACGCCCGCCTGTTCGCCGACTCGCAAAAAAAGCAGGCCTGGGCCGCGGCATCCGCTGAGATCACGGCGGCACTCCTGTCGAGCGAGCCGGAAGACTTCGTCGAACTGCTCACCTCCCGCACCCTGACGCTCGCCAACGCCGACCTCGTCTGCATCGTACGACCGACCGATGACGCGCAGCGGCTCGTGATCGAAACTGCCCGCAGTCGAGACAACGAGAATGTGGAGGGGACGTTCTTTCCCGCCGCCGGATCGGTCGCCGCAAGCGTCATCGAGGGGGGACAGCCACGGCTCGTCGATGAGGTGGAAGCTCTCGAGGCCGCCCCGACGCCTGGTCGCAAGGAGGGTCCGACCATGGCCATCCCGCTTATAGCCTCCGGGAGCACTCATGGTGCGTTGGTCGTCTCGAGATCTCCCGGGGGCGGGCGTTTCACATCGGCG
>Ga0157371_10001013_pt1 | contig 30961 bp, 27 predicted proteins | sample C45metaG_FD_113462 | JGI IMG/M metagenome (GOLD analysis project Ga0157371, IMG submission 113462) | Corn rhizosphere microbial communities from Kellogg Biological Station, Michigan, USA - C4-5 metaG | ecosystem: Host-associated > Plants > Roots > Rhizosphere > Soil | place: USA: Michigan... | reverse complement strand
CGGGGCTGATCATACACTGCAACTCCCAACTCTCGGCTCAACTCATGGTCAAGCACACCCCCGTCATCATATCGAAGCTGCGTCGGACGCTCGCACGGAGCCAGCACAACACGGGGCTCCATCTTGCCGGGAAACGCAATAAATGGATCATCCGGGAAGATTTTCATCGGATAGCCTGCCGTATTACGTAGTTCGCCGCTAGGGTTTACGAACTGTGCGCTTTGCCCCTCAATGAGACGCCTCTGAAATACCGGTCTTCCTAGTCCCTTAACGCCCAAGAAAGCGTCTTTCGTCCGAATATCTCCATATAAATAGAGCAGGTCATCACGCTCAGGCCCGGCTGCGAGTGCCGTCATTTTACTTACGATGTTGTACACATCAGGCTGAGGATCTGGAAGGTCTCTGACGTCAGGCAAAATAGTAACTGCCTGCATGGCTATATTACAGCCATTAATGCAAACTGAGCCAACGTCTTCGGCTTCGGTCCTCGCACGAGCAGGTCGCTCGACATCATGTGGTGAAAAGGTCATAAACCCCTCGCCCTCATACACACCAACAGAGGCAGCATGAGGCACAAGGAGCCTTACTTCAGGTCTAGACATACAAAAACTACCTTCGGCACCACAGTGGTGTCGTCCTGTTTTATTTTTCGCCTACACATAATATACATAAGCACCTTAAAAAGAAAGGAGAAACTTCACAAGTTGGCAAAATGCTGCAGGGATTTAATTTTTATATATAATAAAGAAGTATTATGTCACCAAACTCTTCTATTTCTGTGCTGCAGCTCCTGCAACACCAACTCAGCGAGGCACATGCCCGCAATGAAGCAACACGCGCATATCATTCACAAGGCGAGCTCATCGAAGTACCTGGCATGGGCAAAGCACTATCAAGCGCCTATGAACAACTTCGCAATGCTGCCGAATACGCCGAGGAGCATCTGCTACTCCAGCGCGCCATTCGTCGCTTTTATCATCGATCTCTGTCATTTTTTACGCATAAAACACCCGAAAAACTCGGCGAAGAGCTTATTCTTGAACTGACACAGGCAGGGTATCTACAAAATAAGACCTACGGCCATCATGTCGCTGTACAGATCAACTCTTTAATCGAGCATGCTATGGACACCTACTGGGCTATGCGCAAATCGCACGTGGGCCGCGAGAAGGCCGCCGATTGGACGCTTGAAGAGCTGTCTGTTACGACCGAAGAGCTGCTCAACCCGCATTTCCAGCTCAATGCCATTGCCTACACCGCGTACTACCACTACCTGCAAATTATTCCGCGCGACGCATACATTAGTTCAGCGCACGATGCTGAAAAGTATGAGATCTGTCTCTATATTGCCGTCCACCAAGCGCTGCTTAAGTCAGATATTGCCATCGTTCGACATGCGCTCATACATATGTACAATCAGAATCCCGCAGACCTCGTACAGTACGTCACCTTTAATACGCACATCACCGAACTGTATACTTCGCCACTCACCGAGCGCCTCCAGCGTGCAGTCAGCCGCGCTGGCGCGCCATTCCGTGTGCTCCGCAGTCTTGCAGAAAGCCACCCAACGCTTCACGAAGTCGTGCACGACCGCGACCTCTTTATGCACTCGTACGACCACCAAGTCCGCAAAGAATACAAAGACCTTACCAATCGGCTTAACAAAGGCATTTTGCGAAGTATTGCCTTCATCTTTATTACTAAAGTTATCATCGGCCTCGGTGTCGAGATTCCGTATGATCTTATTTTTGTTGGGAGTATTGCGTTCATTCCTCTGGCAATCAACCTATGTATACCTCCGCTCTACATGGCGAGTCTTAAGGTTGGACTTCGCACGCCATCACGCGACAACGCAGCAGCACTCAATGACTATATGGATAAAGCGCTATACGCCCCCGAAGCTACACAAGGCCTCTTTACCCCAACGGGCATTAAGGCTGTTTCGGATGGTACAAAAGCACTCTATGGTATTTTGTTCTTTATACCGCTTGGCATCACGCTCTACGTACTGTCATTGCTTCACTTCAATATCGTTCAGACTGTTATTTTCTTTGTCTTCCTGTCTACTGCCAGCTTCTTAGGCTTCCGGTTAGCACGCATGATTCGAGAGCTCGAACTTGTAGCCAAGCAGCGTAATATCATCAGCACTCTGCGCGATTTCTTCTATCTGCCCTTTATTTTGGTTGGCCAATGGCTTTCTCGTAATTACGCCAAAGTAAATGCCGTTGCATTTGTACTTGATATGGCGATCGAGCTGCCCCTCAAAACGATGATGCGCCTTATCAGACAATGGACCCGCTTCTTAAATGAGAAGCACGATGAGCTTGTTGGTTAATAACCGATTCGGCGCCAACGAACACCCAGCAATAGCAACGCTAAAGCAGCAACGGCACCATATCCGATGAAAATCGGGCGATACCACTCTACAATAAAAACATTTGCCAGCAAGGCATAGACATACATAGAAATTATTCCGATAAGCAAGGTGCCCGTCAGCGCTTTGCCCGGCATTCGCGCTCGCTTGATCGTCACGAGAGCGACGCCGAATACAAGACCATACCCAAGCGTACCAATAACTATCGGCCATTGTTGGTCAGGTGTATAGAAATGCATATAGCTCAAAGGTGGCAGCCCATAGCCGTCGCGCCAAAGCTGCCAAAAGAGCGTACCGGGATGCAACAAGAGCACGCAGATAAATATAATTGTCAGCAAACGAAGAAGCCATGGGCGCGGCTGCTTTGGCTCAGGAGACACGCTTCGCACAGCCAGCATATACACAACAAGGCATGCAAAAGCGCTTGCCAGCATATCAAAGAGCGGCGATATAGCATACGGAGACATCGGCCAGAGTCGGCCTTTAAAGGGCTCTGCCCACGACAAAAACGCCGCCCCACCGATGGCTAAGGTGCTGACCACCATGCTCAAACTAGCTATAGCCGATCGTTTCATCGCTGCCATTGTATACTTGACATCATACACCAAAACATCGCATTATGTATGTAGCTAAGAGGCAACGCCCACTTGCGTAAGTTCACTGTTGCAATCATCATATGCACAATCGCCATCCTTGGCGGCGGAACTTTTATTGCCCTTCACCACTTCAGTCAAAGCAAAACACAGACCAAAGCAAACGAAAGTGCTACCACGAGTCGTTCTGCTACCATCACTTTTGACGGCGACAGCTTTGAACCCGAAACTTCAACAGTTGCCGCTGGCGGAATCGTAAAGGTCGTTAACCAATCATCGACAGAATTAGACTTCGAGTCGAATCCCCACCCCAGCCATACAGGCAATCAAGAGATCAATCTTGGTGATGTAGCGCCAGGCGTTAGCCGATCGTTCACCGTCCATACTAAAGGGACTTGGGGTTTTCACAACCACGTAAGCAGTAGTCAGCGTGGCACGATTATCGTGCAATAGACTATTTATCGAACAACCAGAGCTGCATGTTGCTGGTCACAACACGGTTGATGAAGTCCGTAATAACAGGCGCATCAGCCGAACTAAATGGCTTGTCGCCGCTCCAATAAGACCAGTTAGTTTCTTCGGCAGTCTTGCTCTTGTCTTGGGCAAAAATATTAATCGAAACGTCGTAGCCATCTTTCTGCAAAGCAGTAGCTTGGCTAAAAACCGTGTCCAAAATTGACTTACGGCGTTCTGGCGTCAAGGTCACGACCTTAGCTGGATCAAGCGTATATTTTGATGCAAAAGTACCGGTGTTAAACCAGATTTTCTTAGTGCCTAGCGCGGTTGCCATTTCGGTAAGTAAGTCGGGGTTAAGGAACTCTGCAGCATTCAAAATACTACCGTTACCGCCCTGCTTCGCCATCCATGGGAATCCCTGAATGCCCGCATAATTCACAAGGCCCGGCTGGATACCCTTTACATACGGGAGGAGACTGGCATAGTCACCATTTTCCCAGTTAAAGTCAGATGTGTCGTATGTTGCTGAGTTGAGCATGACACTCGTTTGGGCGTCCGGAAATACCGCACGTAAGGCAGTTAAGTAGGCGTTGACTGCTGGCGCGAAAAACTCAGGCTTATTGTTATCCCAGTATGGCAAGTTTGCCTCAGGAAACGGCGTCCAAATACCCATTTGCTGACTCGTAACACCCTGCGCCTTTAGCTCAGTAAAGTATGTCTGAAGTGCTGGCGTATATGTTCCGTTAGCGAATAGCTCGAAGTCAAGCAATGTGCCACCCTTGGTTGATGGCTCTGCAATGATCACTGGACGAACGTGAAAAGTACTAAACTCTTTGAGCGTTGCGGCGTCTTCTTTAGCCAATGCTACAGCGGCATCATTTGAATCAGGCATCGAAATGAATACCATCATAGTGTCAGTTGCGAGTGAGTGACATGCATCTTGGTACACAGAAAGTTTACGTAAACCGCCACTTGTAGCACCGCGCAAATTAAGAGCCTTTTGAGTGCTACACGTAGTCGTTGCAACGTGCGTTGCTTTGGTAGTGTGCGCCCAGCTCTTGATGATACTGATTGGCTTTTTGCCCGTCATAAACTGATAGACCATACCGGCAGAAAAGAGCATGAATCCGATGAAAATAATGTTAATTAATACGATGTGTCGAGGTTTCATACACTAAATTCCTTCCCGTTGCCATTTTTGCCATTCCAGGGTGTCGCCACGAAGTACCATGTGCGAGCTGCGCAAAAGCGCATGGAATTCAATCCAAACCACGAGGTAAAAGAGTGGCCACGTAATTGGCCAGATGAGTAGTAAGTTGAGGCGCTCGCGGAAGCTCATACGTGTACCAAACAACGCAACAACAATGTACGAAATTCCAACAAATAACATACTGAGTGCCAGTGATACGTACTCGCCCGAGACGATACTATACGTCAGAAGTAGTGTGGCGCCGATTGGTTCGAGCAGTAGCTGTAGCTCAGAAAAGAGCGCGAATGGCAGGATGAACCAACCCAAGAACTTATTGTGATTTCGATCGAGCGAGAAGAACATGCGACGGTACTGCAAAAATGTATCAAAGCGCCCCTTCTTCCATCGCAAGCGCTGGCTCATAAGACCCAAATAGCTTGACGCACCTTCGGTATAGCACACAACATCTTCGGCAAATATCGAACGCATGCCGTGAAACTTGGTACGCATGGACATTTCGATATCTTCGGTCTTATTCTTTTCGTCAAAGTAGCCAAAGTATTCAAAGGTTGTACTACGGCGGAATGCTGCGCAAGCACCACCATAGATGTACTCGGCACCCATAACACAATGTGCGCGCTTAAAGTAAAAGCCAAACAGATATTCTAGCTTCTGCATGCGGCTCACAATGCGTCCCCGAATGTTAGCAACGCGGACGTTACCAACAGCAGCAGATACACGAGGGTCGCGGAAGTGCTCTACAAGGTTCTCGACAGCATCTGGCGCGAGCGCTGAGTCTGCATCGATCGTCAAAATGAGCTCGCCACGGCTTTTCTTAATACCGTAGTTTAGCGCGCGGCCCTTGCCACCATTTTCAATGTAGTACTGACGAATATTACGGCGCTTGTACTTAAGTGTGTACTGCGCAATAAACTTATCGACAATCTCACGCGAATTATCAGTAGAGCCATCGTTAACAACAATGATCTGCATGTTTGGATACTTGTTCTTAATGACAGAGCGGAGGGTTTTGAGTACGCCAACTTCTTCGTTCCAGGCAGGAATAATAACCGATACTAACGGCATGTAGCGTTGCACTTCGCCATGCTTTTTAACTTCTTTGCGAAGCACACGGTAGCGGCGCCATGGTTGGCTCACCGAGAAAAAGGCTGAGAAGCTGAGGAACATAAAATACTTTACCAACATGATGGTCGCCAAAAAGATGGTCATGTTGCGGAAAAACAGGAATAAGGTTTCGTTTGTCATTATTGCTCCACTCCTTGTACGGACAGCAACGTTGCTTCAACAACGACGTTGGCGCCACCAGCCTGGTCATTGCAGCTAATTATTAATTTGCTCGCACGGCCTGCATCGCTCGCGATATATGGCACGCTATCGGCATAGACCTTAGCGCTTGTCACTTTATAGACATATCGCCAGTCTTTGTCGGTATCCATAAAGATGTTGCTGCCGACGGCAGGCAGGTTTTGGTCATTAATCGTGCGGAAGCTCGATCGGCAATACAGCATTGCGACGCCGATGTTGCCGTCTCGAGGCTCAACTGGCAGCAGCAAATGCAAAGCTGTTGCCCGCGCAAGCCATTGGCCATTGTTATAAATTGGCGCCACGACATCCAAACGCGCATTACGCTCTGGGAGCTTCACGTTTGTTGGGCGGCCGAAGCTACCATAGAGCTTTTCATTGCTAAATGATGAACCACGGAGATCATAGCTTGTGGTGTACGCCTGTAGATTCACAGGGTCAATGGCGTGTACAAATGGGAGCGAGCGGTTGTATACCGATTCGTAGCCTGAAGCCAGTAAGAAGGCACTGATAAGGCCGCAGAGAGCCAAAACGAGCACACGCATCGTAGCAGAAAGGAATGCCGTCAGCTTTTTCATTTGGCATCCTTCTTAATGCGGAGCAGACGTCGAATTCGCCATTCAATAAGGCCCTTACTGAGGGCTGCGATGATATTAATCAGCAAAACAGCACCCAAAAAAACCAGGTATAAATACCAAAGAACTAAAAAGGGGCTTTCGCCCGAATTAAAGATGAGCATGCGCTTGACCTTCTTTGCTTATCTTAGGATGTAAAAAATTTCACAACAATCTAGTACGATAATAGCACACAAGGAATACATATTCAACAACATTATTGTTGTTTTGTCATATTTAGTGTTTGTTAATTAATAGCTACTGTTCCGCCCTGGCGCTCAACATGCTCCCAAGCAGAACTTTCCTGCATCGGCTTGAGGAGTCCGGGTGCGCGCCGTAGAGACTGTATCAATGCAGCAAATTCAACAGCCGTTAAAATATACATCAAGAAATAAACGAGCGGTAGCATCAGTGTCAGTCGCAGTTTTGAGTGCCATGTCTCTGTCGATTCTGACGAAACCATAGCGTATACAAATGCCGAAACAATTACGTAGACACTAATCATTGACGTAAGGTCAGCATACCGCACGACAACAAATAAAATATACCCTACAAGCAGAGGTTCGACCAGTAGCACTGCCTCACCAACGAGTGCATAAGGCAATTGATACCAGGTTAGACGCTTGTCGTATTTTGCGCTATTGCGAAAAAACAATGTCCTGTTTTTCATCAGCGTTTGCATACGTCCATACTTCCACCTGAAGCGCTGCCGGATGAGCGATGAAAAACTCATAACATGTTCAGTATATGCCACACTGTCTGCAGCATAGTGGATCTTGTGGTAGGTGTTGCCGTATTCCCGAATCAACTTCACAGTGAGGTCGATATCTTCGGTCATGGTATCCGTATCGTACAGACCCGCACGCATCAGCGCTGAACGACGAAAGGTCGAGCCCACACCGCCAACAATATATTCCATGTTATTCAGGGTCAGTGCGCGCTTCATGCGGTACGAAATAAGATATTCAAATTGCTGGGCAATCCCCAGCAAGTGTCGTGTTGGGATAATTTTAACGTTTGATGCAGCCGCCAAGATGCGCCGATCACGGAAATGTGCCACCATACGAGTAACCGCGTCTGATTTTAGGAGCGAGTCGGCATCAACCACCATAACAAGTGAACCCTTGGCCCAATATTGTACTGCTCGGTTAATTGCCGCAGCCTTGCCGGCATTCGCCTGGTGCACGACAGTAATCACACCTGGATGCTTGCGCTGGAATTGACGCAGGCGACCGAGCGTACAGTCTTTCGAGCCGTCATCAACGACGATGATTTGTTTCTTGCGATAATCATTGGCAAGCACTGACTCAACCGTACGAATCACGCCCGTTTCTTCGTTATAGGCAGGAATAATAATTGATATAAGTGGCGCATACGACCGACGCTTTTGCCGCTGCAGATAGGCACGGCGCATCCGTTTAAAGTCATATATGTCCGACCCCACAACCATAATCAATAGTCGCGCAAAGTTGAGCATACTGAGCACTGCAATAAGAATATACATGCTACGCGAAATATCCATGGCTGCCCTTCTGATATGTCACTCGCTGTACTTCTCCGACAAATTCAAAATGTAACACGCGCCGATTTTGAAAGGTCGGACCAGTACACGTCATGAGCAAAATGCTGTGGTCGTATTGTGCTGACAAAATCGATCCATCCTGAGGCGAAACAACTAAATCATCCACGTAGCGGTACAAAAGCGAGCGCCCATCTGACATAGTCACATATAATTGCTCATCTGTCGCTACGCCAACGAGACGTCCAAATACTGCCTGAATAGCATGACCATAGATTATTGGCGTCGCTGGCGTGCGGCTGCCTGCCATTACAAATGCGTGCGTCCGATCGAGCGTCCACCCACGCGATGCTCCACCATATGAGCCTTGTTCAACTTGTAGCGAAATACTTAAGCGAGGCAAACTAAGGCCAGTAGGCTGGCCAAAAACGTAGGCATATGTCGGCATCGGCTGTGTTTGAGTCTGCGCCTGCACCAAAGCTGCTTTATTTTGGCGCTGGCCCTGCCACCGCGTCACAGACGCGTTAAGCCGAGGGGCACCAATATAGCAAACACCGAGCGCCATTAATACGCTGCCGGTTATAGCAACCAGATTCCGTTTCCAGAATGATAGCGTTCGCACGCGCTGCATTGTATGTCCACCCTGCCTTAGATTATTGCTCGTACTTACGGCGAGCGATGCGTACGACGATCTGGCTAATGATTGCCACGCCACCGACCGTAATCGCTGCATACGCCAAGATAGCTGCGAGAGTGTTACCACCTGTATTAGGAAGAATCGCTGCTCCCGCACCCGTAACTGTCACACTACCTACAATTGATGCACCTTTTCCGTACATGACACGCTCCCTTACAAATACAAAAGAGGGCTGCCGCGCTGACGACAGAACCCTCTTTTGTTCTAATATCATCCGTATAATACACCTCTTTGCTTCTGTTGTAAATAACACATGAAGCTTATGCTTACTTCTTATACCTGATATAGTGTCGCGCGGAGCAATTCGTTTAATCTGAATTGTGTCATTTTGTTGACATCTAAAATGCCTATGCCTATTATGTGTAAGTTAGGAAAACATAAGCGGTGTGTGAGACCGTTTGTGAAGTAATTTATTACATAATATTCCACAAAAAGGGTGGACCAAAGCACGGCATTTCTCGTCGCTATGGGCATAATCAAAGATCGGGTGGGTGCATAGTACATGCACCTTATGTTTTATTTGCAAGATCTTTGCGGTTGCCCTTGTGATAGGTATTGTCTCAAAACGAGCCAAATCGACTCGTTAGGTTATTAATTTTCAATTTTTTGTTTAAAACACAACGGCTACCTCTGTTGGCAGTGACTTGAAACCAATACCGAACAATGCTTATTCTTGTGGCAACATTCAGAGATGTCATTTTGGTTTGAATGATTTAGCAAACGTAAACATAAGGTACTATGTCTAGACTTCCTGTTCCTGGAACCGACGATGGCTCTTGGGGAGATATCTTAAATGAATTTCTCCTTGTTGAGCACACCCGCGATGGCGCACTCCGCCTCGATGGTAGCTTAGCGTCCAAGTATACAAAGCCCGCAGGCGGCATACCCAAGCACCACCTTGACACGACAATCCAGCAGAGTCTTGCAAAGGCAGACACCTTCACGACTATTACCGACCTCAACGATACAAGTATCAACAACGCTAACAGCGGTCAGGTCCTGTCATATGACAGCTCTTCGCAAAAGTGGAAAAACGCAGCCCTGCCCGCGGCGCCCGAGGCAAGCGACTCACAAAAGGGCGTCGTGCAACTGGCCGGTGACCTAAGCGGCAGCGCAGCAGCACCCCGGGTTAAAAGCCGCACAACAAAAGCAACAGTCCACCCTACCAGTGGCGACTACCCCGTCAGCAGCTACGCAAATGCCTCGGCGGCCATACAGGCCGCACTTGATAGCGTAGGTCAAAATGGTGGCGGTGAAGTGTTTGTTGGCGAAGGGGTTTATACTCTGCCCTTTACCCTAGGTATACCGTCTAATGTAACACTCCGTGGCTCTCAAAGCGGCAAGACTATTTTAATGCCGGCAAATAACATGAACAGTCATGTTATTACCAACAGTGATAATATTAATGGCAATACCCGTATCGTCATTACGCATATTGTCATTGATGGTAATGGCATAAATCAGAGTGGCGGTCGTGGCATCTTTTTGAAGCGTGTAACTCGCTCGCGGCTCGACCACGTTACTGTCAGCAACGCTAAACTCGATGGTGTTGCACTCGACAACTGCTCCACGGTTCGCATGACGTACCTAATCGTTGAGCACAATATGGGTACCGGCGTTTTACTTACGACATGTGATTCATGCTGCGTTAAAAATAGCGAGATCAGCTACAACCATGTGGGTGTTGCGCTGGCGTCAACGAGTAACCACAACGAGGTTACCGGTAATCGCATTTTACACAGCGAGCTATATAGCTTGCTTGGTGGTACTGCAGCCGATACGCAATTTAACGCCTATAATACGTTTTCACACAACATCATAGAGCACGGTGGTGACGACGCCTTGGTACTCGACCACAACCCCTACACTACCTGCATTGGAAATCAGGTTCGTTACTGCGGTAGCCACGCTGGCGACCAAGGCCTCCCCATCGATACTTCAGCCAATTCAGTTATTTCTGGCAATATTATCGAGTACAATTTCGCCGACGGTATTGAGCTCAAAAATAACTCTAACTATTGCACGATTACTGGTAACATTTCGCGCAATAACAGCAACCCTGCAGTAGGCGGTCTGTCAAATGGCGCCGGCATCGTGGTACGTGCTGGCATCACTGGCTGCACAATAACTGGCAATACCTGTTACTGTGATGAACTACAACCCAGCCAACGACGTGGCATCATTCTGACTGGCGCAGGCGTCGATTATAATACAGTCATCGGCAATGTTGTCTACGGCAACTCTATTAACCAGATTGAGCTTTCGAGTAATATTGGCACGCACAATACCATCAACAATAACTCCGGTGCAAATGCCACAAACACCAACGTTCTGATCAGTAAGGTTGCTGACCAACCCGTTAAGCACACCAACAGTACTACCAGCAATACCATCGAGATTTCGCCGACGGGCAATACCGGATCGTCGCGTACCAAAGGTGCGTTGTTCGTAGACAACTCGCTTAATCCTGGTGTTGGTTTTGGCATGTACACCACGCAAGGAGCTGGTGCCGTCGCACCACTCATGGCGCTTCGCAATGGTGACACAGTCGCAAACACAACCTGGGATTACAACCCAGCCATTGCGCTCTGGACCAATGTTTCGACACAATCAGGGCTCCTGCTTGATCAGGCTAATAATCTTGGCACCTCAAGAGCCGGAATCGTCGTTAAATCAAGCGTAGACCAAACAACACCAAATGCATATGGACTCATTGCCGGACAGCAGCAAGGGACAGGCACCACAAACCCTGTGTATTGGGGCGATAATGCCGGCACGGGCACAGTATACAGTGGCCGAGGTTCGGGTGGCGCAGTCTTCATGGCCGACCAAAACGGCAACGGTTTTGGTATGAGTATCGACCGTGATACAACCAACACCAACTCAACAACAGGCAGTATGCGCATCCTGGACACAGCCAATGTGACCGACAATGGCACGTATACTAAAACCGGCACCACCTTTGCAATCGCGAGCGCAATTGCAGCAACCGCTGGCACTATTACCGACAATAGTAAGGTCGCGACATTTGCACAAAATAACAGCGGCGCCACAGGCGACGTTGTTACAATCACCAACAGTGGATCAGGCGCAACTCTGGTCGTCGATAGCAATACACTTGTAGCCAAGGGCGGCAAAGTGGGCTTTAGTACTACTGCGCCAACGGCTTTTGTCGACACCCCTGCCTCCTCAACAAGTGCAGCAAGTCTGCGCATTCGGCAGGGCGTCGCTCCAAGCACACCGAATAGCGGTGACCTATGGCAAGACGGCGCGCACCTGTATGCCCGTATTGGCAGCAGTACGTATCAACTTGACCAACAGGCGACTACTGCACCGCAAAGTACGGGCAAAATCGTCAGCCAAACAGCGCATGGCCTCAGCACGGGCAACATCGTGCGGTTCAATGGCACCGCCTACGTTAAAGCACAGGCCACTACTTTTACGAACGCCGACTGCGTGGGCATTGTCAGCAGCGTTATAGACGCCAACTCGTTCAGTATGGTCACATCGGGCTACATCACTGGCCTCAGCGGCCTCACCGCAGGAGTGCGCTATTATCTATCAGCAGCTACAGCAGGAGCCGTAACAAACACCGAGCCCGCAATCGGCCTCATCTCAAAACCAATTTTGTTCGCCGACTCGTCAAGCTCTGGATACGTTTCTATCGGACGGAGTCAAACTGTCAGCAATAATCAAGCGGCTGTCGACTGGTCCCCGGGTGACCAGTCACTTGCAGGCTGGTCATTTGACCCCGTTCTCGCAGTCAACACAAGCATTCTTCCAAGTGCTGGCGTCATGCATATGGCGCGCGTTGCCATACCAAATGGGGCGACCATAACTAACATTCTTATGGACGTAACAACTGCTGGCGCAGGGTTAACCAGTAGTGGCGCTGCGATATACCAAAATGGCGTCCTGCTCGGGCAGACAGCGGACCAATCGACAAACTGGACGACAACCAATACCAAGACCATGCCACTGAGCGGCGGACCGATAACCGCAGCCAGCGGATATATCTACATTGCCGTATGGGCTAACGGGACAACACTGCCGACCTTGGCACGCGCAACGGGGCGCTCTAACATCAATGTGGGCACCGTTAGTACCAATTACCGCTTTGCTTCGTCAGGCAGCAGCATTACCACAACACCCCCAGCGACGCTCGGAAGCCTTGCGGCATCAAGCGTATCGTGGTGGCTCGCCATTAGCTAGGTAGCAGTTCTGGTGCTTATACAAAAAGAAAACCCCTTGTTTCCAAGGGGTTTTTGTTGGGTCAGTCCTTGTTAGAACTGTTCGTTTGGATCGCCAGCGTATCCGCTACCGCCGTGCGCAATAACCCAGTCGGCACATTGGTTCCAGCTGTTAAAGCCGTATACATACCAATAACCGTGGTTACATTGCATCTTGCTGGTAGGAGCTGGGGTTGCTACATAGCGTAAGCAGTGATCGAGATTTTTAAAGCCCAATGCCTGCCAACCTTGACCACCATATTGCACGTAGCAAACCTTTTGAGGGCTGCCTTTAGCAACGTCAAAGTAGCTAGGAGCTGCAGCTGCTGCACCGGTAGCGCTTACGACCGCAACGGTTGCAACTGCCAAAAAGCCAGTTACGATCTTTGATGATCGAATAAGCTTCGCAAAATTCGCAATTGATTGCTTCATGAGCTTTCTCCTATTAAAATTTGACACAACTCTCCTATTCTACGGTAGTTTCTCAGATGAGGCAACGGTCTTTACCCCTATTCGAGCCTCTTTTCGCTGTAAAATTGTACTTTTTGCGGCCTCTATACAGCTAGAGGTCACTGCAATAAGCAAAAAGAGAAATGCATACTGGGCAAAATCTTCGGAAAGTGTTGTGCCGTGCAGCAGTGCAAGCACCGGAATACAGATAAGAGAAATAGCCGTAAGCTTAAATGTCTGCACTGCTGGGATGCCTACAATAATAGCCACGACGCCGTACACCATAATAAACAGTCGCCCATACACCGCGTCACGGAAAAGCATACCGACAACTACCAAACCCAAGACCGAAAGCACCGACTTAAGTACAACGCGGCCAGACTTTGGCTTATCAAGCCCATGGTGCTGGCGCCATTCTGCAATGAGCCGTGGCGAATACACACGCTTTAGGTACGATGAAGATTTGGTAGATGAAGGTGTGGTAGGCTTTGGCATTATTTGACCCTGTACAGTTCTATTGTTGGTGAATCATATACTAATTGCAATCCAGGCTGCTGGTGAACATAGCTGTAGCGCTGGTAATCGTATTCTTTGGCTAGCATTATATACGATACATGTAGCTGGCGAAGATCACGCGCCAGAGTCTTGTCGCCCTTCTGGGCGGCGGGCAAGACGTGTGATTCTAGCACCTGCTGCTCGGGAGTATTTTGCCAGTGGTCAAGGCCAGCAAGCTCTGGATTGCTACTGGTTATGACACTCGCGTTAAAAAAGCGGTCGGCTGGATTGGCGAGATTGCGGTTATGTGCAAACGAGAATCGCATATATTGATGCCATGGCAAAAATAACACGCTATCCGTTGACTTCACGAGCTGATTAACCGCATACCAATCATGAGGATACTCACGAGCCTGGAGCTGGCCATGGAATCCCCATAACATCAGTGGCGCAAATAGCGCAGCGATGACTACCACAAAAGCTGCAACGTCCTCTGCCTTAATGCTATGTTTGCGATCAGCTAGGTATTGCCATATATCGGCGAGCCCGAATGCCGCAAGCACCGCATACCCCAAAGCTAAAAGCATTACGAATTTTTGGGGCTCACGATACCCTGCAAAAATCGGGACTATGTCTGTCAGCCACTGGTTAAACGAAGCGAAAATAGTGCCTTGTGTACCGCAGGCCAAGATAATTGCGAAGCTCATTACAGAAGTTATGATTGCCGCTGTACGTTTGTTGGTCTGCCACATTCTAATAAAACCAAGTATCACAAAAAGTAGCACTGCAATAAGAACTACCAACCACCAACCATACAGCTCGCGGGGTGTAACGTATAAATTACGTGCGTCGCCCCAAAAACCCTGCAGCGTTAGTATGTTCGCCAGCTTTCCCCAGCCGTGCCCAGCCGTCGCAAAAGCAGCTTGGTCACTACCCGTAAAGCTCTTGATAAGCTCAGCGGCACGTCCCTGCCCCTGCACAAATGGAATGATCCAATAGCTCGCTACAGCCACAAACGCCGCAAGCGAAACGAAACTCGTACGCAAAAACCGACGTAACCACTGTCTATCCGCCCGCCCCGTAACCACAGCTACAAGACTGGAAATCACGGCAAAAAGTAGTACCATCCCAAGCGTGTGCAATGAAACAGCCGCAATAGCTGCCGCGACACCTGCCGCGCCTACTGCAGTGCGCATCTGTGGATTTCGCAAAAATACGAGCCAAATCCATACGAAAAATGGCAGTAAGGCATAGCCCAAAAGCACCATAAACTGCCCAGCCATAAAGCGAGAATAAACAAACGGATTACAGATATATAAAAGACCCGCAAACAATGCTGGCACCGTCCAGTCAACCTGCGAAAATTGCGTGCTAGGTCGCAGGAAGCGTGTAAGCATATATGCCCCCGTGCCGCTCAGCGTAATAATCGCTAAAAGCACTAATTTCTGGACTACATCACCTGGTAAAACAAGATTTAAAATCCATAGAAATCCATAAAATGGAAAGCCCGCTGCTTGCAGTGATGGGACTTGTGTCTGTGGCGTAAACACCATATCAAGTGTCAGTACATACCCATGCTTAAGCAAGGGGCCGAGCACAATAACCGCCAGAAGTGCGTACACTACGTAAGGATATTTTGCAGCCCGCTGAAGCCAGGTCATGAACGCACCTTTCGGCTAAAGAGTCGCTTTCCACCCTTGCGGGCCCATAGTACGTAGGCAATAGCTGCGGCGAAAGCTGTACCACTCACAATAAGACCGCCATAGAAAATGCGCTGAGGCGCGAACTCTGCAATAAGGGTCAGGTTATATGTCCCATCAGCATTGCGCGTGCAGGCAGATTGCTTCTGGCAGAAAGTTGCTGTATCCACATACCATCCATTCATGGCAACGTTTGCCTCAAAATGACTCTTCTGAGAGACCATATCAGGATGAACGGCCGGGCGCCAACTATTGAGTGCGCCATTTACTTTTGCATTACTTGCCTCGAGACGCCAGCCAGTGTGGTACGCCTCATTCATAATCAAATAAAATGGCCCTTGTGCACCTTCGACGTGAATAAGCTTGCGTGTTGGGGCATGTGCATCAAATGTAATCTTGCGCGGTTGAGTCACCTGTTGCATGTCGGTCTGGACCGTCATATCACCAACTAAAGGAGTGACATCACTAACGCTGATGTCATCGTAGTTGACTGAAACTTGATGACCATCGGTATCTGGCTCGGCATAGAGTGTTAGAGACATTTTTGTTGCGCCAAGCGGAGCTACAAAACGGATGGTTGTATCGTGCCAGCCTGCACCTTTAACAGCAATTCGCTCGCTCTTGCTTGTTCCTGCCGCGTCATTAAAACGAACTGAATAGGTAGCGTTTTGCGCCGTTGCCGACTTGTAACTCAAGTGCAGTTCATAGGTATTGTTTTGCGTAATATTAATGGACTCAGGACTCGTACACGCCGTGTGACGTTTAGCCCATAGCTGCAAAGAGCTTTTACCACTTTTTACCGTCGATGCGTCCAGAGTCATTCCAATGGCTGCGTTTGCGTCGTATTCGTTACAGTCACGAACATTACGCTGCCAGAGGCCATCTTCGAGAGAGCCGTTCTTGATCAGATTTGCAAACGGTTTGGTGTCAGTAAATGCCACTGTGTTCTTCCCGACAGGTAATGTAACCTTTTGAGCTTCAGAAGATTGTGCTTCAATAACTTGCCGTTCAGTAAGTGGTGATAAGCGGAATTTATCGTAATGCGTGATGGCAAATTGCGTCTGCGACTGGTTAGGGTACCCGTAGGCGGTGATTGTCATATGCGTTGCGCCAGCAGGAGCGTCAATACGACGAGAATACGTATGCCACCCTTTATCAAAGGTCTTGATGTCTTCTTTAATCACGGTTTGGGCCGGGTCGTCAAATGCCACTTTGTATCCAACCTTCTGTCCGCCATTTATCTGGTAGTCAAAGCTAAAGAGATAGTTCTTGCCTTCAGTGACCGGCGCTATTTGGCTTGTACAAGCCGTGTGGCTAAACGCCCCGAGCTGTACTGAGTTTTTATTCTCCCATGAACCAACCGGATCAAGCCGCATATCAAGTTGCGCTTTGGCGTTATACGGATTACAGTCAGCTACTTCTTTTTGCCACAAACCATCAATAAATGAGCCATTAGGAATCAAATTACTCTTGCTTGCCGTCCATACCGTCACGGTGCTGTTGAGGTTACCGAGGCTCTTAGTGCCATTTTCTTGTTTAATGGGCAGAAGAGAGTTGCCGATGCCTGCGTAGTATTGCCAATCTTTGTTAAGCGTCAACTCACCTACCTGCTGTTGATCACCATTGTCACGAACTGCCTGTCCATTAACCGACAAACTACCCGTCAGCTGTGACATAAATTGCAGTGTGCCATTTGCGATAGCGTAGCTAAGCATGCGTTTTGGCGTGATTGACAGCTGCGATGGTGCGATAGTTGTTTTCTGCTGTGCGGCAGTCGTGCCCTGCAGTTGGTACTGGTCACCGAGGTCAAATAATGTGTCCACGCGAGTAGCTGGCACGGTGCTTGGCAGAGGTGAAGCTGTGGTATCAACTGCCGTGGCAAGACCGGCACCGACCTGACTTAGGAGCGTTTGCTGGTCCCCTTGGTAGAGTCCTTGATTGCTCGAGATATACGGACGATACGCGGTATTCTCGTAGACAGCCACCTGCTTAGTGCCAATAGAAAGTCGTTTTAAGAATGGCACGGTATTTAAGAAATCCGTGTAGTACGCTGTGTCATCCCCGTACGAGCCAAAGAAGTCATCATCGTTTGCAACATCACGCAGAGGCACGATGACGTATTTAATTGACGCGTTTCGGAATAGCGTTGCCGAGTATGGCTGGCTGAAGGCGGCTGTCGTGCTTTTGGCCAAATCAAAGCCAGAACCACTTCCCTTGTCGATTGGCAATTCTTTCCAATCCTGGACCAAGATATCTACAGCGCGAACCTTAGGGTGTGTATTGTCATAAAATCCCCACCATGACTCGCGTGGCACCCAATAGGTGCGGAAAAAGTCAGGCTGATCCTTGATAAAGTTCTTTAGCGTTACATAATCAGCTGGCATCTGGGCATTTTTGAACGTATTGCCAAGCACCATACTTGTTGTTGGCCATAAGTTGACAGCTGCAACCAGCACGATGCCGACAATTGCCGCTGGATATAGGTAGCTCTGCTTAGTGCGTGCGTTTCGCCCCGCAGTTAGCTCCTTGAATGCCAGCAGTCCATAGCCCAGCAATCCAAAATAACCAAATGCCACTACAATATAAAATTTCGAAGCCTCACGGAATAAGACAAAGCCAGGGAAATTGTTATACAGCCACCCGTACAACGAAGCGAATGGCTCCGCAGACTGCTTCGTCAAGAGCACGCCAATTGCAGTTAGCACCAAGAAAAAGAGCAATTGCTTGCGATAGCTCTTAATAACAATTAGACCAACGCAGATAATAATAGGAATGACCAGTAAGTACGGAGGTACGGGTTGCGCCGCAAATGTGCGGTCAATAGCGCCACCCGTCCAGCTCCACTTCATGACAGCAAACGATTGCTGCAGTGTAAAGAGACCGTCGCCAAACAAGCCACGGCCAGCAATTTCGCCGATGCCCTGAGCGGCAGCGAGCTTCGTAGGAATCAGCCAGAACAGATTTGCCACCACGACAAAGAGGCCGATGATACCAACATTCTTTACATAATCACGGATTCGCGTTCCTGCGTGCGACATAATAAATATAGCCATATATAGCAAGAGTACACAGGTGACAATGTACATAATGCGCACTTCGTAGAAGATTCCAACACAAAATGACAGTGCAAGCAGCAGCCAATCACGCAGCTCGTTTGTCCTGAGCACCTTGTCCAGTTGCCACACAACCAACGGCAAAAACGCATAGATAATTGCGATCGGCAGATGGCCTGTTTGCAGGGTCAAGTAATACGCTGTTGAGCCATAAAACAACGCCACCAGAAAAGCGATGGCGTTGTCTTTGAAAAATGAGCGGCCTACCCAGAACGGCACCAAGAATCCACCAAGCACAACTGGCAAAAATAGCGTTAGCTTTGTCGCAATATCATAGGTAAAACCAAGCTGGGTAATAATACCCCAAGCAAGGCCGCGAAGCGGAAAGCCAGACATCAGTACGTTTGCTGATCCAATGTTATTAAATGGCACCCATGTCATCCACGAGCTTACCTGCTCGCGCACACTTTCGTCAGGACGATACTGCCAGTCACCATATTCAAGAATACTTTTGGGGTTAAACCACTGCAAATGGCTCGCAATAGCGATGAGTACAAGAAGCGCACTATAAAAGAGTACCGGACGCTTTTTTGCTAGCGCCGCAATATAACTAATACACTTCTGTACTGCTTCCATACGCTTTAGGCTGCCTTCAATCGGGTATAAATCTTCTTAAATTGCAATGGCACGGTCACGAGAGCAACCAGCAAAAAGAGTGCGATAAGCGGTGTAATAACATTGAATACAAGGGCCAGTGTCACAATGAGGCCGGTAAAACCACCGTCCCATTTTGCCAAACGCGTAACTGCTGGTGGCAGTCCTTTGGTCGTACTACGCAAATTATCAAGCGTTTTTTCTTCGGCGACCGAATATTTGTCCAGATAAGCGTTAACAAACATAACAACTGAAAATGCCAGAACCAAGAAGACACCAACAAGGCTATCGGTTCGCAAATAATACCCGAAGGCAAGGCCGAATAACGTTGCAACATCAACGATACGATCGAAGAACGGGTCCAAAAATGCACCAAGCGCTGAGCGTTGGTCTGTCAAGCTAGCCAATTGGCCATCAGCACAATCCAAGATCTTGCCAACGTGGAATGGTATCAAACCAAGCAATGCGATTGTCATACTCTCGAATGAGAACATTGCAGCGGCAACCATACTAAAGAAGAATGACCATACAGTCACCTGGTTTGGTGTCATACGCAACTTAGCTGCGATGACGGCCAAGCGAATTGAGATTTTGCGGTACACATAGATATTGATGTACCCTTCGTGGCTACAGGACTTCCAGTAGACTTCGCGCAAACGCTCTTTTGTAAATTTTTGGGGCATTATTATTTACTCTCCCGGTTAACGTGCTGCCGAACCGTTTCCAGATCTTCTGGGAAATCAATTTCCTGACAGAACATATCCTCTAAGTGTACTGGCTTCAACACCAATTTTCCAGAGGTGGTAAGGTTTTCGAGCGCCTTTTCAAAGTAATCCTGCGCGGCAACTTCCTCGAGTGCTTGGCAGAACTTTGGCACATCTGCGCGCTTAATAAGGTTCATGCCGACCGACTCCCCGATGCCTTCAGTAACCTGCTTAGAAAGCTGGTCGATAGTGCCTGCTTCATTAAGCGTATACTTAATTTCTTCGTCACCACACTTTTTAGTGTCAACCAAAAGTGCTGACGAGTCGCTTTGCATCAGCTTTGCAAGCGCACGTGGATCAAAGTAGACGTCACCATTCACCCAGACAACATCATCATCAAGCTTGCGCAGTGCAGTCAAGAGGCTTTTGCCCGTATTTGTCTGCGTGTAGGCGTGGTTGTAGACAAAAGTTAGCTCTGGAAACTTTTCCATAACTAGTTCTTTTTTGTAGCCAACAATTGCAACGATATTATCAATGCCGATTGCATCAGCGAGGTGCTGTACCTGAAAATCCATAATGGTTTTTTCATCAACAAGGCTCGTCAGTGGTTTTGGAATCAATGTTCCCAAACGTGTACCCATACCAGCGGCCAAAATAATTGCTTTCATAACACTCCTTCTTACGGTATATATTCAGATTTATCGGAAATTATTACTTAGCGCGGAGCTTAGTTACAACGTAGCCGAAGCCACCAAACCCAAATTCACACGTCTTCATAAACAGCATGCCCACACCAAGAATTGGGTTGCGGAAAAGCTTACCCGGCTTTGACAAGAAAAGCTTGTAGCGGCCAATCAATCCAGTTTGTGACGCAACCTGCTCTGTCTCTTTATTTGCCTCAAGGTATTGGGCAAATTTTTGCGCATAGTAATACTTCTTTTTCAACGTACGAGCCAAGTGCAGATGTCCTTCATTGTGCATAATAAATTGGTCTACTCGACTAATAGGAGCAATGGCACCTATGCGCTGCGACAAATCCCAGTCTTCGCCTGAGATCAAGTTTTCGTTGTATCCGCCGAGCTTTACATACAAATCCTTGCGGTAAAATCGAGCGGCTTCCATCCATGAAACGCCCACGTAAAATGAACGTTCGAGGCGCTTACACTGGGCCCAAAATCCCTTACCAAATGATTCTTCGGGAATAACAACGCCACCAATTGCGGGGTCGGCATTTACACGAGCAACACATGCCGAGATGACTTCGGGTTTAAGTTCCATGTCGGAGTCGATAATGGCAACGTAGTCACCCTTGGCAATACTAACGCCGTAATTGCGCTGCGCTGATCGCTCAGGACCAATATTAAAGACATGCTTGGTAAACTTGGCAGCAACTTCTTTGGTGTTATCTTTAGAGTTGTTGTCGACGACGATCAGCTCAATGCTGTCGTATGTTTGGTCGGCGATTGACTGCAAGCAGTCACCCAGTGTCGCTGAACTGTTATAGGTAGGCACGATGATTGAAATCAGGGGGTGTTTCACTACTGTATCTCCAATACTTTTTTTAGATCTTTATAACTCTGCTCAAATGTGATGGTCTTGCTCCACTCCCAACCTGTGCGGCGCATTGTTTCATACACCGTCGGATCGCTCAGTAGCGCAACAAAACCATCGGCTAATGCAGCCGGATTCACTGCTGTAACCATGCCCGTTTGATTATTACGAACACTGTCACGCAACCCATCGACGTCATACACAACCGCTGGAGTACCCTGGCTATTAGCTTCTGTTACAATAAGTCCCCAACCTTCTTTGATAGACGTCACAGCAATAAGATGCGCACGTTGCATGAGCTCTATTTTTTTCTCATCGCTTACACGGCCCAGGAATTGTATGTCATCACGGTATGGACTTTGTTCGATGTACCTGAGCACTTGCTGTCCGTACTCGCCCGATGCATCACCAGCGAGCATCATTTGCAATGAAGGTATGCGCTTTTTAGCTATTTCAAATGCCTTGACCTGCTCAAGCGTACGCTTCATAACTCGCATCGCGCCCAGGCTGAGTACTGTTGGCCGATCGTACTTTTTGATCGCTGCAATGTCACCAGCTGGTACCATCTGTGTACCTTCAGAAATAATATGGATATTTTCCGGCCTAAAGCCAAACTTCTGGAGATCTTTTTTAGTACTCTCAGAGATTGTTACGGTTTTGACATTAGGGCGACTCAGCGCAAACGTGGCGGCAGGCTCCAATATGTAGTATCCAAGTTGGCTGAAAGGCGGCTTCATTTCGAGGTGCCAAATTTCACGCGCCAACTGGTGATAAAACAGTATTTGCTTAGCTGAGTCTTTCAGGAATGGGCTAAAGTAAGCTGCTGTATTGACGTCTTCGATGACGACATCAAACTTGTTGCGCAAGTACTTTGCGTAATATGCGAGAGCCGCGAACGGATGAGTATAGCGATTGTTGCCGACACGAATAATATGCACTCCGTCGATCGTGTCAAACTTTGCTGCGCCTGGATAACGAGCTGTTAAAAGCGTTACGTCGTGGCCATCAGCAATCATCTGCTTCGATAGCTCATGCATAACAACCTCAGCACCACCGGCGCCAGGATGCGACGTATCCTTCCACGAAAGCCACAGGATCTTCATCGGCTATCCTTTTTCGGCAAGCACCGCAGTCTCGTTGTCGGTAGCGTTATATTCTTTACGTGCAATATAGAGTGGGCGTGCAATAACTTCGGCATGGATATGTGCAATATAGAGTGCGACCAAACCAAGACACGCCAAGATAACACCAACCATGCAAAGCAAAATGGTAGCCAAGATTGCAGGCCCCGAGAAGTGCATACCCCAAGGATCGTGCATGGCATACTTTTCAACCAAGATGAAAACAATTGCCGGACCAGAGACCATTAAGATGGTAACGCCAAGATATCCTGCAAGTCGCAGTGGCAATAAGCTATAGGCCGTAAAGCTGTTCATAGCAAGCGCGAAGAGACGGCTCAGCGTGTAGGCCGCTTCGCCATGTGCGCGGAGTGGCGCAACAAAATGTACATACTCACGGTGGAAGCCAAGCCAGTCAATCAGGCCACGGTTAATACGATTGTGTTCTGTCATAGCGTTAAATTCTTTGACTACGCAACGGTCAAGCAAGCGGAAGTCAGTAGCGTGCGGAGTAATTTGCGTATGGGCAATCCGCTGCATAATGCGATAGAACCATGCAGATGCAGCCTTCTTAAACCAGCTCTCTTCTTTGGTGTATTTACGAACACCAATGACAAGGTCGGCGCCTGCCTCCCACTTAGCAATGAACTCGGGAAGTAACTTTGGAGGATGCTGCAAGTCCGCGTCCATAATTACGACGGCGTCACCTTTGGCGGCGTGTACACCTGCAGCGACAGCAGGCTCTTTACCAAAGTTACGCGAAAGCTCAATCAGACGAATGCGAGAATCTTCTGCAATGAGCTGACGAATAATCTCAACAGTATTGTCACGGCTACCGTCATCAACAAGAATAAATTCAAAGTCGTAGTTGATGGGCTTGCAGGCTTCTAAGAGGGCTTTATACAGATGAGGCAAACTTGCTGACTCATTGTACATTGGAATAACGATGGAAATACTCTTACGCTTGGACATGCTGATTCCTCATTTTGTAAAACAAAGTTAACCGCCACAATGCGAGCATTGCGAGCATAATGAAACTACCATACAACAAACTGCTGACCACTGCGTCGAGCGTTGTGTGACGCAAAATAAGCAAAGCACCTGTTACCAGGGCACCCGCAACCACGATACCACTTATTTGGTATCGACGCAAAGCAATGTAGTAAGAAATTACCAAATTGAGCACCGAAACAATAAACATAGTAAGACTAAGCATTGTGAGCAAGTGAGCGTAGCGGGCATATGCATGGCCCATAAACAATGTCACAATCTGGTGAGAGAAGAGCCCAAAGACCAAGCAAGCGCTTCCGCCCAGTACAACTACGAGTGCTAGTGACTTGAGCAAGAACTGCCTATTCTGCTTTGCAGGAAGGTTGACCTTCACCGACGGCAGTAATACCTGAGATACCGACGCCGTCAAGAAAAAGATCATGCGAGCAACGGTGGACACACCGGCATATTGCCCGGCAACCTGAGCACTGAAGAAGTGCTTAACTACAAAGATATCGATGCTCGAGAGGATAGTCACAATAAGTGAGCCGCACAGTACGAGCAAGGCGTATTTTAATTCTGGCCGTAGGGCAGCAACATCAGGACGGCGCCACCACGAAGCACCCTCGGGGTAGGCAAAACCAACTTTTCGTGCCTGCAGCACAGCATAGCCAAAGGCCAGAATCTGTGCCAACACGATACCAAAAATAGCGCCGACTGTTTGCCAACCAATAACTACCAAGGTGGCAGAAAAGAGCAATTTCGCCCCTGCCGCAATAAGGTTCGCAGCAGAAGTTGCAGCAAACTTTTGGTGTGCACGCAAAAAGGCACTCCGAAATGTCAAAGGAACAGCCGAAACAAGAGCCAGCATCAAAATTATAAATGGCCAGACCGATGCAAAGTTAAAGAATGACTTAAGTTTCCAGCCAAATAGCAAGACGACCACAAACAATAAGCTAAAGAACAGAAGTGCCAGCTTCTCGAGCTCGAACACTGCGCGCCGCTTTTGCTCCTCATCCTCATAGTTGGCCACGATGTTAACCGTGACCTGACTAAGAACTGTCAGGAAAATAGTCATCTGCAAAAAGAGCGAGACGAGCGCTTGTACTTCACCATACGATTCAATATCAAGCAAGCGCCCAAGAACTGGATAATATACGTAGTTCAGAACACCCACCGCTACTGAGCCGACAAAAAAAATTGCGTTGTGACGCAAAAAAGAACTCTTCCGAAGATTGTCTATCAGTCTTTTCATCCTTATAGCCTACCAAATGCCCTTGGGATTACCAAAAAAGTTTAATTGGTAATTAATATTTCGTGTGATATTTGCCACTCTGTCCATGTTAGGTTTTTCATAGCTCTGTTTTTTAATACACAGGATAATAGGTCCCATGATATTAACGACAGGAGGTGAATACATGGCGTCGTCAAACTCAAAAGGCCGCGGATGGCATGGCGATTCGGCAGGCCACGCTCGCGCCGGTCGGTTAGGTGGCCAGGTGAGCGGTGGCAATTTTAAAAACCGTTCTTCCGAAGACGCTCGCCGCGCCGCAAAAAAGAGTAGCGGTAACTTTGCGCTCAACCGCGAGCGAGCCGTAGCAGCAGGCCGCATTGGCGGATCGCGCTCATCAGCATCAAGCACTACCCCAGTACAAACGATGCAAGCTCAGGCACAAGCAGCCTAATACTGTGGGCTCTATATATCGGGGTTAATCACCATTTGACCCCGATATATAGAGCCCATACACAAAAAAACAGCCGCTCTCTCATGCAACGGCTGTTTTTTGCGTCCCACTTCTATACCAGGAGTGGTCGGATGTGGTTTAGCAAGTAGAATGAACCGGTCACTACAATTACCTGACTGTCACTTTTGAGAGCCTCACGTAGCGCCTTCTCCGGATTCGGGATAGCTTCGACCGAGTTAAAAGCGCTTATTTTAGCAACAGCCGCAATGATGGATGCTTCGACGCCATAATGCGGCGCGTCGTCCGCGCCACCAAATTGAGTCGTAATTATCGAGTCTACAAATGGTCGCAGAGCATGAAGACCACCTTCTATGCGCGCTAACGCTTCGGCCTGCTGACCAAATGCCACAATAAGCAGTGGCTTTTGGTGTGGGTAGGCTTCGGCAACACTCTGCATAAGCGCCTCTAGTTTTTGCTCGTTGTGCGCGCCATCAATAATCACTGTCTTGCCTTCAAATGTGAACGTTTCCATACGCCCGGGTATGCGGATGGTCATTGCCTTCTTCTGCATTGCTGGCGTTAGAATAGCGCCGGAACGTTCGAGTACATGGATCGCTGCCGCTCTCGCAAGCTGGAAGTTACGACGCTGGAAAAGAGGCAGCCCCTTCATATCTGGCTCAGTGAGTTGGCTCAAAATGTGCAGGTCAGCCTGTTTCTGCTGAGCGGTCGCCCGGAAGACCTCAAGTACTTCATCGGCTTGTTTCATACAAAATACGGTGTTGTGAAGTTGAATTATGCCTGCTTTTTGCGCTGCAATCGCCTCAATGGTGGAGCCCAGAATTTGCACATGGTCGAATCCGATGTCCGTAATAACGCAAATTTTGTCAGGTCGCATAATAGTATTGCTCGAGTCTAGTAAACCTCCGATGCCTACTTCAACGATTGCAACATCGACTGCTTGCCGACGAAATTCCCAAAAAGCGAACGCCAGCATTAATTCAAAGTATGTTGGCTGTAGCCCGCTTTGCTCAACGAGACCCATAAACTCGGTAAGGTCTGCGCAAAACCTGCGCTCCGGTAACGGCTTTCCGTTAATCTGCACACGGTCACTGAGTTCGACAACATGCGGCGAGACAGTGGTGCCGACTTTTTGATGAGCCGCCTGTAGCAAAGCCGTCACATAGTATGCCGTTGAAGTTTTACCAGAGGTACCAGCTACGTGAATCACCTGCACGGCGTCTTGTGGATTACCCACAAACGCCAGTAATTCGCGCATGCGGTCGAGTGTATAGACCTGTTCTTGAGGGCGTGGCAGATAGTACGGTTCTAATGCTGCGCGTGCCTCGTCAAAAGAATGAATGTTAAGCATAATTTAATTGTAACGCCCCGAACAGCGTATGCATATACAAGTTATAGTTTACTGCGAAAACCAGGGGTTGCTGCCAAGGCTCCAGACCGACAGCTGTGGTATATCGTACTTCTGGACCTGCTGGTAGCGACGATTAAGCGTTGTTTTGTCGGCATAGCTGTAGAATGTGTTGCCGCTTTGGGCGACAATCTCACCGTCTGCATTTCGATGCTTAGTAAGAGTACGTGTAGATCGTGTAATCTGATCACTTGGCAACACTGCCATACGTCCCGATGCACGATCACCACGATAGCCATAGGCAGCAATACCAGCGATACCTTTGTCGCCCGCCTTTTCCTTAAGCCACTGCAGACACTGCGCAGACCATTCGACAGGAGCAATAGAATTGCCGACTCCCGTGTCGTACTGGTTATCGTAAATCATCATCACTACCCCGTCGACAAGTGGTGCGAGCTCTTCATATTTCCACTGGTACCAGTTTTGGCTATTTTCGTCGTTAATTGGTGGGCCATCAATTATGAGCTTTTTGTCGTGAGCATGGAGCGCACTGCCCAATTGCTTTATAAAAGTCTTGAAGCGCGCATAGTAATCGGGTGTCCACTGGCCAAAGCCCTCCCAGTCAAGCTCGACATTCATATCGGCCTTTTGCGCAAGAGCCACAATAGCGGCACGCGTGCGAGGGTTTGCCATAGCGATCTCGGTGCCCTCGTTCCAACCAGAAATAGTTATATATTGCTCACTCGTATGCTCCTTAAGGAAAGCAACATTTTCGGGTGAATAGCCGTTGGGGGCGTCTTCTGCCTGCTCAATTGTTACGATATCGCCACTATCTTCGATACGCATAAACTCAGCCTTAACCGTATCAATATGGCCCAGCTTTTCGAGCGTTTGCTTAGCCTTCGGCTCGTCAGGATACATCCATGCACCAACGCGCGGGCCGCTGGATTGCAACTCGCTGGCCTGCGGATTAGCTGCCGGTGTTTCACTAGCATCTTCGCTCATGCTTTCATCTTGCTTAGTGAGCATAGGTAATTCTTGCTGCATAGAAGATTCTCCTGCAAAAAAGCTCGCTACAGCTGGCTGCGAAAAGCCAACCGAGAATGCCGCCATAAGTAAACAGTCAATCGATATAATAAGCATTCGTGTGGCATGCAATTTAGTGCGGCGGACAAATAACATCAGGGATACCCTCCTTGTAATCAGACTATTATAGCAACCTATTGTCAACGAAGATATTGTTGCGTGCGCTTAAAATAAGCCTACTTGTGAGGATGGGTCAAAAATGCGGCCAATATACGCTGCCTGCCACTCATCATGCATTCGCTCCAGAAGCGAAACAGAGGCGTTCCTAATTTCGTATGTTGCCCACTCTTCGTAGGTGCTAGCAAGAAGCGTACCCACCACCGACTGAATCGGCGCTGAATGACTGACAATAACAATGACTGGCTCTGTTTTTTCGGCGATGGCGGTCGCAACCCGCTGGCCACAGCCTGCCCACGATTCGCCGCCCGGCGGCACAAACGTAAATCGCTCATCGGGCGCCAAGCTCATAAAGTACGCGTAGACCGTAGCAATGTCGCGCGTTTGCCATTCCCCTACCTGCAGCTCAAGCAGGCGATCATCGGTAATTGGCGATGTACTGAGCGCCTCGCCAATAATGGCAGCCGTTTGTTGAGCACGCAGCAGCGGTGACGCGACCAGCACGACCTGCTTGCCATCAAGTTCGTTATGCAAAAAGGCAGCCGTTTGCGCCACTTGCTTGCGACCCGTCTGATTAATAGGACAATTCGTATTCCACGGATACTGGTCGTAATGAATATTGGCGTCTGTTTGCCCGTGTCGAACAAAATATATGCGCATTATTGCTCAATAAAGACATCAGTCAAGGGATCGATGTCTGTTGTTATAGTGTCGCTATCTTGGTGGACCACGGTATGCAACGCTTCAGTTTTGCCGCTCGCACGGATAATATAATCGTCTTCTGAGTGGTACGCCTGGGCTGAAGATCCCTTTATCCAGGCTGGAAAGCTCCCAACAAAGCCTGCCTCACAAGCCTGCACGTAATGAACGGCACGGCGAAATAATTTAGGAAGCAATAGTGCGTCACTTGCCGGCCCTATTGACTGCAAATCTGTTAGCGTAAAGCTGTTCGTTCTATCAACCGCCCACACACCTTTTTTGGCTTTTTTTGCTTTTGAGGCCGCAGCCTGCAACACCGTGCGATGGACAAGCGGCATCGAGTTGTACATGGTTATATATGCCTCGCCCGATTCAAGCATGGCTACATTAACTGTTTCAGCGAGCATATCGGCACCAACCGCAAACAAGTGGCCGTCAGGAATTCGATCATCAAAGCCCCTGAGCAGATAGGCTACCGGCCGACCATATGGGTCGAGTGTATTGATAAGCACCGTTGCATCAATGGTTCGAGGGTTGCTGCCAGACACCGTTCCAGCCTGATCGTAGGTCACATGCGTGAAGCCAACGAGCTCCAAGAATGCCTGACGGGCTTCATGGCCGCGTGGCTGTGCCTGTCCAGCAAAGTGTGTCTCGGGCGCATCGATGCCGTCCATGCGTAGCTGCACACTGCCATCTTTGGCAAAACGCAGTCGTGACGCATGCGGAAGCTTTAGAAGAGTTTGGCGCTTGTCTGCAATAAATCGAATTGAGTCGCCATCTGGCTGGCGGCCGACGATGGTCAACTTCCCTCGTACTGCCAACAACTGGTCAAGATGCAAGCGCAGTTCCATACTTCCATCATGGCGGATTATGTCGCCATTAGCAAGTGCTAGTAAAAGACCTTCAGGTAGGCGCTGCCCTTGAGGCTATTCTTATCCGTTAGCTGAGCACTTTTTGTAATGCTATCCTGAACGGCTGCGAGCTCTGTTGGATACGTAAACTGCTTATTCGGATCCGGCTGTATGTTGATCTCAGTCACCACAAGCACATCACCCACCGGGCGATACAAAAAGCGAACGAAGCCGCTAGCATCGTCATACCAAGACGATTCATAATAATCTTCCCCTATTGGCTTATGGCATGCCAGGTAGCCAGCAGATGCCCCATAGGTAGGCCCACACTGGCCGTCAAGCTTAAAGTCAGAAAGCTTTCCACTATAAAGCTGCACAAACATATCATTGCCAGATCGATATTCTCCAGTTACCAAACGAGGGTGATCAGCGTCAGGCCCATCAATGGTGAAAATGCCATTTCTATGCCAGCCATTTGGCAATTGAGCTGGCAGTGCTGGCATAAAATTAAGCTTTGTATACGATGCCGCGTTTTTCTTTTTTGTTGCTTCGTCTTCGGCCTTTTGCTTTGCTTTTATGGCGTCAACGCGCTTGCTGTTCTGAGTCAAATACGACTTCACGCTACTATGTGGAATGGCAACAAATGTACGAAGGTAGTCGAGGCTCTCGTTGCCATCGCCTCCAGCCTTGACAAAGATAAATGTTTTATCGACCTGTACAAAATACTCAACAGAGCCCGATGGCAATCGACGGTGCATCGTATAAACTGGTTGACCCTGGAATGTGCCGAGCTTCTCACAGCCAGAGGGCAGCAGCGATTCTATACTAGTAACATTGGGGCACTCCGATGCCTTTAGGCGCGGGTTTGCCTGAAATTCATATATCACACCCCACTCACTATCAGTGGTGTACTGTGTGGCCTTGCCATACTTGGTTATACTTGTCCGGCTTTTGATAGGTGCATTGAACAGTACATCTTGGTCAGAAGTATTTTTAAATGACGCTGCGTCCGGGAGCCACTGCGTGGGCATACGCCAGGTGAGTGCCAACCAAGTAAACATGGCGAGTAAAATCGCTGAAGCAAGCGAAGCAGCAATTATCGTGTATTTAGGATGTTTCCAGGCAGAGAGTATGTTATTCATAGATTCACTAATTATACGGCACGATTTGTTTTTTCTGCGGCATATTATGCTTGGCGGGATTCGCTGGTAAAAAGGCGCCAAAGAAAATACCTCAAGCAAATGCCTGAGGTATTTTCTTTGGTACACCCGGCAGGATTCGAACCTGCGACCCCTTGGTTCGAAGCCAAGTACTCTAATCCGCTGAGCTACGGGTGCGTATTGCTTGTAGTATAACAGATGGGCCTAGCAATTAATAGACAAACCCATAGACTTCAAAAATACACTATTTTGTGGCATAATTATCAAAATGAAATCCCGAGAAACACT
>Ga0157371_10001012_pt1 | contig 30988 bp, 29 predicted proteins | sample C45metaG_FD_113462 | JGI IMG/M metagenome (GOLD analysis project Ga0157371, IMG submission 113462) | Corn rhizosphere microbial communities from Kellogg Biological Station, Michigan, USA - C4-5 metaG | ecosystem: Host-associated > Plants > Roots > Rhizosphere > Soil | place: USA: Michigan... | reverse complement strand
TTGATAACTAAATAACATCATAATGAGTATTAAACCCAATACAGTAGTATCATTAACGTACGAATTGCATACGACTAATGAAGAAGGACAACAAGTTTTTGTAGAGAAAGCAGATGAGCAAAATGCATTAGTATTTCTTTATGGTACAGGAATGATGTTGCCTAAATTTGAAGAGCATTTAGATGGCCTAAACGTTGGAGATGAATATAGCTTTGAGCTTAGTGCAGCTGATGGATACGGTGAATTAGATCCAGGAGCTTATGCAGACTTGCCTAAAGATATGTTTAAAGATGTTGAATTACCATCAGTAGGTGATGTTATCCCTTTGCAAGATAATCAAGGTAACCATTTCAGAGCTGGCGTTACCGCTGTTCATGAAGATGTTATTTCTGTAGATTTAAACCACCCAATGGCTGGTAAAAATTTAATATTTGCAGGTAAAATTTTAACTGTACGTGAGGCTACTCAAGAAGAATTGAGTCATGGTCATGCACATGGTGCTGATGGTCATTCAGGCCATTAATAGCTAATTACTTAAAACCCCTGATCTTTTTCTCCCTGAATTCAGAAATAGAATCTGGCTTCAGGAAAAGAAGATCAGGGGTTTTCCATGTTAATGAACAGCGCTGCTGTTACATTTTTCACAAACTCCAAAAGCTGTTGAGGTTACAGTTGTAGCTGTAAAGCCTTGAGGCATTTTAATTCTCGGAACAGTAACTTCCAAACAATAGATTTTAAAGCAGTTAGTGCAGTTAAAATGTACATGTTCGTCATGATGGTGATGTTCCGTGCAGGATGCTGAGCAGATTGCATAATTAGCCGTTCCGTTCATATCCATTATTCTGTGAAGAATACCCTTATCTTCATAAGTATTCAATATCCTGTATAGTGTAACACGATCTATTTCTTTGCCTAGTTTTTTTTCAAGGTCTGGTTGAGAAACAGCAGCTTTGTCTAAAGCAATTTCTTCGAGTACGCGAACCCTTTGTTTGGTATGCTTTAAATCGTGGGTTTTTAATATGTTAGCTGGATCTATCATGTTGGCTTATTTATATTGGTTTTGCAGCAGATAAAACGATTGGCGGGTTATCCATTGCATTTCCAGTATTTAATTTTAAGGTTCCCTTAACAGTTATTGTCTGATACGTGAATTTTATGGGTTCTGTCATCTCTACCAATACCATAATAGGTACTCCATTTTTACCGCAGAAATAGCATTGATTAATAGGTAAAGTAGAAAGCATGAATTTGGTCTGTTTCATTCCATCTTTAATAGGAACAATATAGCCTTCAAGCTCAAAAGGCTTATTTGCGAATTTTTTTATATTGTTATTGTAAATCGCAATCATCTCAGTATCCTTAATGATTTTAAAATCAACACTGCCAATTACATCCCAGTTATCAGACATTATCTGATCATCCGGATTGTGCTGTGCCTTTACAGCGAAACCGGCAAAAAGTAATAGGGTAAGAACAATATTTTTTATCATAATGTGTGTTTTAATTCTTTGATAATATTTTAGAAATGTTTGATCTATATGCTTGTGCGGCAGGTATTATTGCTGCAAATATACCAATAGCAAGTCCGGCAGCAAATAAATATGCTTCATCGCTAAGTAAAATCAGTCCTGTTAACTGGGCCTGGCTACTTTCCTGATTGCTTCCGATAAACTCTAAAGCCAGATGTCCTAATGTTATTCCAATTATTGTACCTGCTAAAGTAAGCATAATGCCTTCTGCAATTACAATCAGAAAAAGTTTAGTCCTGGATGCTCCCAGTGTTCGCATAATAGCCAGATCATAGCTTCTTTCTTTTAATGAATTGTACAGATTCACAAATACACTAATTGCTGCAATAAACATAATAAGTAGAGCAAACCATTGTAATGTATCAACCCCAACACCTATTAAAGAAAATAATCTGGTGCTTTCCTGAGCCGGCGAGGCAGCCTGCATATTTGTAGACTCATTTACCATGCGTGGAAACATGACTACCGACATAGGGGAGCGGTACTGAATTAATAAGGAGGTGATTTCCTTGTTCTGAATTTCAGGAGCTTTGTCCTCCTTATGGTCTTTTGAATCATGATCATGTTCATGTTTTTTTTCATCGTGATCGTGCATTTTCCAAACGCTCGAGATATTTGTCAATATCAGATTGTCTGTTACATTTCCCTGAGGTATTAAAATACCAACAACTTTATAAGCATGAGTTTTATGAATATCAGTACTGCCTGTAAGACCATGCGCACCATAAAAAGTGTCACCAATTTTAAGCTTTAGGTTTTTAGCCACGGAGCTCCCAATAGTGGTTTCAAAATCACTTTGCCAGAATTTTCCTTCTTTAACCTTAAGCTTATAAATACCAACAAAATTAGTGTCGGTGCCCACAATTCGGACTCCATTATAATTGTCCCCAAGGGCCAATGGTACTGCTTTTTTAACAAAAGGACTTTTGGCTAGTTCCTGTGCTTCTTTTAAAGGAATATTGCCAGTGGGAAAATCAATATAATAAATGCTGCTCAATATAAGTTGTAAAGGACTGCCTTTGGCACCCACTACCAGGTCTATATCCTTAGAATTGTTTTCCAACTTATCACTAATTTGCTTTGAGGCAAGCAATAGTATGGTTAATATGCCAGTGCCAAAAGCAATCAGCATAATATTTAATGCTGATGATAATGGCTTAGACCATATACTTTTCCAGCTTATCTTTAAAGGACTCATGATAATTCGTAGGTGTTGGTAAACGCGTCTTTAACTCTTTTGTCGTGGGTAGCCACAATAAGTGTTGCCTGGTTAATATCCGACTGGTTTATTAACAGATCCAGAACTGCGGCGGCATTTTTGTCATCTAAGCTGGATGTTGGCTCATCTGCGATCAGTAGGGTGGGTCTGTTAATTACTGCCCTTGCAATGGATACACGCTGCAGCTGCCCATGGCTTAACTCATTTGGATACGCATCTTTTTTATCAGCAATACCTAAAGAAGTCAATACCTCCCGTACCCTGTTTAAGTCTGTTGGAAGATTGGCAAAACTCTGTGCCATAATCAGGTTCTCTTTTATTGTAAGGCTTTTTATAAGGTGTGGACGCTGAAAAATGATTCCAATGTTTCTGCCTCTGAATTGATCCAGGTGTTTTGAAGACAAATCATAAATAGAAGTACCATTAATGGTAACACTGCCTTGTTGTGGCTTTAAAATTCCTGTTAAAATATGTAGTAGCGTGGTCTTACCGCTTCCGGATGCACCGAGTAGTAACCATTGAGAACCACCATCTATCTGCCAATCTTTAAAGCCTATTTTATGGCCATTCTCGTAGTTATGAGATACCGCATTTAACGCAATCATACTTAATCCTAGTTTTTAATATGGCTTTTTAAATAGTTCATGTAAAGCTGTTTGCCGTTTACTTTATCATGTTTACAACCTGGGTTTATCATGCTTATAAAAAGTAGAAAAGCACCAAATATTAATTTTCTGTTCATCAGTTCTGTGGTTTGTAAAGTTAGTAAATGCAATTTTATTTATGCGCGCAGCTGCGACTGTATTTCCAGTTTACATAATGAGCAAAGGCAATGGTAAAGCCTCCCATAGGGATTAATATAGCTTCCATATTTTCTATCAGATAATGTCCAGTCCCTATCATTAAAAAGCCCATTACCAGAATTGCTATGGGAAACGGCCTTTTATGTTTAGTATAGGAGGTACTTAATGAATACACTCCAATAATGAGTGATATGCCTATCATAACAATTTCTACCCAGCTATGGGCTAAAAAACCAAGACCAAGCAAAGGCAATGAGGTAAGCACAAAGGGCAGTACCGCACAATGAATTGCACAGGCTAAAGAGGCTGTTATTCCCAGCTGATCTAATTTTTCGGATTTGATAAAGTACTTCATATTGTTTAAATGTGTTTTTTCTGCCAGTTTCATCTGGTTTTGAATATTGATTACAAATATAAACGCAATTTTGTTGCATTTGTGAAAATAAATGAAATATATTTGCAACACAATTGCATTTATGAAACAGAAAAAATTACCTGTAACCGTACTTAGTGGCTTTCTTGGTAGTGGCAAAACCACTTTATTAAATCATATCCTTAATAATAAGCAGGATTTAAAAGTTGCATTGATAGTGAACGACATGAGCGAGATCAATATTGATGCAAGAACCGTTGAGAGCGGACATACTCTATCGAGAACTGAGGAGCGACTTGTGGAAATGAGCAATGGGTGCATTTGCTGTACGCTAAGAGAAGATCTAATTACCGAAGTTGAAAAATTGGCCAAAGAAGATCGCTTTGACTACCTGATTATTGAAAGCACAGGTATTTCTGAGCCAATTCCTGTTGCACAGACCTTTAATTATGTGGATAATGATTTGGGCATAGACCTTAATAAATTTAGCAAACTGGATACGATGGTGACCGTGGTTGACTGCTATAATTTTAAAAAGGATTTTGGAACTGATGAACTTTTGCTGAATAGGGACTGGGTTGATGACAAGGTAGATAGGAGAACTATCGTAAACCTGCTAACGGATCAGATTGAATTTGCAAATGTGATCATTCTTAATAAAACAGATCTGGTTAGTGAAGAAGATTTGAAGCTGATAAGGGCTGTGATCAGAAAGCTTAATCCCTCTGCAAAACAAATAGAAAGTGTATACAGCAAAATTGAACTCAAAGAAATCCTTAACACAGGACTGTTTGATTTTGAAACCTCATCGCAAGGGGTGGGTTGGATTAAGGAATTAAATACAGTTCATGAGCCTGAAACTGAAGAATATGGTATTAGCAGTACTGTCTTTCGTTCATCAAGACCATTTCACCCGCGGCGTTTGTGGGACTATTTAAATATAGACTTCCCTAACAATATTCTGAGAACCAAAGGTCTGTTCTGGATTGCTGCCCTGCCAGATTATGCACTCAATTTCTCTCAGGCAGGTGGTTCTCTTAAAATCGAAAATGCGGGTAACTGGTGGGCGAGCATGCCTTTGCAGGAAAGGCTTAATTATGCTGATTATCTGGAAAACCGGAAAGACATAGAGAGCAGATGGGATATGGGGTTTGGAGATAGATTAAACGAACTGGTTCTTATTGGTCAGGATATGGACAAAGAGAGCCTAAATGATGAATTAAGCTCATGCTTACTGAACCATAAAGAACTGATTTGTTTTTGGGAGGGGGAGAAATTTGAGAATCCTTTTGAAAGCGTACTTTAAAAGTTTTTTATGCTAATAAGATTACTCTTAATCCTTTTCATCGGCTTTTCATTAACCATTAATACCCACGCTCAAGTGTTAACTGATTCTATTAAGTTGAAGGAGGTGAGTATTGTGGATAAATTGAAGCCCATTAGCAGAACCAGTATTTCTGTAACCCTATCAGAAAGGCAACTTCAGCAAACCAAGGGTTCCACATTGGCCGAAACCATTAAAGAGATTCCGGGTGTAAGTATTTTAAAAACTGGTTCAACAATTTCCAAACCTGTAATAGAAGGTATGCATGGCAACAGAATACTGATCCTAAATAATGGGGTCAGGCTTGAAGCACAGCAGTGGGGTTTAGAACATGCCCCAGAAATAGATCCTTTCCTTGCCAGCAGAATCCACGTTATAAAAGGAGCAGAATCTGTGAGGTACGGTGCCGAAGCAATTGGCGGTGTGATTATCGTAGAGCCTCCTTCTTTACCAATTTCACCCGGTATATCAGGCGGTCTTAATCTTATTGGTGCATCAAATGGCCGGTCGGGTATCACATCAGGGATGCTTAACGGTGGATTAAAATCATTACCGGGCTTTGGCTGGCGATTGCAGGGAACCCTTAAAAGATCAGGTAACATCCGTTCTGCAGCGTATTACCTGGGAAACACAGGAGCTCGGGAGTTAAATTATTCGGCAGCTGCAGGATATAAAACAGGTAAAGCTTCATATGAAATATATTACAGCCGCTTCGGTACTGAATTGGGCATTTTGTATAGTGCACATGTGGGCACCAAGGAGGATATTGATGGCAGAATAGCTATAGGCAGGCCTCTGGAGAACTATGGATTTACTTATAACATTACCGCCCCACGCCAAAATGTTATTCATGATTTATTCAAAGCTAAGGCTCATTATGACTTTATCAATCGGCGGTCGTTAGATATTACTTATGGTTTTCAAAAAAATCAACGTAAAGAATATGATTTCAGGAGGGGTGACAGAGAACCCCTTCCTATTACGGACCTGGTTTTAAATACCCATACTTTGGATCTGATTTTTGAAAAACAAAATCTTAATGGAGCAAAGCGCTTTTACGGCCTCAATGGGATTTTTCAGGTAAATAACAACATTCCAGGAACGTTGGCAAATACATTTATCCCAAACTATGATAGTTTTACCGGCGGTGTTTTTGTGATTCAGCGCTGGTTAAAAAATAATTTTGAGTTTGAAGCTGGATTGCGGTATGACTTTAAGCTATTTGATGCCGCGGGATACAGGTATACTAATAATAATGATGAAAGCTCAGAGATTAAAGAACAATATTACGGAGGGCAAAGCAGGTTTCATAACGTTACCGGATCATTTGGTGCGCTATGGAATATCAATCAGTACTGGCAATTAGGCAGTAACTTAGGTTTGGCCTGGAGGGCACCTACAGCAAATGAATTGTTTAGCAACGGGTTGCATCATGGTGCCGGATTGTATGAAATTGGAAATCCTAATATAAAAACGGAGCAAGGCTACAAATGGATCAATTCTTTAAAGTACTATAGAGAAAGGCTGAATTTTACACTCGATGCTTATGCTCAGTTTATTAATAATTACATCTATTCTGAACCTGATAAGAACTTTAAGCAAACTGTAAGTGGTACCTACCCAATATTTAGGTACAAACAAACCAATGCTTCTTTTTTTGGTACGAACTTCTCGGGATCTTATCAATTTTCTAAGGTATTGTCTTATAAACTCAATGCTACTCTAATTAGGGCACGGGATCTTAGTAATAGTAAATACCTGCCATATATTCCATCCGACAGGTTAGATCAGCGTATTCATTTCAATTTTCAATTTGAAAACTTAAGCAATGTGTGGATACAGGCAGGGCACAGTTTCGTTCGTCGTCAAACCCGTTATGAGCCCGAAAGTGACTATGCACCTCCTCCGGCAGCTTATCATCTTTTTCAGTTATCTGCTGGAACAGCCGTAAAGATTGGAGAGCAAGAACTTGGCTTAAACCTCAGTGTCGATAATTTATTTAATACCCTTTATAAAGAGTATATGAATCGATACAGGTATTACACTCATGATATTGGAAGGAATGTTACGCTACGGCTTGCCTACAAATTTTAACCGAATAAATCTTATCAATTACATATAATAATTTACAAACATGAACAAATTACGCAACTACTCATTAGCAATTTTAGTAACGCTTATTGCGCTCACATTTAATGCCTGTAAAAAGGACCCCAAGCCCGAGGTACCAGAAGAAGAGATAGGCAAAGCAGAACTTACCTTTGTTGAGGTTGAACGCGAGGAACATGGAGACCATTATCATTACAACCCTATTGCGGAGGCAAAACCAACAACCATAACGTTTGATAGCAAAGGCTTGCCACCGGTAGGTACTCACCTCCACCTTATAGAAGGTAAAACGTACAAGCTAACGCTTAAATCTTTTGATTTTGCAAACCGTGAAATGCAGCAGGAATTTCTTGAAAAGCACGACATCCACCAGGCATTTATATTAGGTGCTCCTGATGGGATTTTAACTTATGTTTATGCCGATAGGGATAAAGAAAATAAGAAGATAAATGTTGGAGTAACCGGATATTTAACGGTTGATGAACATACCGAAACAGGGTTTACCTTCCGCTATGTACTTCGTCATCTTAATCCGGGAGTAAAAGCCACCATTACGGCAGCGAACTGGAATGATATAAATTTTGCTTCAAAATTTGCGGGAGCAAATGATTTGGATTTGAAATTCGAATTACATCCAGTGCATGATGGAGAACATGGACATTAAAAAATAGCAATAGTCATGTTGTTTGGTGGGGCATGAGTCTGGAAAAGGAAAAATGGAATTTCTATTACTTAAATTGTGTACTAGCATTGTATCTTTATTCGATTAAAAAGAAAAATATATGAATACAGAAAAAGCTATTTTGGCCGGCGGTTGTTTTTGGGGGGTTGAAGAGCTTATCAGGCATCAACCAGGTGTTATCTCAACGATAGTTGGTTACACCGGAGGTGATGTTCCCAATGCCACATATCGGAACCATGGAACACATGCTGAAGCAATAGAAGTAATATTTGATCCTTCGCAGTTATCTTACCGTTCACTTCTTGAATACTTTTTCCAGATTCATGACCCATCAACAAAAAACAGACAGGGAAATGATATAGGTACTTCTTATCGTTCAGCTATTTTCTTTGCAGATGAAATACAAAAGGAAACTGCGAATGCTTTAATAGCTGATATGGAAGCTTCTGGTAAATGGCCTGGAAAAATTGTGACAGAAGTTGTTCCGGTTACTGATTTTTGGAATGCTGAAGTAGAACATCAGGATTATTTACAAAAGAACCCGTACGGTTATACCTGCCATTTTGAAAGGGCTGACTGGAAACTTGATTAATTCTAAAAATTAAACCTATGGAACATAAAGCAGTATCTATCAGACCATTTATTGGTGCTAAAGATTTTGAACTTTCAAGGAGTTTTTACAAAGATCTTGGCTTTGTGGAGACAGTGATTACATCTGATATGTCTGTTTTTAAAACAGAGAGCGTTGCATTTTACTTGCAAAATGCATTCGTGAAGGATTGGGTTGATAATACTATGATTTTTCTAGAGGTAGAAGACGTTGATCGCTATTGGCAGGAACTTTTAGCTCTGGATCTTACTGCAAAATACAAAAACATAAAGCTTATTCCTGTGCGGGTTGACTATTGGGGTAAAGAGTGTTTTTTGCATGACCCATCCGGGATTCTCTGGCATTTTGGAGAATTTTTTAAAGGCTAGTTAAGAGTCACAGAGCTTGGTGATTAAATTAAAACAATTATTTTAAACATAAGTAGATAGCGCTTGTTTAAATATTGTTAGCAATGATGCTGCAATATTACATAAGGCTTATGGAAAATGTAGTTCAAAAGGATTGGGATATTGTTGAGAACAAACTTCACAAAATATTAATATTTAAAGATTTTCAGGAAGCTTTCGCATTCATGGTTAAAGTGGCATTTGTAGCAGAAAAGAATAATCATCACCCAAAATGGTGTAACGAATGGAATAAACTGGAGCTTTGGCTAAGCACTCATGATGCAGGTGATATAATTACTGAAAAGGACAGAGAGCTAGCGAAACAGATCGATGAAATGTTAAATTTTCAAATCTAGTTATAAGTAGCTAAAATTTTAGCAAATAAGCTGATTATTTAGTATATTAGTATATATCAAAAGTTTTTTATGAAAAAGCAGGGTGTAACCGCTCTGAATGAGACGGTTCAAACAATAAAAGACGAAGTGATTCTGACTACTGAAAGGGATATCGAGACATTCTTTAATGCCCTGATGTATCCCCCTGATCCACTAAAAGATTTTTCGAAGCTGGCAGATTATTATGAACAGATACTTCATCAGGTCCATAAAAATTTGGTTATTTGATGGTTCAGACTATACTCGTTTCTTAAAAAAGAATTACCTTTGTCGTGTAAACGACTAATTACCCTAGTGGGCATACTTATGTAGATTATCTATATTTGTATCATTCAATAAGAAAAAATGTAGGATTTTAAAAACAGAGCAACAGCTTTTCCTTTTTTGCTCATAAGCTGAACAGTACAACCGTACTTGTCTGGCCATCCTGTGTTTGTGCACAATTTAAACCTTATTTTTTACTTTTTAATTAATGATGCTTTATGGGTATTGTAGTTAAACAAATTTCATATATGCATTCCAATCAGGAATGTCTGTTCCGCGATATAAATTTCTCTGTTTCTAAAGGACAAAAGATTGCCCTTATTGGTGTAAACGGTTCGGGAAAATCTACCTTGTTGCAAATCCTTTCAGGCCTTATTGAGCCTGCTTCAGGAGATGTTGCATCAATCAATAAACCTTTTTATGTTCCTCAGCATTTCGGTCAGTACGATGATCTTACAGTAGCCCAGGCCCTTGGTATTGACCGTAAAATAGAAGCATTGCAGGCAATACTTAATGGAGATGCTTCGCTGGAAAACTTTGTTCAGTTAGATGATGACTGGAATGTTGAAGAGAATGCTTTAAGTGCACTTAGGTTATGGAATATTGAACATATTAAACTATCTCAGCTAATGAAAACAGTTAGCGGGGGAGAGAAAACTAAGGTGTTTTTATCAGGCATTGCTATTCATTCCCCATCTTTTATACTTTTAGATGAGCCCTCAAATCATCTGGATGCAGAGGGAAGGGAACAATTATATAACATGATACAGAATAGTAAAGCAACTGCAATAGTGGTAAGCCATGATAGAACTTTACTGAACCTTCTTGATATTACTTTTGAACTGGATAAAAATGGGGTAGCTATTTATGGAGGTAATTATGAGTTCTATAAAGTGCAAAAAGAGGATAAGCTGATGGCGTTAGAGGCTCAGGCGGATCATAAAGAGAAAGAATTGCGACACGCTAAGCAAGTTGCTCGGGAAGCTGCTGAACGCAAGCAAAAGGAGAACTCAAGAGGGAATAAGAAACAAATAAAGAAAGGTGTGCCAAGGATTTTTATGAACACCATTAAAAACAAGTCTGAGCAAAGCACTTCCAGGTTGCAGGAAGTACATTCTGATAAGATAAATGGCATTTTTCAAAACCTTCAGCAGCTTAAACAACAATTGCCGGATGTAAAGGAGCTGCAGATGTTTTTTGAAAATTCACATCTGCATACAGGAAAAATATTAATAACTGCACAGGACGTGAATTTCGCTTACAATTCCGGGAATTTATGGCAAAATCCACTGAGCTTTCAGGTTAGAAGTGGTGACAGGATTGCTATTTCTGGCAGAAATGGTTCAGGGAAAACTACTCTTTTGAAATTGATAATGGGAGGGCTAAAGCCATCGGCAGGAATATTGACCAGAGCAGATTTTAAACACCTTTATATTGATCAGGAGTATTCGGTGCTGGATAATGAACTAACTGTATTTGAACAAGTTAAGGAATTTAATGCACAGCATTTGTCTGAACACAGGCTTAAGACATTGTTACATCAATTCCTGTTCACAATTGATACGTGGGATAAGAAGTGTGTGCAGCTTAGCGGAGGTGAAAAGATCAAATTGATATTTTGCTGCCTAATGATAGGCAATAGTTCCCCTGAACTTATTATATTGGATGAACCTACTAATAATCTGGATGTTCAAAGTTTAGAGGTTATAACCTCAGCAATAAAAGATTACAAAGGAACTTTGCTGGTAATTTCACATGACTCCTATTTCATTAATGAAATAGGAGTAAATGAAAGGATAGTACTTTAGTTTTTTGTGCGGTTAAATACGAAAAGGTCTTTGAACACCCACTTGCCATCTTGAAGATTGCCTCTGGCGATTACAAATTGGTTAGCTGAACGTTTTTCATATAAAATACGTAAGCTTTCACCCTCTTTTTGAAAGATAGCACGGTCTTTACTTGCTTCTACAAAGTTGTAACGATCGTGTTTGTCTTTTTCTTCCAGACCCAGAAGACCTGGTTTAAAATGTTTTACCATAGAAACCAATCCCTGTTCTGTTTGCTCATAGGCTAATATCTCATAAAGATCAGCTTTACCGGCTTTCATCATACGCATAAAGCCCAGTATGTTTTCGCCCTCTGGCTGTAACCAAACGCCTTCAATCGACTGCCCTTCAGGGGTGATTGCTTTCCAATGGCCCTGAATAAAAGATACATCCGCAACCGAACCACCTTTAGGTTGAGTTTGGGCTTGTGTTTTTGGTAAAAAACAAACAAAAAAAAGTAAAAGAAGTGTGTAAGAGTGTCTCATAGTAATTTAATGGTTTAAGCAACTTAAATATACATATTCATTTCAATTACCTGCAGAATTTGGTAATAATGACAAATACAATGAAACAAGATTTTCCCACTCTTTTTCCAGCGAAATATTGGGGCGGGATTGGCCTGCCCTGTTATACCAATAATCTGCATTCCAAATGTCTCCTTCTTTACGATGCAGATAGGCATGTACATGGGCCGCCCGTTTATCGTTTAGATGGTCTATTAAATCGTGTGCTTTTTTCCAATTTCCCTTTCCATCATGCCAAAGCGCCTGCAAATGTTCGGGTAAGTTTAGGGGTAGCTTGTCACTGTTTAATGTATCTTTAAAATATTGAATATCCATCTTAAATTTATCTGGACAAATTAACTTTGTTTTCGAACATATTTGGTAAGGATAACAATCAGCTGACCCTCAACCCGGCCTTCAATTTGTTCTTTGTTGTCATCAACCAGTTTAATATTTTTTACTACAGTTCCAAGTTTTGCACTTAGGCTTGACCCTTTAACATCTAATGTTTTTATAATGACAACGGTATCACCGTTTTCCAATATATTGTTGTTAGAATCCCTATGAAACTCTACAGCTGAATCGTTTTCATGATCACCGGTTGCTTTTGCCCAGGCCAATGTTTCATCATCAAGATACATCATATCCAGATTGTCAATTGCCCAGCTTTCTTGTCTTAATCTGTTGAGCATACGCCAGCTCACAACCTGCACTCCCGGAACCTCACTCCACATGCTTCCACTAAGGCATTGCCAGTGTTTGCTATCCAATATCTCTTTTTTTTCAATCTGAGCCAGGCACTTTCCACAGGCTACCACACATTCTTCGGCTGTGTTTTGAGTTTGTGGTGGTACTTCATAAATACTCAGATTGTCTTCAGATCCACATAATTCGCACTTATTCTCGCTTCTTTCAAATAGTTGTTCTTCCAGTTTCATACTAATTATATACAAAACGCGAAGATACTAATTTTAACTTTAAGCAATCTTTGATGCAATTGTTAATTATAGAGGCCTTCTATCTTACTAAGGGCTATTGTTTTCGATGGATTGAAGGCAGATCCCGCCATGTATTTTTTCAGGCTATACAACAATTGTCTGGCCTCAGGGCGATTACTTTGTTCTGAAAGCAGGTCTATTGAAGAAACTATCAGTTTTCCTTTCCCCACTTTGCATTCAAAAACTAGTCCAAGTGGATTTGCGGTTACCCAGTCATCTATTACTCTTATAATAGGGTCTATCTGAGGTGCAACGGCACTAAGTTTTACAGCATTTGAATGTGTCATTGCATCCCACCATTGCCAGTTGCTATGGTATTGAGCAGGGAAGTCTGCCAATGCAGGATGTTTTGGATTACATAGAATACCCAGAGTAGTTGGTGGCTGTTTTCTGGTCCATGCTGTATTCCAGAATATTGAAGAGAATCCAATCTTTACATCTCCTCCCATCTCTGGTTTAACCACACCTTTTTTTAAGGTAAGCAATACATCTTTACCTTTGTTAAGTGCTTCAATAGCCTCTGTGTTTAAAGTTTGGGTAACCAGAATATCTTTGCCGGTTTCCGGTAAGGTTTCGGGGTACACGAATATATCCCATTGGTTTTCATAATTTCCAACACTCACAGTTAAAATGAGACGCTGGGCCTTGTTAACAGATTTAAGCTGTTGTTTTATTGTTCCCAATTTTATGGTATTTCCTAATGGAATAGACTCGCTGTTAAAATTTCCGGTAAATAATTTACTGCCGTTCTCGGTTTTGATATTCCAATTTATAGTTGCCTTTTGAATTGGTCCATTTCCAAAATTCGCTATTTCCAAAGGAACAACCAGTTCTTCATTATTGGTATAATTCATTTTTGGTAGTCTGGCTAAAGGCACAACAGAATTACAAAATTTGCTGTATTCAGCGGCCGTTACATAACCCTTTGCCTCCCAAAAAGGATCAAGAACACCAACCAATGCTGTTCCTTGTCCGGGGAAATCATTTAAACCAAGTAGCTGAAATCCTGCAAATCCGGGAGTACGCAGAGCGGCTTCAATGTCTGCTTTATAGCATAGTACCTGAAGTTTTCCAGATGCCATAACAAAACTATCTGCAAGTTTTGACATGCCATTCTCTTTTAGTTTTTCCTGAAATATCTCAAAGTTTTTAGCTTTTAATATGCCATCATATTTCTTGATTTCTTTAAAATTCGGATATACACACCATTGTCCAATTTCATGACTAACGGTAGGCTGCTTCCATTTAGAAATGATGTTTGACCAATCATAATCTGACCTTGGTGCTTCCTTATTTATTATGCTGTTAAGTCCGGCTCCCCAGCCTTGAATTCTTGGATCAGGAGTGTTGTTAAAGTCACTTGCCTCTACCACTGGCCACCCGGCTGCGGTTGTATAGAGTCTCCTTTTATCTTTTGCTTTCCAGTAGTTAACAAACTCTGTTAAATAATTTACCATATTCTTTCCGCCCGGTTCATTTCCATAGGTCATCATAACAAATGAGGGGTGGTTGCCATATGCTCTTATCATTCTTTCACTTTCCTCATAAATATATTTATCCAGAGGTTTTCCATCCCCAATTACAGCTCCCTTTTCTCCATTTGCCCAGGCAGAACATTCTGCTTGAATAAAGATACCCAATCTATCTGCGGCTGTAAATGCAGCTTCAGGAGGGCACCATGAATGAAATCTTACATGATTTAATCCGTGCTGTTTAACCGTTTTTAAAATCTTTGTCCACGATTCAATATCTGTTGGCGGATATCCTGTTTTAGGAAATGAAGCACAGTCCAGTGTTCCTCTTAAAAAAATAAGATTGTCATTTATACTAAGTTGCGTACCTTTTGCCTTAAAATCGCGCATACCAAATGCTATTTGCCTAACATCTGCATTTTTTGAGGCTGTTTGGTTTAGTGTTACACTCATATTGTACAAATCAGGAGTAAATTCATTCCATAGCAAAGGAGAGCTACCCATAGGGTAGGTCATTTCTATCACTTGTGAATCTCCTTCAGACACTAGTTTTTTAGTTAGCGGTTTTAATTTTTCGGCTGCTGATCTATTAGTCGAGGCAATTAAGGTTACAGAAACATCATTTTTAGTACCCGTTGTATTGGCGATTTGAACTTTCACCAAAACCTGTTTTTTATAGATATCCGGATATAGTTGAACATCAGAAATAAAAACTTTTGGTTTAGCAAGTAAACTTAACTCTCCAATCATACCATTCCAATTGGTTTGGGTATGGTCGGTAACGCTGTGGGCATTGTCGCCCATATTGATATCTTTTATCTTGTTATCAACCCTGATAGTTAAGCGATGTGTACCTGCTGTTAATTTGCTGCCAATATCAAATAACTGAGCTGTTCCAAGGCTGTTTTCCATACCTATTTTTATATCATCAACCCATACAGTTGTTTCCCAATGGCTTCTTTCAATAAAAAGCTGTAGATGTTTTCCATTCCATGATTCTGGAATATTCAGTGTTTTCTGGTACCATGCGGCACCCCTGTAATATTTATTTGGTTGTAGCCAGAAAGGAATTTTGATGTTTCCCGGCCTACGATATTTTGCAAATTCATCACTTTTAAACCACGACATATCCAAAATGTCTCCTGCCCATGGTGTATGTATACCAATTTCATCTCCTTTTCCATTTGTGGCCATTGATCCGGGTAAACTAATTTGCTGAGCTAACTTATGGGTATACCATTTGTCAGAAATGCCCTTATCTAATGAGTCAATTTGAAAAGACCATGTTCCTGCTAGATCAATACGATCTTTTTTTGATTGACCTAAAGCAGTGATAGTTAGAAATAAAAAAAGGAATAGGCTAAAATGAAGTTTCTGAAAAATTCTTTTCATAATAAAATCGGGTCTAGTTTGGATGACCTAAAGTTTGATATTTTATTAGAAACTAAAATGGATTAATAATTAAAAAAGATGGATTATCTTCCCAGATCAAATAATGTCTGTATACAAAAAAGAAGAAAGGCCAATTTGTATTACAAATTGGCCTTTCTTCTTTTTTGAAACGAAACAAACAGGTTTCCTTATTTGGTTTTATACATCGAAGCACGTAAAGCTGCTACATCATCACTTGAAATATACTCATCGTAAGTCATCATTTTATCAATTGTTCCATTAGGAGTCAATTCAATAATACGTGTTGCTACAGATTCTGTTAATGCATGATCTCGTGAGGTAAACAAGGCTGTCCCCTTAAAATCTTTTAAACCATTGTTTAATGCAGTAATAGATTCAAGGTCAAGGTGGTTTGTTGGCTCATCAAATAATAAAAGATTAGCATGTCTTAACATCATTTGCGAGAACATACAACGCATTTTCTCTCCACCTGATAATACCTTCACATTTTTAAGAACCTCCTCGCCAGAGAAAAGCATTCGGCCAAGGAAGCTTCTTACAAACTGTTCATCCTGATCTGTTCCTGAATACTCACGAAGCCAATCTACCAGATTCTCATCTTTCCCTGCAAAATAAGGTGTATTGTCATTAGGGATATCTGCAACGTTAATAGTTACTCCAAATTTAAATTCACCTGAATAGTCTTTTTCACGTCCAGTTAAGACATTATAAAATGCAGTAGTTGCAAGGCTATTTTGAGAAAGAACAGCAATTTTATCACCTTTATTAACCATGAAGTTAATGTTTTTGAACATTACTTCACCGTTTAAGGTACAAGAAAGGTTTTCTACCTGTAAAATCTGATCTCCTGCTTCTCTGCCCAGATTATTAAATAATATAGCAGGATATTTTCTGCTTGAGGCTTTAATTTCCGAGATATCAATTTTGTCTAAAGCTTTTTTACGTGAAGTTGCTTGTTTTGATTTAGAAGCATTGGCACTAAAGCGCTGAATAAATTCCTGAAGCTCTTTAACTTTCTCTTCCAGTTTTTTATTCTGATCACTACGTTGTTTTAAAGCTAACTGACTTGATTCGTACCAGAAGGTGTAGTTACCGGAGTAGATACTCATTTTGCTAAAATCTATATCAACAATATGCGTACAAACAGCATCTAAAAAGTGCCTGTCGTGAGATACAACCAAAACAATGTTTTGATAATCAGCAAGGAAGTTTTCTAACCAGGCAATTGTATCGATATCCAAATCGTTGGTTGGCTCATCCAGCAGTAAAATATCAGGATTTCCAAATAAAGCCTGTGCCAATAGCACACGTACTTTTTGGTTACCATCAAGTTCCTTTAATTGCTTATAATGGTGTTCTTCTTTAATCCCTAAGTTACTAAGCATGGTGGCGGCATTGCTTTCCATATTCCATCCATCCATCTCGGCAAATTTATTTTCAAGTTCTCCCGCACGCTCACCATCTTTATCAGTAAAATCTTCTTTCAAATAGATGGCATCTTTTTCTTTCATAATGTCGTACAATTCCTTGTACCCCATCATTACAGTTTCAATTACGCTAAATTCATCAAACTCATAGTGGTTTTGTTTTAAAACGGCCATTCGTTCGCCGGGTGTAAAGGCTACACTACCTGTAGTTTGGTTTACATCGCCCGAAAGAATTTTAAGAAATGTTGATTTACCTGCTCCATTGGCGCCAATTACACCATAGCAGTTGCCATGAGTAAATTTTAGGTTAACATCTTCAAATAAAGTGCGTTTTCCGTAACGGAGTGATAAATTAGAAACTGAAATCATATTGCTGAAAAATAAGTTGCAAAGGTAGGTATTATTTATATTGTATGAGTTTAAAGTGCAAAATTTCTAAATTAGAGAGCCAAAACTGTTTTATAATATAATTAAGTGAACAAGGAAGAATTAATTGCTAGGCTTAGCTCATCAATGGAGTTTCAGATGGTAGCCGTCCTAACCGATATTATTGAAACTGACGATATAAAGGTGGCCGACCTGTTGGATATTAGTTTTTATAAAAAAAAGGAGGTGGCCTTTAGAGCCGCCTGGATGTTGGAGTATTTAATGACCAATAAACCTGAACACTTTGTTCCGCATATAGCAAACCTTATATCCTTATTAGCCAAACAGAACAATCCTTCGGCAATGAGGCATTATGCTAAAATTATTGCTTTATTAACCGATAGAAAGGCCATCGAAATATATCAAAGTAAAGCTAAGGAAATAGACTTTGAACCTGTTATTGATGTTTTGTTTACCTGGCTGGTAGATACAGAGGTGCTTGTGGCAACCAAAGTGCATTGTATGCAAACACTTGCAAACCTGGCGCCGCGCTATGATTGGATTAAAGATGAGTTGCTCGAAACTATCGATCATCTGGTTGATATTGAGAGTATTGCTTTTTTTGCCAGAGCCAGACAAATTAGAAAGCAATTAAAGAAAGTTCAGCAGAAAGTTTAATGCCAAAACTATTACACGGCACAAACATTTCCATAAGTCATAAGTTCTATTTTTGCGAGGTATGGAACAAGAAATAGAAGTTTTAAGCAGAATTATTAAACGCAGACGGAGTATTTTTCCGATAAGTTATACCAGTCAGGAAGTGCCTGTTATAGTAGTACAGCAAATTCTGGAAAGTGCAAACTATGCGCCTACACATAAATTAACACAACCATGGCGCTTTGTAGTGTTCAGAAATGAAGGAAAGATAAACTTTGGTAAAGAACTTGCCCGCTTGTATAAGGAAACTACACCAGTGCAGCAGTTTTTACAAAAGAAATATGATAGCATTCTGGAAAAGGCAGAACAAGCTAGTTGCGTTGTTGCATTAAATGCCAAATTACACAGTGATAAAGTGCCTGAATGGGAAGAGCTTGCTGCACTTGCCTGTGCAGTTCAAAATATGGCATTAACTGCCGAGGCCTTAAATGTAGGTGCCTATTGGAGTTCGCCTGGAATGATTGCAGATCTGAAGGATTATCTTAACTTAGGGGAACAGGAAAAATGCTTTGGGCTTTTTTACATGGGATACCATAATGAAGAACCGCGCGAAGCTATACGTACTCCAATTGAAGAGAAAATTAAATGGATAGAATCATAATTTATGCAGGATATTAAAGCAACATTATACCGACTTTGTTTAAATTTTATAGAACAAAGAATTCAGACAGCAGAAGTTGCATTGCAGCAGGCACGCGAAGCCAGTAATGATGATACTAAAAGCAGTGCTGGTGATAAATATGAAACCAGCAGAGAAATGATGCAGCAGGATATAGATAGAAATAAACGTCTTCTTATAGATGCGCAGGATAATTTAAGATTGTTAAAGATTATTGAAGTAAATCATGAATCTGAAAGTATAAAGCATGGCAGTTTAGTATATACCAACAACGGCGCTTTTTACATCAGTGTTAGTGCTGGTCAACTCACAGTTGATGGCAGGGCCATATTTGCTATTTCCCCTTCATCTCCCATTGGCAAATTGCTTTTGGATAAGAAGAAGGGGGATGCCTTTGACTTTAATGATAAGAAATTTGTAGTTGAAGCTGTTGCTTAAACTATTTAAAACTCTTATTTATACTGTGATAAAGGTTCTTAGCTGTATACCTTCCGGGATCAATAATGCGGCGGATAGTGAAAAGCGGATTTGTTTCATCTCTTTTTGTAGATAAGATGAAAGCTGCTTTAAAACCATGTTCCTTTAGTTTGTGCAAAGTTTCTGGTTTCCAAACACCATACGGATAAGCAAAATATTCAACCTTTTTACCTGTAATGGTTTCCAGTGTTTTAGTGGGTTTATCTATTTGTATTTCCCAATCCTCATCAGTAAACTGAGTAAAGTTTTTATGGTTCCAGGTATGACTTGCAATAACATGTCCTTCATCGGCAAGGGTTTTTATCTGCGCTTTGCTCATATATCTGGGCCTTCCAATAGATACAGTCATGATAAAGAAAACACCTTTAAATCCATATTTTTTTAGCTCAGGCGCAGCAACCGTAAACTGATCCAGATCGGTATCGTCAAAGCTTATGATGATTGGCTTTTCCGGAAGTTTTGCTCCATAGTTCAGGTAATCATAAAGCTGATCAGGTAAAATGGTGTGGTACCCGCTATCAGCCAGCATTTTTATGTGCTGTTTAAAATTTGCCGGTGGAATAATATCGTCATGAGCACGTTTGGAATCACTTGCCTTCCAGTCTCTAATCTGATGATAACAAAGAACAGGTACTTCTTTTCTGCCCAAAATCTCAGCTGCAGTAGCTTCTTTCTTAAGCGAGTTATTTGCTTCAACAGTGTCTTTGTCCGAATTTCCGGAAGTGGAACTGGTTTTACTTTGGCTGGAGTTTGTACATGCCGATACTAATAGCATTAAACCAGCCGCCAGACTTAGAAATAATTTCATTAGAAGCTTTTTACAATGCTGTTATGAAGGGTTTTTGGGCTCCAGTAACCACTGGCAATAATTCTTCTTACGGTATATAAAGGGTAATTCTGGTCACGTTTATCAGCAAGTGAGAAGGCCATTCTAAATCCACGTTTTTTTAACTCAGGGAAACCTTCCGCATTCCATAATCCAAAGGGATAAGCAAATTCCGTCATCTTTTTGCCTGTAATTTCTTCAAGCTTCTTTGTTGGTTTATCCAGCTGCTCTTCCCAATCCTTTCCCTGGTATTTTTTGAAATTTTTATGGTCATAAGTATGACTGCCAATTATATTTCCATCATCCGAAAGTTGTTTTATTTGCTCTTTGGTCATGTAATCTACAAACTTGCCTTTGCGGCCAATAGAAACAGTCATGATAAAATATACTGCTTTAAAGCCATATTTTTTAAGGGTAGGAGCAGCGATAGTAAACTGATCCATGTCTGTATCATCAAAAGTAAACATGATCGGTTTGCTTGGCAAAGGGGCACCTGTATTTAAATAGGCATATAACTGATCTGGCAGTATAGAATGATAACCACTATCAGCAAGCATTTTAACCTGATCTTTAAAGTTTTGTATTTCAACTATGTAGTCTTTTCCTACTTTTCCATCAGTTGGCTTCCAGTTGCGTACCTGGTGGTAGCATAGAATAGGTACCTGTTTGCGGGCAAGTATGGTTTTTGCATCAGCTACTTTAATTTTGCTTACATCAATTTTCTCTGCCTGAACTTCTTCCTTTGATAGGGTTTGCGTTAAAGTGTCCTTAACATCTGCATTGTCAGTGTTAGTTTGCGATTTTGACTGGCAACCGGCGGTAAAAATTGCCGCTGCAGCCAATAAAGGTAGAAGGTGCTGTTTCATTTGTAAAAATTTATGGCAAAACTATGAAATCAACGGCTATTTTATTGCATTAACTATCATATTTATTACAATTAAAGATTCACCCTTCTTTAGTATTAATCAATAATTTAGCCGTTTTAATTAACAGTTCAAATGAAGAAACTTTACATTGTATTTTTATTGCTTATTAGTGCAGGTTTTAGTGCTGTTTCGCAAACTAAAACTTTTACAATAACAGAAACCACAACCCAGGCGCCAAAGGCAAATTATCAGCTTGCTTCCCGGTTTTCGCCCAATAAACTTAAAAAACTCATTTATTCAACCGCTGTTGATCCGCATTGGTTAAAATTAAGCAACCGTTTTTGGTATGAATACGAAACACCGAATGGTAAGCTATGGTATCTGGTTGATCCGGTTGCAAAAAGCAAAAAGCAAATATTTGATAATGCAAAGCTTGCTGCAGAAATTACCACAATCATTCGTGATCCTTTTGATGCCCAGCATCTGCCTTTAGAAAACCTTAAGTTCTCTGGTGATGAGAAACAAATCAGTTTTGAAGTAAAAAGCACAATTGATGAGTTGAAAAAAGACCGTAAGGATAAGAAAGATGCTGACTCTATGCAGAAGAAAGTATTCTTCTTTAACTATGATATTGCAAGTGCAAAACTTACTGAGGTTCCTAATTATAGCAAACCTAAAGCAAAACCTTCATGGGGTTCAGTAGCGCCAGATTCTTCGGCAATCATTTTCAGCAGAAATTACAACTTGTACTGGATGGACAAAGAAAACTATAAAAAGGCGGTAAAGAATGAAGAGGATAGTACCATAGTAGAGCATCAGCTAACAAAGGACGGTGTTAAATTTTATTCTTACGGCAGTGATGGTGATGGAGAAAACAATGAAGAACAGGAGAAAAATAATAAAAAGAGGCGCAGAGCCTATGTACTATGGTCGCCAAATTCTAAATACTTTGTGCTCGATAGAACAGACTCCCGTAAGGTTAAGGACCTTTGGGTGGTAAACAACATTACAGCTGGCAGGCCTACATTAGAAACCTATAAATACCAGATGCCAGGCGAACCTGATGCTCCGATTGATGAGCTTCTTTTATTCAATTTTGCCAGTAAAACTTTTAAAAAATTAAACACTGCTGCTTTTAAAGATCAGAGCGTATCTGTTTGGGGCGCGCCTTCTTTAAATAAAGATCGCGATAATGAATTCAGGCCTTCAATTTGGCTGGGTAATAATAATAAGATCTATTTCTCGAGGACCAGTAGAGATCTTAAACGAGTTGATGTATGTACTGTTGATATCAATACCGACGTAGTAACTCCGGTAATTGACGAGCGCTTTAATACTTATGTTGAAATTAATCGCCCGGGTCTGGTAAACGATGGGAATGAAATTATTCACTGGTCTGAAAGAGACGGCTGGGCTCATTTTTACCTGTTTGATGGCAATGGTAAATTAAAAAACCAAATCACAAAGGGTGCCTTCCATTGTGAGAGTATTGTAAATATCGACGAGAAAAACCGGGTATTATATTTTACAGCAAACGGCCGCGAGGCTAAAGAAGATCCTTATTACCTGCATTTATACCGTATTAATTTTGATGGATCTGGAATTAAACTCCTGAACCCGGGGGATTTTGATCATGCTGCAAACATGAACGATGAGAATAAGTATTTCATAAATAACTTTTCAAGGGTTAATACAGTGCCAAAATCGGTACTGATGGACAATACCGGTAAGAAGGTTATGGACCTGGAAACTGCTGATCTTTCGTTATTAATGGCTACCGGCTATAAATTTCCTGAGCCATTTAAAGTTAAGGCTGATGATGGTATTACAGATATTTATGGGGTAATGTACAAACCTTTTAATTTCGACCCAGCTAAAAAATATCCGATCATAGAGTATGTATATCCTGGTCCTCAAACTGAAGCGGTTAATAAATCGTTTGGTAAAAGTATGGATAGAACCGACCGTTTGGCACAGTTTGGCTATGTGGTAATTACGGTTGGTAACAGGGGAGGAAATCCTGCAAGATCTAAATGGTACCATACTTATGGTTACGGAAATCTTCGCGATTATGGTTTGGCCGATAAAAAAGCAGCTGTGGAACAACTCGCCGATAGGTACTCGTATATCGATGCCAGTAAAGTTGGTATTACCGGTCACTCGGGTGGTGGTTTCATGTCTACAGCCGCAATGCTTGTGTATCCTGATTTCTTTAAAGTTGCAGTTTCAAATGCAGGAAATCATGATAACAGTATTTATAACAGGTGGTGGAGCGAAAAACACCATGGTGTAAAAGAAATTGTTTCTGCCAAAGGTGATACCACATTTAAATACAGTATTGATAAAAACCCTGACCTTGCTAAAAATCTGAAAGGCCATTTAATGCTGATGACAGGCGATGTTGATAATAACGTACACCCGGCAAATACTATTAGGGTGGCCAATGCTTTAATGAAAGCAGGTAAAAGATTTGAGTTTGTTATTATACCAGGACAGCGTCATGCCTTTGGTGATTTAACTGAATATGCTTTCTGGAAACTCGCAGATCATTTTAATAAGTATCTGATCGGCGATTTCTCTCAATCTGACCAGGTTAATGTACTGGAGATGGATAGAGAGGTAGAACAGAAAAAATAACAAAAAAGGGCTGTTACCATATGTAACAGCCCTTTTTTGTTTATAAACTGAGCTTTATTTTATGCCCAACTTACTTTTTAATTCTTTTGTAAGAGCCGCTTTAGGTACTACAAGACTTACGGTGTTAATTGCAAAATAAGGTTCAGATACTTCAATATAACCTTTAAAAGGTCCTACATCTCCCCATGAGTTTTTAACTTTGAAGAATACTTTGCCGTTTGCAGATTGTTCCATACCGATAAGATGCATCAGGTGGTCATCCTGAGTGGTTAAGTTCTCATACAATTGCTGGCGCAACTCTGGCGTGTAGGCAATTTCTTTTACATCAGGATTTAATTCAGCTTGTTTAGCATCTGCTGTGTCAGCAAATAACATCGCATAGCCTTTTTGTTGCTGAAAGTTTCTGCTGCTTACATCAGCATCCCACATAATGGTATAGCCATTTTTTACAGCCGTAGTTGTCATAGTTACCATTTCTGCCAATGGAAGGTTGTAAAACGATCCGTTCGCAAAATTATCAGGTGCTTCCAAAACAAACTGGCTGTAATAAGGGTGATGTGTAAAAGAAGTAATGTTTACATAATCGTCAGCATCAAACTTTAATACATCTTTAGCAAAGGTTTTTGCAGTATAGCTTTTGCCTTTGTAGTCAAAATTAGTTGGTGGAACTCCAACTTTTTCATCAAGGATTTGCTCATAGCCTTTTAACCAGTCATTATCCAGAGGACGTTTTTTTAGTACCCCATCAAGGTATGTTTTTAATGCAGTTTCCAATCCGGTGTGGTTAGGTATTTCGCCGCTTACACCCTGAAAAGCTTCCTGCGGCATTGCGCCATAAAGAGATATGGCACGTACCAGATCGTGTCCAAGGCCACCTTCGCCAAACTGTGCTTTCCCCTGGCGGAGAATGTAGTTCTTAGCTTTTTCAATGTAAACATTGCGTGCAGTAAACATTTCTGATAAATTAAGCTCTCCTAAACCTTTACGTATTCCTTCTGATTCGATTAGCGAGGTGGTAGAGTAATTCCAGCAAGTACCAGACTGACCTTGGTTTTTAACTGCAGTAGCTGCGTTTTCTTTTACAGACTTTAATGTATTGTTCTGTGCCTGAGCAGATAAAACAAATCCAAACCCAATTGCAAATAATATAGTTTTTTTCATTTTTGTTAAGCTAGTTGGCCAAAAATAGGAAACCATTATGAGTATTTAATAAAAAATTAGTCATAAAAAAAGCCCTTGCAAATGCAAAGGGCTCTTTATCTAACCAAATGTAAAGTTTATTAAAAGTGGAACTGGATACCTAATTTAGGTTGGAAAAAGTTAGCTCCAAAGCTGAATGAATCAGAACCAGCACCTTTTATTTTATCGCCGTCACCGTTTTCTAAGCGGTAATTGTTGTAGCTTAATCCGTTAACTGCAAACTCGATACCGATTTTTTTAGTAGGGAAGAACGCAAAACCTGGAGACAATGCAACACCAATTTCAGTACTTGAACCAACTTTCTCGCCTACTTTACCTGCAGCATCTACAGCTTTAGCAGTTCCGAATTCCATTGGTACAGATAACTGACCAAAGAATTTGAATGATTCAGATAAGTTAGCGTAGTAACGACCAAAAGGACTAACTACAAAAGCTTGGTTTTCAAACTTATTAACTGTTTTATCGTAGCTATAACCAACACCTGTACCAACTGCAATGTTATCGCTAACAAAGTAACCTACACTAGGTACAATTGCAAAGCTTGTATTTGATTTTGCACCGTCTGCATCAGATTTATTTGTATCAAATGCTACGTTACCACCAACAATAATTTTTCCTTTTTCAGTTTGTGCCTGTGTAGTAAATGCTAATGCAGAAACTGCAACTAATGATAATAATAATTTTTTCATTTTCTTATTTTTTAATTTATAATCTGGCCAGTCGCTAGTTTTTATATTCTGACCATTTACGTTCTATAGTCAACACCTGTGCCAAACATAATCTGCTTTATTTTGCTTGAATCACAATTTTTTGTAACTCGTTAATTAATAGCTGAATAAAAATGATAAAGTGTTTCAATATTATTTTAGGGTGACAATCAACTATAAATTGTCATTTAATTCCCATAAAAATATATAGTCAATCTGACTATTATTGTATAATTGTCAGTAATTATTAGGGCATTCTGGCAGAATTTAAGTCAGGTTATTTTAAATGCACGACAACTTTAATATTGCTTTCAGCAAAAAAATATACATTCATGAAATCATTGTTCCTACTTAAAGTGTTATAACACTATGAGACTATTAATAGAACGAAAACCAATAAAGGTTTATCCTGATCCAAAGCGTGTAATTGCAAGATTCTTTTTTAATGGCGAAGAACGGGCTATAGAGGTAATTAAGCATGTAATGATGCTTTCTGCCACCGAAGTTTTTGATATTATATCCCCTTTGCTTCAGGAGTATTCCAAGCGTCACAGAAGCATTACCAAAATCCTGAACAGGCACTGCAAAAAGGTAAAAGAGTGTATTGAAACGGCTGGTTTTGACTATGAGGAACTTGATAAGTACCACAAATTGCTCATTGGTTCCTACTTTACTCACGAATACTCTATTGAGTCTGCAGCTTTTTTTAATCCATCAATTGTTGAGGATCCTGATCAGTCGGATTTAGTTGAGGGTGAAAGAAGGGTTATTATTAGTTTCAGAGCTGTAGGCGAGGGGCATATTTCCTCAGTAGTTTTTAGAAGAGCTCTCATAGATCGCAATCACGATATTACCGTAATCCCCTCTGGAAATTATATAGATGAGGCAGAAGTGGTAAAAAATGCCATTTATAATAAAAAGCTTTTCCTTAAAAAAGCTGCCGATTCAAAAATAGATCTTGAGGTATTGGATGAAGTGGGGTTAAAATTAGAAGACAAGTTTGATTATGCTACACTTCGCCGACTTATCCTGGATTCCAAAAATCTACAGGAAACAGATCTAAGAAAACTAGAGTACGATAAGGTGCTTTGGTTGTCTGATACCTATCATGAAATTAGTTTTTCCAGAGATACTGATATCTCTGACCGGGTAATTTTCCCCATTTCAGAGTTTGAACGAAAGGGGATAGAGGACGCAAGATTTGTTCGCTTTGTTAAAGACGATGGTACTGTAATTTATTATGCTACCTATACCGCATTTGATGGAGCTATGATTATGCCTAAGCTATTACAAACCACAGATTTTTACGATTTTAAAATCAGCCCACTGCACGGCATAGGGGCTCAAAATAAAAACCTGGCCTTATTTCCGAGAAAAATTAATGGCAAATATGCCATGATGTCGCGTATTGACGGCTTTAATAACTATTTAATGTACTCCGACAGGCTTACCGTATGGGATAATCCTGTTAAACTTCAGGAACCTGAATTTCCGTGGGAATTTGTGCAGATCGGAAACTGTGGTTCGCCAATTGAAACTGAAGCTGGCTGGTTGGTTATTACCCATGGCGTTGGTCCAATGCGCAGGTATTGCTTAGGAGCCAGTCTGTTCGATTTAAATGATCCTTCTATTGAAATCGGCAGGCTAAAAGAACCATTGGTAATCCCTAATAATGACGAACGTGAAGGATATGTACCCAATGTATTGTACTCCTGTGGCTCTATCATCCATAATGGAGAATTGATTATCCCTTACGGATTATCAGATTATTGTTCTTCATTTGCAGGAGTTAAAATAGACATATTGCTCCAAAAACTTAAGGGTAGTACAAGCTAATCTGAATGTCCATTAATTAAAAAGCTTGTTTTTGAGCTGCGGTAAGGTCACTGCTCTGAATAAATTCGTATTCAGATTCCAATGCCTTTAACACAATAAGATGCGATATCCAATATGCCAAAGTGCTCTCCGCTCCCTGGTTTCTATTTACGCCATAAGTTTGCAAGCCATCGCCACAACCTTTGGTTTCATAATCATACAATGGAATGTGTAAAGAGTTCTCACCTAAAAACCATTGGTAGCTTAAGTACATTTGTTTTATATAAGTTAAGTCGCGGGTAATCTCGTATGCTTTAAAATATACCATTACCATACCCATGGTTTCAATTGCCTGCTGATCGTAAATAGCCATTTCCCCTCCATCTTTATATAGCCAGCCATCATTACCTACAGGATTTAAATACCCTTTTATTAAAGTTTTTTGGGTAAGGTACTCCAGACTTTCAAAAGCAATTTCTTGTGATTCTGGATCTTTACTTATCTCGAAATGACACATAAGAGCCAATGGGAGTATTGCATTATCGTAAGTTAATTTGTTCTCAAACCAATGCCAATGACCATCTTTGTTAGCCCTGTACGCAGCTTTTAAAGGCTCGGCAAGTTGATTTAGCTGACTTTTAATTTGCTCATTATAGGGGTGTGCATTCATAAAATGCGTTAACCCAATCATTGTATTTGCAATTCCTCTTAAATGAGTTAACTTATTGAAATGTGGAACAGATTTAAGAAATAATTCCTTTCCAAATTCGCGATAGGAATTATTAGGAGCATTGTTAATTAAATATCCTAAAGCCCATATGGTTCTGCCAAAAGAATCTTCTGAGCCAACCTCGTCCAGATATTCCCTTTTAAAACTTAAAAAATTCCTGAAACTGCCATCCTCGCATTGCATGTATTGAATGTAGCTTAAATAAATAGGCAGTAAATCTAAAGCAGCCTTGCTTTTATTTTGCTGGTAAGCAAGAATAGTTAATGTAAGTGCTCTGGAGTTATCGTCCAGGCAATAACCTTCTTTTAGATTTGGTATCCCATATTTGGCATGTTGTACAATACCGGTGTCATCCGTTAAGCGTTGTATATGTGCAAGGCTAAAAGCAGGCATCATGTCTGGGTCAATAATAGGTTTATTGCTAACATCTTTGTCGGCCAGAAATTTAGAAATAGCCTCTTCCAGCACATCTATAAAAACCTCTCCTGTAGTTGGCCAGCGCAAGTGTAATCCATATTCATATGCGTTGGATCTTAACTGATTCAACTTTTCATCGCTCTCAAATAATTCATTTACAGTCCCGGCCAAACCTTCAGCATCCTTAAAGTCGAATAACCTGCCACGATGGTCTGCAAGCAATTCCTGGGCATGCCAATAAGGGGTTGATAATATAGCTGTTCCGGCGCCCATGGCATATGAAAGTGTCCCGCTGGTAATTTGCGCCTCATTTAAATAGGGGGTAATATATAAGTCGCAGGCCGTCAAATAATCGAATAACTCCTCTTCTGACACAAATTTATTAATGAAGGTAACATTGTTTTCAACATTCAGCTTCCGCGCAAGCTTCTTTAAACCATCCCTGTATTCCTCTCCTGAGTTGCGGATCACACCCGGATGTGTAGTTCCTAAAATAACATACATTACATCCGGATTTTTAGCCACTATTTGTGGCAAAGCCTCAATAACTGTTTCCAGTCCTTTATTTCTACTGATCAGACCAAAAGTAAAAAGCACCTTTTTGTTTTTGAAAGCCAGGGTGTTTTTTACCGGATTAATTTTTTTTGGCTCAAGATCTGGAACCCCATGTTCAATCAGCTGAATCTTATCAAAGGGAATTCCATATATGCTCGTCAGAAAACCAACAGCCCTATGGCTCATTACAATAATCCTTGAAGAATATTTTGCCACCTCCCTTAAAATGGTAAGCTGCATATAATCCGGATCTCTTAAAATGGTATGGAAAATTGTAATAAGTGGCTTTTGAAGCCTTGCAATAAGAGGCAGAATATAAACACCACTCTCGCCTCCATAAATACCATACTCATGTTCTAAAATACAAACGTCTGCAATGCTGGTATTTATGTAATCCGCTGCGCGTATATAATCTTTCTGATTTTCTTGTCTAATTACGTACTTAACCTCTTTGGGATACTCATATTCATTTAAAGAATCTGAATCGTTCATCGCCACTACAAAGCTGTCTTCAGATACTATTTTTTTATTCAGACCAATCGCTTTTAACAGGTTGTTGCTGAAAGTAGCGATGCCACATTCCCGGGGCGGGTAAGAGGATATATAAGCAATTTTCATAATTACAAAAGAGTTGATGCTTATATAACAATATTAAAGAAGGGAATGTTCTGTCGTTTTTTATTTTATTTATGAAATTTGTAAAAATGTTAAACAAAAAAGAGGATGACTACGCTGCAGCCACCCTCTTTTTTGTTTATTGAACTATTATTTGTTGTTTAGAAAAACAAACTTATGATCGAACATGTCCAGTTTAATTTTACTGTCTTTATCAATCTTGCCAGCAAGAATTTCTTTCGACAATTCATTAAGGATACGTTTCTGAATAACGCGTTTTAACGGGCGTGCACCAAACTGAGGGTCATAACCTAATTCCGAAAGCCAATCCAGTGCCTCAGGCGTTGCTTCTATATCTATTCCCATTTCCGCCAAGGTATCTTGTACATGTTTAAATTGCAAAGTAACAATGTCTCTAAGCTCGTTGCGGTTAAGCGGAGTAAACATAATCAGCTCATCTATACGGTTCAAAAACTCTGGTCTTATTGTTTGCTTTAACAATTCAAACAATTCGTTCTTGGTTTTGGCAATTACCTCTTCGCGGTTCTCATCATTAAGCTCTTTAAAGTTATCCTGTATCAGATGCGATCCAATGTTCGAGGTCATAATGATGATGGTATTTTTAAAGTTCACCACCCTACCTTTATTATCGGTTAACCTTCCATCATCCAATACCTGCAGCAATATGTTAAATACATCAGGATGCGCTTTTTCAATCTCATCGAGCAATACCACCGAATAAGGTTTTCTACGTACTGCTTCAGTTAGCTGACCACCTTCATCGTATCCAACATATCCCGGAGGGGCTCCAATTAATCGCGAAACAGCATGGCGCTCCTGGTATTCACTCATATCGATCCTGGTCATGGCATTTTCATCGTTAAACAGAAACTCTGCCAATGCTTTGGCCAATTCCGTTTTACCAACACCGGTTGTTCCAAGGAATATGAATGACCCTATTGGTTTGCGTTTATCCTGTAAACCAGCTCTTGAGCGACGTATAGCATCAGATATCGCTTCAATAGCCTCATCTTGCCCTGCAACACGTTTATGCAGTTCATTTTCGAGATTTAGTAACTTATCACGCTCACTTGAAATCAGTTTAGTA
>Ga0157371_10001009_pt1 | contig 31039 bp, 32 predicted proteins | sample C45metaG_FD_113462 | JGI IMG/M metagenome (GOLD analysis project Ga0157371, IMG submission 113462) | Corn rhizosphere microbial communities from Kellogg Biological Station, Michigan, USA - C4-5 metaG | ecosystem: Host-associated > Plants > Roots > Rhizosphere > Soil | place: USA: Michigan... | reverse complement strand
GCTCCGCAGCAATGCGAAGAAAACCCCGGAGAGATGCCCGAGTGGCCGAAGGGGCTCCCCTGCTAAGGGAGTATAGGGTCAAAAACCTTATCGAGGGTTCGAATCCCTCTCTCTCCGCCAGATGTACGGAAACCGCGCTACGGCGCGGTTTTTCGTGGGTGGCGTTTCTTCCGCATCGGGCAACACATCGGGCAACAATCCGATGCGCATTCCCCATTATTTGCGCCGCGCCCCCTCGGGGCGTTGGCAGTTCATCCAGCGCGTCCCCGCCGATCTTGCCGACTGGTTCGGCAAGCGATGGCTCAAGCACATGCTCACACCCGACCAGCGCGCCGCGCAGGTCGGTGCGCTGGCGCTGGCCAGCCAGTACGCTTGGGCTTTCGCGAGGATCAGGGCGGGGGCAATGAGCAAGGACGAAGAGAAGGCGCTGCGGGCCGGGCTGGCAGCGCTGTACGGGCCATCCGGCGACCGGGGCCAGTTCAAGATCAAACCCGGCCCGCATGGGCCGGAACTTGAAACCGATGGCACAGAGCAGGACAACGCCGCCGGAGCCGTTGCCTACGACAAAGCCATGGAGCGATGGGAACGGATCGAACAGGCCAAGGCCACCGCCGCCGCACATGTCAACAGCGAGGCGTACCAACGGGCGGTTGCCAGCATCAACGCACCCAACCCCGAGCTTGCGAAAAAGACGCCAGCCCTAAATGACCAGATCGTGCTGTATTTCGCTACCGAGCACGACGGCAAGCGGGCACAGACGATGAAGACGCGGCGGCGGGTGGCCGACGCCTTTGCCGACTTCCACGAGGTCGGCAAAGACCGACCCGTCGGCGAGATTTCCAAGGCGCAGGTGGTCGCATGGCTTGACCACTTGCGCACAACCGAGGCGTTGTCCAAGCCGTCGGTGGCGAACTACGCCAGCCATCTGCGCGTGATTTTCGGCTGGATGGTGGAGCGCGGAACCATTACAACAAACCCGTTCGAGCGGGTGGGATCGTTCAAGCCGCGCGAAAAGAAGCAGCGCCGTGCCGAGGGTTTTGGCTGGGAACCGTTCGACATGACGCAGTTGCGCGGCTTGTTCGCGCCAGAAAACCTGAAAAGGGCACGGATGGATCATGTGCGGTGGGGTGCCATGATCGGGCTTTATACCGGGGCCAGGGTTGGCGAAGTGGCGCAGTTAGTGATGCGGGATTTTGAAGAACGCGACGGGGTGCCCTGTATCGTTATTCGCGCCGAAGGCGTCAACCAATCCATCAAGACCGACCAAAGCGAACGGCTGGTTCCGATCCATCCGGATTTGATCCGGCTTGGTCTTTTGGACGCCGTCGCCCACCGCCGGGCGGTGGCCAAAACCCTCGCACTGGCCGAGGCGCGGGACGCTGGCCAGAGCGAAGCGATGGCGGAACTGGCCGCTGAAATGGCGGCAGCGCAGGCGCAATTCTTCTCGATCCGCACGGATCGCGGCAACGGTCGGGGCGACACGATCAGCAAGGGATTTACCAACCTACTCAAAGTTCTCTCGATTCAGCCGAAGAACTCGGCGGGCACGGTGGGATTTCATTCGTTCCGCAAGACCATGATCCAGCATCTTCAAGGCACAACGAAGGTTGGGGAAGAACTCCGCCGGGCGTACACAGGCCATGAACCCGGCGATGACGACAGCCACGCGACGAACTACATGCGGCCATGGACGGCGGACGAGTTGGCCGCCGTGTTCGCTGGCATTCGCTGGGGCGAGTGGCTGGACACCAACGGGTTACGGCCGGTGCTGTCGAGCGGCCAGAAAGGGCAGCGGCGCGCCGTGAAGAAAGCGCCAGCGCAGTCGAAGAAGAAGGCAAAGAGTGGGTTGGCTGGGAAAAAGAAGTAGCAAAGCCAGACTGGCGGACCCAGCAAAGACGGCTCGGATCATGGCCGAGGCAATGGCGGAGCTCACCAGTTGCGCGTGGGTTTGGCCATGCGCCCGCGCCTTGCTTCGTACATATGTACCGACATACACACACGACTAGGCGCGCAAGAAATAGACAAGCCGCCCGGAGGCGGCTTGGTCGGGCGTCGGCATCCGTGGTGCGGCGAGCCCGCCGCGAACGCCATGGGACTTCCCAACGCCTCCACTGTCTCACAGCCGCCGGTGTGGGCCTAGTCGGCGACGTGCCGGCGGCGGTGTCAGGGTTGGTCGCGGATGTTGTCAGGTTGATGGAGAAAAGGCGGGCGGCCTGGACGGCCGGTCGCGAGTGCCTGCCTTCGGCCTATGGCCCCAGGCCGGAGGCTGGCCGCGTCCAGCGGCCTGCGCCTTGCTCTTCCATCCACCGCTTTCCCGAGCGTGGAGCACGCTACTAGCCCGAAAGATTGAGCAACGCTCGGGCTCTTGCTCTTCGCTCTTGGTCTCTTGCGTTCGTCTGCGGGCCTTCAGGCACGCAGAGAACGAACGCGCGCACAGCGTGCGCATCTTTGTTTTTATTATTTGAAGCTATTTCAGCCAGATTTCGTAAATGTAATCAATAACTTGCATAGTGTCTAGTTATACGATTACATAACCGAACCCCCCGAAAGTTATGCGATTAGATAACCAGCTGGCTGAAAAGTTATGCGATCTGATAACTCGACCAGGGGCCAGTTATCAGATCGCATAACCGCGATCGCGATCGCAGTTGTGGAGAGCAATCCGCAATCGTTGAACTCTTTCCTTGACGACCGGAGAGAGTTCCATACAACGAGGGGATCACAGCAACAGTTTTGGAGTTCCCCGTGGATTACGTCGTCGCTTACCCATCGAACTTGCGCGCACTCGCTGCGCTGAACCTGTCCGCGTCCGAGTTGAAAGTGGTTGTCTACATTCTGGACGCGATGGAGTGGGGCAATCTGATCGGCTTCAGTCAGAAAGCCGCGTGCGAGGCGCTGGGCATGAAGAAGTCGAACATGTCCACGGTTTTTCGCAAACTCCACGACAAGGGCGTGATCGTCGAAAACGACGGGCACATGTACGTCAACTCCAACCTTTTCGCGAAGGGCTTGCGTGAAAACATGTACCCGGAAACGCGCAAGCGTCTAAGCGCCGCTCAGGGCGAGGTTCACGGCATCGAGCGGGCGTACGATTTCCAACGCGCGCCGCAGCCGCGTCCAGGTGCCCAGGAGCCCGCACAGGCGCGCGTCGTGGCGTTTCAGCCGCCGGTGCGCGCAGCGCGTGCGGCGCCGCCGCGGCGCGGATCAATGGCCCAGGGGGCTCGCGCCTGTAAGGTGCCGCTGTGATGGCCGCCCTGGTGGAACGGATCGCCCGCATCCTCGCGCGCTTGCGTGGTCGGCCGGTCGATGAAAATCCCTGGGACTACGCCGACGGCTGGCTCGATGACGACACGCCGACCGAAGAGGCTGATGAGAGCCGGCAAGACCCGGATGGCATCCGCGCCGATCTGCTGGACGACGGCACGCGATAACACCACCCGCCCACGAACTCCACCGGCCGACCCCGGGATTGCTGGATGGCATCCCAGGGACAACCCGTGGATTTGTGGACGGCCTCGCGTTTCTAGTATCGGTGCGGTTTACAGATTACCGACCGCGCACAGGATGGATCACATCCATTTCTGTTAGAGCGCACGACATGTCCACCGCAAACCTTCCCCTGAGCACCCACGCCGACGCCACGCACGCAACCCTGGACAAGCCCGCACCCACGGCCTTGTCGCTGGCCATGAATGAAGCCGTGGCCCGCTTTACCGCGCACAAGACCGCCAGCGGCTATCAGCGCGCCTTGCTGTCGCGCCTGGCGGTCGATCCGCGCCGTCGGCCCAGGGACTGATCGACGTGGAGCAGGCCGGACGCTACGCTCTGGATCACGATCCGCAGCGGAAGGAGCACACCATGACATCCAGACGTCCGACGGCCCGCAAGGTGGCCGGCGTGCGGCAGCGCGCCCAGACCGCCCAGGCCAAGGCCGACGAAGCCGCGCGCGACCTGGCCCGCATCGAGCGGGCGCAGACCGATGTGCGGGTGAAGAAGATCGCGCAGGTGCTCGCGCGCATGTCCGAACGCCTGACCGACGCGGACAAGCAACGCATCCGGCGCGCGATCGGCGACGCCGACAGCGTGCGGGTCAACGCACCGCGCTATCGTCGCCCTGGCACGACCGACAAGTGGTCGGGCAGCACGCACGGCGCGCGGGCGCAGGCCGCCCAGCGGCAGTTTGATGCGTGGAATAAAAGTAAGGAAGGCAAAGCGTGGTGGTGGTCGGCGCAAGGCCGGGCGCAGAAGATGGCGGAGCCGGGCGAGGTCTATCCGATGATCGCTTACGTGCGGCTGTCCGACGCCGAAGCCGAGCAGATCATCCGGGAGCGAGCGGGCGATGTGTGAGCGAAGCGCAAGCGAGCGGCGAGTGGAGCAGATGGGCGCGCTGTCGATGCGGCGCGATGGCTTGTCGGTTGACGACATCGCCAACGTGCTCGCTGTGCCGGCCGCCCAGGTACGGCGCGGTATCATCGCGGCGGGTGTGGAGCAGGGATTGTCCGCCGCAGCGGCGGGCCGCCTGGCCGGCGTATCCCGTGCCCGTGCGGCCAAGATCGCGAAAGAGGAAGGCTGGACGGTCGAACGGCGGCGCCGTGCGCGCCGCAAGACGATCGGCGGCTTGTCTCGCGCGGGCTTGAGCGAGCGGGATATTGCCGACCGCACGGGCTTGTCCGTGCGCACCGTCCGCGCCGAGCGTCGGGCGCGGAGCGTTGGCCCCTAGCCCCATCACCCGGCCGCCGTGAGGCGGCTTTAGATCATGTGATACCCCGCGCAGAACGCGGCAGCGCGGGCATGGCGCAGGTTTACATCTTGCCGGTCTCTCACACGATGGATCACATCTTCATCGTGCGAGAAAACCCATGCGCCGCGTCCGTGCTTACACCCTTCTGGAAATCCTGATCGTGGTCGCCATCCTGGCCGCCGCCGTGGTCGGCGTGCTGCGGCTCTTTGCGATGTCGGACGTCAAAGCCGAGGCGCAGAAAGAGCAGCAATCAATCAGCGCCCTGGTCGAAGCCGTGCGGGGCGTCTACGCCACCGCGCCCTCATATGATGGCGTGGACATGACGCTGGTCGCGAAAGAAGCCAGCCTGCGCGGCGTCCTGCGCGCCGACGGCCGGCCGGTGAGCGCTTTCGGGGGTGGCTTGCTCACACTGCGCCCGGCCACCGTCCGCGCGACGAATGACGCCTTTGCGATCCAGATCGGCGGACTTGATCGGAAGAACTGCGCGGCGGTCATTCCAGCGCTGTCCGGGGAGACAACCCAGGTCTCAACGATCAGCGGCGGCAACATCCAGCAGCAACCGCATCGCGTGCCCGACGGCGCTGCGATCGCGAAAGCATGCGCGAGCACGTTCTTCCAGCAGGGGCAGGGTAGCGTCTCGCTTGTGTACTACCGTCCGCGTGCCACCGGCAACGCCGTGGCGCGTGGCCCATCGTGCGCGGTCTCGTGTTCGCCGCAAACCGAAACGCAAACGATCCAGTGCGCGACGGGTCTGGTCGGACAGATCACGCAGACCCGATCGGATACATGCTCGACCGACGCGTGTCCGGTGCCCGTGGTCGGTGCCTGGACCACGGTCTCGTCTTCCTGCGCGCCACCGGCTGCGCCGATCGCCCCGATTGTGCCGTCGCCTCCGAAGGATCCACCGCTCGCGTGTACGCCGCGCGTTCAAGTCCGTTCGCTTGGATGTGCGGAGCCGCAAGTCGGGCGGATCGACCAACAGCAAGCGATCACCTGCGACGCGAGCGGCGGACAGCACTTGGGCCCCTGGACCACGGTCTCGTCTTCCTGCGCGCCGCCGCCCTTGCCTTGTACGCCGGGCGTGATCCAGGGCGGCGACGCATGCGCGGCGGGCCAGGGCGGACAAGTGTCGTGGTTCCAGGAAATGACGTGCGTGGGCGGGAGCCTTGTCATCGGGCCGAAAACCATCACGGGTTCGTCGTGCTCGGCGATTGGCACCTGCCGTCCATCCAGTGCGCCCGACGGACAAAAGAATGTCGCATGCGCCGCCGGGCAATACGGCGAGACGATCCAGACCCTGGAAAAGTCTTCGACGTGTGCCAGCGCCACGGCGTTGCCGGTCTGGGGGCCAGGGGTGGTGATCGGATCGACGGGGTCGTGCGCCGCGTGCCCGTCGATCCAGTTGGTCCAACAGACCCAATGGGTCGGCAAGTCCCAAGCGTGCCCGGCTGGGCAGACGGGATCGTACACGTGGCAACAGGAGCAACAGCGCGCGCAATCGACATCCTACGATTGCTCCGCCGCGCCGACGACGCTGCCGGCCCCAACTGTGTCGGCGTGGTCGGCCTGGGCCGATGTGGCCGGCGCGACGCGAAACGTCGTCAACACATGCGCGGCAGGGGCGTGCTACACGCCGACCGCAGCCGGCGTGTCGATGGCGGTGGGTGGTGAACCGGCGAACGGGATCGGGCCGGTCGGCGTCTCTTGGGTGCCGATCACGCAGGTGAGCGATTGCGTCGCGTGGCTGGTCGATGGCCTTCCATCCGGCACCCGAGGCGGCTTCTGGGGCCTCTATGGCGGCACCCTGCCAAACGCGACCGCGTTCTGTTCGTTGATGCTCGAAGACATCGACGCGCAGTCCGCCGGCAAGCCGACAAGCGGTCAGACGATCGACGCGAACTATGAAATCCGGAGCCATTTCACGGGATCGTTCGGCAACTGGTACGGTATTTATGTATCCGACATCCTCGCGCGTCCGACGACCGGGCCGGCGATCGCGCCGTTCAATCCGGTCACCGGCGGCGCCTGCGCTGGCGCACCAGCGCCCGCACCGACGTGCGCATTCAAAGCCGGCTCCGGCTGGGCCTTCATGGAAACCGCGGGCGTCAACAACTGCCAAGCCGGCTACACCCAGACGTGCTCGGATGGCACGACCAAAACGCCGCCGGCGACGTGGATCACGCCGGGCGGGTCGGCGACGATGCCGGCCGCAGGCGGTGCGACCGTCGTCGTGCGCTGCGACACGACACAGGGCAAGGCTTTGCCGGCGGCTTGGTAGTCAGCACAGCCCCTAAACAACAGGAAACCGCCTTCGGGCGGTTTTTTGTTGTCTTGTGGATCATAAAACTGTGTTGGAGAACGCACATAAAAGCGCCGTAAAGGCGTTTACAAGTGGATTGAATCCCATAGTTTGAGTTTGTTCCAGTCAAAACTGGATCACAAATCAAACTATTGAGGATCATAAAATGTCCACCTGTCGCCATCTCCTGACCCTAGCCGCCGTCGCGCTGACGGCCTTGATCGCTGGCCCCGTCGTCGCGCACCCGCCGTTGGTGAAAGTCCAGGCCTGGGAGGTGGGCGCGTACACGTCCAACGCAGGCGAAACCAAGGACGCGTTTGTGCTCCGCGTCGCCGCCGTTCTCGATGAATGGTCACGCACGGAACACACGGAGGCTTGCGGCCCGATCGCGCAATACCCGGATGGGCGGTATGTCGTCGCGCTCACGACAGAGAAGGCGCAGACGATGTGTATTCAGAGCACTACGCCACCGGCCGGCGCGGTGCTTACCGGCGACACGATCCACAACCATCCGGAACCGACATCCAGGAGCGGCATGGTGCGGCTCGGCGCTGACGATGCTGTCGCGCTTCGCGCGGCGAAGGATGACATGTGGCGCTGTGCGCGTCGTCGATCAGGTTGCTGGGTGGACGTTCGCCCCTATGAGTTCAGCGAGGCGGACTACAACGGCGGTGCGGGCTATCTCGTCGTCGCTGGCCGTCTGCTGTACCAGCATGGGCGCCGCACGTCCGCTGTCGTCGATCCGGACATCCAGGCCACCCTGGCGGCCACTAGGGCGGCCCGCAACGCGCCGACCGTTGCTAACGTGGATCACTGAACGCCGCTGGCCTTTCGTGATCGAAGGAGCAGGCCGCCATCAAGGCGGCCTTTCTTTTGTCCGCTATGCGCGTGCGTATGTACGCGCATAAACATCAGTTATTTAGCCGTCTAAACGTCCGTTGTTGATATGCTATTGATGCGTGTTCGCTTATCTTCAAACGTGTGCAAACTCACGCTTTCAGGGCTTCCGGCGGCTTGCCAAGGGGGCGTTTTCTCTTATCTTGGATGTATCAAGCAAACACAGAGGTATCCCGCCATGAACGCCAGCCTTTCCTTCTCCGCCCGCTCCGCGATCGCCGCTTTCAAGGTTCACAAGTCCATTGCTCGTTTGAAGAAAGGCCTCACGAACGCGGACTATGAAGCGCGCAACGAGCGCGGCGAGACGCTGCTGGACATCTGCGTCCGGCTCGGCCAGCACCGCGCCGTCGTCGCGCTGGAAGACCTCGGCGCTTGGCGCGCGCACTGATCGGAGACCTTTCCTTTCATGACCGCTTACACCCATTTCCGCAACCTCATCACCGCCTTGGCCCTGTCCGCGTTTCTCGCGTTCATGGCCCCTGGGATTGCGCACGCTTGCGGGCAAATCCAGCAAGGGCTCCAAGACATTCAGGCCCACGCTGGATCACCAGGAGCGCTGCTGTGATCGACGACAGGGATGGACCAACACAGCGACAGGTGCGTGCGCTCCACGCACGCCGGTACAGCACGGGCGAAATCGCAAAGGACTTGAGCATTACGGCGGATCGTGTGCGACGTGTTTATGCCGCTTTGCGGTTGATGCCCTGGCCGTCCAAATCGACCGGCGGGAAGTCCCGAGAGAGCCGACAAGACATCCAGCGTCGTGTCGCCGTCCGCCGTGCGGCCGTCGGCTCATACTGGCGGCAACATCCCACAGCGACAGCGTCCGATGTAGCGCAGGCGCTGGGTTGCCCCGTCTCTGACGTGCGTTCCGATCGCATAACGCTCGGCTTATCCATTCGCAGAGGGTCAGACAGCATCAAGGAACTCGCAGGCCAAGGCTTGAGCGCATCGGAAATCTCGCGACGCGTCGGCGTCGGGGCCGATCGCGTGCGCCGCATACTGGCCGCAGGCAGCGATCACGACTAACGCCTGCTTCCCCATCAACCGCTTTTCAAAGTCGCCGACGAGGCGGCTTTGTCGTGTATGCGCATGCGCATCTGGCAACCCCATCCCGCCTGTTGTGGGCTATCACACGCCGCGCTGCGTCGGACTCAAGTCCTGGCGGACTGCTCCACGGTGTTTCGCCCTGCGGTGCGTCCGGCGCTCATCGCGCGTCGTTGGTTGGGCCCACGGCGGCACGGGGTCGCCCAGGAGCCACGCATGAAAAAAGCACACGACAGCCAAGCCACGTACGCCATCGACGCGATGGGCGAAAACGAAATCCTGGCGCAGGCCGAGGCGATCTTGCTCCGCCGCTTCCAGCGGCTGGGCAGTGTCGGCAACCCACGCGACAGCGGAGATTTCCTCAGAGCACGTTTGGCGCATCTCGATCACGAGCAGTTCCACGCTTTGTGGCTGGACAATCGCCACCAGATCATCGCGATTGAATGCCACGCAACCGGCACGATCGACGGAGCATCCATCCACCCGCGCGAAATCGTCAAAGCCGCGCTGAAACACAATGCGTGCGCGGTGATCTTCGCCCACAACCACCCATCGGGCGTCGCCGAACCCTCAACGGCCGACAGGCTTATCACCCAGGAACTCGCAGCGGCCTTGAAACTGGTCGGTGTGCGGGTGCTTGATCACCTGGTGATCGGTAGCGGCGAGCCGGTCTCGATGGCCTCGCGCGGGCTGATGTAGCCCGCAGCGGTACGGCAAGCACAAGCCGGCCCACCGGGCCGGCTTTGTTGCGCATAGGTGCGCACATGGGCACGATTGGCCCATGGCCACGTCCAAAGAAATCAGTGAAGCGCGCAAGCAGCGCGTGATCGGCCGGGCCAAGACGATCCTGGACGAACTGCGCAAGACCCACCGAGCGGACAGCCTGGGCGCCGGGGAAATCGCGGCGGAAATCAGACGACGAACATCCCGCAAACGGGCGTCGGCGGCCAGCGTCGCGAACGCGCTACGGGGTGGGATTTTTCACGATGGCCGCGGCGTTCACGATGCGATCGAGCACCCCAGGCGCCGGATTTGGAACGTGCCGATCGAAGCGGTGGCGTTGAACCTCTCGGAAATCATCGAGGGCATCGAGACCGGCGCAACCATCGACGACATTCTGTCGCAATGGCATGTCGTGCGCATCGAGCCGATGGAGCCGGACGGGGCGATCACTCAGGAACGCGTGGTGCTCGACTACCGGCCGGACGAGCCGACCGATCCCGAACGCCGGGACGCGGCCGACGTGGACGCTTTCCTTGCCGCCGTTGGTGCGGAAATCCAGCAACTGGATCGCTTGGCGACGGTGCGCTATGAGCGGCGCGTTCTGCGGCGTGTTGCCCGCCGCGATCAGTAATCCGTAGTCTTCTGAACGAAGGTTCAGCGAACCGCACTTGGCGCACTTGAGCAACGAGCGCGCGGCGCGCAAAAGGCATCCTTCAACAATCCGGCGCATTCCGTTCCGGCATTGTAGAGGTGTGTATGAATAAGCAATCGCTCAACGAAATCTTGATCGGGGCCGCAGCAAGCGGCGATGTAGCGAGCGTCAAGGAAGCCTTGAAGGACGGCGCTGATCCGCGCGCCCGGATCAAAACCCGTGGTGGAGAAAAGTCGGCGCGCGATCTCGCGGCGGAAAGCGGGCACGCGGAGATTGTGCGGGTGTTGATCGAGGCCGGGGCGGTAAAGCGGAATGGGGGTGCGGCATGAGCAGCACGAGCAATAAGCGCAAGCCGAGGCGGCACTGGCGGACATTCCTGCGCGCGGCGCGCGCTAACGATGTGGCGACGGCACTGGATTGCCTCGCGGCCGACGATGTCATGGAGTGGCTGGTGGTCGGCAAGCCGTGGCGAACCGACCGGAGCGACCGCGAGTTTGGATCGTGGGAGTTCGGGGGCAGGGACATCTTCCAAGATTTGAGCCGCTGGATGGGAGGTGCGGATGTGGTGGCGCTGTTCCAGGCCATTCATCCGAACGTCCATCCGTGGTGGGCGGCGGCCTGGGCGGGTAAACGTCGGGTGGTCAGGGAGGCGGCGGGGGAATGGGCGGATTTGTGGAACTGGACGGTGGGTAAGGCGGCGAAGAACCGGAGGCGGGCGGTTGTCCAGGCCATGTTGGCCGCGTTTCCAGATGTTGAGGTGGGTGTCTTGTGCGACGTGGGCGAGGATCGCGTCGGGCGCGATCAGTGGGGTGAGATCGTGTTGGAGTGGATTGAGGATATTGAGCAATACCGCGTGGGCTGGGTATCGGAGAACGCGAGCCGGTTGCTTTGGAGCGCTGTGAGCAAAGGCGGTGGGCTTAGCAATCAAAGCGAGGTGATCGGGCGACTTATTTTGGCGGGGGCGGACATTGCGGAGGCGGAGCGGGTGGAACATGCGGAGGTCTTGGCGGCAGCGGCGAGGTGCGGAGTGGTGCTTGGGAGCGTCCAGGCGGCTGTGCGGAAGGCGGCGGGCGCTGTGTTGGAGTGGGATAAAGAGTGGAGGCCGGTGCGCTTCACAGACGAACAGGCGCGGATGATCCGCAACGAGGCGGATCGGTCGGCGCTGATACGTTCCATCGCGCCCGACGCGATCCTCACCGCGCCCGTGCCGAAGCCGCGCCTGATGTGAGCGCGCACGACAACAGCGGCCCATCGGGGCCGCTGTCATTTGGAAAATGGGAAAGAAGGCGGCGGCCTGGGCGGCCGGTCGGTGGGTGCCTCCCTTCGGCCCATGGCCCCAGGCCGAAGGCTGGCCGCGACCAGCGGCCCGTCTATTGCTCTCCATATCCCGCGCCTTGTCGTGTGCGTATGCGCGTACATATGTACGGACGTATAGATGGCTAAACGATTTGATCAAAGGCGGGTTTTCCGGGGAAGAGAAGTAGTCACATCCAAAGCGTGGAGCGGTTGTCCGGCCTTTCGGCCACGAGCAATGCGGATCACGGGAGCGTCGGTTATGGATCGTAATGTATAGCATTTTATTACGCGCACGCAGGTGCGAAAATGCGGGATATGACACGGTTTTATCGGACTTGACCCCTTGCGCAATACCGGAAATCTCACAGGATGGAGGTACGCAAAAACAAACCACTTGGAGCACAGATCATGAGCAACGAAATAGAAATCGAGATTGCGGCACGACGCGAAGCGCTGAACCAGGCGCAGGCGGTGGTGGACGCTTTGGCCGGAGTGAACGAAACTTTTGAAGCGTACGACGAGGACGATATGGACGAGGTCGTGGTCGCGGCGATCAATCAGGTGTGGAGCAAGGCGCAGGCGGCCGTCGAGTTCGCAGTCGCCCGCCTGGCACAGGTCGAAGCGCAACAGCGCGCCATGTAAGGATCACAGATCATGACAATCACAATCCAAGAGGGGATGGCGGCGACGGTTGATCTGATCCGCGCTGTCTATGCGAGTGACATCGCAGATATACGCTTAGCACTGTCGCGCGGTGCGGACGTCAACTCGCGGGGGTACGGTGGGGATACGCTGATGAGCATCGCCGTCGATAACCGCCAAACCGAGATTGTGCGGGTGCTGCTGGAGGCGGGGCGGTATGTATCCGAGTGGGAAGCCAATCCGATGATGGGGTTGTGGGGGGATAACAGAGGGGAGATCGGGCGGATGCTGAAAGCAGCATATGAGCGCCAGGAACTGCGCCAGACCGCCGGCCTTACCGCCACCGCCGAACCGACAGCCTCGGCGCAACGCCGCAAGATGTAAGGAGCACAAATCTTGAACACATCGACCCAATCAACAGCGACACAGGCACTCTTCCGCGCGGCGCGCGAGGGCAACGTCAAGGGCGTACACCGGGCGCTGGCGGCCGGTGCCGACATCGAAGCAAAGCGCAAGAGCGATCGGTGGAGGTGGACGCCGTGGCGGACGCCGATCCAAGTGGCGGCCGAAAAAGGGCATGGCGATGTCGTCCGGGCACTTCACGCGGCAGGGGCGGAATGGCGCGTGGCTGGGATGGGCGAGGGATCGGCGCGGGTGATTTTGGAGGAAATCCGGGCCGGCGCGAAAAGACTGGATGAGGCGCGGATCGTGGCGGAGGTTGCGGCCGATCCGAAAGCCGCACGGGCGCTTGTCGAAGCGGTCGATGCGGCCATGCGGGCAATCCCAGGGGCCAAGGAGCGGGTGCGGGTGGCCCGTGAGGCGGTGGCGGCGGCGCGGGCGGCTGTGGAGGCCGCGCTGGCGTCGGAGAGAGAGCAGGAATACGAACTGCGCCGCTTGGAGAGCGTGGTGGACGGGGCTAATGGAAATGGTGGGGTACGTCTCACCGTGTCCCGGCGGATCGTGAAAAGCGAAGATGATCTTGCTTTGCTGCGTCAGGCCGCCGGCCTTCCCGCAACCGCTGATGCGGTCGCCCCGGAGTCGGCGCAACGCCGCAAGATGTAAGGATCACAGAACGCCACAAAACAGGCCGCCATCATGCGGCCTTTTTTTGTGCCTGTCGATCCTGAAACGGCGGTAGGGAACACACTTTGACCCCTTGCGCAATACCGGAAATCTCACACCATGGGATAGTCAAGGATCACAATAAACCATCGCAAAGGATCACAGAATGACCATGAGACCACCGAAAACCCCCCGGCAGCGTGAAGTCCTCGCGCTCCACAACGCCGGACGATCAGCCAGCGAGATCGCGACGGCGCTGTGTATCAGCGACACCCGTGCCCGCGAAGTCCTAGCGCGCTTGGGTGTCCAGCCGCAGCGCCGGGCGAACCGGTGGCCGGTGTCGCCCCGGCGGACAAACATCGCGACGAGGAACGCCGCGCAGCAGGCGGCAAAGGCGCAGCGTCGCGCACAGATCGCGGCCGACCTGGCCGGCGACCCATCGCTCACGCACGGCGACCTGGCCCGCCGGCACGGCGTAAGCGAAGCGACGATCCGCAGCGATCGCGCCGCGATCGACAAGCCCAGCGCATAACCCCACCCCTTTCTCTTTCGGAGCACAGATCATGACCACCCACACCCTTTCGATCTACAACCCCAAGGGCGGCACCGGCCGCACCACGCTCGCCGTCCACCTGGCGGACTACCTCGCGACGCGCGGGGCGCGTCTGCTGCTGCGCGACGCCGACCCGCAAGGCTCCGCCCTGGGCTGGGCGTATCTGGCCGAGCAGGTCCGCGAGGCAGAGAAGGGCGCGCCGCTGCCGTTCACCGTCGGCCGGGGCGATGCGGAGGGATACGACATCGTTCTCACCGACCACGGCCCGGCCGATGGGCCGTGGCCGCCGAAGGCGGACATCCTGATCGTGCCGGTCTCGCTCGATGGCGTCGCGCAGGCCGTCGGCCTGCGCACGCTGGCCCGGCTCCGCGCCGATGGGCACGTGCCCGTCATCGTGGCGAGCAAGTACCGGCCCGACCGGGCCGAGCACCGGGCGGCCTTGAAATCGGGCGCGCTGGCCGGTGCGCTGCTCCTCCATGATCGGGCCGCGCTGGCTGGCTGGTACGCGACCGGCCGCACGATCTACGACCCGGCACACGGACGGGCGCGTGGCGTGGCGATGGCCCGGCGCGACATGGACGCAGTGGGGCAAGCCGTCCTGGCACGGCTTGCCGCGCTGGAACCCGGCGCGTCCTGGCTGCGCGACTACTTCAAGAAGGAGGCTTGATCATGGCCGTCAAACGTCTTGACCTGACCCAGGTGGCCCCGATCCTTCACGCCGAGGCGGCGGTGGTGGAGACCGACACCCGGCCGATCCACCCGGCCTCGCCATCGCCCGCCGACTTGTTGGGCCGCGCGGCCGGCGATGCCGAAGGGCGTCGCGCGTACTTCGACACCACCGCCGAGCCGGCCAAGGCCGCCGCGCCGCTCCTGGTGCTCGGCGGTGTGTCGCTGATGGACTACCGCGACACCGACGGCCGGCGCACGCGCCGCGCCTTGGTCGTGGTGCCGCCATCGACCGAGGCGCGCATTGCGAACGCATGCGGTGGGGCGGTGGAAAATCTGAACGCTGCGCTGATCGCTCTGGCCGAACACGGCCTGGCCGCACTCCGGGCCGACCGTCAGACGCTTGTCGTCCGCAATGCGATCGACCCGAACCGGGGCGAGCGGCTGGCCTGGCGAAAAATCATGGTGCCCAAACGGGCCAGCAAGTAAGCATCACGAGCACAACGGCACGGCCCCAATCGGGGCCGTTGTTCTTTCCATCACCTGATGACGCTGGATCACCTCGCCGACAGGCGCGCGCGGAGTGCGCGCATGCGTTGCGCCCCGGCGCTGTCGCTGACCGATCGCGGCGCGTCCGGGATCGGCATCAAGTGATCGTCAACGCGTTCTAGGTGCTGCGCCATCGTCCACCATTGGACGATCCACGCTGTCCTGAAATCGCCCCAGGCGACCTTCGCCGGCCGTGCCGGCAAGAGCAGCGCGCCCGCCTCAATCAACGCGCCGAGCGCATCGAGCCCGCGCGGGACGCGCCAGAGATACGCCGTCGGCGCCGGCAGTCCGCCGACCGTCAGTGTGCTGTCGTCGTCGTCGGGCAATCGAATGGCGGACCAGTTCAGACGCAAGAGCGACGCCAGCGCGCCGAGCGTACCGGGGCCGCCCGAGCGCTCCGACCAGCCGACGATCGCCGACCCATCGGCCTCGATCGTCGCGACGAGGGTCGCCCTGGGTTGGGCCACCCGACGCAACAGCGCGCGCGCGATCGCTGTCCGATCAAACCATGGTGTCGGATGATGAGCGCCGCCCATGAGCAGTGCTCGCCGACGATCCAGCAGATCGCCAGGGTGGGCCAGTGGTCCGTCGAGCAGATCGGCCGCTCCACGTTTTGCTGCGCAGGTTTCGCAAATCGCAAACCGATCGAACTCCGCCAGAGCGGGGGCGTGCCGGTGGACGTGCGGCACGAGGAAGGCCCACCGCGCGCTCTCGCGCGTCAGCGTCTCCCCACACAGTGGGCAGGGTTGCCCCGCCCGCTGGCGCGCTTGCGGAGTCGACCTGGGCCGGGGTGGAGCGATGAACGAGGCCAGGGCAAAGCGTACCGATTGCTCAGGCGATAGGGCGACGGTGTTGTGCTCAATCATCGGGTGATCCTCTTTGCTGATGTGTTTCATCCTCTCGTTTTTCGATCGCATGACAATCAGCAATGACGGTCTACACAGCACAACCGACGACAGGCTCACACTACAAACACGCATCGAAAGCACGAGCACAGCCAATCACGATCAACAAGCAATGCTCTGGCTTCCGCTTTCGGCTTTGCCGGCATCGCAGATCACAACGGGCCACAGCAAAAGCAAAATCTACGGCTTATTCAAATCACACAAGACGCACCTGGGGTGTCGTGCGCCATGTGCCCACCAAAGCCAAGCAAACCGCACGGCGGTGCGGGTTTACACCACATGCGCATGCGCATGCGCATGTGGACATGCGAAACGCATGCGAAACGCATGCGCATGTGGTTAGAACGAAGGCGCGGAGCGGATTTCAAGCGCGTGCGCATGCGCATGCGAAACGCATGCGAAAAAACCACATGCGAAACGCATGCGCTGAAAAGATCACATGCGGTTCGCATGTGCGGCCTTACCCCACCACATGCGGTTCGCATGTGAATGCGTGAGGTGCGCCGCATTCCCCACATGTGGTTCGCATGTGGTGGTGGACGAAGCGGAGAAGGACGCGAGGATGGGTGGACAGAAAGAACAGGAGCGTTTCGCATGTCCCGACAACAGCAAGCATTCATTCTCGATCACCGCGACCTTGAGCGTGCGCGCTCGGCAGCAATCACAGCGGGCGTATCGCTCAACGCATGGATGCGTCGAGCAGTACGCGCCGCACTCGACGGCCCCGTGCCAACCACCCAGGCATCTGTCGGTGCGCTGGACACGAGCGCACTTGATGCCATCGCTCAACGCTTGGGCGAGCAGATCAACGACCTTGCGCGCGTCGGTTCCGGTTTCCGGAAGATTGAGGATCGTCTTGCGCGCGGTCAGGCATTGCCCATGGCGGCCGGGACGGCGACGCAGGCGGGCGCTGCGACCGGCGCACGGCCGGCGTAAGGGGGCGGGATCATGAAGCGCACCACCACCCAGCCCACTCCGAATAAGAAGAAAGTCGCCGAGGCCGCCCACGTGCCCGAGGCGCGCATCATTCCGTACACGCACTGGTTCGGGTCTGTGCCGTCGTCGGTGGAGCCGTCGCGGCCGATCAAGTACGCCGGCACAGCGCTGGTCGTGGCGATCGCCGCCGCCCTGGGCGTGGATGCCGGACTGATCGCGGCGGCGCACGCGATCGCGGGATGGACGCAAGCCGGCATTCTGGACGATATGAATGGCGGGGTCGCTTGGCTGATCGCTCACCTGTCGCTCGGACACGTCAACGCCGAAGCAGGCGCAAACTTTTCCTATCTTGCCGCGCAGCAGGGCGGCGCCTGGCGCGTGGCGGCCAGCGTCGCCGCGACACTGGTCGGGCTCGCGGCCGGCATCGTCGCCGGACGCTGGGCGGCCCGGCCGCAGGTGGTCGGCGTGAAGCACTTGCGCGGGCCACGCTTACTTGAAGGAGCGGAAGCACTGGCCGAGGCACGGCGGCACGCGATCCAGCGGCGGAAGGGCGACAAGACATCGTGGCCGTCGTTCGCGTTGCCGCTGATCGAGCAGGAGCGCGTGTGGCTGCCCAAAGATGTCTGGTCGCGGTCGGCTCTGATCTATGGATCGCCCGGCGCGGGTAAGACCGTTGTTATCACTCCACTGGTGCGTGCGCTGGTTGCGTGGAAAAAGGGAAAGGCGATTTGCTGGGACGCGAAATCGGATTACACGTCTGCTTTTTACGGTCGGCGCGGTGTCGCCATCCTGTCGCCGTACGACGAGCGGTCGGTCGTCTGGGATATCGGCATGGACTGCCGCACGCCGACCGACGCGCAGGTGCTCGCCGCTGTGCTGGCGAGCGGGGGCGGCACGAGCGGCAGCACCGGGGCACAGTCTGACTTTTTTCAGCAAGGCGCGACGACTGTTCTGATCGCCGCGCTGGAAACCATCCAAGCGGAGCACAAGACGGCGTGGGGCTGGGACACGTTCGCGAAAATGTTTTCCACGGATCGGGCGTCGATCCTGAAAACCTTGCTGGACGCCGGGCATGCCGAGGTGGATGAAATGATCGGCACCAACGACGCGAAATCGGCGTCGATCATGGCCACGGTCGGCAACGCTATCGCGATGACCCGCACACTCGGCCGGGCCTGGCCGTACCGGGCCGACCGACCGAAGCGGGAGCGGTTTGCCGTGCGCGAATGGATGCGCGACGACTACGACGTGCGGCACCGGCCGCGCATCGTGCTCGTCAAGGGCGATGATGTGCCGGAGGTTATCGGCCGGTGCCTCGTGGCCATGACCAACATCCTCGCCGTGGGCGTCAACGGCTTAGAAGACAACGAGCGAGGCCGTTGTCTTGCGGTCGTCTGCGACGAAATCGCGGCCCTGAAAAGCCGGATCAGCATCGCCGAACTAATCGGCACCGGCCGATCAAAGGGCGTGGTGGCTGTCTTGGGCCTCCAAGACCTTCACCAACTGGTGCCGATCTACGGGCCGGACACGACCAAAGCCCTGGCGTCCATGGCCGGGCTCCACATCGTCGGGCGGACGAACATGGGCGCGACCCGCGATGAAATCGCGGAGCACCTGGGCCGACGCGTTGTCGCCGTCCGCGCGCATGGCACGCAAAACAGCACGGCTCAGGAGCAGGAGCAGCCCGTCGTCCTGGGCTCTTATCTCTCGCACGACCTGGGGCCGTTCGGGCGTGTCGTCGAGAAAGACGCCGACGGCACGAAGCGCACCCGCGCGCAGGGCGTGCGCTTGCTGGTCCACGGGCTCGGCCCGAATGTCTTACGCCTGGAATGGCCCATCGTTCCGCTGCCGCGCCGTGCGCCAGGCAAGGTGCCCGCGAAGTGGACGCTGGTGCCGGAGCCGACACCGGAGCCCATCGCGGAGCCGGCCCCCGCGCCGGAGGCCGAGGCGGGACGCGCTGAGGAACCGGCCGCGCCCGCGACCGATGCGATCACCGCACCGGATGCCACGCACAACGTGGTGCCGGACGCTGGTGTGATCCTGGCCCCTGGAGAAGCAATGCCCGCGATCCCCGAGGCGCACGGCTCAGGGATCGATATGGGATGGGTGGAGTAAAGACGATGATTAGCCACGCGAAAAAATCCAGCGTGTCCGGTGCCGACGGCGTCGTCGCCTACCTCACCGAGACCGAGTATTACCTAGCCGCCGAAGGCAAAGGCGGCGGCACGGTGTGGTGGGCCGGCAAAGCGTCGAAGACGCTGGGCCTGAAAGCCGGCATGAGCATCGACGAAACCGCTGATGCCATGCGCAAACTCATGAACGGCTACAACCCCGAGACGGGCGCGGCTCTTGTCCAGAACGCGGGCGAGATTGCCCGGTCAACGGTCAAACTTGGACCGGATGGAAAGCCCCTCATCAAGGACAACGGGCAGGCCGTGTTCAGCGCCGAAGGCTCGCGCGTCATGTGCCACGACTTCACGTATAGCCCGCCGAAAGCATTTTCCTTGCTCTTTGCCATGGCATCGAAGACTGATCAGAAGCGCTTGCGCGCAGCATTGGCCGAGGCCAACGAACGCGGAATGGACTACCTAGCCGAGTTCGCGGAAACGCGCACCGGATCGGCATCCGGCGGAACGCTCAAATCCGAGCGAGCGGAGATTGTGCGTTCCGCTCACGCTCACTTTGCTAGCCGCGAGCAAGACCCACAACTCCACGTCCACAACGTCATCTATAACGTGGCCCAGGGTGAAGACGGAAAGTTTCGCACCTTGGAAACGCAAGGCATGTTGGCCGCCCGCAAGGACGCCGACCGACTGGCCACGGCCCACCTAGCCCACCTTGTTCAAGACATGGGCTATGAAGTCGAAGCGGTCGATTTGCTCGACCGCAAGGGCAACGCCACCGGCGCGACGTCCTGGACGTTGGCCGGCATGGACAAGGACATGGAACGCGCTTGGAGCAAACGGCGCGTTCAGATCGACGCATATCTGGCGGAACATCCGGGCGAAACCGCGCAGGCCGCTTGCCTTGCTACGCGCAAAGGCAAGGACGAACCACCGCTGGCCACCTTGGCCAAGATGTGGCGCGAAGAAATCGCGGCCGAGGCCAAGGTCCAAGGCTGGAAAGGCACGGCGGAGGAATACCACCGCGACGATTTGTCCGCTCCGGTCCTCGACTGGCGCACGTGGAATATGTCCTCATTTGTGGACGGTATTCACGACCAGGTGAAGAAATCCACCGTGTCGCTGTCCGCCATTGAAGCCGCCGTGGCGATGAAAGCAACGGCCCTGGACATCGACACTACGCGCACGATCGCCCAGGAAATCGCCGCCGAGCACTTTGTGGAAATCGGCGCACGGGGCGACGCCCAGGCCGACTACGACAAGCGGCGCACGCTGTACGCGTCCCACCGCTGGCTCAAAATGGAGCGCGACATTATTGGTCTCGCGCATGCGTCAAAAGACGATCGGCACCACGCCGTCCCGGCCGCCGTGATCGACGAGCAGGTGGCGGCGTTCCAGTCGGCCAAGGGTTTCGCGATGGCCGACGAGCAGGTGGCGGCGATCCGCCATGCGGCGCAAGACAGTGGATCGATCACGGTTATTGAAGGCTTGGCCGGCACCGGCAAAACCACATCCATTGTCGTTGCGGTCAATGCCTGGAAGGCACAAGGCATGGAGGTGATCGGCGTTTCCACATCGGAAAACGCGACGCAGAAACTGGCCGAGGAAAGCGGCATCGAGAACGCATGGAACGGCGCGAAACTGCTTGACCTGATCGGGCGCGATCAACTGACGCTGACGCGCGACCACGTCCTGATCCTGGACGAGGCCGGCATGATGGACACGCGCCAGGCGCACGGCATCATGAGCGCCGCCCGTGCGGCCGGCGCGAAAGTCGTCCTGATGGGCGACGTGCGACAACTTCAATCCGTCGGCGGCGGGTCGCCGATGGCGGCCTGCCGCGATGTCTTGGGCTCCGCGAAACTGGAAGGCGTCCGCCGCCAGCAAGGCGAAGAACTCGAAATCACAAAACTGCTGTACGGCATGGACGCCAACGGGCGGTTGCGCACCGATCAAACCGAACGCACGCGCGAGGAAGTCGCCGAACTGGCCGAAAAGGTCTACGAGCAGATGGACGAGCAGGGCATGGTGTCCATCCACGCCGAACAGGCGCAAGCGGTGCGCGAAGTCGCGGGGCTCTATACGTCCTCCGACGTGCCGCTCGAAAAGCGGATCGTCCTGGCGCACACGCACACCGACCGCGAAGCGCTGAACGCGTCCATCCGCCCGATCCTGCGTGAGCAGGGCGTCATCCAGGGCGACGACGCGACCGTGGCCCAGCCGGGCGGGCGGTCGCTGCCGCTTGCCGTGGGCGACCGGATCGCCATCGAAGAAAACCACGCCTTCCGGCCGGAGCGCGACGACAAGGGCCGCCGCATCACCGGCGACGCGCGCACGTGGGCGGCGCACGACAAGGACGGCCGCGAACTCGACCAGGTCAAGATCGCCAACGGGCAAACGGCCGTCGTCGAAGAAATCCGCGCGGAGACGATCATGCGCGACGGACAGGCCGTGCCGACCCATCGGATCACCGCGCGCCTGGACGATGGCACACGGTTGGCCTGGCGCGTGGACACGGCGCCGCAGATCGGCCACGCCTACGCGACGACGATCCACCGCAGCCAGGGCCAGACGATGGATGCCGTGTGGCACTTGGCGAACGCGGCGGCATCGAACGAGGCCGTTCTGGTTGGCTTTACCCGCATCAAAACCAACGAGCACGGCACCTACCATCTGAGCGGCACAGCGGACGACATCGACGCGTTGAAGGGCTACGCCATCGGCCGGCTCAATGTTCAGAGGAACGCGCTGGATTTGATCCAGGAAGCCGAGGAAGCGAAGCATGCGGCCGAAATCGCAGCGAAGGCGCTGGCGCGCGGCGAAAAGCCAACTGTCGAGCTGCTGGACCACGGGTCCGCGCCGTACCGGCACGACGAGAAGAAATCCGCGTCGTATTTCGTGCGCGTGCGCGATCAGCGCGGCAAGGAACGCGAAATCTGGGGCCTTGGCTTGTCGGATGCGTTGTCGCGTTCGGGCGCACGGATCGGCGACAAAATCACGCTGGGCGTGGAAGACACACGCGAGGTCGAGGTGGACGGGCAAGCCGCGCACCGCAACACCTGGCAGATCACCGTTCCGGCCCGCGAGCATAAGGAAGCCCGCGAACTGGACGACGAGCGCGCGCAGGACATCGAGCGGATCCGCATCGAGGCCGAGCGGATCGCCGAACACGGCGGCGACGTGCCGCCGGCCTGGCGCGCGTTGCTCGAAGCCGAAGGGATCACCGTCGCCGAGCCGGGCGCATTCGATATGTCCTGGGCCGACGAGCCGGCCGCGCCCACGCACGGGGCGGTGGTGGAGAAAGTCGATCCAGGCGTGGCCGCGCTGCGGGCCGCCCAGGTCGCCGCGATCGCGGCGCGGGCGAAGGGCAGCAAGATGTCGTCGATGGATGCCGCCGACCTCGCTGGCATGGAGTGGAAAGCGGCGGCCGAGCAAGAAAACGCCGCGCTGGCGGCCATGGCCGCGCCGGCAGCCGAGCCCGTGGCCGCCGTCGAGAAGGGCAAGGGCGTGGACAAGGCCGCACCCAGGCCCAAGGCCGTCGAGCAGGATATGGGCATGGGCATGTGAAGCGGATAGGCGCGGACGGTGGCACAGCACAAGGCACAGGCATAACCAGGAGCACAGAGCATGACGACCGAAGCGCATACGCCAGTCGATGATGTCGCCGACCAAGCGTGTGCCTCGGCGGGGCGACAAGGCCCTGGCGATGCTGCCGAAATAGCATCGAGGCAGGATCAGAATACGAAAGGCCCGCATAACAGCGGACCTTTCGGGTTAGGGGGCAAGCCCATCCGCAAAGAATGTTTATTGTCGCTAGGTGCCCCAGTCGTCCCTTGGCTGCCAGACATTCGCGCCCCTGGGCAGTACCAGTAGCGTCATCACCGCGTCGTATTCAGCGGCGGTGATTTTCATTTCCTGAATAGATAGGTCCGGGGGTGCGTGAGGAAACCATGTGCGGGCGGCAACTTCCACGCCAGTGCGTTCGTGCGGCACAGTTTCATTCGCGGCCATTGATTGACTGGGGATTTCGTTGAGTTGCTGTCTGGTCTTGTAGAACGCGCCACAGCGAGCGGCTGGGGTACTGGAAAACGACCAGTCCATGAAGCCGTCGCGGTGAACAACAAGCACAGCCTTCTTGTCTGTGTACTTCAGCCAGCGAAGAACTGTAGCGGTCAGGGAAGTGCCGTATCGGCTGGCACAGGCTCCCAAAGTATTTAGATCTGCGGCGCCATCCATCTGTACGCGGAAGTCGTCAAGCGGCATGAGCAAGTTCGCGGCAAAGGCATCTGCTTGGAACTCCATGTCGGCTTCATCCTGCCCGCGATTGTTGACATCATCCGTTGAGCAGGAGAACTCATCTTTCTGTAGCCGATGGAGCATGTAGTGCCCCAGTTCGTGGGCTTGAGTGAAGCGAATGCGGCCGGGCGACGTCAGCTTGCTGTTGTAGAGCAATAGCCATCTGCGCTTTTCGTCGGCAGGGAATAACGCGCCTTCAAAGTTGCGAAGGTCGGCGGCCTGGACTTCCGTAATGGGGTCGGTCCATTGGTGCTGGTTAGCGGCGTCTTTGGCCAGCGTGACGACATCAACGGGGAAGCGAGGCGTTCCATGAGCCAGGGAAAACGCATTCAAGATATGCGTGAACTTGTAAGCGGCTGTTGATGGCGTCAGCACGTTAGCCATCCTGCTTCTTCCTGAAGCTGTCCACGATGGTGCGCACCATGTTTTTCTCTGCGGCTTCCAGGTTTTTGAAGTTGCGGAAAAAGGCTTCATCCATGAAGACCTCTTCGGGCGTGGTCTCGTCCTCTTCCAGAAAGTAAGCCACCGGCCGGCCGAGGATGTCAGCCAGCGCGTTCAGTTTTTCAGCAGAAGGGCGCGGAGCGGGCCTGTTTTCCAGCTCCCATAAATAACTTTTGCTCATGCCCGCACGGGCCGCCAGCGTATCCAAGGTCATTTGCTGCTCCTTGCGGAGCGCTCTGATCTTGTCGCCGAGTTTGGTGGTCATGGTTGTGCTCCCCCAGTTGGCGTGGGGGAAATGCTACTACACCGAACAGGATGTTTGACAATGCCGAACGTCATGGGCGAAAATCGCGGCCGAGGAAAGTTCGGTAAGGCGAACATAAAGGCATGGTGTGGCATAAAAAAAGCTAGCACTCGGCCGCGAGGGGTGCTAGCCTGCTCCTGAACGCAAAAAAGCCCAGCGGTGAGGCTGGGCCCTATATATGCTGTTGTGGCGCTCTTTTACAACCTAGATCTTGTGGTCGACCGGACAAGTCGACCTATCAAAACCGCACACGTAAGGCATTCAGCCTGTGTGGTCTTTGGTGACGCAACCGCCCGCAGGGCAGGCTCAAAAGTATAGTCATACTGACGAGCCTGTCAATAGGTTGTCGTCTCTGAAGTTCTTGGTTGAGTGCCCCCAACCATGAGGAACTACGGCCATGTCAACGACAACGCCGACCCATCCCCATCGCCCAGGTTACAAGCTGATTTATCGGCCTGTTATCACCCTGCGGAACGGCAAGAAGCTCCACGCCGCGTCCAAGGGTCTGAAAGCCTGGCCGCTCTGGGTGCCCGATAACGACAGCAAGAAGTAATCGGGCTGGTGACAGGGCAGCAATGGTGCTGCCCTGTCATTGAGGGGTGTCGTTGGTGCCGAAGTTTCCTTCAATCAGTACTTCATACATCACAGGAGACGAAACCATGGCAACAAATCCACCGAAAGGAGATGGGCACCGTAACGGTGCCGTACGTGAGCGTTCTCAGACGCAGACGCCGTCAGGGCACTACGTGAAGCGCAATAGTGAGACCGGGCGCTTCATGGACGTCAAATCTGATCTCAAGCCCTTCAAGGGCGTGCGAAAAGAGAAGTAGGCAAAGTGAAGAGGGGGAGCGTTGCTCCCCCTCTTTTTTCGTCTGTCTGTCGTAGCGCAGACGCTCTGGCGATCATGGTGTGCTGGTCGATAGCCTGCCGAAATCGCAGCCGCTGCTGATGACCTTGGTGTGCGTCGGCGAGTGGTCGGCCTGGGAGCCGACGACAGTGCGGAGCCCGATCATGTGATGGGGCTGGGTGCGGTGAGCCGACGGACGGCTCATGTTCGAATTATTCTTTGCCTGCGGGCGAAGCTATCACGTCTCACGATTTGCGAGATGGGCCTGTATCCTGTCGGCTCAACGATACTGTTCGCTCGTTTCTGGGGACCCACTCCATGCCACTGCTGTCTTGGTACAACCGCGATACTGATCTCACGCGTGCCGCATTGGCTCCATATAGGCTCTTGGAGCCGCTCGCGAAGTTGTCCCATGGTGATCCTGATGCTCCAAACATGCTCATCGAAGGCGACAACCTCGATGCGCTGAAGGCACTCCTGCCTTACTACGCTGGCCAGGTGAAGTGCGTTTTTATCGACCCGCCTTACAATACCAGGACGGACTTCGAGCACTACGACGACAACTTGGAACACTCCCAGTGGTTGTCGATGATCTACCCCAGATTGGAGTTGTTGCGGGCGCTGATGCGTCAGGACGGGGCGATCTTTGCCACCATCGACGACACCGAGGCGCACTACCTCAAAGTCGTCATGGACGAAGTGTTTGGCCGCTCCAATTTCGTGGCCAACGTGGTCTGGCAGAAGAAATATACGGTTGCCAACGACGCCAAGTGGTTTTCCTCAAACCATGATCACGTCCTTGTCTACGCGATCAACAAGGACAAGTGGTTCCCCAATCGGTTGGCTCGGCCAGCAGAGATGGATGCGCGCTACAAGAACCCGGATGGCCATCCGAAAGGCCCTTGGAAAGCGACCCCTTTACACGCAAAAAGTGGAAGCGCGGCGGGCGGCAAGGCGAAATACCGATTTAAGAACGGGGTGGTGTTTTCACCGCCGGCAGGCACCTTTCCCCGATACTCCGATGCGACGTTGGCAGCCATGGACGCCAACGACGAGATTTGGTTCGGCAAAGATGGCAAGGCGATACCCTCTCGCAAGACGTTCCTGAAAGAAATTTCAGGCGATGGCGTGGTTGCGGCGACACTCTGGCTTCACTCGGAAGTTGGCCACAACCACGAGGCGCGCGACGAAGCTAAGGCGGCCGTGCCAGAGGATGCGTTCAAAACCCCCAAGCCTGAGCGGCTACTTCAGCGCATCTTGGCCTTGGCTACCGAACCAGGGGATTTGGTTCTCGACAGCTTTCTGGGCAGCGGCACGACGGCGGCAGTCGCCCAAAAGATGGGCCGGCGTTGGATCGGGATTGAGATGGGCGAGCACGCCCGAACGCATTGTCAGCCACGGCTAGTGAAAGTCGTGGACGGCGACGCCGGGGGCGTGTCCGCCTCGGAGAACTGGCACGGCGGCGGCGGATTTCGATACTTCAAACTTGGTGTGCCGGTGTTCGATGAGAATGGGCATATCCGAGAGAGCATCCGCTTCGAGCACCTAGCCGCTCACGTCTGGTTTTCGGAAACCGGCACCGCCCGGTCTACTCGGGCAAAAAAGGACGCGTTCCTGGGTGAGCACGACGGAGTGGGTTACTACCTGCTGTTCAACGGAATATTGGGCGATAGCAGCAAGGCGGGCGGCAACGTCCTGACCCGGCGAGTGCTGCGCTCGCTTCAGGCGTTCGACGGGCCAAAGGTGATCTATGGCGAGGCGTGTGCGCTCCCAGAGGAGCAGTTACGCGAACTCGAGATCACCTTCAAGCAAACCCCTTACGACATCAAGGCCCGCTAACTATGGCTCTGGCTCTCAAACTCTATCAACGCCGCGCCCTAGCAAGTTTGGAGCGCTTTTTCGACGCCGCGCGTCTAGTTAGCCCTGACGAGGCCTTTGCGGCCACGGTTGATAAGGGACTGCTGGATCAATACAAGCCCATGCCCGGGTTACCCGCCGTGCCCTACACGTGCCTGCGCATTCCCACCGGTGGTGGCAAAACCATCATGGGCGCGCACATCATCCAAGCTGCGGGGCGGACCTTGCTCGAACGCGAGTTCCCGCTCGTGATGTGGATGGTTCCCACGACCCAGATCAAGAACCAGACCTTGGAGGCTTTTCGCGATCCGCGACACCCGTACCGGCAAGAGCTGGATGACGCCTTCGGTGGTCAGGTGGCCGTGTTCGATGTGGCCGATTTCGCGCAGATCCGTCCGGCCGACCTCGGCACGAAGGTGTGCGTCATTATTTCGACCGTGGCGGCCTTGAGAGTGGAGAACCAGGACGGCCGCAAAGTCTATGAGCACCACGAGGATCTAGAGGCGCATTTCGTGGGCGGCGCGAAGGATCTGGACTACCTAGAGAAGGGCGAGGATGGCAAAGCGTTGGCATCCTTCGCCAACTTGCTCAAGCTCCACGGGCCCCTGATCATCATGGACGAAGCGCACAACGCAACCACGCCCTTGTCATATACCGTTTACGAGCGTCTGGGGCCGCGTGCCGTGGTTGAGCTCACGGCCACGCCGGACGTCGATAGTTCCAACGTGTTGGTGAGCGTGTCCGCCTTCGAGCTCAAGGCCGAGAACATGATCAAGTTCCCGGTGGTACTCAAAGAACACATTGGAGAGTGGCAGGCGTCTGTCAGCAACGCCGTGGCGCGCCGCAAGTCCTTGGCCAAAACGGCGCAGGGCGAGCCCGATTACATTCGTCCCATCCTCCTGATCCAAGCCGAAAGTGCCCGTGGCGCGGCGACGGTCGAGGAAGTTAAGCGCCACCTCATGGAAACCGACGGGGTCAAGCCGGTTTCCATAGCTATCGCAACGGGTGATCAGCGCGAGATCGACGGCATAGACCTGTTCGCGAAGGACTGCCCCATTGAGGTGATCATCACCAAGCAGGCCCTCAAGGAAGGGTGGGATTGCTCCTTCGCTTACGTGTTCTGTTCGGTGGCGCAGGTCAAGAGCGACAAGGACATCCAACAACTTCTGGGGCGGGTGCTGCGCATGCCCTATGCCACGCGCCGTAAGCAGGAGGCCATGAACAAGGCCTATGCGCATGTCGTAACGGACGATTTCGGCAAGGCGGCGGGCGAGCTCACTCAATCACTGATAAACATCGGCTTCAATCCGATGGAGGCTGCGGCCGCCATTCGTCGCGACAAGGCAGATGCCCCAGGACTTCCGCTCAAGGGCGGCGCGGCCGGTACGCCCACGCCGTTGCCCACAACACGGATTAATGTACCCAAGGCACCGAACCTGAGTGATGCTCCCGAGCGTGACAAGAAGCGGGTGGTGTTCACGCCAAATCCGGAGGGGAAGGGCGGCACGATCGAAATCACTGATGAGATCGACGTGGCAACTCAAGAAGCCATTCTTGCCACCGTCCCAGCGAAGCAACAAGATGATCTGGCGGCCCAAGTCGAACGCCATCAGTTGGCGACGCTTGCGGCCAAAGCTCCCAGCGAGCGTGGGGCCGTGTTCCGTGTGCCCCGGCTGTATATGGTTGAACAGGGTGAGCTGGAGCTTGTCGAGCGTGGCGCAGTTTCGGCCACCTTCACTTGGGATCTGCTGGCTCGCCCGGCCGATCTGTCTAGTTTCCGGTTCAACGACGAAAGCATGACGTTCGAGGTGGACCTGGAAGGTCAGCAGGTTCACTACCATGCCGTGAAGGACGACGTCGCTACCTACCTGCCAGGTTTCGCACAGGACCGAACGGAGGTCGATCTCATCGGCTGGTTGGATCATGAAGTCCGCGAGCACTCTGTGAAGCAGCCGATGTTGCGTGAATGGTTGCGTCGCGCAGTCCAAGGGCTTTTGAATGATCGCGGCTTCTCGCTGGCGCAGCTACTCAAAGGCCAATTCATCCTGCGCCGCAAACTCACTGAGCAGCTACAAATTGCGAAAGAGCAGGCCTTCAAGGAAGGGTTCCAGCAGGCCCTGTTCCACGACGGGCTGGAACTCATTACCAGCGATGCCCCTGATGACGCCTTCACTTATCCGGCTGATATGGCGCTCTACCCAGCGCGCTTCTACTTCCGTGCCGACACCATGCGTTTTCGGCGGCACTACTACCCCGTGCCCGGTGATCTGGATTGGAAGACCCCGGGCGGCAAGCTGACTGAAGAATTTTTATGCGCTCAGGCCATCGACCTGCTCGAAGAGGTCGATTTCTGGGTGCGCAATCTGGTCCACCCATCGCAATTCTGGATGCCCACGTCCAAACAGCGGACCTACCCGGACTTTGTGGTGCGGCTGAAAGATGGTCGTCTGTTGGTGCTCGAATACAAGGGCGGCGACCGATTTACCAGCGATCAGGAGAAGGAAAAGCGGCTCGTTGGTGAGCTATGGGCTCAGCGTAGCGACGGCAAAGGCCTCTATCTCATGGCGCAAAAGGCCGATGAGAAGGGGCGCAATGTGCGCGAACAAATTTTGGCAACCGTCCAGGGAAAAGGAGTGTGACGATGCTCAGCAAGCCCGTTCTGGCCCGATGCGACAATCGTGCTCAAATGGCAAGAATTAACCCTGTTTACGGTGAGCCGGACCAGTGGACGACCTCCACAAATTTGGTGTCCGAGGGGCTGTCCGCAATCTCGTTTGACTTTTTTATCGACTGGAGTGCCAATCCGTTGGTCGCGGGCAACGAACTGTGGATCAAGCGGATAACCCGCCTCGATGTGGACCAACTTACATCTGCTCATGTCCTCCAGGGCGCGCTGGATTGTGGAGATGATCTGGGTGCGCTGGGAGCCTTTGCGGCACGCTACGGTTTCAACTCTCGATACATGATTTTTCGGGATAGGGTTGATTGGGTAAATGCCCCTGAACAACTGCTCGCCGCTACTTTGGTGAACGATGGGTTCACCTTGGGTGTCCACTCATTGGCTCAAATCAAGAACGCGATACGCAAGTATTCCGGTGGGCCGGTGCGCATTGGCGGCAAAGGGCTGATGTATGGCACCTCATCGCTGGAATGTCACTTGTCGCGAACGGATGCGCTATGGCCCGGCGACGCGGATTGCGTGCTGTCGAGTACGAAATCGAGTGAGGCCGTGGCGCTCCTTGAGTTCAAGAAGCACAACCTTGAAACCCCGCTTGCCGATGAGAATATCCAGAAGTATATGCGACAGGATGCTCGAAAATGGCAGCGGTTGGGATTGCTGCGGGATCGCATAGCGGCCCCCTTATTCTGCGTTTACTACTCCACAAATAGGAACGTGGAGCATATTAAGGTTGAGCGTTTGGTGGGGCCGTTCGATGCTCTCCAGGATGGTGGTTCTAAGATGGTGTCGATCGAGGGGATGTCGCAGGCCGGCATTGGGTTGGCCATCGCGCAGGCGGTGACGCGCTAAATTCAACGCGAGTTGGCGAACTACCACTTCGGGGATTTTGTTCACGGGGTGATCTGTGCCTATGTGCGCAGCAAGGCGCAGCGCAAGGTGCCCGCCCAGGCACGCGCTTACGTTCCGCAGAGTGGGTGGCCCTTGCGCCGCTGCGGCAGCGTGTCATGGTCCAAACCAGCGGCCAACAGGGGAGGAATGGGGGGGGCCGTCCCGATGTCCTTGACCCGGCGCGTAGGGCGGAACAGACTTGTAGCCCTGTCGGGCAACACACGAGGCAACAACTCGGCGTGTTGCCCGTTGCGGAAAACGTCGGTCTGGTGCGAACGGTTGGGATCCTGTTTTTCCTCCCTCTCTCTCCGCCAGATACGCAAAGCGCCCCGCAAGGGGCGTTTTGCGTATCTGGCGGAGAGAGGTGGTGGACGAACCCACCGGTTCGACAAATTCGTCTGGAACGAATTTGGACGACCGAAGGTCGGCCCCGGAGCGCGCAGTGCGCAGGGGTGAACCCCATGGATGGGGTTCACAATCCCGCACGACCCGTCAACTCGACGCTGATCGATGCGCCCCGCAAGGGGCGTTTTGCGTATCTGGCGGAGAGAGGTGGTGGACGAACCCTTACGGTTCGACAAAATTGTCCGGAACAATTTTGGACAGCCGCAGGCTGGCCCTGGAGCGCGCAGCGC
>Ga0157371_10001006_pt1 | contig 31065 bp, 38 predicted proteins | sample C45metaG_FD_113462 | JGI IMG/M metagenome (GOLD analysis project Ga0157371, IMG submission 113462) | Corn rhizosphere microbial communities from Kellogg Biological Station, Michigan, USA - C4-5 metaG | ecosystem: Host-associated > Plants > Roots > Rhizosphere > Soil | place: USA: Michigan... | reverse complement strand
CATCGGAATAGTAGGGAGGATAATCGCGAGTTCTCCGGAAGGTCCTCTGGTTGAGGTAGCCGTAGATACCGGGCTGCGTGTAATTGCGGATAGTAAGCAAAGTTACCAGGCAGTTGGCAAGATAGTGGGGTGTAATCAAATCTGTAGTCTGGTCTACGTGTACCCATTTTTTTGAAGTACGATCTATATTTTTGGATCTTAGCGGTAGCGAATTCTACGTAATCATCGGGCTGGAAGCGGAAGTTTGGATCTCGAACTTCTTGTCCATTCACTCTAAGCAGCCCGTAATTGGCCATGCGCCGAGCTCAAAAAACGGTTGGTGCGATGTTAAGTAGAATTAAATTAACATCAAGTCTATCGCCAAACCCAAGCATACTACGCTCCGAAGCCGTCGAACGCGGTTTGCGTCTCGAGAGCTTTCTAAACCGCTTCAGAGCAGCTTTCGAGTTTCGCAGGTGGAATAGACTTCGATGTAGCCTTTGGTTGTACGTGCGAAGCTGGGGTCACCGTCGGGATTTAACATATGCCAGCGATAATTTTCGTTGAAACAATTGCCGGCGTACGCGCTGCAGTCATTTTCGGGCTTTTTGTTCTCTCGGAAACTGGTGCCGGCGGTATTCTCCACGGCGCGTTGTATACAGGGCGCGCTTAAGCAGCATAGGCTCAAGTCATTTGTTATGTTTTCTTTCGCTAGGGTGAAAAGAAAACGCATATTTTAGTCCTTCTCTGTCAAACTTTTCGTCCGACTCTCTTCATTCAAGCTTACGAAGGCGTAACCGACTTGCTTTAAAGAGGGTATCCGAAAACATAATGTCAGTTTTTCGGTGCTTTGCCCGGCCCCGTAAGGCGAATTTTACAGCTCTGACTCACGATTTTTCTTTGAACGAGTATTTTACAATTTTTAATCAATGTTTAAGTAGCCGTTCTTTTTTCATGTAGCGTAGAGTAAGCTGAGCCCACAGCTGGCGCCTTCGGTTCGCGAACAGCGTTCGCAGCTGCCGTTTTTCCACTTTTTGCATTAGGACTGACCTACGCGCGTCAGCTTTACGTCATTTTTTTGCACGTGTACGGAACCTAACCCGTAGTTTGGTAGTTTTCGATTTTTTTGCTACTCGTACCGTTTCCGGTCTATTTCGCGTAATGGGCGATTTTGATGCGCGAATTCACCTTACGAATGCATGTTTGTAAAAAGACAGCTTATTCCGTTTAGTTCGTATTTTTTTACCTCCACGAAACCTTTTTGCAATTTTCTTAGAGCGTGACGCCAGACGATGCCGTGCCGCGCGCCGTGCTTTGCGATATCTTATTCGGCTCGCTAGTCGGGCCCCGAACGAGGCTTTTTTTAAAACAAACCGGGCCGAGGCCTTTAACCGCACACTATTTTCTGGGATAGTCGGTAAAGTCCGGTAATTTAAATGTAGCGATCGTGTGTTTGCCTGCCGGTGATGTAATACCGAACGGTCGTTTGCTAATTTCTTAGAGCGTGGGTTTTTTGCAGATTGGTCTTTGGAGCGCATTGCTTTTTTGCAGGATCGTAAAAAAGATACCATTGCCCGACGCTGCGTGCGAAAAAGCAGAGTAAATAAGCGTCGCGCTGCCGGGGTTTTAGGGCTTTTGGCAGGAACAGTACGGCTGTGCCGGGGCAGTACTAACCTTCGCTGTGTGGCTTCCGCCCTGGCGGCGAAAAGCCGGGGCAGGCCTTGCATGCGACTGTCTGTTTTGTACGTAAAGGCGCGTTGTGTGCAGTGCGCTACAGGTGAAGGCGCCCGGCGAGCTTGGCGCTGTTTTTGTGTGCTGTAAACAAAAGATTGTACTGCAGGTTTTAGGCTATCAGGTAGCCGGCGTAGATACTCAGCGTTTCTGGGGGATTTCAGACGTACTAAGCGCATATCTGGCGAGTGCGTTGTGTCTTCCTCTGGGTCGGGTGCTAGTTGCGTTCACGCTTTTGCTAACACGCGCGAGTTAACTGCGTTCCCGGCTAGAGTGGAACTGGCCCCTGAAAACTCGCGCGTTTCCGAGCTTGCACCGCGTTCTACTAATTCTGCACGCGTGAGTAAAACAGCGGCGGTGTTATAGTCTACCCGGTCGCTTTGCGGTGCGTCTGTAGAAAACGGTCGATAAAAAAAAGAAGTTCGGGCGGAAGAAGCACCAACAGGATTAATGACGCGCAGTGTGGCAGCTGCTCCGAACCCGCTAAAGCTAGGCGTTCGGCGAGTAGTCATTAACATATTTTCAAATCGTGCAGAGTTGGCGCTCGCTCGGGGAGAAGTCAGGCGGGATAGTTGGCTTTCCATAGTACCAGGTAGGGATCGGGCTTTTCACGCGGTGGTTGCCGCGCGATTTAAGTGAGATCTGAAAATCTTAATTGGTGTTACTGTTAGATGTTTATACTTTTCTGCATCTTCTACATTGAGCTCATAAAATTTTGGTAAGAATCTACGAAGTCACTCCGTAGCTCCACGTTTAAGGGATGGCGCGGCGTGAGCCACGTGCGGCTGTAAACGGAATCGAGCGACCCGTAGATCCTGTAAGCTGAACGGGCGTTCCTCCGCGTTCGCTGTAACCTCTCCTCGGAGAGCTGAGAATTGTGCCACAGATCTTCGTCGTGCTGCGGCTCTTGGGCCTTTTGCAAACGTGCGTAAATACATCCGTAGATTTCAATAAGTTGATTGAACAGCGGCTGCGGCGCTGGACTCGTCTAGCGCCGTTCTTGCCATTTTTTTAGATACGAGCTTGCTGATTAACTGCGGGTAGAATGCGGTTAACGCGTCAGTCAGCTCGATAAGACGTCTGTATTGGCGTTGGCGCGTGGCTCGGATGTGTAGATATCGGCGCCGTTTTTCTTCTTCCGAGACAGAAACATCTAGAGTGTGTTTACGAAAGTGTAGGGGTGATAAGACCATTGACTGTTGGGTGTAGCTGACAAAACGAGTTGCGCGAGACCTTGCTGCCGCTTCTGCTTTTCGTAGTGCGGAACGGACTGATTTAACAGACAGAGGCCTGGAGCTCCTGTAGTACGTCAGTTTACGTTTAATTGATTTTTTACGGCGTCTCAGGCGTTTTGCTAACCGTTCCGCGCGTTTTTTTAACGGACGCGCACGGCGGCGCTTGCGCATACGGATTGCCAGCTTCTTACGAATGCGCTTAGCTTTTTTTCATTTTCTAAGCCGAGACCGAAGATTCGGCGTTTCCGGCAGTTTAGCTGCTATGGAGCGAAGTGTTCTGGAGGTCGCAAGCGCTTCACCCATGACCGTAGCCACTCGCGGTGTTTTAGCTGTTCTTCTGGGCGCGAACGCTGCAAACTCGGAAAATGCTCAATAAAATCTTGTGGGTAGCTCGGTGTATTCACTGATTGCCTGTCCGTAAGGTACGTGTTTGCTAGTTAGTTTTTCCCGGCGCGCAACAGAAAACCGTTCTCAGAATGGAGTCTGTTCTCCGGAGCTCAGGCGACGGCGACGGCTAAACTTGCGTAAATCGCGCATACGGCGATCCGAGTAGTGAAGTTGTAAAGCAGCTTGAAGTAGCGCTGCGCTGCTAACGCAAGGGCGTGTGTTAGCTGCTTTTGTTCTCTTAAACGCCCTGTGGTGGCGTAAGGACGGGCCAGATAATCCCTTACGTTTATGTGCTGTAGGTCGAAGCGCGCTCCCGTTGCGACGAATCAGTTGCCGTTGTCGCTTTGACGGATACGCAAATACGGCGGCTTTATGAAGCTGTGGCCGTGCTTGGCGGGCCAGGCGCAGGGTTTCTTCGCGTGGGGCTACAGATAAGGTTCTTCCTTTAAGTTTAGGGCGGGCGTTCCGTTGGAATGCAGCAGAGGTGCGGGAAGCGAAAGCGTTAGCAGACTGGCGGCGGTTAAACGCGTCAAACGTACGTCTTTTTCGCGCTAGCGCGGGAAAGCGCGGAGCTCTCGCAATTGGGTTGAAAGGTTGTTCATCTGAAAGGCGGCGAAGGCCGGATCCGAGCTTTAAGTGACGTTCGGCCCCTAAGACACGCTCGTATTCGGATAGAGAACCAAGGATCGTCTGCGTCGCTTCTACTAGCGGGCCGTTAGCAAGTGGTCCGTTTCGTCAGTTAATAACATTGTCACTAGTGCTCAGAGCCCGGCCGGAAACGGTGGGGCTCGTCGCTCGACTTCCAGGTAGAGATAACATCCGGCGGGAGAAACGTACGACTTTTTTACGACGAGTAGCGCGGTTTGCCTGGGCTGTCTTAGCGGCTCAAACCTTAGTTTCTCTAGGACTGAATCTAGGCATGCTAGACTTGTATGTTGCGGCTAGCTCGCGGGTGCCGGGGGAGATAAGAATTCGGCGGCGGCGTTTATAGCCCGAAACTGAAGGGAATCTGTATGCAGAAATAAAGGCAGGTTTGCCAAAGATACGTTGGCGGCGGCGGTAAATGTCGCGTTTGAACTGTTCGTTAAAGGTAAGAGACGAGGGGCGATGAAGTGGAGTATTCTGTTTATTTCATGCGTATGCTGCGTCGTGCCGTTTTTTTCGAATAACCTGAGAGCGATACAGCCGCCTCTTGTTAGCAGCTTTACGCTCTTCCGATCGTTCTAAAGATGGTTGTTCCTGGGTTTGTTTTGAACTGGAACGCAGGCTATAGATTCTGGTGATATAAGGTAAGTGAGCCAGGGCGGCGCGTGCACGCTGCCGTTTTAGTGCTCCGCGGTTAGCTCGTACTGACGCGACCGCTCCGCATTGCGACCTTGTAACCGCGAGAATGTTTACTCTCCGCCGTTTGCTAGGACGTAGTTGGCGGAGTTTTTTGCGAACCGGAGACACTGCGCGGAGAAAGGCGTATCGTCGAGAGTAATACCTGGTTCGGCGGGGGTTTCGCCGTCGTGCTACCGGTCGTTTTAATGGGTGCGTGTAAACAAAGCGTGGTTTTCGGTGTCGGCGTCATTTCTGTTCGCGGCGGCGTCACAGCTTTGTTCGGTCTTGTCTCTGAAGCGATCATTTGGTACGACGATCAGCAAAAGCTGCTGCTCGTAATTTTCGTAATTTTAGAACCCGCGCCAGCCGCCGGCCAGCCCTACGGGGTGCAACGCGGCGGAGAAAGCGGCGTCCGCGTTTGATCCTTAACAACCGACGGAGTTTTTGGCGGCGGGTTAGTCGGCGCGGTTTGTATCTACGAAGCTGACGGAGCAGTGCAGCTTTTTGTTTCGTGTGTGGGGAGACTCGCGAGTAGTTGCGAATGGAGGCGGAAAGCATGCCGTGGCGCTCGGACAACTGCCCTCGCGGACGGTAAAACGAATTTGCTCAAGTTCGGCGTAGCCGTACTCGACGTGCTTTGCGGAACGGGAACACGCCAGTCGGTAATATTGTTGGGTAAGATAAGCCTTTTTGGTTTTTTCTGAGACACGAGCTGGTGCGACGAACAGATAAGCGCCCTTGCGCGGATAGCCCAAGCCGAAGTACTCTCTGACGGCGGCCAACGGCTGCTCGCGCTCGGATAGAAGCGGTTTCAAGCTGCAGAAGATTTCGTTGTTTAAGTAAACGTCGGCGCGCTTTTTTTGGGAAGATTCCGCCACGTAAGTCGAAGTCATACCTGGTGGGAAGAAAGATCTGCGGACCTACTTTAGGATCAAGAATCGACCGCGTAAAAGTTTTTGCGTAGCGACGTCGAGAGACCCGCGCTCGAAAAATTCGTGCAGTTTTTTTTGTTAAACTACGCGCTGTACGCTTTCGGGTAATCGGGCGCAGCATGCGTTTGTACGGCGCTGTCCGCTTCTTCTTTTCGGCGCGTAGAGCCCTCCGCTGGCGTTTTACAAGAGTTGACGGCGCCGGAACTCAAACCGGGAGAATCGAAGGGGTAGTGAGTCGGTACAGGTACAGCGAGGCTAATCGGCGCAGAGCTCGGTTTTTACCACTAAAGAACGGTTTTACCCGTAACTTTCGGCGTGATCTTAGTCGACGGCTTGCTACAAACCGCAGCAAGCGACGGTAATACTCCGGTAACGGTCCGGTGAGTTGGCGTCTTCTCGCTTGCAGCTGGTTTCGGCTCGCGCGCAGGCGTCTGATTCGCTTTACGGCCGCGTTTTGTTTAGTTTTCTTTTTAGGAAGTGCTGGTCGGGTGCCGAAAGGCCCTCAGACAGCTTTTACGAGTTGCGGCAGTAATTTAGCAAACGCCGGTCTTCGACTGGTGAAAAGTCATGCGTTGCGAGCCGAGCGAAAGCTTAAGCGCGGGCGGGTAAGCCTAGAACCCAGGGCTGTAGCTCCAGTTCGGATCCGTCGGCGCATAATACGTAAATATGGGCGCTTGATACGCGACCGGCGGGGGCGTCTTGTTCGTAGTGGTAATTTCTTTTTGGCTGCTCTTGCCGCCAGTAAGGCTTTGAACGTTTTGCGGGTCAGTCGGCCGCGTGCCGCTTGAAGCGACCGGAGTTTCCCGGCGCGGTTTGACATTAACGCTGTTCATCGTAGCAGATATTTAATTGAAAACGGGTTATTTTTTAAGCGTTCCCCTCTTGCCATTAGGAAAGTTTGGCGCTTTCGTAGTTGGGATCGTCGAAACAATCGGCCAGCCCGTCGGCGCGCTCGTTTTGGTTTTTTAATCGGTGCGGGCTTTTTGTAGAGCTGTCGTTTTCCGTATTTTTTATGCTTATTGTTATTCCGGACAGGTTTTGCGGGCTTTCTACGTTTTAAGCTTCGTTTGATCCGTGCAACATCCGCTCGCTTTTTAGGGAGCGCTACTCTTCGAAGCGCGCGCAGTGTAATAACTTGGCGTAAGGAAACTACTGGGACTGATAAGTCGCGTAGGTACATAGGTACGATAGGCGTAACTTTTTTTACCTTAGGTTTGCGGTATTTATAGCGTCTAGAGTCGCGGTATCTTCTAAAACGACGAAGTCGGTAACGAAGGCTGCGTAGTTCACGGTGTCGGTTGAAAAATACTGAGGTGGTTTTCGACGCAAGGCTACGTGCTTTGGTCCTTGTTGAAGAGGCGGCCTTAGAACCTGCTTTTGGTGTCGCCGCGTTTTTTGGCGCGGGTCTTCCTTTCTGGGCAGTGTTAGGTTTTGCGTTTTTATGGCTGTTGGCTTGTCGGCTATACTGCATTGACTTTACAGGCGCGGCCCCTTTTTTCTGCGGAGTATAAGGTTTTGAGTTTTTATGACTAGTGGCGTGCTTCTTATACTGCGTTGACTTTGCAGGCGCAGAAGCAGTTCCTCGTTTGTTATAGAGTTTTACACCAGCTGGTTTGGAAGAAAGTAAAAACTTTCGATTTACTGCAGCCTTTGCACGGCTCTTGCGTAGTACTGCGCTAAACTTTCGTCTAAATAGCGTTTGGGCCCTGTGTTGCTTAACGCGTCGCAGTGCAAGCACTAATCAGTTTGGTGTTGCTGCTTTAGCACCAGACGTCTTCTTAGTGGCGGTAACAGGCCTTTTTGTTGGCTTGGTCGACGGCTTGCTAGCCGTTGCTACTGCAGGGGATTTTTTCAGTTTGATAACCGAAGGTTTAGTGGATTGTCGTGCTCGTGGTTGGGCAGTTTTAAGCGCGGGTTTGGCTACTTTCGAAGTTGGTGTCTTAACACCAGGTTTTTTCGTAATAGCAGTAACAAGGTTCGGAGTAACCGCTGCCGTCTGTTTGCTGTTTGAAACTAGAAGTGCTTGTTTTAGTTTGAGATAGGATGGTTTAGCTGCTGGGTGCGCTTTTGCGCGAATAATGGCGGCCACGCGCTTGGCTACTTTCGTGGCTTGTATCGTAACACTGGGCTTCTTCGTAATCGTAGCGACGGGTTTCGGTGCCTGTTTGCTCTTTGAAGCTACAGGTGCTTGTTTTTGGACGGGGGAAGTTGGTTTAATTGCCGGTTCCGCTTTCGCAGGAACGACTTTAGCCAGAGGTGTGATTACTTTCGAAATTTGTGTATTAACGCCGGGGCTTTTAGCACTCGGAACAGTGGACTTAGCTGTTACTTTTGGTAGCTGTTTGTTGTTAGTTGGCTTTGTGGTTTTGGAATAAGAAGAAAACATCCGAACAGAAAAGCGGATAGGCTCCGGGCGAACGTTTAGCTTAACTACTGCTGGTTTAGCCGTGTAGATACGAATTCCTTTTCCTCAGCGTTGAAATTGCGTGCGACGACGACGGTTACGGGGCTTATACCGTCATCGGGCTCTTAATTTAGTTTTGCGGGCAACAACGGGAATTGGGTGCAGCTTGGCGAGTGCGGCGGCTTTAATATACTTTTTTATGTAAGCCACATGTTTTGCAGTGGTGTGTTTACTGGTCAATTGTAATCAGCGACGGCGAGAAGTATATTTTTTTGCCTCTAGTGTACGGGAACGTTGGCGACGAGAGACACGTTTTTTAGCATATGTTGCACGACGCCGGCGTCGTCGTGCTGCTAAAGGCTTTAATACTGAAAAGCGTTTGTAAGTAAACTCCGGGGAAACAAACTGTCACATAACGCGCATTAAGGTCCGGGCAGCAAGATAATTAGCGCGGGCAGCTGGTTTAAGAGCGCGGGTGCGGGCACGCGGCAGCCTAGCGGGCACTAACGAACGCAGCTGGGCGGAAACGGCCCTAAGAATTGCTCTGCGCTTTTTCTTAGTTTTGCCGTTCGCGATTGCAAGGCGGTAAGCTTTAGTTAAAATTAGTAGAACGCGGTGGGCTACCGGAAGAAGTGTGGCCGCGGTATTACCCATTCCGCTTGGTCGTACAGCTGCTAAGCGCGCCAGGCGCCTCTGCGCAGAAATCGCGCGCGACTGAGACAAGCTAAGCGCACGGCTGACGGACAGCCGGCGGGATAAAAGATAGCGCCCCAGGAAAAGGCTTCTTCTCCGTGCGTTGCGGGCGAGAGCCGCAGCAAAACGTCGAAGATGCTTCATTTTTTTACGCTTTCACTGTCGTTCAACCCTGCGTAAAGTACTTACGCGAAATGTTGTTAAAAACGCCGTGAAGTTTCGCACATCCATGAAATTTCAAGACCGGCTGGTGCTGCAGGCGCGCTGGGCGGACAGCCTAACTTTAATACGCCTTGTACGCCCGCGTCGTCGTTTTGGCAGCCGCCGAGTTTTCGACCTTACCAGGTATTTTGTTCAGCGGCTCATTCTTTTTGCAAATGTTTTTGGTAAAAAGGCTGCTCGGCCAGTCGCGAGGTGAACTGAACGCCCCACAGGCCGCCGCCCACGCCGCAGTGCGTAGTGACGTCCGGGAAGTACAAGCATCGCAGATTGGGATGTTGGTGTGCTTTTCTCCGAAAAGAGCGCGGGGTGAAAGGTGCGTTTTGTTCTAAGTGGAACCAAGAGTTTTCGAGCAGACCGACGGCGACGTCCTGGCTTCTTACAACCTACCGGTGTTTTACCCGAAGAAATGCTCCCGCGCGGAGCGTGTTTTTGCTGTCGTAGAGAAAATGCCCGTTGTTTCTTTGTATTTTTCCGGAAGGAAGCCAAGCTTACTCTGCGCCTGGACGTTTGCGCTCACAGTAGCAGAGCGCGCAGTCGGCGTCGTGTTGCTGTTAATCTTTTATTCCGTTTTGGTTTTTTAGAGAGGGGGCTTCCGCGTCTCATTCTAAGTGTTTTTTCGTCCTCCTGGTGGCGGACTGTGTGTCTTTGTGCAGACGGCGAACGTTTTTTCGCGTTATTCTTCGGTGGGCGGGAGTAAGATCGGGTGGATGCCTTGGCTGAGTAGTTTTTGTCTTCTTTTTTCTTTGCGAATTGCTTTTTCTTTTCGGTGAAACGAGACATCGAGGCGTCTGCCATGAAAGTATCTTTTTAAGTATTTAAGGCGTTTACGGCGGCGTCAGTAAAACCGGCGTAAGCGTTTACCACGGGTTTTGTTTGCTTTCGTAGTTCTTTTTTCCGCGTACTTTGTATACACGTCCATCATTAATAAGCTATAAGTAAGTAGCGGGTCTGAGTCGATCGGTTCTAATGTTTGCCGTTCCGCAAACACGGTAGCAATTGACAGGGGGTACAGCTGGCTGATTGGAGGATATACAGGAGTTGACTGTTTCCGAAATTGTTCAAGACAGAAGTCCCTAAACGCCCCTAAAAGTGGTGTTTGTGGAAATTGTAGGTCTGTTCAGGTGCGGTACTCTTCAAAGCAATCAGAGTAGTATTCTTCGGCGTTGATTTTATCAAAAGGAATAGCATCCTCAAAATAAAATTCGTCTTCGTCGAAGTCTTCATCGTCTTCAGGTATAGGATACGTCTCCGGCGCGAACACGTGGTAAAACCATAACGAAAAGATGGGTCTCGTACTAGGGTTACGCGGAACGAGTTTGGTTGCTGCGCGGAATACTGGGGTTTCCATCTCGTACCCGTACGTGTAGTGAGTACTGTCGATAAATAAAAATTTATCGTTCATTAGTTTGTCCTCTTCAGCTGCTAGCTCTTCAGGGGTGGCACGCCGATTGTAGTCGGGGGTATAGGGTTCAACAAGCGCGTTAGCAACAAGACGGTGGAAGGCAGAAATGTACTCGCGGGGATCAAATACTCTGTCTTTGTACATCCGTTTGTGATACCCCGGTTGTTGAGAGTAGATTTCAGCTCATTGCTTGCGAAGAATAATATCCGAGATAGCGTAAAGAACTTCTTTATGCTGGACCAGTTTTGCTGGAGCAGAGAACGTTGTCCGTATCTTTTGTCGAATAGGCCGACGCGACGAGGAGGAAGGACCTTTGGAGCAAAACGGCATGCGGATACGATAGTCCCGGACCCGCCTCATCATTTCGAGTTCTAGCGGGCCGCAAAACGTCATATACCACTTAAAAACGCGGGACGCGAGATCCCGCGCGTCCGCTTTGGAAAATTCCATCGCTGGAAGAGGTTCGTTACGAAGTACAGCTAACGCGGCCTTGACTTTTTGCTGCTCGATACGTAACATCGTTTTTCAAACAAAATGCATTACGCTAACGTCTTGCGCTACCTCAGGTGGCTTGGTAAACGCTTCTGGACCTAGCTCTACTGGAAAAAATGGTGCTGGGTGGAATAATTTCATTGGCAAGTCGAGCGGGACTGGCGTGTCTTTATTACGGTGTACAGACCGGATAAAGACATTTGTTGGCAGGACGGTCCGGTTGGCGCGCCTGTTAATAACTTTATGAGTGTCTACGGTATTACGAGCTGTTAGAACCCCGTTGGTCCGGGGCGTCGCTTTACCGTAGCTGTAAGAATATCGAAACTTGTTACGAATATGTTTAGAGCGCCGTAGTACAAACCTGTGGGTTGGTCTTTTGGTTGTGAGTGCACGTGCTCTCATTGTTGAGTTAAGTAATACTTTTGGTTAAAGAACGGCCAGAACGCAGTAGGCAAATAAAATCATAAGTCATGCGTAGTCATAAACCCGCCCAGTCTGCGCGGCAGTAAAAAGCCCGCCAACCGCAGCGGAAACGCGGCTCAGACCTGTAGGACCAAAAAATTCAAAGGCCCCTTTATCTAGTAGACCGAACACAACACGGTATCCACCTTCTAAGGTAGGCTGGTTAATAAGACGGTTGTAAACGGTGTCAAAATATCATTTGTGAGATAAGAACCTGTGTAGAGAACGTACCCCAGCAATTGTGTAAAGGGTAGAAGAGACGGTGCGAAATCTGGCGGAATTTAGAACAAAAACAAGAGCGACCGAAGCCATAGAACCAATGAATGGTAGGATCTTAACGGTAAACGGTAAGAATTCTCCCGAAATCTGCGCTCCAGTAAAAGCAGGGGAGTGAAAAATGGAGCCTTCTCAGAACAGGGTTCCAAAACCGATAAACAGGTCTTTCCCCACGTACCCGACAAAAATACTTCCTAATGATAAGATCGCTAACGAAAAAGCCATGCCCGGGGTAAGTTCATGGACGTTGACTAAGTATGGTCGAGGGCTTCGAGAATTTCCATAAAATCCGAGGTATAGCAGGCGAAACGAGTAAAAAGCCGTAAAAAATGCGGTAATCAGCCCGAGTCAATAAGAAAAAACACCAGATACGGTTACACTGCTAGCCGCAACTTCGAGAATAATATCTTTCGAGTAAAACCCTGTTAGAAATGGAAAACCCATAAGTGCCAGGGAACCGATTAAAAACATGGCATAAGTATAGGGTAAAACTTTAATTAAAGCCCCGAAGCGCCGCAGGTCTTGTTCGTTAGAAACGGCGTGAATTACAGCACCCGCGCTAAGAAATAAAAGCGCTTTAAAGAATGCGTGATTCGCCAGGTGAAATAAACTAAGGGAGTAGCTCGACAACCCGCAAGCGAAAACCATGTACCCAAGTTGGGAACAGGTCGAGTAAGCAATAACTTTTTTTAGATCGTTTTGCAGTAACCCAGCCGTTGCAGCCATAAACGCAGTTCCGGCCCCGATAAACGTAATAAAAAGAAGAACAGAAGGTACAGATTCGAACAGCGGAGAACAGCGGATGATCAGAAATACTCCTGCAGTTACCATAGTTGCAGCGTGAATTAGCGCGGAAACAGGGGTAGGCCCTTCCATCGCGTCTGGCAGTCAAGTATGTAACCCAATTTGTGCGGATTTCCCCATAGCCCCTAGAAACAGAAGCAGCGCAATAAGGGCTAAAGGCGACACCTCCACAGTACCAAATAGAATGGTGCTGTCAACGAAATAAGGCACCAGGCCGAACACAACGCTAAACTCCACCGTCTGAAAAGTATAAAATACCGCCAACACACCGATAGTAAAGGTTAAATCCGCGATACGGTTAACAATCATAGCTTTAATTGCGGCTTTATTGGCTTGGATCCTTGTAAATCAAAAACTAATAAGCAGGTAGGAGCAAAGCCCTACCCCTTCTCAACCTAGAAATAAGCCGACAAAGTTGTCTGAAGTAATCAGCAGAAGCATAAAAAAAGTAAACAGAGATAGGTAGCTCATAAAGCGTGGCAGGTGCGGGTCTTCGCTCATGTACTCCGTGGAGTAGACATGCACAAGAGTGGATACGGTTAAAACGACGATTAACATCGCGTATGTTAAAGCGTCTACAGAAAAATTTCAATTAATTTCAAAAAGACCGGACGTCGCTCACGCACCTAGCGAGGCGGAGTCAGTTTGCCCCGCAATAACAGCCGGGGCGCGGAGAATTAGCGTAGAAAGTAGAAAAAGCATACTTACAATAGCAAAACGTGCAAGCTGCGTACGGTGGACAAAAGAACTAAAGCAGGCAAAGATCAGAAAGTTAATTAGTGGAGTAAAAACAATAAATAGAAGCATAGCAGGTTCGTGTACACCTGTAATTATAAATTAAATACGTGTGTAACTAACTTATACTGTAAAGCACTTACAGCGCTGTGGTTCTACATGACATTAACTATTTTATTATGGGCAGCAAGGGACGCGAGGAAATGTTGTGCTATACGCGTCAGGTGGAGATCAGTCGTTAGTTTATGTATTAACATAGGGAGGCAAGTTCTAAATGTAGTTCGTCAAAGGTTCGGCTCATAGGTCGTAAAGAATACTGCTGTATTTTATGTACATCGTAAGCGCTATTGTAGTGTAGAACACGGCTTTTACTCTTGTTTTAATTTTAAATTTAAACGGGAAGCGGGTAATTAAACGGAGAACGTATATTACCCAGGACTGATTTCTTCGCCGGATTCGGACGCGTTTTGGATAGTAGTCTGTTACTGTGTACGTTTGAGGGAATACTTTACGCAGGCTAATTCATTTTTCACGAGAGTGAGTCCAGAACTGGAGACGCCTACGGTGGTGTGGGATCGGAACTCGAAACTTAGTTAGTTTAGGTACGGGCGTGTAATATGTGTGATATCTTTCTTTTATTGGCTTTCCGATTCGGTATCTTGTGGCTAACATACTTATGTTATTTTCAACGTTTTTCCATATTTGTACGTTCGTCGTATACTTTGTGTGTCATAAGAGTTAATTGTCGGAGAGTGGGTGATTGCTCTTTCTTTAGTGTTAAGGTAGTCAATTCTTGTAGGAGGCTCTCGGAAAAAAGACGATCTTGTCTTTTTCGTACTGCGTTTGCAAAAACTTGGATGTTCATAATGTCTCGTTTGTTACGACGGACAGGCACTGGTACATCAATGATTTTTTTCCCTTCTCGCTTTGCGACGAGTATAAACTGTACACGAAGGCTTTTCAGCAGGCGCAGTAACACGCGGTATATGGTCGGTCTACGTAGGGTGTAACGTAGGCGCTGGATGGAAGTAAAGATAAATTTTCGGGCTGTTTTCTTTTCTCCCCCAACTGTAAACTTATTAAATAGTGTTTGGATAGTTCGCGATTGATAAACTGCATCTGGTTGTAGGCGGAATGACTTATATTTTTCTGTTAGGTCTCGGTATCTTTTAACCATACGTTAGTTCTAGGTCTATCAGATTTTAATTTTTGTGTACGGGCCACGAATTGCGTCACCAGTCGGTAAAGTTGTACCATATTTCGACCGCCCTTTTCGACGGTCAACTAAGCGCTGAAGGTCATATTTACCGCGAATAATAGTGTATTTAACTCCTGGAAGATCTTTTACACGCCCCCCGCGTACAAGAACCGCGGAGTGCTTTTGTAAGTTATGCGACATACCTGGGATATACGCCGTAACCCTGTTGTAATTACTAAGTAGGACACGAGCAACTTTTCGAATAGCGGAGTTGGGCTTTCTTGGCGTAGTGACAAATACTTTGAGACACGTCCCTTTTTTTTGTGGGGAACTAGCGAGGTCTCGACGCCGGGATTTTGTTTTCTTTGGGGTTCGTTGGTAATGGTGCTGTAGTTGGTTTAATGTCATAGCGTTATCAGCTGGATTTTCGTACGCCAAAGAGTCGTGCCTTACCTGAAAGCTCTTTTATTTTTGTTCTGGCGACAGTAAACCTCTGAGACGTACCGCGGGACCGCCCTGTAATAAAGCACTCGGAGCGAAATTGCAGCTTTACGCGGGGTTTAGATCGGGCGCGGAGTCATTGGGTAAAGCCTATAGTAGCCCGAAGTCAGAACGACGGATTGGTTAACCGTCGGGATCGCACGGTGTTTAAAATAAAGGCTCTTGATCGTTTGTTCGGTGCGGAGCTGCTTGGGGTCTTATTGTGAGTTTTTAGTTGTTGTCGTAATTTGTAAAGCATTGGTGTTTTTTATAAAAGGTGGCTACGCTAACAGTGCCTTGACAGGAGCGTGCATGTAATCAAGAAGAAAATTTCCACTAAGACCTAGGATCGCCATAGGAATAAGAAGCGATAGCAGCACGGCAAATTCCCGTGCGGTAAGATCGTTAAAACGCGCGATATATGTCGTTTTTAGGGAGCCAAAAACAACGCGGTTGTAAAGTAGAACGGAGTACACAGCGGCTAGAACAATCCCGGCGGTGGCAAATAGTAAAGTTGTGCTGTTGTACGTGAAAATTCCGACAAAAAGCAGAATTTCTCCTAAAAAGTTAGACGTACCAGGGAACCCCATGTTTGCTAGCGTAAACATCAGGAAAAAAAAAGAGAACAGTGGCATAACCGTGGCGAGCCCCCCGTAATAGCGGATAAGGCGGCTATGGTAACGGTCGTATAAAACTCCCACGCAAAAAAATAGAGCGGTGGAAACGACGCCGTGCCCTACCATTAGGTAGATTGCACCTTCAATTCCGTGCTGGTTTTCACTAAAAAGCCCCAGCATAACTAGGTTCATATGAGCAACTGAGGAGTAAGCAATTACTCGCTTGAGATCAATTTGTCGAATGGTAGATAGCGAACCGTAGACTACCCCCAGTAGAGCAAGAGTTGAAACCAGCGAACTGAAGTACTCGGACCCTTCGCTTAACATAGACAGCGAGAAGCGTAAAAAGCCATACCCGCCTAGTTTAAGCATTAGACTCGCTAGGAGCATTGAACCTACGGTTGGGGCTTCAACGTGTGCTTCGGGCAGTCAAATATGGAACGGGTACAGTGGCATTTTTACGGCAAACGCCATAAAAAAACAAATTCAGATCAGTTTCTGCTGATCGGCGTCTAACGCCGTGTTAAGAAGGACGAAGTAGTTGGTGCTACCAGTAATAAAGTACAGATAAATTACACCAAAGAGCATAATAAGGGACCCGAACAGGGTGTATAAGAAAAAAAGGTAGGCCGCTTTAATTTTTCTTTCTCGGGCGCCTCAGATACCGATTAGAATAAACATAGGAATAAGTAGGCTTTCAAAAAACACGTAAAAGTAAAATAAATCCAATGTAGTGAACGTTACAGATAGAAGAACCTCCATAGCTAAAAGGTAAACAAAGAATTTTGCTGGTAAATGCTCAACGGCTCATGCTGACGCAAAACAGATTGGAAAAACGAATAAAGTTAGTAATAAAAAAATCATAGAGAGCCCGTCGGCCCCTAAAGTAAACGTTAAGTTTGTAAACGGCGCAGGGGAAATTCTAGCCAAAAACTGAAAACCCACGGCCGATTGGTCAAAGATGGTTAAGCTTAGGCACCCTAAAAAAAGCGCAGTAATTGAGGTCGCCAAACAAACAAGGCGGTGCGCCGATAGCGATGCGGTGTACAAAGGAAAGCGGCTAATAAAAGCCAGAGCGAGTACTAGATTGATATAAGTTAACGGGCTTTGAAAAACACAGCCCATAGTGTTATCGCCCCCCTCAGCAATAAACGGTAATAAACAGGAATAATCATACTACGTCAACAAAGTGTCAGTATCACGCCGCGGCCTCAAACCCAAAGTGGTGGTCAGGAGTAAATGCTCAGCGGAAACCTTTTTCTGGTTGGTACCCGACGGAAGAAAGAACGCGCGCGATGGCGAGACTGCGGCCTTCTTTAATGTCCGCGGGAATAATGGACGCAAGAAGGTGTCGCATTCAGCAGAACGATAAGAACATAGTACCGATCGTTACGTGCAGACCGTGAAACCCTGTCGTAATAAAAAAAATAGATCCATAAATATTGTCGCGTCAAGAAAATTTAACTCCGTATTTATACTCGTACGCCTGACAAAACAGGAAAGTTACGCCAAGCACTACGGTAAGAAACAGGTATCAGAAAAACCCGTCGGAGTTATTTTTGACAATGTAAGCATGTGCAATTGTAATAGTTACTCCAGACGTAAGAAGAAGTAGTGTGTTAACAAGCGGTAAACGTCAAACATCTAACTCCTGCGCCCCGTACGGAGGTCAAACGTTACCGATTGCAGTGCTAGGAATTAAGCTAAAATGAAAGAATGCTCAAAAGAATGCAAAAAAAAACATAACCTCGGAAGCGATAAATAGTAACATTCCCAGACGTAAGCCTTTTTGAACTCTTTTGGTGTGGAAACCTTGGCTAGATTCTTTTAGGACAGCCAGAAATCACTTCATAACAGTACTAAATAGCCCGATAAAACTTAGATGCATGATATCAGAACGATAGTTATTGAACACAGGAAGTGCTAGCCCGTGCATGTAAAACACTAGTGGAACTAGTAAGCAAAATAGAAAAAATCCGGTTAGGAGTGGTAGCGTGCTGGGACGCAGGATATGAAAAGGGTGTTTTTCGCGAGCAAACAGCTTCGCAGAACGGTCAGGTGAAGGAATGAAGGTTGTGGGTTGTACGTTGTGAAGTAGAGTCACGTGCCGCCGGGGGGTTGACGCTGATCGCGTGCCCCTTGTGAATTTTCTCCGGGATGTAATATAAACAGAGAGCGCCACATCCCGAAAAAACGCTCCCTTACTAATTTGTTTTTATTGAATGGAGTACCTGCGATTACTCGTTCGTATGTGAGACGGGGACTAAGATTATTCCTGAATCAGCAGCTAAGCTTATCAGTTCGTCGTTTGTTAACGCCTGCAGTTGGGTTTTTGCGTATCAGGCTCTACAGCACGAAAATGCTGTGTATAGAATCTGCAGCGCGATACAGACTAAGATAATTTCAACGAGATAAACGCTAGTTAACAACTGCCCTGACAGAGCAAATGCTTCAACCAGCGTTTTGGGTGCGTCGTAAACAAGGACAACCGGGGGTTCGGGAAGGGTGTACTTCTCGCGGTATACCTGCTTCTGTGAAACCTTGAACACCGCAACTGCGTGATCGAAGCTACCCTGGGACGCCCATTTTTCTTCACGATACCGAGCATCGATAAAAGCCCACGTTGCCACTAGAATCATACCAGGGCCCGCAAACTTACTGAACGCGAGAAAGTCGTAAAAATTACGCCGTAGTGCATAAAGATATGCGTGTGACGTGTAGTGTCTGTATACTGCGTCGAATATTCCGCGCGTTTCCGAGCGGAACGTTCCGAAAGTCGAGGAAATATCTGAATAGGAGAGGTCTGCTACCCACGTAACTGCGGCTTTGGCAACCGAAAAAGCCCCCGAAATTAGCCATAAAATGCCGCAAACTTTGGCTGGAATCTCCGTATTGCTGTCAGAAGAAGCGTCAGTACATGCGGGAAGCTCGGCAGTGACTTCGACTAGGCCCCGTGCTGCTGCCAATTCCGAAATTTCGCTAGCCGACAAGTGCTTAAGCGGGGTGTGGGTTCGTCCTTTGTTAAAGCCATACCAGAACATTAAAAATACAAAGAAAAGAAGTCCCGCGTATAAGGCTGGCACCTCGTTGAAATCTAGTAACACGTCCGGCACACGCTCAAATTTCTGTACAGGCTGTTTGAGAGGTTCCGAAGGAGCCAGCCCGTGCTCAACAACCCTACGATGAACGGCAGCTACACATTCTTCGTAGACCCTATGCCCGGTTTCATACGGATCGCCTAATATGACTTTTAGGTCGTGGGAGACGTTCATCGCACCCCGCATTTGAGCGGTGTTGACGATGCGCGCGACGTCGGCTTGAACGTCTCTCACACAATCCTCTACAGCAGCGACGGTTTCCTTCTTAACCGAAGCGACGACGTCCGCCTCCGTAAAGGCGAACCGTCCCTCAAACGACGGGAGATACCCGTACTTTTCGGCCAAGAGGAAGGCCAAGCTGCCGGCTCAGGCAGCAGCCGCGAAGGCTGTTACCGGATCTAAACTGTGGAGAGGAGATGCTCCAAGTTTAGATCTAGGGTAAGGGTTGGTGAGCCCCCGGTTAAGGGGGGTGGGGACCTCCGCAACCCCTACTGCGCTAGAAAGGACAATAGCCCCTAATAGCGCAGTCAGTAGAATTAGTCCAAGCTCAAAGAAAAGCGAAGCGTGGTAGGTATATAGGACGTCACTAAACATAAGGATGTCAGCGAACCTGTTGTTAACGAAGCCTACCACTTCCTCACAACCACCGACTATTGTTTTAATAGCAACAGAGTCACTAACTGCGAAGAAGTCAACCAGCGCGCTAGCTGCTCTGTCGAACATCCCCAGTCCGACTACGACTGCTGTTAGTGTGACAGTTTTTTCTACAGATGGTTTAAGCCCGGTTGCAAAGAAGGCTTGTAGTTTAAGTTGTAATAACATAATAACGAACAGGAACAGGATTGCGATAGCTCCTACGTAAACAATTAAGAAGATAAAGGCTAAAAATTCAGCCCCGATATAGAGGTATAATAAAACAGTGCTAAAAAACACTGCGATTAAGCATAGTAAGTTATGTACAGGGTTAGGCATTGCGGCAACCCCAACGCTTAAAAATGTGGTTAAGATAGGTAAAACCGCATTAAAAACCGCTGATGGGAACCGTGCTAGTGCAGCCACCGCGGTGTGATACACCCCATGCGCAAATAAAGCAGCCTTGTGAAGGACGTAAGAAGAAACAAATAACAGTAGCATGACTCATCGGCTGATTCGTTGTTGGATGGTACGTTCTAAAGAGACCATGTTCAATTTTTTAAGGTTCTAATAATTTTTTATAAAGCCGCGTCTAAAGTATAGGTATAATAGAACGGTGCTAAAAAACACTGCAATTAAACAGAGTAAGTTATGCACAGGGTTAGGCAGCGCAGCAGTCATTGCGGTTTGATACACTCAGGACGCGCATAAAACAGTCGTGTAATAAAAGACGAGAGACGAAGTAAAGAACAGCCCACAAATGACGTGGCTGTTCTTTTGTGAAATAGACGAGTTTGTGATAATATCACTTTTTTAAGAGTATCGTAACGCTTCATGAGGCCTTATTGGTCCACTTCTCCAAACACAATGTCTTGCGTCATAAAATCTAAGCCCTGTAGGTGCAAGCATTCAGTGTATACTTTGTAACATAGCTGCTGAACAATGTGCAATTCTTTAGGTTGGATACGGTCGTCGTCAGCGCTGACGACTATAGCCGCGCTAAACTGCGGCGCTGGAACGGCGGTGACTACAACCATTCCACGCCCTTCTGCGAGTTTCATCAGGTGAGCGGTAGATAAAGATTTCAATCGATGACGAGTCGCCCAGACTATGGAAGCTCAGGTAATTAGGAGTAAACCTGCGACTGTGAGAAAAAATAAAATAACAAACGTGGGGTAGGTATCAAGAAGCTTGTTTGCAGTAGAAGTAAGTAGATCAATGAGTTTTACAGGGGCGTCATATACAAATACCACAGGAGGTTCGGGCAGCGTGTGCTTAGCGATATAGTTTAAGCGGTGTGTTTCAACAAGAGCAGGCACTTCTCCAGAAATTCGGTCTAGTTCGGCTTCTTTCGCGGCGGCGTTGCGCGCTTGGCGGTATTTTAAATACGCCATCACAGACGGTACTGTGACCCCACCGAGAAAGCGGAAAAAATATTCAACTTTCTGCTCGATGGGCATGTTGTCTATCACGTATCGTATGGCGCTGATCTCCCCCGGGGTGAGGCCCCTGTAGCAGATGGCAACTATCAGCGGTCAGATCTCTTCGGTCCACACGTGTTTACACTTAAACAAGAAATCCAGTATGGGACCACAAGTTTTCGGCTCAAGGAGGGGTAGTTCTATTGCACTTGCGTTAGAGGTAACAGGAGTAGCTAAAACAACGCCACGTTCCTGTGCAACTGTACAGATTTCATTATTGGATATACGGTTAAGATTCTTGAATCGTCGACCCGCCAGCAATCCCGCACCGAAGGCTACGAATGCTAATGCTAGAAATGCAGCGCACCCGCCCAGCACCTCTACTGCGTAGACAGGGGTCTGCGGCATACGTTCAACACGAGGTTTTGGCTGCGCGATGGGTTCTGCTAAACGCAGATTCCCCGGTTTACCCAATTCCTCGTGCATTGACTGAACAAGGTGGACTCCTAAATGGTTCCCCACTTCCCACGGGTTAGATACGTCGAGGGTGTATTTGCCGGCCTTGAGGTCCTGAACGTACGCCGTGCTTTGTTGACTAACCCCGGCGCGAAACTGCTGGAGCTTGTCGATGGTTTCGCGAGCGGACATTTCATGTACATCGGGTGCAACGCGCACCGCGTTGCCCATAAGGCCGGTTGGGTATCCATAGTAGGACTGTACCGCATCCATCGCGAAAATAAACACGAGCCCCAGGGCTAGGTAAGACGTAAGATCAAAAGCGCGTAAAGCGCTTACCCGAAGGGGCGTGGCGTCCTTGTCTGGATAAGGTACCTGTCTTTGGAGATTAAAGATTATAGTTAAAATAATAGCTTTTGCTCCGACAAGTAAGAAGCTAAAGGCTAAAAACTCATCCCCGAGGCAGAGATATAAGAGAGCAGCCTTCATAACAAAGGGTGTTACGTATGTTAGTACAGTCACAGCGACGTTAAACGTCCCGTACGCGCATACAGCAGTCGTGTAATAAAAAACGACTGACGAAATAAAGAACAGCCACAGCATTTGTAGGCTGATCTTTTGTAAAGCAGTCAGTTCCGCGATAATATCATTTTTTTTAATGCGAGGGTTGGTTGTCATCTATTAGCGGTCCACTTCTCCGAACACAATGTCCTGCGTCCCGATCGCCGTAACGACGTCCGCAAGCATGTGCCCTTGAGTCATAAAATCTAAGCCCTGCAGGTGCAAGAATCCAGGAGCTTTAATCTTGCACCGGTATAACGCGGCAGAGTTGTTAGATACAGAAAACACACCGAACTCTCCTTTTGGGGCTTCAACCGAGGAGTAGGCCCCCCCTTCAGGAATTGCCGCGCCCTCGGTGTGTAACTTAAAGTGCTGAATTAGGCTTTCCATAGATTGCTTAATCTGAAGGCGGTTCGGGGCCGCGATCTTTTGGTTGTCACTTTTAATAGGGCCGGCCGGCATCTGGTTTAAACACTGCCCAATAATATTTAAGCTTTGACGCATTTCCTCCACTCGTAAAAAGTAGCGGTCGTAACAATCCCCTTTTGCACCCACTGGAACGTTGAAACTAAGTTGGTCATAGATTTCATAAGGATTATCGCGACGAAGGTCGTAGTCAACTCCAGAGCCCCGCAACATTACGCCGCTAAACCCTCAGGCAAGCGCTTCAGTCTGAGAGACTAAAGCCACACCTTGAAGACGGTTTTTTCAGATCCGGTTGCCTGTTAGTAGTTCTTCCATCTCGTTTACACGATCGTTAAATTGCTGGGCAAATAGCTGGATGTCGTTCAATGTTCCGACTGGTAAATCTAGTGTTACTCCTCCAGGACGGATGTAAGCTGCGTGCATGCGCGCCCCAGAAACGCGCTCGTAGAATTCCATCAGTTTTTCTCGTTCCTCAAAAGCTCATAAAAACGGGGTGAGCGCCCCGACGTCCATAGCATGGGTGGTGAGCGCCATTAAGTGGTTTAAAATTCGGGTTAACTCGGCAAATAAAACTCGAATGTACTGCGCCCTTAACGGGATGTTTAAAGCGAATAGTTTTTCGATGGATAGAGAAAACGCTTGTTCTTGAACCATCATAGACACGTAGTCAAGGCGATCAAAGTAGGGTAGCGCCTGTGTAAACGTTCGTTGCTCAATCAATTTTTCGGTTCCACGGTGTAACAGCCCGATGTGGGGAAGTGCTTTGCAAACGGTCTCGCCGTTTAGTTCCAGCACTAAGCGTAGCACACCGTGCGCGGATGGATGCTGTGGACCAAAATTCAGATTAAAAGAACGCATCTGCTCTAGTTGGTTGTTTTTACGACTTCCTTTTCGAACAGCTTGTAGTGCGTTTTTCGACACAGAGGGCGATGTTGCTACTCGTTAAAGCGAGATAAGTGGGAAAAAGGTTAAGACGTTGGTTAATTTTTTAGTAACTGCAGCTTTTGCTCTGACGGCAAGCACGCGTTTGGTAACAATTTTCATAGCGGATAAGAATTTAAACATAGCGGAAACGTTAAGAATAAGAAATCCTCCTGTGTATAAGATAAACGTTCAAAAAGCTGTTGAGAAAAAAGTTGCGGTATCAATTTGTGGCATGGTTTTGAATAATTGTGTACGTGTTATTTTAATTTGTCGGGTTTGGGTTCGAGGCTTAATGCACTTCTTTTTTAAAAACCTGGCCAGGGGAAGGGGGGATCGAACCCGCATCTCTAAGTTTGAAGCCTAGAATTCTAGCCATTGAACTATTCCCCTTAAAGAATAGATTTTGCGGAGTGTAGCCAAGTGGTAAAGCAGCGGTTTTCGTAATCGACACCGAAGGCTCGCGCCCGCCTGCTCCAACACCCTGTATATCTGAGGCACGTAACTCTACTGTAGAGTGCTCGTTTGATAAACGCGATGTTGACAGTTCAAGTCTGTCCGCGCCTAAGTTGTTAATTTATGGTATTTATTCATATTACTAGCGTAAAGTTTGTAAGGCTATTTCGGGGTTAATGAACATAGTTACGATATATGTTGTTGCGGAATAGACATGTATATCATAGTTACTGCGTACTGGCACTTATTTGTTTTCTTGTAGTGCCGCCTATTCTACCAATTGCGCTTCGCATTCGTTTAGTATAGGACAAAACCAGCGATAAAGGTTATTAAAAGGGTTTGAGTACATAAGTAACAAAAGTTTTTGCTTTGCAAATATCGAGAAAGCCGGTAAGCCATAGGTGGTCGTTAAAAATCGGAGTAGGCAATCAAACGCCGAGTTCTGGGGCACTCGTTGGGGCCCTAGACCTTATTTAAACAGGATTAGAAAAGACATCATCAGCCCGAAAAGAGCAATAGCCTCGGTTAGAGCGAACCCAAGAATAGTGTAGATAAAAAGTTGTTTTCCCATGGAAGGGTTGCGAGCAACGGAAGCAACTAGGGAAGAGAATACAACTCCGATTCCTACTCCGGATCCAGCAAGAGAGATAGTAGCAAGGCCTGCGCCAATTAGTTTAGCAGATTCAAATAGTTGATTTTGCATGAGGGCTGATGATGTCTAAAATAATCCCCTGGGCGCCCCGAATCGTAAAAACGGGGAGACCAAGGCGATCTTTGTCGACACCCGGACTTGCTGTTTTTATAAACTATTTAAAACTTACGCGCGCGGTTTTACTAGGAGCTCGCTCATCCGAGCTAGCCCTGGTAGAAGCACTAGGAAGTACGCGAAGTAAAAGACGGTAAAAAGTTTACTTGCCCCTACGTATGGAGCAGCAGCCGCGCGGGATCCAAGGAACATAAGCGTTAAGAATACTCCGGCAAAGAATCAAAATAGAACTTTGTGCGCAAGTGTATACGGGGCAAACACTAATTTCGTCGCGGTTTTACTGTCGACATACGCAGGAACAGCAAATAGCAGTAAGATAGCGGCGAACATTCCGATAGCTCCCCCAAGTTTATTAGGGCAAGCACGAAGAATGGCGTAAAATGGGGTAAAATATCACTCTGGGACGATATGCGCCGGGGTTACAAGAGGATTGGCTGGGATGAAGTTATCGCTGTGCCCGAGTAAATTAGGGAAATAGCAAACAAGAGCGCCAAAAGTTGCGAAAACAACTAAGAAAATGAACGCGTCCTTGTAACTAAAGTACGGGTGAAACGTAATCTTATCCGGAGAAACCGGGAGCGTAAGGGGATCATTTGAACCGTCGGTGTGGAGCAGTACTAGATGCACCCCGATTAGTCCTGTAATTAAAAACGGTAGTAGGTAGTGAAGGCTGAAAAACCGGGTTAGTGTCGCGTTGTTAATCGAAAAACCCCCTCAGACTCAGTAGGCGATGTCTTCTCCAACGAACGGAACCGCTGTAACTAAGCTAGTAATTACTGTAGCTCCTCAGAAACTCATCTGTCCTCATGGTAAGACGTACCCAATGAATGCAGTTGCCATCATAAGTAAAAAAATAACTAACCCGGTGTATCAAAGAACACGGCGTGTTAGGTAAGATTGATAGTACAGATTACGAGCAATGTGCAGATACATTAGGATAAACACAGCAGAGGCCCCGTTTGCGTGAAAGTAGCGAAACAGGTATCCACCGTTCACGTCGGTCATAATGTGTTCGACTGAAGCAAACGCGTAGTCAATATGGGGGGTGTAATGCATGGCTAGAATGATACCAGTTACGATTTGTAAGGCGAAAAACAGACCTACAAGGGAACCGTAGCTTCAATTGTAGCTTAAATGACTTGGGGTAGGGTAGTAAAATAGGTGATTAGAAATCGTGTTGGATAAGGGCGTGTTCGTTCCGTTTACAATTCGGTTTTTACAGAAGTTGGATTTCATCGAGGTTATTAAAATTATTAGATAGTGGAAACACTATTTAAAACAAAAAGTCCGTTAATTACAGCGTCTACACTGTATAGGACTGAGCCAGACTGCACAATGAACACTCACAGAGATCATTCTGCCAGCTGTAAAGCTAGCACTTGTCATCTAGATAGTGTGCAACGGATGTAAGTCATGTTCTTGCTTCCTTCAAATCAGAAAATTTTTACAAGGCGCAGATAGTAGTAAGTACTAACAAGACTGGTTGCAAGGCCGATAATAACTAACCCGTACAGTTCCTGTTCTTGTGCGTGTAACAGCAGGTAATATTTACCAAAGAACCCTGCTAACGGAGGAATTCCAGCCATAGAAAATAGAATCATTGCGACGGATCAGCTATACTGCGCGTATACATGACCAAAGCCGCGGAAGTCGGATAAATAAATCAGTCCTCTGTCGTCAGTTGTTCGGCGGGCGTTTAAAAAGACGACAAGAAATCCTGCGTTCATTACTGCGTATAAGATAAGGTAAAAGATAACAGTACGATAACCGTCTGAAGAGCCCGAAGCAAGCCCCATCAGCAGAAATCCGATCTGGTTAATTGAGGCGTACGCGAGAAATCGTTTAGTTCGCGACTCAGCAAGTGCAGCGAAACATCCTCAGATGAGTGAAACGCTGGCACTTAAGACGACGATTGGCTGTCATAGCGAAATAAGAGGTTCAAACGCTACAGCGAGCAGCTGTGTAACAAACGCTAGAGCAGCTACTTTAACCGGCAGCATAAAAAAAGCGGTAACCGGGTCTGGACTTCCTTCGTAAACGTCCGCCGCTCATAAGTGGCCCGGAAATGCAGAAAGTTTAAAGAATACGCCAACTAAGATAAGAACCAGCCCAAGATGAAGCACACTTTCCGAATTATTAATAATCTCAGCGTTGGTGGCCAGGAAATGCCCGATTTCATAAACGTGGCTAGTTCCGGTTACAACAAAAAAAAGAAAGATACCGTATAAGATAAGCCCGGAACTGATTGCACTCAGATAAAAATATTTAATACCGGCTTCTCGGGCAATCGCCTGAGGAGAGTCAAACAGAACCAGAACATACAAGTTTAAACTAAAACCTACTAAAGCAAGAAACGCGGAGATAAGGTGCCCAGACCCCACAAGAAGCAGCATAAATAAAACCGAAAGAGTTAAAACAATCGGATACTCTAGGAGTTGCCTGGTGTGCGAGCGAATGTAAACCGCGGAGTTACTTAAGATGAATCACCCGGATAGGACGGTCAGCAGTTTAAGAGCCGTTGTATACGTCGTGATTAAGATATAGCCGTTGAACAGCGCCGTAGCGCTTCCGAACACTAACTGAACACAGTAGATGGCGGCAACAACCGCTAGCCCGCTGAGTAAAGCGCGGAAAGACGCAAAGACAATGTGTCGGTGTGGTTTGTTTTGTCCTAGGTCCCGAGCCATAAGAGCCAAAACAGCGGTGATGACTGCGGTTAGTCAGAATTCCGGTAAGAAGTCACCGACAAATTGTAAAAAATACGAATCAGCGGAGGCCATGATCGCCGGAGGTAAGAAGAGAGAAAGCTTTGCTCGCCTTGCGTTGCGGCGGTGCGGTTTGCGTCTTCGAACAGAACGCCTGGTTGTTGTCGCGGGGGTTCGCGCTACCCGCACATGGCTTTTTAGCAGAGTCCGGCTTAAACGTAGAAGCATAGATACTTTGCGCATACTGACAGCTTTACTTTGTTTTGAACTGCGAGTAACTGCTTTAACGCGTTTTAATTTTTTGAAAACTTCTTTATGTGCGTTGACCGCCCCGACGTACTCTTCTCGGGCGCGTTCAGCGATTCGAAAACTTCGAGCTTCATACTGAGCAACAGCTAACTCGTTGTGGAAATTTTTATTTCGTTCTGCCGCGGCGAACCTGGCGATTTGGCGCACGTAGAACGTTAGCGTTTGGCGATGAAGGCTAAGTCTGCGTTCTGCAAACCTGATGTTTTTTGTGCAGACCTCAAGTTTCTTAAGTTTAAAGCGCCCCATCCGTAGCGCGAGTTTTTTTAATCGGAACGCTGTTCGGCGAAACGCAATGAACATTCTTTGTTCGAGAGCCTGCGTTGGTAGCCCGGAGTATGGGTGTTGCCCGGCCTGCGGAGCTGGACGGGATTTAACAGTTCGCATGGCTAACCGCACAGCTAAAGCAGCTACCACGCATACAGCGGACTCAGCCGCAGCAAGAGGTGTCATGTATTCGGTGGCTTGTGTTGATAATAAGAGCACAGCAGCTGCGCCTCCGTTGTACTTAGTCAATCCATGTTTGTACGGACGCTCAGATTGACGGGACGGTCAGATCAGCGCTCCGCGTTTTCATTCGTACAGAAATCCTACGGCTAAAAGAATAATAAAACCAAGCATGATGTAAAAACCAAATCAGCCGGAAGTACGCAGGCTCAGAGCTCATGGGAAAAGAAGAGCAATTTCGACATCGAAGATTAAAAAAAGGATACCAACAAGATAAAAATGCACATCAAACGGTAAACGCGTAGCGCTGTCGAAAGGCTCAAAGCCGCATTCGTATTCGCTTCGTTTTTCGCTATCCTGTGCTGCAGATAAAGAAAAAAGATATGCAACGACGGCTAGAACAGAGCTTAACGCAGCCGCAATAAATAAGTACAAGACGATTCCGTAATACGACTGGAAGTACACGGTGGAAACGTCAGGCGTAGTCCCGGACATTGATAGTTTCTGAAGAAGGTCGGGATGTAACATCATCTTACCCTCCTAAGTTTTCGAACGCATTAAATTCGATTGTGTGCTCAAATCGATGAAGAACAATTAAAATACCCAGGCCGACCGCGGATTCGCAAGCGGCGAGAATAAGTAATGCAAGACCGTAGATGGACCCGCGTGAATCCTGACAGACAACACCGTGAGAAATAAAGCTAGTAGCCGCGCCTAAGTACATTAGCTCGATGCATAACATTGTTACTAAAAAGTTTTTGTAATTAAAGATCATACCGAGGAGCCCGGCGAAAAATAGAAGGAATGAGTAAACTAGTCACGTAGGCAGACCGTGACTTAGCGTTACTAGTTCTGTTGCTTGCGGCTGCATAATAGAAGTTTCATAAACTGCGTTTTGATCGATTGTGAACATGGGTAATTATTTAGCTGAGCTGAGGTTCTGCGTATGGACTAAAATAAAGTTCAGTTGCAACTGGGGCGGCGTCAAACGCCATAATTGTTCCAATAATAAGTAAAAGAAGACCGGTGGTTAGAGGTAAGAAAATTTTTCACCCGATATCCATCAGCTGATCGTAGCGATAACGCGGAAATGTGGCGCGTACTAGTACAAAAGCAAAACAAAAAACAAGAGTTTTTAAGGCGAGTCACACAGAGGAAGGGAGAAAGGGTCCGCTTCATCCCCCTAAGAAAAGCTCGGCTTTAATAATAGACATGAGGATCATATTACCGTATTCCGCTAAAAAAAACATAGCAAAGATAATCGACGAGTATTCTACGTTATACCCCGCTACTAACTCTGCTTCTGCTTCAGGAAGGTCGAACGGTGTCCGATTTGTTTCTGCAATCATCGAAATAAAGAAAATTACGGACAGCGTAATTAGGGGAAAGACGTAATAAACGGTTTGCGTTTGCGCTACCACGATTTCTGTAAGATTTAATGACGCTGACATGAAAATGACCGGAATAATAACAAGGCTGATCGAGACCTCGTACGAGATCATCTGAGCTGCAGAACGGAGCGCCCCTAAGAATGCGTATTTTGAATTACTGGCTCATCCGGCGACAATTAATCCGTAAACAGAGAGAGAGCTAATAGCGAGAATGACGAGCAGCCCGTACCGTACGTCGGAGACGCTGTTAACCGCCGCTCAGCAGTCAGCAAATCACGTAAAAGGTGTTACTTGAAAATCGAAATCTGGCTCGTATTCTAAACTGGCAGCGGTCCCAATAGACGTGCCGCAATCGGCAAATGCTATAAAACGTGCTGGGTGAGGGACGTTTTCCCGCCCGGCGAACAGAGGACGCACCAGTGTTTCGTTGGGTGCAAGCTCTGTGTAGTCGCCGCAGCCGAAAGGAATAATACTTCAATTAATTAGGCTTAGAGTTAAAATAACAATCGGAGCAACCACAAAAACTCGAGCGTTAGAGTGCCTAGGAATCACCATTTCTTTAGCGATCAGTTTCAGCCCGTCCGCCAGAGGTTGCAGCAGACCTCAAAACCCGACAACGTTTGGACCGCGTCGGCGTTGAATGGCTGCCATAATTTTACGCTCCGCGATAGTGTAGTAAGCAATCGCGACCAGCAGGCACACGATTTTAAAAAGAATCTTAAACAGGCGAAAAACTACAAAGTGTTTCACCATCTTAGTCGTGGAAGGTTAAAACATCCCCGATGTATAGGGTAACTAGGATTGTAAATACGTACGCTTGTAAAAATGCAATTAGTAGTTCTAAAAACATTACGGCAGTTACAATAGCTCAAGGAAACGCAGCGACAAGAACTAGCAGGGATCCGGAGGTAATTAGCGCTCAAGCGAACCCGATTAGGATTTTTAAAAGAGCGTGACCAGACATCATGTTTGCGAACAGGCGAATACTTAAACTAAGAACACGGGCGATGTAGGAGACCGCTTCAATGAAGATTAGAAACGGCATAATAGCTAGCGGAGCGCCGGAAGGTAAGAAGATGTTGTTTAGTTCTCATCCATGTCGACTAACCCCGACAATGTTAACTCCGATGAAATGTAGTAACGAAATAAAAAGAGTAACAATAAAAGAACTTGTTACGGTAAAAGAGTACGGTAGAAGGCCAACTAGGTTTGCAACAAACAGAGTTAGGAATAGATAAAAAAGCACTGCAAAATATTGTTGTTTGCGAATGTATAAGTTGGCTTTAACCACAGATTGTACGAGTTGGTAAATGTTTTTTAAGATAAAATCGTAGTTGTTAGTTAAGTTGAAATTGTACACGTTTAAAAAGGCGATCATAAGACCGAGGTTTAACATTAGTACTAAACTTAAGTTGCTAAATAAGATCGTCTCTCCGGCGGAGTACACGCTCATTACTTCAAACTGATCTAGCGGAGCGCTAGTAATCATTCGTCGAGGGTTTGCTGCTGATAAGCAAGCGAAATTTGTCATTCGATGTGCTTTCTTCGTCTAGCGGTAGGACGACGCCTTTTCACGGCGTTAACGGGGGTTCGATTCCCCCAGAGAGTATTTCTACGGGGCGCGTAGCTCAATTGGTAGAGCAATGGCCTTTTAAGCCATCGGTTTCGGGTTCAAGTCCCGACGCGCTCAATGTAATGGAGTATAGCCAAGTGGTAAGGCATCGGTCTTTGGAACCGACACCGAAGGTTCGAGCCCTTCTACTCCAACACCCTGTACAACCAAGGCACGTAACTCAACGGTAGAGTGCTCGTTTGATAGACGAGATGTTGACAGTTCAAGTCTGTCCGCGCCTAAGTTGTTAATTTATGGTATTTATTCATATTACTAGTGTAAAGTTTGTAAGGCGCTGTGGTTCTAGTACGCAATAACTATGATAATATATATATATTTCGCAACAACTATTTAAATAAGTAACGTCACTAAGAACCACATCACCTTAATATTTTTACAGTATAGGTGGTGGGGGATTTACCCCCCACCACTTTCCTTTGTTTTCCTTTAGTGATGTGTGTTTAAGCGGATAGGCGAAGCAGCCAGCCTTAAGT